>Ga0182743_1002019_pt1 | contig 18628 bp, 18 predicted proteins | sample eDN3rd30CKraftOP_FD_128522 | JGI IMG/M metagenome (GOLD analysis project Ga0182743, IMG submission 128522) | Enriched Organic Plus compost microbial communities from Emeryville, California, USA - eDNA 3rd pass 30_C Kraft OP (version 2) (version 2) ... | reverse complement strand
CGGATCACGAGCGGCAGTGACACGAAGGCGGTAGCGAGGATGATGCCGGGCGTCGAGAAGATCACGTGGATGCCCCAGCCGTCGAGCGTGGGACCGAACCAGCCGTCGCGCCCGCCGTAGACCAGGACGAGCGCCAGGCCGACCACGATGGGGGAGACCGACAGGGGCAGATCGAGCAGGGCGCTCAACAGCCGCTTCCCCCAGAACTCAGAACGCACCAGAAGCAGCGACATCCCGACGCCGAACACCGTGTTGATGGCGGTGGCCACGATCGCGGCGATGACGCTCAACTGCAGCGCGTGCACGGTGTCGGGATCGGAGAAGACCGCGCGCAACGAGTGCAGGCCGTCGTCGAACGTGTGCGTGACGACCAGGGCGACCGGCCAGGCCACGAGCAGGAGCAGATAGCCGATCGCGAACACTCGGATCAGATAGGTCACCGGACCCCGCGCATGGCGGGTCACGTGCGATTCAGCCACGCTGCGCCACCTTTCGTTGGACCACGTCCAGGACCACGATGACCAGGAGAGACACCAGCAGCAGGAGCGTCGCGACCGAGGCGGCCCCCGCGGGATTGTCGTTCTCGATCGCGCTGAGAATGCGCACCGACGCGACCTCGGACTTGAACGGCAGATTGCCCGACAGCAGGACCAGGGAGCCGTACTCCCCGACTGCACGTGCGAAGGAGAGCGCGGCGCCGGCGGCGATGGCGGGCGCGAGGCTGGGCAACAGGATGCGGCGGAACGTCGTGAAGCGGCTCGCTCCCAGTGAGGCGGCCGCTTCCTCCACGTCGAGGTCGAGCTCTTCGAGCACTGGCTGCACCATGCGGACGACGAACGGCAATGTCACGAACGCGAATGCCAGGTACACCGACCACGACGAGTTCGACAGGTGCAGCCCGAGCGGGCTGTCGTTGCCGTACAGCGACAACAGCACGAGCCCCGCCACGATCGTGGGCAGGGCGAACGGGATGTCGATGATCAGCTCCAGCAGGGCCTTGCCGGGGAACCGGTCGCGCACGAGGACCCACGCGATCGCCGTTCCGGAGAACACGTTGACGACGGTCACGACGACGGCTGCGAGGACGGTCAGCCGGATCGCGTGTGCGGTCTGTTCGTTGGTGATGGTCCGCCAGAAATTGGCCCAGCCCCCCTCGGTCGTCGTCACGACGACGGCCGAGAGGGGGATCAGGACGAGCAGGCTGAACCACAGCACCGCCACGCCCAGGCCGATGCCCGAGGTTCGCGTCACTACTGCGTCGCCTTGCCGGACTTCTCGATCGACTTGGTCACGATGCCGACAGGCGCCCCATCCTTGCCGTCGCCGAACAGCTTGTCCTTGACCGCGGCCCAGCCGCCGATGTCGTCCAGCGTCACCAGGTGCTTGACCGTGGGGAACGGGTGCTGGGGGTCAGGAGCGCCCTCGACGGTGCCGCCGAAGTCGACGTCGTCGCGGATCGGCCGGAAGCCCTTGAGGGCGAACTGTTTCTGGCCCTCATCGCTGATGACGAAGTCCAGCCAGGCCTCGGCCGCCGGGGCGTGCTCCTTGAGCAGAGCTCCCGCGTTCTCGATCTTGAACGTCGTATCGGGGATGACGTAGTCGAAGCTCTCGCCGTTCTGCGCCGCCAGGATCGCCTCGTTCTCATACGCGATCAGGACATCGCCGTTGCCTTCGAGGAAGCTGGTCGTGGCGTCACGTCCGCTGTTGGTCAGCGAGACGACGTTCTTGAACAGGGCGTCGACGAACTGGGTCGCGTCGGCCTCCGATCCGCCGTTCTCGGTGATGTGAGTCCAGGCGCCGAGGGCGTTCCAGCGAGCGGCACCCGAAGAGGCAGGGTTCGCCGTGACGATGCCGACGCCGGGCTTGATCAGGTCGTCCCAGCCCTGGATGTTCTTCGGATTGCCTTTGCGCACGCCCAGCACCACGATGGAACTCGACACGATGCCCTTGTTCTCGCCCTGGTCGTAGTTCGCGTCGACGAGCCCGGCCTTGACGAGCCGGTCGACGTCGGTGGCGACCGAGAAGTGCACGTAGTCGGCTTTCAGCCCGCCTTCGACGGCGCGGCTCTGATCGCCCGAGGCGCCGTACGAGGTCTTGAACTTGACCCCCCGGCCGTCCTCGGTCTTCGTGAACGCGCCGGCGATCGCCTTGTTGGCCGCCTCCGGCACGGCGAAGCCGACGATGTTGATCGTCTGGCCGGCGTTCGGCCCGTCGCCTTCGGCGGCCTCAGAGTCGTCACCGCCGTTCAGTAGGAAGTAGCCGGCGATCAGCGCGGCCACGATCACGGCGATCAACGCATAGAGCCCGGTCCGGGGCTTGCGCGTGTACACCTCTTCGGTCATGGGTCGTGTCCTTCGTCCTCGTGTCCGGCGGGGTGCCGTGCGCCGACCAACTTAGGGACGAACCGGGCCGTCTCCGATAGATCTCAAGATGCGAGACCTCTCGCCGAAAGTTGAGATTCTGGGGTAGTCGATCAGTCGAAGACGACCGTGCGCGGGCCATTGCGCAGCACGCGTGACTCGGCGTGCAGCTGGACCGCACGTGACAAGGTCTGGGCCTCGACGTCGCGGCCGACACGCGCCAGGTCGGCCGGAGCGAGGCGGTGGTCGACGCGCAGCACACCCTGTTCGATGATCGGGCCCTCGTCGAGATCGGCCGTGACGTAGTGGGCCGTGGCGCCGATCAGCTTGACGCCGCGGTCGTGCGCCTGGTGGTAGGGCCGTGCACCCTTGAAACTGGGCAGGAAACTGTGGTGGATGTTGATGGCTCGCCCAGCCAGGTCGCGGCACAGGTCGTTGCTGAGGATCTGCATGTAGCGGGCCAGGACGACCAGGTCGATGTCGAGGTCGTCGACCAGACCCCGGATCGTGGCCTCGGAGGCGGGCTTGTCGTCCGACGGCACGTGGTGGAACGGCACGTCGTAGGCCGAGGCGAGCCGTTCGAGCGTGCGGTGATTCGACACCACGGCGGGGATCTCGATGTTCAGGGCGCCGGCGCTCTGCCGGTACAGCAGGTCGTTCAGACAGTGACCTTCCGTGGTCACCAGCACCAGGGTGCGCAGGGGCTGCTCAGCCACCGACAGCCTGAAGTCCATCGAGTGCTCGGCGGCCACGGACGAGAACGACGTACGCAACGCCGTGTGGTCGTGCGGATGCTCGAAGTGCACGCGCAGGAAGAACTCGCCGTCCGAGGTGTCGGTGAATTGCTGGCTGTCGAGCAGATTGCCGCCGCTCTCGGCGATCCAACGCGTGACAGCGAAGACCAGCCCGGGTCGATCGGGGCAGGTCAGCGTCAGAACGAAGGTGTCAGCCACCCCTCGAGCCTAGGCCGTGTCTCTCATATCCGCGTGAGCGGATCGGGCGGCATCCGCGCCCGTCCGGCAAGGCCGAGGGCCGAAGCCATACCGGTGTTGTCTCGCGAGGGCCGAGAACGCAGGCGGGCGGGATGCGGGGTCGTCCGAACGCCGCGGGGGTATGGGAGACATGGCCTAGTTCCGCCCGCGGCCGTGCCCTTCGTGGGTCGGGGCGGCGAAGAACAGCGCCAGCACGATGCCGACGGCGAAGGCGGCCACCGGCAACCAGTAGGCCTCGGACATCGCCGTGGAGAAGCGCTCGGCGATCTCGGGCGGCATCGCGCGACCTGACGCCTGCTGGAACGATTGAGCATCGCCCTGCAGACCGTGAGCCGCGAGCCGCGAGCCGATCAGGGCGGCGACGGCAGCGCTGCCGAGGGCCGCCGCGACCTGACGCGTGGTGTTGTACACGCCGGCGCCGGCTCCGGCCGAGGCCATCGGCAGATTGCGGGTGGCGGTGGCGCTGAGCGGTGCCCACAGGCAGGCGTTCGCGACTCCGAACAGGGCCAGCGGAATCAGCAGCTGCCAGGCCGGGGTGTCGTAGTCGATGAGCCACGACGTCAGGGCCATCGCGATCGTGGCGACCCCGAAGCCGACCAGCGTGATGCTGCGGGGATGCACCTGATCGACGAGGCGCCCGACGAGGGGCGACAAGGCGATGACGACCAGCGCCATCGGCAACATGAAGAGGGCCGACTCGGTGGGACTCCACCCGCGAGCGCCCTGGGCGAAGAACATGAACGGCAGGCTCATCGCGGTGACGGCCATCGAGACCAGGGCGATGCCGGCATTGCCGATCGCGAAGTTGCGGTCGCGGAACAGCCCGAGCGGTACCAATGGTTCGCGCTTGATGCGGCTCTGCCAGAGCAGGAACAGCCCGATCACGACGATGCCGGCCGCGATGGTGCCCCAGATCCAGGCGTCCCAGTCGTAGCGCTCGCCCTCTTGGATGCCGAAGACGAGCAGGAACATGCCGGCCGCGCTGAGCGCGACACCCAGCCAGTCGAAGCTGTGCGCGTGCGTGGGCAGGTGCGGAACCAGGCGCCAGGCCAGAGCGAAGCCGATGACACCGACCGGGATGTTGATGAAGAAGATCCACTCCCAGCCTGCGGAGTCGACCAGGATGCCGCCGAGCAGCGGGCCGACCAGCATCGCCACGCCGGCCGTGGCCCCCCACAGGGCCATGGCGCTGCCGCGGTTCGACGGCGGGAAGGTGCGGGTGATGACGGCCATGGTCTGCGGCGTCATCATGGCGGCGCCGAGCCCCTGCACGGCACGAGCGGTGATGAGCCACGCGATCGAGTCGGTGAGGCCGCACCACAGGGAGGCCAGCGTGAAGACCGTCAGGCCGACCAGGTAGACGTTCTTGGGCCCGAGGCGGTCGCCCAGGCGGCCGGTGATGAGCAGCGGCACGGCGTACGAGAGCAGGTAGGCGCTCGTGACCCAGATACCGCTGTTGTAGTCGGTGTGCAGATCGGTGATGATCGCCGGGGTCGCGACGGACACGATGGTGTTGTCGACGAGGATCATGAAGAAGCCGATGACCATGGCCCAGAGGGCCGGCCACGGCTTGTAGTCGGCCGGGAGATCGGTGCCGGCCGGGGTCTGAGTCGCCATGAGAGGAATCGTCTCAGGCCGCAACGACAATTCGCGACCCCATCCGGCGAGACGTTTGCGACACTGGGCGCGATGGACGGACACGACCCCATGGAGGAATCGCAGGTGCTGGCCGCGCGCGGTCTGCTCAAGGTGTTCGGCGACCGGCGCGTGCTCGACGGGTTCAGCTGTGCGTTCGCCGCGGGCTCCGTGACGGCACTGGTCGGCCCGAACGGCGCGGGCAAGTCGACCCTGCTGCGATGTCTGGCTGGTGCCACCCCGGTCGACGCGGGCGAGATCCTGCTCGACGGTACGGTGTGCGATCCGACGACGACCGAGCATTGGCGGGTCGTGCTCGGCGTGCTCGACGATCATGCGTGGCTACCGGGCCTGACGCTCCGTGATCATCTGGCGCTGGTCGGTGATGCCGTCGACCCCGTACTCGAACGGGTCGGACTGGCCGGGTTCGGCGACCGGCGGCCCGGCTCGCTGAGTTCGGGTCAGCGACAGCGTGCCGCCCTTGCTCTGGCACTGGTCCGACCCTGGCGCGTCCTGCTGCTCGACGAACCGGAGCGGCACCTCGATGAGAGCGGGGTCGACCTGCTCATCGACCTGATGGACGGATGGCGTGAGCGCACGGTGGTGTTCGCGACTCATTCAGGCGAGCTGGTGGAGCGCACCGGTGCCGATCGGATCGCCCTGGGTGTCGTGTGAGACCGCGGAGCGTCGACTGGTACCGGCTCACGGTGGCCTGGACGTCGTCGGCGTTGATCGTCGGCGTGCTGTTGGCGATCGGCCGGCGGATCGTGCCGGACGTGCTCGATCTGGTGCGCCGCACGGGCCATGATCCCGATGTCGTGGCGACGGCTCTTCTGGCGGGTGCGTTCGCCCTCTGGTGGGCCGGTGTGCGTCATCTCGGTCCGGTCGCCGCGTCACCGGCTCAGCAGCGATGGGAGGTCTGGCGCGACGCGAAAGCGTGGCAGGCTCGCCGGCGTCGACGATCGCTGTTGTCGGCGGTTCCGGTCGCGGCGGGCGCGGGCTACGTCGTCGGCCTGGCAGTCGATGCCTGGCTACCCGGGGCCGTCACGCTCCTCGTGTTGGTCGTCTCGGCATGGCTGATCGCTCTCGGGCAACGCCGAGACGGCGGCCCGGGTGTGGCTGCACTGCTCGGCGCCACTGCGCTGGGACTGTTGTCCGACAGCGCCTGGGGTCCGGCATGGGGTGGGGTGATCGGCGGGCTGGCTGCGGTACTGACGGTGCGGCCGCGCCGGCCGCGCTCTCACCGGCTGGTGCCGCGGTGGAATCTAGCGGCCGCAGCGCAGCGCAGGTGGACGCTCGGCGCGGCGGCGACCATGCTCGACGTCGAACTGCTGCGGGCCGGACCGTCGCCGGCGATCGGCCGGCGATTCCCGTTCTCGCTGCCCTCGTCCCCGCTGGCGCGCCTGGCCGTGTTGACCGGATGGCGGGCATTCCGACCCACGGTGATCCGGGCTGCGCCCGGGTTCGTGATCGTCGCCGCGGTGGCGGAGGTGCTGGGCGAGCAGGCGGGCCTCCTGGGAGCGGTCCTGGTGTTGCACACACTGACGGTGGCGACGACACGTGACCTCCTGGCCTGGAACGAGATGGAGGCCGTCCAGAGGATGGTCGCGGTCGATCCGCACGTGGCCCTCCGCGCTTTGGCCATGCCGTGCGCTGCGTCGACGATCGCGGTGGTGGTGTTCGTCGCGGTCGTCCTCACGCCGCCGTGGCCGGCGCTCGTCGTGCTCGTGCTCCTGCCGGTGCTCGCGACCTGGAGCCGGATACGTGCCGCCGAGGAGCCTGAGGAACTAACCATGGCGTCGACCCCGATGGGTGCCGTGCCGATCCAGGTCGTCGGGCGGGTCGTCGCCGGTGTCGCCGCGACCGCCCTCGCCCTCGTCGTACTGGGTTCGATCTAGCCGTCTCGCAGCAACTCGTACGACTCCAGCGAATCCAGTGAGCCGTCGCCCAGCCGTTCGGCCTGCTGCTGGGAGCCGACGTGCCGGAAGCCGTGGTGACGTGGGATGGCGTTGCTGGGGGCATTGCCGGTGGCGGCGTGGATCGTGACCCGGCGTCGATCGAGACCGTCGGCGTCGAAGGCGTGGCGCACGGCCAGGCCCACTGCCTCGGTCATGGCACCACGCCCACGGGCATCAGGATGCGCCCAGTAGCCGATCTCGCCGTGTTCGGGAGCCAGCCCGAGCATGTCCATGACCGCGATATTGCCGAGCAGCCGGTCGGTCGCCCGATCCACGACGGCCCAGGTCGCCTTCTCCCCGCGGGCCGCCTGCCAGACGCAGTCGGCCAGATAGCCGCGGGCCGTCTCGGGGGTATACGGGTGCGGCAGGGAGCTGAGCCAGTGCCGGGTGACGGGATCGGAGCAGGCCTCGACGATGCGGGACACGTCGTCGTCGCGGAATGGGCGCAGACGCACGCGCTCGCCCTCGAGGACGACCGGCTCGGCCCACCGGGTGCGTGGCAACGGCACGTCGCCGAAGCGGATCGATGCGGTCCACGCGTCGATCACCCGCTCCTTCTCGTGCAGGGACCCAGGGATCGGAGCGTGCAGCGTGAAGCCGGTGCGGTGAGCGACCCGCAGCGACGCCTCGTTGCCGATGTGCGCCTTCCAGTGCACGATCTCGGCGCCGCCGTCGGTCAGCGCCCAGTCGACCGCGAGCCGGACGGCACGCACCATCAGTCCGTGTCCCCGGGCCCAGGGATGCAGGGCGAACCCGATCTCGGTGATCGCCGTACCGCGCAGGGTGAGATTGCCGGCGAACCGGGGCCGGCCGGCGTCGACGGCCTCGATGGCCCAGCCGCGAGCGGTTCCGGCATCCCAGTCGCGTGGGATCGCCGCGAGGGCGAACTCCTCGCTCATCTGGCGGGTGTGAGGCTGCACGACAGAGGTCCAACGCCCCATCTGCGGATCGTTCGCCATGATCAGCAGATCATCGATGTCTGCGGGGGTATGGGCACGCAGTGTCACCGTGCCGTCGGACAGCACGGGCACACTGAGCGGCCACCGAAGCTCGGTCACGAGATCAGGAGGCACGCAGGATCGTCAGGATCTCGTCCAGCTTCTGCGTGTGGTCGTCGAGTGTCCGGGTGTGGTCATCGAGGATGCGCGTGTGCTCGTCGAGGATGCGCGTGTGCTCGTCGAGGATGCGCGTGTGGTCGTCGAGGATGAGCGTGTGCCCGCCCAGGATGCGCGTGTGCTCGTTCACGGTCGCCTGGATCTCACCGACGATGACGTAGAGGTCGTCGATGTCATTGCGCAGCTGGGCGGGGCGATCCGATGCGGCCATAGGCGTCACGCTACCCGCGTCCGCGTCGAGGCACCATGAGCCGCGATGGGCTCTGTGGACAACCGTTCAGGCGTCGCGGAAGGGATCGGCGGGGTACACACCGAGCACCTTGACCTCGGTGGTGAAGAACGCCAGCTCCTCGAGCGCGCGGGACAGTTCGATGTCCTCGGGGTGGCCGTCGACCTCGGCCAGGAACTGGGTCGCGGTGAACTCACCGCCCACCATGTAGCTCTCCAGCTTGGTCATGTTCACGCCGTTGGTGGCGAATCCGCCGAGCGCCTTGTACAACGCGGCGGGCAGATTGCGCACGTTGAAGACGAACGTCGTGACGGTCGGCGCGCCCGGCGGGGGAGTACGCGGCTCGGGCGACAGGACGACGAAACGTGTCGTGTTGTGGTCCTCGTCCTCGATGTCCTCGGCCAGCACGTCGAGCCCGTAGATCTCGGCGGCGAGCGGCGGCGAGATGGAGGCCTGTGACGGATCGGCGGCGTCGGCGACCTCGCGGGCGGCGCCGGCGGTGTCACCCGAGATCAGGGGGGTCAGACCGTGCTCACGGATGAAGCGGCGACACTGACCGAGCGCGTGCACATGGCTGTGCACGGTCTTGACCTGGTCCAACGTCGTGCCGGGCACCGCGAGCAGACTGAACTGGATGCGCAGGAAGTGCTCAGCCACGATGTGCAGACCCGAGGTCGGCAGGAAGTGGTGGATGTCGGAGACGCGACCGGCGATCGAGTTGTCGATCGGGATCAATGCCAGATCGGCGTCACCGCCGGTGACCGCCGCGAAGACGTCCTCGAACGATGCGCACGCGACCGCCTCGGCATCCGGGTAGTCCCGCCGGCACACGATATGGGAGTTCGCGCCGGGCTCACCCTGGTACGCGATGCGTTGCTTGGTCACCCGTCCAGTGTCGCACCAGGCGCGGCCCGCACGTGCTGGATGGGCACGCCCTCCCTGGTGGGGGTCAGGTGGTGAGGTGCGCACCCGCGGTCGGTCGCACCGTGAACAGCGTGGGCGGATTCCAGCCGTGCCGGTCGAACGCGCTGACGACCTTCTCGCGAAGGCCGAGCAGCTGGGCGGTCGGGGCCAGAGCGATCGCGCTGCCGCCGAACCCGGCGCCGGTCATGCGGGCACCGAGAGCGCCACCGTCGAGCGACGCCTCCACCGCCACGTCGAGTTCGCCGCAGCTGACCTCGAAGTCGTCGCGTAGGGACTCGTGCGACGACGTCAGGATCGTGCCGAACTGATTCCAGTCGGCTGCGCCGATCGCCCGGACGGCGCCGCGGACGCGGGTCGTCTCGGTGACCACGTGGCGGACGCGTCTCCTGAGCGGGTCGGTCTCGTCGAACCGGTAGATCGAGTCGAGACCGGCCTGCGCCAGATCGTCGAGCCCGAGTCGCTCAGCGGCGGCGACGCATTCGGCGTGGCGGCCCGCGTACTCTCCGGCGGCCACCGAATGGGCGGCACCGGTGTCGATCACGACGAGTGACAGCCCGTCCCAGGCGACCGGGACGGGCGTGACGTCGAGGGTCACGGTGTCGATCAGATTGGCACCGTCGTGGACCACGGCGAGCTGGTCCATCACGCCGACGGGCGCGCCGAGATAGTCGGTCTCGGCACGACGGGCGATACGTGCCACCTGGTGGCGGTCGAGCTCGAGCCCCGCGAGGTCGGCCAGTGCCATGGTGACCCCGCACGCGGTGGCGGCGGAAGACGAGAGGCCCGCGCCGGTCGGCAGCTCGGACTCGATCACCAGATCGGCTCCGGGGACGTCGTGGCCCTCGTCGGCCAGCGCCCAGGCGACCCCGGCGACCAGGGCGGCCCAACCGTCGATCTCGTCGGGTGCGACCGTGGTGCCGAACTCGACCTTCGCACCCAGCGACGACCACACCGCGATGCGGTCGTCGTCGCGACGTCGCGCCTTGACCGTCAGATGCTTGTCGATCGCCATCGGCAGGACCGGCCCACCGTTGTAATCGAGGTGCTCGCCGATCAGGTTGACCCGGCCCGGCACGATCCAGGTGCGTACGTCGTCCACGAGTCGAGCCTACGGCGAACGGACCGACCCCTGGCTGGCAGAATCCACAGCATGGCTGATCGTCGTCCCCGCGCCCATCTGTCCGGAGAACAGCAACGTGTACTGTCCGGAGCTCAGCCCACGGCGGACTCGTACCACCTGGGCAACTACTTCGGGGCGTTCAAGCAGTGGGTCGGCCTGCAGGACGAGTTCGAGGCGTTCTATTTCATCCCCGATCTGCATGCCATCACGGTCGAGTACGACCCGGCTCAGCTGCGCGAACGCACCTACATCGCGGCGGCTCAGCTGCTGGCGGCCGGAGTGGATCCGGAGCGCAGCGCCCTGTTCGTGCAGAGCCAGGTGCCCGAGCACGCCCAGCTGGCCTGGGTGCTGGGCGGCGTCACGGGCTTCGGTGAGGCGAGCCGGATGACCCAGTTCAAAGACAAGAGCGCCAAGGGCGGCCAGGACTCGGCGAGCGTCGGGCTGTTCACGTACCCGATCCTGATGGCCGCCGACATCCTGATCTACCAGGCTGACAAGGTGCCGGTCGGCGAGGACCAGCGCCAGCACGTGGAGCTGACGCGCAATCTCGCGCAGCGCTTCAACCACCGGTTCGGTGAGACGTTCACCGTGCCCGAGGCGCATATCGTCAAGGCCACCGCGAAGATCTACGACCTGCAGGATCCGACGGCGAAGATGAGCAAGTCGGCATCGTCGCCCAACGGGGTGCTGGACCTGCTCGACGATCCCAAGCGCATCGTGAAGAAGGTGCGGTCGGCCGTGACCGATTCCGGCAGCGAGATCGCGTTCGATCCGGTCGACAAGCCGGGCATCTCGAATCTCCTGACGATCTATTCGGCCCTGACGGACCGGACCGTCGACGACATCGTCGCCGAGTACGAGGGGAAGCAGTACGGGCATCTCAAGGTGGCGCTGGGCGATCTGCTGGCCGAGTTCGTCGGAGCCTTCGGCGATCGCACCCGAGAACTGCTGGGCGATCGTGCAGAGCTCGACCGCATCCTCGCCTCGGGTGCGGAGAAGGCCCGCGAGGTCGCGACACCCACGCTCGAGTTGGTCTACGAGCGCTCCGGCTTCGTCGTCCCGCGCGGGATCGCCTGATCGTGGCGACGGTCGGTGTCGCGGTCCCCATCCCGGACCCGTTCGGCACGCAACTGCGCGAGGCGCGCGCGTCGTTCGGCGATCCGATGGCGGCCACGGTGCCCAGCCACATCACGCTGGTGCCGCCCACCCCGGTGCCCGATGACGAAGTCGACTGTTTCGCCGGCCGGCTCGAGGAGGCCGCATCCAGGATCGCGGCGTATCCGCTGCAACTGCGCGGCACGGGCACGTTCCGGCCCGTCTCCCCGGTGGTGTTCGTGGCCGTGAGCCTCGGCATCTCCTCGACCGAGATGCTGGCCGGCGCCGTCCGATCGGCTTTGGGATCGACGATCCCGGAGGCCGCATTCCCGTTCCACCCCCATGTCACGGTCGCGCAGGATCTCGACGACCCCGCGCTCGATCGTGCCTACGAGGAACTGGCCGACTTCGAGTGCCGTTTTACGGTCGAATCGTTCGCCCTGTACCTCCACGAGGACCCCACCGGATGGGCTCCGCAGCGCACGTTCGCTTTGAACGCGACTACGACAGGTCATGCCTGACATTCTTGGGTTTCGACAATGGCTGAGGGTCGAAATCGTAGAGATACCGGGTAGTTCCCTCCAGGTTGATGGCTTCGACGAGCTGCTGTGCTTCGTCCGAGATGTACACCTTCCAGGTCGGTGAGGCGAACTCCGATGTCTTGACGCCGTCGATCACCTTGGTCGAACCGGTGGCCTCGAGCGCGCCTTTCGGAAGGAGGCCCGAGATCTCAGCGCCCGCGTCGTGCACTTCTAGGACGACGTCGAAGCCGTCGGCATCGGGACGCATCGCGTACCAGCCCTTACCCATTGATGGTGAGAACTGCGTACTGAGGCCCGGGAACTTTTCTGAATCCCACGAGTCGGCGTTGGTCCTCAGGTAGTAGTCGGGACCGATGCGCCGCAGCGTCAAGAACGTTCCGCCGCGCAGCCTCCGGGACACCTCGATGGCATCGTTGGCGAGGTCGCGCGTGATGGTGGTCTTGCCCGAATCGTTGTCGACGAGGGTGACGGTCATCAGCTGGGCAGACCTGAACGTCGTCATGGCGTGCGCCAGTGACGCCTCGGCGCTGTCGGTGTTCGGGTTCGCTGGGTCGGGTTCCCGCGCCGGATCGGAGTTGCTGCAGGCGGACAGCGCGATGACGGTGGCTGCCAGGGCGGCTATGACACCGCGCCGTAACGCCGGAAGAAAAGTCATGGAAAGCTCCAGGGTGCGACGGTGGCCCCAGTTTCACACGTGCCGCAGGTCCGGCGAGGAGATTTGACTGAGATGGGCGGTGAGCTCGTCGACGAACGCCTGCACGGCCAGAGGCAGGGTCTCGCGGGAGCGGTGCACGATCGCGATGACGCGTTCGAGCGGGCGTTCACCGTCGGTGCCGCCGAGCGTCGACGCCCGCAGGGCAGGGCGTGACGGGATCACCATCGCGGGCACCACGGCGTGGCCGAGGCCCGCCTCCACGAAGCGGAGTACACCCCCCATCTCGCCGCCTTCGAGTGCCACGGTGGGGGAGAAGCCGGCATCGCCGCACGCTCGATGCGTGACCTCGCGCAGGTCGTAGCCCTCGCGGAACATCACGAGCGGCATGTCTCGCAGATCGGTGATCCGTAGATGGTCCGGGACGTCGGCGGTGCGAGGGCTGGCCAGGACCAGGCGTTCGCGCAGGACCGGTGTCGTGACCAGATCGGGTGCGGCCACGCGCAAAGGAGCGATCAGCAGCGCGACATCGAGTCGTCCTTCGCTGAGGTCGCGGGTCAGCAGGCCGGAGCCGCCCTCGTGCACTTCGAGTTCGATGCCCGGGTGCGATGCGGAGAACGATGTGAGCCCGTCGGGCAGCAGGCCCTCGCAGATCGCGGGCGTGGCGCCCAGCCGCACGCGCCCGCGGCTGAGCGTGGTGACCTCGTTGACCGCGCGCTGCGCCGATTCGACCTCGATCAGCACCCGCTCCGCGTGGGGAAGAAGGGCTGCCCCGGCGCTCGTGAGTTCGACCCCGGCCCGCCCCCGGACGAACAGCCGGGTGCCGAGCGAGTTCTCCAGGGCGCGGATCTGCTTGGAGAGATTGGGTTGCGAGACGCCCGTCTCGTCGGCGGCCCGGGTGAAATGTCGCGCACGAGCGACCGCGACGAAGTAGCTGAGTTGATGAACCTGCACGTCATGAGTGTTTCATATCCATTGGTTATGCAGGTCGGCCTCATCATGACTTAGCGTGAATCGCCGATCAGTCGTACGGTGACCTTCGTGGCCACAACTCAAAGCATGAAGCGGCCGTCGAGTGCACTCACCTCGACCGTCGGCAAGAAGTACGCGATGGCGGTGTCCGGGCTCATCATGGTGGGCTATCTGGTGCTGCACATGTACGGCAACCTGTACGCCTTCGCCGGCGCAGACCGGTTCAACGAGTACGCGCATCACCTGCGGACATTCGGTGAGCCGATGCTTCCGCACAAGGGTCTGCTGTGGGTCGCGCGCGTGGTGCTGCTGGCGGCGGTGCTGATCCACGCCTACTGCGCGATCACGCTGTGGAGGCGCAACCGTGTCGCCTCGGGTGTTCAGGGCGCCAAGCGCTACCAGACCAAGCAGAACCCCCGCGGCAACCAGCGCAGCTACGCCTCCTTCACGATGCGCTGGGGCGGTGTGACGATCGCGCTATTCATCGTGTTCCACATCCTGAACCTGACGACCAACGACATCCACCCCGGTGGCGCATCCGATGAGCCGTTCACCAAGCTGCACAACTCGTTCCAGTACATCTGGGTCCTGATCTCGTACACGGTCGCGATGATCGCGGTGGGCTTCCACCTCTGGCACGGCTTCTGGAGCGCCCTGACGACCCTGGGCCAGAACCGTTCGGCCAAGCGTGTGGAGTCCTGGGCCAACAAGACGGCGATCGGGCTGGCGGGCCTGATCACGGTCGGCTTCCTGGCACCGCCCTTCTCCATCTACTTCTTCGGCCTGGGAGGCTGACCCGTGAGCGACGTGGCACTGCAGTACTACGGACTCGGCGACGACATCGCCGACACGAAGGCCCCGACCGGCCTGCCGATCGAGAAGGTCTGGGACCAGCGCAAGTTCGATATGAAGCTGGTCAACCCGGCGAACCGCCGCAAGATCAAGGTCATCATCGTCGGCACCGGCCTGGCCGGCGCGTCGGCGGCAGCAACCCTCGGCGAGGCCGGTTATCACGTCAAGAGCTTCTGCTACCAGGACAGCCCGCGACGCGCACACTCGATCGCGGCTCAGGGTGGCATCAACGCGGCGAAGAACTACCGCAACGACGGCGACTCGATCTACCGGCTGTTCTACGACACGGTCAAGGGCGGCGACTTCCGCTCGCGCGAGTCCAACTCGTATCGCCTGGCGCAGGTGTCGGCCAACATCATCGACCAGTGCGTCGCGCAGGGCGTCCCATTCGCCCGTGAGTACGGCGGCCTGCTCGACAACCGCTCGTTCGGCGGCGTGCAGGTGTCTCGTACGTTCTACGCCCGTGGCCAGACCGGCCAGCAGCTGCTGATCGGCGCCTACCAGGCCCTGGAGCGCCAGGTGGCCGCCGGCACCGTCGAGGTGCACACGCGCCACGAGATGCTCGAACTGATCATGGTCGACGGGAAAGCGCGCGGCGTCGTGGTTCGTGACATGGTCAGCGGCGAGATCGAGACGCACACCGCCGACGCCGTCGTGCTGGCGACCGGCGGGTACGGCAACGTGTACTTCCTGTCGACCAATGCGATGGGCTGCAACGTCACAGCCACCTGGCGGGCGCACAAGAAGGGTGCCTACTTCGGCAATCCGTGCTACACGCAGATCCACCCGACCTGTATCCCGGTGTCGGGTGACTACCAGTCCAAGCTGACGTTGATGAGCGAGTCGTTGCGCAACGACGGCCGCATCTGGGTGCCCAAGAAGGCCGGCGACGACCGCCACCCGGCCGACATCCCCGAGGACGAGCGCGACTACTACCTGGAGCGTATCTACCCGGCGTTCGGCAACCTGGTGCCGCGTGACATCGCGTCGCGCGCCGCCAAGTACCAGTGCGACGACGGCAAGGGTGTCGGTCCCGGCGGCCTCGGCGTCTACCTGGACTTCGCCTCGGCCATCGAGCGCATGGGCGAGGACGCGGTGCGCGCCAAGTACGGCAACCTATTCGACATGTACGCCCGCATCACGGGCGAGAATCCGTACAAGCAGCCCATGCGCATCTACCCGGCCGTGCACTACACGATGGGCGGCCTGTGGGTCGACTACGACCTGCAGAGCAATCTCGAGGGTCTGTTCGTGGCGGGCGAGGCGAACTTCTCCGACCAGGGGGCGAACCGCCTCGGCGCTTCGGCGCTGATGCAGGGCCTGGCCGACGGCTACTTCGTGCTGCCGTACACGATCGCCAACTACCTGGCCGGCAGCCCGTTCGAGGAGGTCGGCGACGACCACCCGGCCGTCGTCGAGGCCCGGGAGGCCGTGCAAGAGCGCATCGACACGCTGCTGTCGATCGACGGCAGCCGCACGGTGGACTCCATCCACAAGGAACTCGGCCACATCATGTGGGAGTACTGCGGGATGGAGCGCACCGAGGAGGGCCTGACCAAGGCCATCGCGCTGATCCGCGAACTCAAGAACGAGTTCTGGACCAATGTGAAGGTCACCGGCGTCAACGAGGAGCTGAATCAGACGCTCGAGCGTGCGGGCCGGGTCGCCGACCTGCTCGAGCTCGGCGAGCTGATGTGCATCGACGCGCTGCACCGGGCCGAGTCGTGCGGGGGTCACTTCCGTGCGGAGAGCCAGACCGAGGAAGGCGAGGCGCTGCGCCACGACGACCAGTTCGCCTACGTCGCCGCATGGGAGTACGGCGACGAGCAGCCCACGCTGCACAAGGAGAACCTCGAGTACGAGTTCATCGAGATGAAGGCAAGGTCTTACAAGTGAACATCACGGTCCGGGTGTGGCGGCAGAAGAACGCCACGAGCAAGGGAAAGATGGTCACGTACGGTGTCGAGGACGTGTCCCAGGACATGAGCTTCCTCGAGATGCTCGACGTGCTCAACGAGCAGCTGACGCTGGCCGGCGACGATCCCATCGCGTTCGATCACGACTGCCGTGAGGGCATCTGCGGTATGTGCGGTGTCGTGATCAACGGCATCGCGCACGGCCCCGAGGTCACCACGACCTGTCAGTTGCACATGCGCTCGTTCGAGGACGGCGCGGTCATCGACATCGAGCCGTGGCGTGCCGGTGCGTTCCCGGTCATCAAGGACCTGGTGGTCGACCGCTCGGCGTTCGATCGCATCATCCAGGCCGGCGGGTACATCTCGGCCCCGACCGGTTCGGCGCAGGACGCCAACAGCCTGCCGGTGCCGAAGGACGATGCGGATCACGCGTTCGAGTCGGCCACCTGCATCGGCTGCGGTGCCTGTGTGGCGGCATGCCCGAACGGGTCGGGCATGCTGTTCACGGCCGCGAAGATCACGCACCTGGGCCTGCTGCCGCAGGGTCAGCCCGAGCGCGACTCGCGCGTCGTCGACATGGTCAAGCAGCACGATCACGAGGGCTTCGGCTCCTGCACCAACATCGGTGAGTGCACCGCCGCGTGCCCCAAGGAGATCCCGCTCAGCAATATCGCGCGCTTGAACCGCGATCTGCTCGGCGCGCTCGCCGACGGCAAGGCCTGACGCCGCGAATTTTGCGCCCTAGTGGTTGGTTTCTCCCGGGAGGAACCAACCACTAGGGCGCACATCTTGGGGCCCGGAGTCCGTTCTGGATTTTCGTTAGCACAGCTAGTTTGCTATGCTAACGACTAGATGCCCTCTGATTCGCACCTTCTCGCTCGCGCCGTCGCCCGGTTGAACCGGCGGCTGCGTCAGGAGCGCCGGTCCGATCTCACGCCGACCCAGCTGTCGGTGCTCGGCACAGTGCAGCGGTTGGGGCCGGCGACGCCGGGCCAGGTCGCCGCGGGCGAACGGGTCCAACCGCCGTCGATGACACGGACCCTGGCGGGCCTGGTCGAGCTGGGCTTCGTCGTGCGCCAGCCCGACCCCGACGACGGCCGGCAGGTCCTGGTGTCGGTCTCCGCCGAGGGCGAGGCGGCGCTGGCCGCCGAGCGGGAGCGGCGCGACGCCTGGCTGCACGAGCAGCTGCAGCTGCTCGGCGCCGACGAGCGCCGCCTGCTCGCCGATGCCGCCGTACTGCTGGAGAGGCTGGCCGACGCCGAGTGAGCACCACGTTCGCCGCCCTGTCCGAGCGCAACTACCGCGTGTACGCCGCGGGCTCGTTGGTGTCGAACATCGGAACCTGGTTCCAGAACACGGCACAGACCTGGCTGATCCTGCAACTGACCGGCAGCGGCTCGGCCGTCGGCGCCGTGATCGCGGCCCAGATGCTGCCGTCGCTGCTGTTCTCACCCGTCGCGGGCGCCCTGGCGGACAAGTTCGACAAGCGCACCTGGATGAGCTGGCTGCAGGTCGGCATGGCCGTCCCCTCGGCGGTCCTCGGCGTACTCGCCATCGCGGGCGTCGCGGAGGACTGGCAGGTGTACCTTCTGGCCTTCTGCTTCGGGACCGCCCGTGCCTTCGAGGCACCCGTGCGGCAGTCGTTCGTCGCCGAGATGGTCGGCCCGAGCCTGCTGAGCAACGCGGTAGCGCTGAACTCGGCCTCGTTCAACGCAGGTCGCCTGATCGGTCCCGCGGTCGCGGGTCTCATGATCGCCGCACTCGGGTCGGGCGTCGATGCCACGGGCTGGGTCATCTTGGGCAATGCGATCAGCTACGGATTCGTGCTGATCGGACTGCGGATGGTCGATCCGCAGCGGCTGTTCCTGTCCGAGCGTGGGCGCCGAGGACGGGGCGCGATTCGTGAGGGCGTCCGCTACGTGCGCGGCCGCCCCGATCTGCTCCTGCTGCTCGGCTGCGTGTTCTTCCTCGGCGCGTTCGGCATGAACTTCCAGATCACCACGGCCTTGATGGCGACCGAGGAGTTCGGTCGCGGTGCCGGCGAGTTCGGCGTCCTCGGCTCGTTCGTCGCGATCGGTTCGCTGGCCGGTGCGCTGCTCGCGGCCAGGCGCCCCCGCCCCCGTCTGCGCTTCGTCACCGGGTCGGCGCTGGTGTTCTGCTGCGTCCAGATCGCGTCGGGCCTGATGCCGACCTATACGACGTATGCGCTGATCATGCCGCTGATCGGACTCACGGTCCTGACGGCGGTCACGACCGCCAACGCCCT
>Ga0182743_1002018_pt1 | contig 18632 bp, 17 predicted proteins | sample eDN3rd30CKraftOP_FD_128522 | JGI IMG/M metagenome (GOLD analysis project Ga0182743, IMG submission 128522) | Enriched Organic Plus compost microbial communities from Emeryville, California, USA - eDNA 3rd pass 30_C Kraft OP (version 2) (version 2) ... | reverse complement strand
GTTGTATTGCAGCTCTGACGGCGTGCGTGGTCGTGGCGCTTCCGTGACGAACCTGGCCCATAATGCTTCCTTCCATTCCTGAGAAAGGATCGCACCATCAAACCGTGGGATCAAACACCTAGGCGCGCCCAAGTTCAGCGCGAACAGAACAAGCACAGAACGTGAAAGTGCGAAACAAATTGCGAAACTCGCGACGCGAGCCGCGATGACAAGCAGGAGGAAGTGTATAATGTCGTTTGTTTTCAATATGGTGCGGGTGAAGGGACTCGAACCCCCACGCCAAAGGCGCCAGAACCTAAATCTGGTGCGTCTACCAGTTTCGCCACACCCGCATCCTGATCCGCGCGAACCGAAACCGGCCATCCACGGATTGGCGCCCCTCTTAGCAAAGCCGTTTTCGGCTGGCGAGAGGAAAGTTTAACAGCCAAGCATACGAAGCACCGAAGGCAGCCGCCCGGGCAGGTCCTCGGCGATCAGGCCAGGGCCAAAATCACGCGCGGCCTCGGCGTGCAGCCAGGCCCCCGTCGCCGCAGCATCAAGCGGCGGGAACCCGCGCGCCAGCAGACCGGCGATGATGCCAGACAACACATCGCCCGAGCCCGCTGTTGCAAGCCATGGCGCAGCGGCCTCTCCGACAGCGGCGGCAATGCGCGCCTCTCCCCCCGGGGTAGCGATCACCGTATCGGGCCCCTTGAGCAATACGGTGCAGCCAGCCCTCGCCGCCGCCTGTCGGACCGCGTCCAGTCGTGAAAACGCAGGACCAGTTGGGGCCGGGGCGACAAGCTGACGGGCCAGATCAGGGAATAGCCGGGCAAACTCACCTCCGTGCGGGGTCAGCACCACGCCCGGATGCAGCGCCGAAAACAGAGTTCCGGGCGCATCGGCAAAGGCAGTCAGCGCATCGGCGTCCAGCAATACCGCCCGCTGTGACGCCAGCGCCACCGGGACCAGATCGCGCGCGCGCTGAAGCCCCAGCGCCGGACCCAGAGCCAGCGCGTTGAAACGGCGATCCTCAAGCAACCGCTCCAGCCCGGCACGATCGGGGACCGGGCGCAACATCACCGCATCAAGCCGCGCCGCATTCTCGGCCAACGCGTCGGGCGGACAGGCAAGCGTCACCAGGCCCGCACCCACCCGCAACGCCGCCCGCGCCGTCAGCCGCGCTGCGCCGCCCTGCCCCGACCCTCCACCCAGAATCAGCGCGTGGCCGTGGTCGTATTTGTGGCCAGCGCGCTTTGCCAGCGCGGGCTGAGGACCAGCCAGCAGGGCAGGTCCATCCACCCCCTTCATCCACGAATCAAGACCAATATCGACAAGGCGCAACGCACCGCTAAGCTCGCCCCCCTGTGCCAGCAGATGCCCAAGCCTGGCGCGCTGAAAACTGACCGTCAGGGCCACCGCCGGCAGATCCAGCCCACCCAGCACCCGGCCACTGTCAGCGCAAAGCCCGCTAAGGATATCAACCGCGACGATAGGACAGCCACAGGCAGCAGCCAGCCGCAAAGGCGCAGCGCATTCATCAGGCAAGGGGCGCGTCAACCCGGTTCCGAAAAGCGCATCAATACACAGGGTGCCGGGCGGAAAGTCCTCGGGGCCAATATCGTCAAGCGCCGCAACCGTCCCGATCCAGCCCGCCGCCGCGGCGCGTGCATCAGGCGTCACGGGGGGCGCAAGCGCCGCCAGCCGGATCTGCCAGCCGCACGATGCCAGTTGGCGGGCGATGACATAACCGTCGCCGCCATTATTGCCCGGCCCGCAGAGAATCACCGCTCGCCCCGGCTGCTGTGCATATTCGGGCCAAAAGGTCAGAACCTCGGTCACAACACCCGCTCCGGCCCGCTCCATCAGCGCGGCTCCGGTCACGCTGGCACTGTTGATCGCGGTTCCTTCCAGCGCACGCATCTGCCGAGTCGTCAGGATCTCGCGCCGCCCGGCCATTCTGTCGCACATAATTCAGGCAACCTGCACAATAAACGGGCACATGCCCGGGATTTGCTGTCTGCATGCTGCTTTCCCCGTCAAGCCGCATGGACGCGCATCATCAAACCCGCCAATCAGGTCCCAGGCAAGTCGCGAGAGAAGGATCAGGCGATGAAGAAAGTCGAAGCCATCATCAAGCCCTTCAAACTGGACGATGTGAAAGAGGCCCTTCAGGAAGTCGGCGTGCAGGGTCTTTCGGTCACCGAGGTCAAGGGCTTCGGCCGGCAGAAAGGTCACACCGAGCTTTATCGCGGCGCGGAATATGTGGTGGACTTTCTGCCCAAGGTGAAGATCGAGATGGTCCTGCCTGACGACCTGGTCGAAGCCGCTGTGGACGCCATCATCTCGGCCGCGCGCACCGAGAAAATCGGCGATGGCAAGATCTTCATCCTGCCCGTAGAGCAGGCCATCCGCATCCGGACCGGCGAAACCGGCGACGACGCGGTCTGATCCGCGACCCCGCGCAGGATCAAAGACACGGAAATATTCAACTGGTATCCATGCCCGGCGGCAGCGCCGGTCAGACTGATGGAGGAAGGACCCAAATGACAGTCAAGGACGTTCTGGATCTGATGAAGGCGGAAGAGGTCGAATACGTCGATGTCCGCTTCACCGATCCCAAGGGCAAGCTGCAGCATGTGACCCTGGTCGCCGATCTGGTGGACGAGGACTTCTTTGAAGAAGGCTTCATGTTCGACGGCTCCTCGATCGCTGGCTGGAAATCGATCGACCAGTCCGACATGAAACTGATGCCGGACGCGTCCTCGGCCTATATCGACCCGTTCTACGCCGAAAAAACCCTGTGCCTGCACTGCAACGTGGTCGAACCGGACACCGGCGAACCCTATGCCCGCGACCCGCGCGGCACCGCCGTCAAGGCCGAAGCCTATCTGAAGTCGAGCGGCATCGGCGACACGGCCTTCTTCGGCCCCGAGGCCGAGTTCTTCCTCTTTGACGACGTGCGCTATTCGGTGACCCCACAGAAGGTCGCGTTCGAGCTCGACTCGGTCGACGCCGCCTGGAACACCGATACCGTTTACGAAGACGGCAACCTTGCCCATCGCGCGGCCCACAAGGGCGGCTATTTCCCGGTGAACCCGGTCGATGCGGCGCAGGACATCCGCGGCGAAATGCTTTCGACCATGAAGCGCATGGGCATCAAGGTCGACAAGCATCACCACGAAGTTGCGACCGCCCAGCACGAGCTGGGGATGATCTTCGGCACGCTGACCCAGCAGGCCGACAACATCCAGAAATACAAATACGTCATCCACAACGTCGCTGCCGCCTATGGCAAGACCGCGACCTTCATGCCCAAGCCGATGAAAGGCGACAACGGCTCGGGGATGCACGTCAACATGTCGATCTGGAAAGACGGCAAGCCGCTGTTCGCCGGCGACAAATATGCTGATCTTAGCCAGGAAGCCCTGTGGTTCATCGGCGGGATCCTCAAGCACGCCAAGGCCCTGAACGCGCTGACCAACCCCTCGACCAACAGCTATAAGCGGCTGATCCCGGGCTTTGAAGCTCCGGTTCTGCGCGCCTACTCGGCCCGCAACCGCTCGGGCTGCGTGCGTATCCCGTGGACGGAATCGCCGAAAGCCAAGCGCGTCGAGGCCCGCTTCCCCGATCCGGCCGCCAACCCCTATCTGGCCTTTGCCGCGCTGCTGATGGCCGGCCTGGACGGCATCAAGAACAAGATCGACCCGGGCCCGGCCTCGGACAAGGACCTCTACGACCTGCCGCCCGAAGAACTGGCTGAAATCCCGACGGTCTGCGGCAGCCTGCGCGAAGCGCTGGAAGAGCTGGAAAAGGACATGGACTTCCTGCTCGCCGGGGATGTCTTCACCCGCGATCAGCTGGAAGGCTATATCAAGCTGAAGTGGGAAGAGGTCTATGCCTATGAGCATACGCCCCACCCCATCGAATACGCGATGTATTACAGCTGCTGATCCGTTTTCGGGACAGTGACAGGGAAAGCCGCCTCTTGGGGCGGCTTTTTTCCATCAGGGCCGGCGCGGACCCTCGCCAGCCCGTGGTTGCGGGGCGGGGGCCTTGCCGCTAAAAGCCCGGCAAACATCAGGAGCCCCGCATGATCCCCCGCTATGCCCGCCCCGAAATGGTCGCCATCTGGTCGCCCGAAACCAAGTTCCGCATCTGGTACGAGATCGAGGCCCATGCCTGCGACGCCCAGGCCGATCTGGGTGTGATCCCGCGCGAGAATGCCGAGGCCGTCTGGAAAGCAAAAGACGTCGAATTCGACGTCGCCCGCATCGACGAGATCGAGGCGGTGACCAAGCATGACGTGATCGCCTTCCTGACCCATCTGGCCGAGCATATCGGCGCCGAAGAGGCGCGCTTTGTCCATCAGGGCATGACCAGTTCGGACGTGCTCGACACCACGCTGAATGTACAGCTGGTCCGGGCGGCGGACATTCTGCTGGCCGATATGGACAAGGTTCTGGCGGCGCTGAAAAAGCGCGCCTATGAACATAAGGACACCGTGCGTATCGGTCGCAGCCATGGCATCCATGCCGAGCCGACCACCATGGGCCTGACCTTTGCCCGCTTTTATGCCGAAATGGCCCGGGGGCGCGAGCGCCTGCAACGCGCCCGCGAAGAGGTCGCAACCGGCGCGATCTCGGGCGCAGTCGGGACCTTTGCCAATATCGACCCGCGCGTCGAAGAACATGTCTGCGCGCAGATGGGCCTGCGCCCCGAGCCGATCTCGACCCAGGTCATCCCGCGCGACCGCCACGCGATGTTCTTTGCCACGCTGGGCGTCATCGCCAGCTCGATCGAAAACATCGCCATCGAAATCCGCCACATGCAGCGTACCGAGGTGCTTGAGGCCGAAGAGTTTTTCAGCCCCGGCCAGAAAGGCTCGTCGGCGATGCCGCACAAGCGCAACCCGGTGCTGACTGAAAACCTGACCGGCCTTGCCCGGCTGGTGCGCATGGCCGTGATCCCCGCGATGGAGAACGTCGCCCTTTGGCATGAACGCGACATCAGCCATTCCTCGGTCGAGCGTGGTATCGCCCCCGACGCCACCATCACGCTGGACTTTGCCCTGAACCGGCTTGCCGGCGTGGTCGAGAAACTGGTTATCTACCCCGAAAACATGTTGAAAAACCTTAACAAGTTCAAAGGACTGGTTATGTCTCAACGTGTTCTTCTGGCGCTGACCCAGGCCGGTGTCAGCCGCGAGGACGCCTATCGGCTGGTCCAGCGAAACGCCATGAAAGTCTGGGAACAGGGTGCCGATTTCAAGACCGAGCTGCTGTCTGATCCCGAAGTGACCGCGGCACTGAGCCCGGCCGAGATCGAAGAGAAGTTCGACCTTGGCTATCACACCAAGCACGTGGACACGATCTTTGCCCGCGTTTTCGAAGAAAACGGCGCCCATTAACCCGCAGTTTGTCTTTTGCTGTCAGATTGCCCCCGAAGGTTATGGAATCGGGGGCAATTCATGGGCGTTCCGGCTATCGGGACGGCGGGTCTAAGCCCGCGGCAAAAGGCAGCGGTGATCGTACGGCTGGTTCTGGCCGAGGGCGAGGACATCGACCTTGCCCGGCTGCCGCAGGACTTGCAGACAGTGCTGGCTCAGGAAATGGCCCTGATGGGGGTCATCGACAAGCAGACGCGTGACGCCATCGTCGCCGAATTCTGCGACCATCTGGAATCGGTGGGCCTGTCTTTCCCGGGCGATATCGACGGGACGCTGGCGCTTCTTGACGGCCACCTGTCGCCCGACACCACCGACCGCTTGCGGCGGCTTGCCGCCCTGAACGGCACGGGCGACCCCTGGGACCGCATCGCCACATTGACGCCCGAGGTGTTGGCCGAGCTTGCCCGGACCGAGGCGCCCGAAATCGCAGCGGTGATGTTTTCTAAACTGCCGGTTCCGCGGGCGGCCGAGGTCTTTGCCCTGCTGGACCCGGCCCTGGCCCGGCGTATCGCCTATACGATGTCGCTGACCGGCGGCATCAGGGCTGATGCGCTGCAACGGATCGGGCGGGCCCTGATCCAGGCGGTCGACGCCCTGCCCCGCCCGGCTATCGAGGGCAAGGCCGACGAAAAGGTCGGCGCTATCCTGAACTTTTCTCCCTCGCGCATGCGCGACAGCGTACTGGCCGGGCTCGAGGATGATGATGCCGCCTTTGCCGGAGAGGTACGCAAGACCATCTTTACCTGGTCGCATATCCCGCGCCGCATTGATCCCCGCGATATTCCCCGCGTTACGCGCGAAGTGGACAATGCCGTGCTGATCAAGGCGCTGGCGGGCGCGCCCGAGGATGCGCGCGCTACAGTCGATTTCCTGCTTGGCGGACTGCCTTCACGGCTGGCAGAATCGCTGCGCGACGAAATGGAAACCGTTGGTAAGGTTTCAGCGCAGGATGCAGAAGAGGCGATGGATCAGGTCGTCCTCGCTATCCGGCAGATGGAAGCTTCGGGCGATCTGTTCCTGATCTCGCAGGAAGAACAGGACGATGGTCAGGAGACCGAAACAACCGAACCCTCTGCATGATCGCGCCAGGCAAATGAGCAAGCCAAAGCACCGAACGGGCATATGTCGCGCGGCATCCGCCAAGGTTGATACCGAAACCCCACCGCATCGCAGGGACGATCAGAACCGTCTCTGCAAGACGCCAGATCCCGACCTCGGGGGGAAACCAAACCGGGGCTTGCCTGCCAGAGGCGGCTGCCCTAGCAGAAGGGCGCGGCGTCCGTGCGGGCTCACACCATGGGGCAGAGAACGCGGACAGGAACAATCGCGGAAGGTATGGCATGACCAATCAGATCGCACTGGTGCTGGGGCTGTTGATCATCGGCCTTTTCGCGGTGGATGCGCTGTTTCTTCATTGGGGCCTGCCGGTGTTTTTGGGAAAACAGCTCGTCAGCCTGATCGAATATCTCAGCTTCTGGCGTTAGACGCCGCGCCGGGGCGATTCGTTCCATCTGCTTCCAATCGGGCGGCGGGCCGCATGAATGGGCATGGCTGCGTCCCTTTCCGCGCCTCTTCAGCAACAGGTCTTGCGACCTTGTGCAGAGATTTCGCGCCACGGCATCGGATTTTCGGCTGGGTTAGCGCCCCCATTGGTTTCTGGCATTTGCATTTACCCGGCAATGCGGGCTATTTGCAGCCCGCAACATCATCAGCGGCGGAGGACACACATGGCTGTCAAGGTGGCGATCAACGGTTTTGGCCGGATCGGTCGGAACGTGCTGCGCGCGATCATTGAATCGGGGCGCAATGATATCGAGGTCGTGGCGATCAACGACCTGGGTCCGGTCGAAACCAACGCGCATCTGCTGCGCTATGACTCGGTCCATGGCCGTTTCCCTGCCGAGGTCAAGGTCTCAGGCGACTCGATCGACGTCGGCCGCGGCCCGATCAAGGTCACCGCGATCCGCAACCCGGCCGAGCTGCCCTGGGGCGACATCGACGTCATCATGGAATGCACCGGCATCTTTGCGTCGAAAGAAAAGGTGCAACCGCACCTGTCGACCGGCGCCAAGCGGGTGCTGATCTCGGCCCCCGGCGACAATGCCGACAAGACCATCGTCTTTGGCGTCAACCACGACACGCTGACCAAGGACGACCTCGTCGTCTCGAACGCCAGCTGCACCACCAACTGTCTGTCGCCGGTTGCCAAGGTGCTGAATGACAGCATCGGCATCGTCCGCGGCTTTATGACCACGATCCACAGCTACACCGGCGACCAGCCGACGCTGGACACCATGCACAAGGACCTTTACCGCGCCCGCGCCGCCGCGCTGTCGATGATCCCGACCTCGACCGGCGCTGCCAAGGCCGTGGGCCTGGTGCTGCCCGAACTCAAAGGCAAGCTGGACGGCGTCGCAATCCGCGTGCCGACCCCCAACGTCTCGGTCGTGGACCTTGTCTTTGAAGCCAGCCGCGACACCTCGGTCGAGGAAATCAACGCCGCGATCCGCGCCGCTGCTGACGGCCCGCTGAAAGGCATCCTTGGCTATACCGAAGAAAAGCTGGTTTCGTCGGACTTCAACCACGATCCGCACAGCTCGGTCTTCCACATGGATCAGACCAAGGTGATGGAAGGCAAGCTTTGCCGCATCCTGACCTGGTACGACAACGAATGGGGCTTCTCGAACCGTATGTCGGATACTGCGGTCGCCATGGGCAAGCTGATCTGAGGATTGTCGGCCAGCGTCGGACAACCGTCGCAGGTCAGCCTGAGAAGATGGAACGCGCCCGACATAACTGGGCGCGTTTTTCATTTTCGCGTCTCATCATGCCCGGCCAGGAACCGGGCAGGGCCAGGATCAGTTTTTGCGTGACAGGCGGCGCATATTCGCCCGCGTGCGCCGACGATACGGCAACAGCGCCGCCGCCATGACCCGATCCGCGCGCTCGCCCCGTCCGGCCGCACGCAACGCTGCATGTAGCGCCTCGGATGCGGCATTGGCTTTTTCCATCACCATACGCTGAGGCTCAGAGGCATCTTGCGGCACCATGCCCATCAGCCCGGCCGTGCGCAATGCGATGACCATCTGTGCCTCCCAGGTCATGCGCGCCATCTGCTGCCAAAGCTGCAGCGTCTGCATCGCCGACCTATTCATCATTCCGAAACCCATCACGACTTCCTCTGAAACAGCGGGTAGGCAGAAAAATTTGCTCCTATCGCGGGCAAAAGCCAAGAGGTTCCTTGCAGCCGCCTTTGCCCTATGGCCATGAAGCCGCACCCGGTATAGAGGGGAATCATGACCACATCCGTAACTATCCGACGCCCCGACGACTGGCATCTGCATCTGCGCGACGGCGCCATGCTGCAGGCAGTGGCTTCTTTTTCCGGCCATTTTGGCCGGGCGATCATCATGCCGAATCTGGTGCCGCCGGTGGTGACCGGTGCGCAGGCTGCAGCCTATCGCGACCGTATCCAGGCGGCGCTGCCGGGAAAAGTGACGTTACGTCCCTTGATGACGCTTTATCTGACCGAGGCCACCGATCCCGCCGACGTGGTTGCGGCCCATGCGCAGGGAATCATCTCGGCGGTCAAGCTGTATCCGGCCGGGGCAACGACCAATTCTGCCTCGGGCGTGCGCGATTTCGACAAGGTGCGCCCTGTCCTGGACGCCATGGCCGAGGCGGGAATTCCCCTGCTTTTCCATGGCGAGGTCACCGATCCGTCAGTGGATATATTCGACCGCGAGGCGGTGTTCATCGACCGCGTTCTTGACCCGATCCGCCGCGCCACCCCCGGCCTGCGTGTGGTAATGGAACATATCACCACCTCGGACGGGGTTGATTACGTCCTGGGCAACGAGAGTATCGGCGCGACCATCACCACCCACCACCTGATCATCAACCGCAACCATATCCTCGCAGGGGGTATCCGGCCGCATTACTATTGCCTGCCCGTCGCCAAGCGCGAAACCCACCGGCTGGCGTTGCGCAAGGCGGCGACCTCGGGTGATGGGCGTTTCTTCCTTGGCACCGACTCGGCGCCGCACCCTGACCGCGCCAAGGAATCGGCCTGCGGTTGCGCCGGCTGCTTTACCGCGCCGAACACCATGTCGATCCTTGCGCAAGTGTTCGAGGAGGAGGGAGCGCTTGAGCAGCTTGAGGCCTTTACCTCGCTCAATGGCGCAGCTTTCTACGGCATTGCCCCGAATGAGGACCGCATCCGGCTGGTCCGGCGCGACACCCCTGCCGAATACCCCACCCATATCCCCGCCGGAGACGAGACCGTCACCGTCTTTGACCCCGGCTTCCCGCTTTACTGGCACGTTGAGGACCCCGCATGACCCTGCCCTTTCCCCCGCATGAGGAAATCGCCCGGCTGACCGCGCGCATGCTGCTGGAGATCAAGGCGGTTCATTTCAACGCCGCCGAGCCCTTTACCTATGCTTCGGGGCTGAAGGGGCCGACCTATATCGATTGCCGCAAGCTGATCAGCTTTCCGCGCATCCGCTCGACGCTGATGGATTTCATGGCCGCGACCGTACTGCGCGAGGCCGGTTTTGCCGCCTTTGATAACGTCGCCGGGGGTGAGACGGCGGGCATCCCCTTTGCCGCATGGGTCGCCGAACGGCTTGAACTGCCGATGACCTATGTGCGCAAAAAGCCCAAAGGCTATGGCCGCAACGCCCGGATCGAAGGGGCGATGACCGAAGGCCAGCGCGTGCTTCTGGTCGAGGATCTGACCACCGACGGCGGCTCGAAGCTAAGCTTTGTCGATGCCATCCGCGAAACCGGCGCGACCTGCGGGCATACGGCGGTGGTGTTCTACTACGACATCTTCCCCGAGACCGAGCAGCGTTTGGCCGATCATGGCGTCAAGCTGCACTATCTCTGCACCTGGTGGGACGTGCTGGCCGAGGCCAAAGCGCAAGGTTTTTACGACACCGGAACGCTGGCCGAGGTCGAGAAATTCCTGACCGATCCGCGTGCCTGGCAGGCAGCCCACCCCTGATCCGGCACGGTCGCCTGACGGTACCGCCGGAATAACCCTTCGTCAAAAAACCGGGTTGGCGCCCATCAGCGCCAGCCCGGTGCGGGTTTTTCTGCTATACCAGTAACCAGTTGCCCCTTTCGTCAGCGCAGGGGGCGGCTTTTCGCCTAGCCTTGGCCGGCCCTACAACGCCGTAGACCCGGCCCTTCATAAGGTGGATAACGATGCCCACCGAGTCGAATATCCGGAGCTGATGGGATGAGCGAGTTACGCGCCGTTGAGATCAGAAAGCCCGGCGAAATCGCCGAGGCCGCAGCCGAGCAAGCAGTACCGTTCTCGATCGAGGCCGAGCAGCAGCTTCTTGGCGCGCTCCTGACCAATAACGAGGTTTATGACCACGTTTCGCGCATCGTTCAGGCCAAGCATTTCTACGACCCTGTCCACCGCCGCATCTATGAAATCTGCGCCGAGCGCATCGCCCGCAACGCGCTGGCCAGCCCGGTGACCATCAAGGCGTTCATGGAACATGACGCCGGGCTTAAGGAACTGGGCGGACCGGCCTATCTGGCCCGTCTTGCCGGGGCGGCGATCTCATCCCACGCCGCGCGCGACTATGCGCAAATGATCCGGGAATTCGCCCTGCGGCGCGAGCTGATCTCGCTGGGGCAGGATATCTCGTCCCGCGCGGCGACCATCGCAGTCGATGATTCCGCCGAAGAGCAGATCAAAGAGGCCGAGCAGGTGCTTTACAAGCTCGGCGAACAGGGCGTGGCCGAGCGTGGTTTCCAAAGCTTCCTTGCCGCGGTGACGGGCGCGCTGAACGCCGCAAATGCCGCTTTCAGCCGTGGCGGCGGGCTGTCGGGCATTTCGACCGGGCTGATCGACCTTGACCACAAGATGGGCGGGTTGAACCGTTCGGACCTGATCATCCTTGCCGGGCGGCCCTCGATGGGGAAAACCTCGCTGGCAACCAACATTGCCTTTAACGTCGCGCGGGCACATCGGCTGGGCGAACTGCCCGACGGCACCCATGGCACGGTTGCGGGCGGTGTCGTCGGCTTCTTCAGCCTTGAGATGTCGGCCGAGCAGCTCGCCGCACGTATCCTTTCCGAGGCCGCCGAAGTACCAAGCGAGGCGATCCGCCGCGGCGACATGACCGAGGATGAGTTTCGCCGCTTTGTCAAAGCAGCCCACGATCTGCAAAACTGCCCGCTTTACATCGACGACACCCCGGCGCTGCCGATCAACCAGCTTGCCGCCCGTGCCCGCAAGCTTAAGCGCACCATGGGGCTGGATCTGCTGATCGTCGACTATTTGCAACTGCTGCGCGCCACCTCGGCCAAGGACAGCCGCGTCAATGAGGTGAGCGAGATCACCCAGGGCCTAAAGGCTGTCGCCAAAGAGCTGGACATCCCCGTCATCGCCCTGTCGCAGCTGTCCCGTCAGGTCGAGTCGCGCGACGACAAGCGCCCACAGCTTTCTGACCTGCGCGAATCCGGCAGTATCGAACAGGACGCCGATATCGTCATGTTCGTCTTCCGCGAGGAGTATTACCGCGAGCGCGAAAAGCCCGCCGATCACGATCTGGACAAGATGGCCTCCTGGCAACAGATCATGGAGGCCTGCCATGGCAAAGCCGAAGTGATCATCGGCAAGCAGCGCCACGGTCCCATCGGCACGGTCGAGCTGTCCTTTGAGGGCCGCTTCACCCGCTTTGGCAATCTGGAAAAACACCGCAGTTGGGACCGGTCTGAATGAACCTGCCCGTCTCTGTGACGACGATCGGTCTGCTGACCGCATCAAACCTGTTCATGACGGTCGCCTGGTACGGGCATCTGAAGTTCAAGGCCACGCCCCTTTTTCTGGTCATTCTGATCAGCTGGGGCATTGCCTTTTTCGAATATGTCCTGCAGGTGCCCGCAAACCGTATCGGCTACGGCCATTTCAGCGCCGCTCAGCTAAAGACCATCCAAGAGGTGATCAGCCTGTCGGTCTTTGTGCTGTTTTCTTGGGTGTGGCTTGGCGAAAAGCTGACCTGGAACGTGGCGGCGGGCTTTGCCTGCATCTGTCTTGGCGCCTTTCTGATCTTTCACAATTTCGGCGGTTCGGGCCATTAAATCTGACAGGGCCGTGTCAAACAGCCGATTGCCTTTGCCCGCCTAGAGGGGCAAAGGTGCGTGCATGAACAGCATGGCTTCCCCCAGCCCGCGCCGTCCCAGCATTCTGACCCTGGTCTCGATCTCGGCGGCGGGCGCCCTTTCGATGAATATCTTCCTGCCCTCGCTGCCGGCCATGGCGCGGGATTTTGGCGTGGAATACGGCTTCATGCAGCTTTCCGTCTCGGCCTTTCTTGGGGTCAGCGCGGTGCTGCAGCTGCTTTGCGGCCCGATCAGCGACCGCTTTGGCCGCCGCCCTGTCGTGCTTGGATCGTTTGCGATCTTTCTGCTTGCGACTATCGGGGCGCTGCTTGCACCGACTGCGGGCTGGTTCATGCTGTTCCGGCTAATTCAGGCGGTGGTGACCACCGGCTTTGTCATCAGCCGCGCAGTGGTGCGCGACATGGTCCCGGCTGAACAGGCCGCCAGCATGATCGGCTATGTGACCATGGGCATGTCGCTGGTGCCGATGGTTGCGCCCACGCTTGGTGGCATCCTGGACGAAACCCTGGGTTGGCGCGCCAGCTTTGTCGCGATGGGTCTGGCCGGGTTTGCCGTCATGACGCTATGCGCGGTCGACCTTAAGGAAACCGCGCGCAGCGGGGGGGTGCCGCTGGCCCAGCAGCTGGTGACCTATCCCATCCTTGCCCGCTCGCGCCGGTTCTGGGGCTATGCGCTGACTGCGACGCTTAGCGCCGGCTCGTTCTACGCCTATCTCGGCGGCGCGCCCTTCGTCGGGCAGGTGGTGCTGCATCTTTCACCGGCCGAGGTCGGCTATTGGTTCGCCGGCCCCTCTATCGGCTATGCGCTGGGGAATTTCCTGTCCGCGCGCTATTCGACCCGGATCGGCATGAACCGGATGATCCTTGCCGGAGCGGTGATCTGTTCTGCCTTCCTGACCGCAGCTTTGGTGGTCGATATGCTGGGCGGGCTGACACCGCTGGTCTTTTTCGGCTCGGTCGCCTTTATGGGCCTGGGCAATGGCATGCTGCTGCCGAACGCCAATGCCGGAATGATGAGCGTGCGGCCCGAGCTTGCCGGCACGGCCAGCGGGCTTGGTGGCTCGATGGCCGTTGCAGGCGGGGCGGGACTGGCCGCGCTGGCCGGGATGCTGCTTGACGCTCAATCGGGCGCAGTGCCGCTGTTGACGATCATGGCGGGCTCGGCCATCGCCTCGATCGGCTTCATCATTTGGGTGATGATCCGTGAAAGACAGGTCATCTCGGGCGGCTGACCCTCTTGCCGGAACACCTTTGCAAAGCGTATTGGTTGCTTTGCAAAGAGGAGTCCCATGGCCACGCAAAAGATCTATGCTGGCGTTGCCCTGCGCGAAACCCGCGCACGCGCGGGCCTGACCCAGCGCACCTTCGCCGACCGGCTGGGCGTGTCGCTGCCCTATCTGTCGCAGATGGAAAACAACCATCGCCCGGTTTCGGCCGGGGTGCTGCTGAAGCTCGCGTCGGAATTCTCGGTCGATCTGGGTGCGATGGCGGTGGGTGATGCCGAACGCATGGTCATGGATATGGCCGAGGCGCTGGCTGATCCGCTGTTCGACTCGCCTCCGCCCCGCGCCGATCTGCGACTTGCCGCAACCAATGCGCCAGCGTTGGCACGCGCGTTTCTGGACCTTTACCGCGCCCACCGCGAGGGGCAGGAACGACTGGCGGCCCTGGACGAGGCGCTTGGCGCCGGAGCGCAAAACGCCACCCCCTCACCTTGGGAAGAGGTGCGGGATTTCTTTCACTACTGCGACAATTACATCGACGCGGTGGACCGCGCGGCCGAGCATTTCGCCCGCATTCGCCCCGAGCTGCGCCCGCTTGACCGCGCTATCGCCGCACTGGCCGAACGCGGGATCGAGGTCACCATGGCCGAGCTTGGCAGCGCCCCGGTCTATCTGCGCGAAGGCAAACGAGTCACGCTGAACGCCGCCGCCGAACCCGCGACACAGGCCTTTCAGCTATTGCACCTGCTGGCGCTGGAAACGCGTGGTGACCTGCTTGAAGCGACGCTGGAGCTTGCGCGCTTCCGCAGCACCTCGGCCCGCGACATCGCACGACTGGGGCTGGCGAACTATTTCGCCGGGGCCGCAATGATGCCCTATGCGCGCTTTTTGCAAACCGCGCGGGCCGAGCGTCACGACCTCGAAAGGCTGGCCCATCTGTTCCACGCCTCGCTTGAGCAGGTCGCCCATCGCCTCTCTACCCTGCAACGCGGCGGAGATCGCGGCGTGCCGTTCTTTTTCGTCCGCGTCGATCAGGCTGGCACGATCACCAAGCGCCATTCGGCCACCCGGATGCAGTTTGCCCGTTTCGGCGGCGCCTGCCCGCTGTGGAATGTGCATCAGGCGTTCGAGACCCCGGGCCGTTTCCTGCGCCAGCTGGCCGAAACACCGGACGGCAAGCGCTATCTGCTGCTCGCACGCGATGTCTCGAAACCCGGCGGGGCCTTTGGCGCGCCCGTCCGGCGCTTTGCCATCGGGCTGGGATGCGAGATCAGCCATGCGCGCGAGATGGTCTATGCAGACGGGCTGGATATCGGGAACCCGCAGCTTTTTGAACCGATTGGGGTGTCATGCCGCATCTGCCCACGGTCGAACTGCCACCAACGGTCAGTGCCTCCGGTGGACCGCCATATCCGCATCCCGCAGGATCGGCCCGGCCCCCTGCCCTATGAGATCGCCTGAACCGGCGAAAACGCCGAAACCCTGCACTGGTTCCGTCAAAAATTTAGGTCGCCGGGCAGAATCAGTGCTGGCCATCGTGCCCGATCCGATGCCGGGGACGGCTGGTGCCCGGCGAACAGTCGGGATGGCGAGCCTGTGGCAAAACCACCCATGCAATTTCATCGGTCCCGGCAAAAATTCAGCAATCGCAGTAATATACAGCGATTCCATCTCGTTATCAGCAAAACCCAGATTCTCTATCTAGGGTTGCAAGATTTCACCGCACCACCACCGGCGGATATCCACCTGCAACCGCCCGGCGTATCGGCATCAATCCGCCCAAACCCTGCCTAAGCGGCCCGCCCCTGTTGCGCTTTGAGCACAGGTCGGATTTATCCCTGCCCAGCCAAGACCAAAACTGCCCCTGCAGCACGGTCGGAACAACAATGGACCTGGGACATTGCGCATCACCCGTCGCCTGAATTCGGTGCTTGAACGCTGGCTGCCAGAGCAGCGCCTTTTTCTCAAATCGGACAAGAGCACCCGTTTTCTGCGACTGCGGCCCGCAACCCAACTTGCTGCGATCGGCGGTATCACCCTGGTTTTTGGCTGGTCGATCGTCGCCAGTTCTATCCTTGTCATTGATGCGATTGCCCCCAGCGGGGCGCGTAATGGCGCAGTGCATAGCCAGTCCACACTTGAGGCGCGGCTGACCGATCTTTCGGCCGAACGTGATCGCCGTGCCGCCGAAGCTGTGGCAGCGCAGAACCGCTTTGCCGTCGCGCTGGATCAGGTCTCGCGCATGCAATCGCTGCTTCTGGAATCCGAGGCGCAGCGGCGTGAGCTGGAAACCGGCCTCGACGCCGTTCACGCCAGCCTGCAACAGGCCGTAAAGGCCAGCCGCGAGGCTAACGCCGCCGACAGTGAGGCAGCACCCGTCCGCACCGCCGAGTTGCAGGCCGCCCTGGACATCCTTGCCGGTGAGCTGGAGCAGGCCGCCAACGCCCGCGCCGATGCCGTGCAGCAGGCCGAGGACGCGCGCCGCGTGGCCGATGCGCTTGCATTAGAGCGTGACCAGATCGTTGCCCGGAACGATCAGATCCTTTCGCAGCTGGAAGACGCTGTCAGTGTCTCCGTCAAACCGCTTGACGATATGTTCCGCAGCGTTGGCATGAACCCGGACGAGGTCCTGCGCAAAGTCCGTCAGGGCTATTCCGGCCAGGGCGGCCCCCTGAACCCGGTCAGCTATTCGTCCAGCGGCAATGCCGCCATTACTCAGGGCGAGGCCAAGGCGAACGAGATCCTGATCACGCTGGATCAGATGAACAGCTATCGTATCGCCGTCGAAAAAATGCCGCTGGCGATGCCGGTCAAATCGGCCTTTCGCTATACCTCGCCCTTTGGCCGCCGCTGGGGCCGCTCGCATGAGGGCATCGACATGGCCGCTCCGGTCGGAACGCCGGTTTATGCGACAGGCGAAGGCACGGTCATCTTTGCCGGCTGGCAGCGCGGCTATGGCAACCTGATCAAGATCCAGCATGAGCTGGGCACCGAAACCCGCTTTGGCCATTTGTCCAAGATTCGGGTCAAGGTTGGCCAAAAGGTATCGCGCGGCAGCTTGATCGGTGATATGGGCAATACCGGCAGATCGACCGGCTCGCATCTTCATTACGAAGTTCGCGTGAACGGCCGTGCCGTGGACCCTATGCGATTCATCAAGGCAGCCCAGAATGTTTTCTAAGACCCGTGTTACCGAACCAGGCCCCCGTACCCAGCCTACGCCCGAGCCCGAACCCGCGCGCGTCGACACGAGTTACGATATCCCCGCGACCACTGCGCGCACGCGCACGCCGCCTTCGGTGCTGGCGGCGGATCTGACGGTCACCGGCAATATCCAGACCCAAGGTGACATTCAGGTCGAGGGCACCGTGGAAGGCGATATCCGCGCCCATCAACTGGTCGTCGGCGAAAGCGCCACCATCCGTGGGGAAATCGTCGCCGAAGAAGTGGTGGTGAACGGCCGTGTCGTTGGCCGCGTCCGCGGGCTGAAAGTTCGCCTGACCGCCACTGCGCGGGTCGAAGGCGACATCATCCATAAGACCATCGCGATCGAATCCGGGGCCCATTTCGAAGGTTCGGTCCAGCGTCAAGAGGACCCATTGGCCAATGGCGTGACGCCGAAGCTGGCGCCGCCCGTCGCGCGCCCGGTTAGCGACGACTCAGAATAAAAGGTCTGTCGACCTGTGACCGGATCCTGGGCGGCCCATTGGCCGCCCTTTCTCACTCCCAAGCGTCGTCCGGCATCAGCCGCCGGTACATGTGCCAGCTTGCGTGACCCAGCACCGGTAGCGCGACAAACAGCCCCAGAAACAGCGGCAGGATCGCGGCAAACAGCAGCCCGGCGATCACCAGAGCCCAGACCAGCATGACCGGAAAATTGACCGCCACCGCCTGAAAGCTGGCGATGATGGCCGAGATAAGGTCCACCTCACGATCAAGGATCAGCGGCAGCCCGACCACAGAGATCGAGAAAAGCAGCGCAGCCAGCCCGCCTCCGACCAGCGTGCCGGTGGCCAGCATCGCAAGCCCCCGTCCCTGCAACACCGCCTCGGCAGATGAGGAGATATTTGTCAGCGCCGATGCGCCCATGAACAGGGCAAAGATGGTATGGGCAGCAAAGACCCAGAACATAAAGAGCAGTAGGATCACCATGGCCATTGAGGGAATCTGCCGGTCTTTTTGCGCGATGACCACCGCCACCACCTCGCGCCAGATCAGCGGCTGGTCCGCCTCGATCTGGCGGCTGACCTCATAAAGCCCCACAGCAGCAAAGGGCGCGATCAGGGGAAACCCGACGATAAAGGGGATAAGCCACCATTCCCGTCCTGCAGCCATGGTTACGGCGGACAGGACCAGCCCGCCCGCGACGTAAAAGGCAGCAAACAGCAGCCCAAAGGCCGGAGCACGCCGGAAATCCCGCCAGCCCTCAGCCAGGGCCGCAGGAATGGCCTCGAACCCGACCGCAGCAGGCAATGGAATTTCATCCGGGCCGGGATCCGGTGCGGGATCAGGCAGCGGCGACCGCCCCGGTTCGGGGATCGGGATGGGAATGGGCTTTGGTTCCGAATCGTGCATGGCCAACCGCTCCTCCGTCGCCTGGACAAAGGTTAGCAGGCCAAACATAAAGAAACAGCAAAAGCCTTAGCGCGCGAACCGGCCGACCAGTGCATCCCGGACAGAGGGCGAGACGAATTTCGATACGTCCCCGCCCAACCGGGCGATTTCCTTGACCAGCTTTGACGCAATCGCCTGACGGCGGGCATCGGCCATCAGAAAGACGGTTTCGATGCTGTCGTCCATGGCCCGGTTCATACCGACCATCTGGAATTCATATTC
>Ga0182743_1002016_pt1 | contig 18643 bp, 13 predicted proteins | sample eDN3rd30CKraftOP_FD_128522 | JGI IMG/M metagenome (GOLD analysis project Ga0182743, IMG submission 128522) | Enriched Organic Plus compost microbial communities from Emeryville, California, USA - eDNA 3rd pass 30_C Kraft OP (version 2) (version 2) ... | reverse complement strand
CATGCGCATCGCTATCGCGATTACGTCATCCGCGCCTTCAACCAGGATAAGCCGTACGATCGGTTCGTCTTGGAACAAATCGCGGGGGACCTGCTGCCGGCGAGCGAGGGTGAGACCGACGAGCAGCGCGCTGACCGGCTGATTGCTACCGGCTTCCTGTCGATCGGTCCCAAGATGCTGGCCGACGACGATCCGGTGAAGAAGGAGATGGACATCATCGACGAGCAGGTCGACACGCTGGGCAAGGCGTTCCTCGGCCTCACGCTCGGCTGTGCTCGCTGCCACGACCATAAGTTCGATCCGCTCCCGGCGGCCGACTACTACGCGCTGGCTGGCATTCTCAAGAGCACCAAGACGATGGAGAACTTCAAGGTTGTCGCGGAGTGGCACGAGCATCCCCTAGAGAACCAGGAGCAGCGCCAGCTCCGCGAAGCGCACGAAGCCAAGATCGCCGACTTTGCCCGCCGGATCGAAGAACGCAAAAAGCAAGAGCCCGATGCGGAAGCGACCAAAGCCGAAGTCGCGAAGCTCGAAGAGGAAAAGAAGCAACTCGAGGCGCAGCGCCCCGCCGAGATTCGAGCGATGGGCGTGACCGAGGGAACCGCTCAGAACCTGCGGATCCACCTGCGCGGCAGCCATACAACGCTCGGCCCCGAAGTGCCTCGCGGCTATTTGCAGGTGGTCTCGCTCAGCGAAACGCCGCTGCCGAGCAGTTCGCAAAGCGGCCGGCTGGAACTTGCTCAGTGGCTGACCCATCCCGACCATCCGCTCACGAGCCGCGTGATGGTGAATCGCATCTGGCGCTGGCATTTTGGTAAGGGGATCGTGCCGAGCGTCGACAATTTCGGCCGTCTGGGCGAAATGCCGACGAATCAGCCGCTACTCGATTGGTTGGCGGTGCAATTTGTCGAGTCGGGATGGTCGATCAAGGCGATGCACCGGCTCATCATGCTGTCGAGCACGTACCAGATGAGCACGCAGTACGATCCGGTCGCAGCCGGCGTGGATCCAGAGAACAAACTGCAGTGGCGGTTCGATCGTCGCCGATTAAGCGCCGAGGAGGTGCGCGACGCGATTCTCGCCGTCGGCGGCAAATTGGATACGGCGCCCGGCGGTTCGATGCTGCCGTTCAAGAACCGCGAGTATGTAACGAACCGGCAGCGGATGCAGCAGAGCTACGAAAGTAACCGGCGGAGCGTCTATCTGCCGGTCTATCGCAGCGCAGTCTACGACGTGCTGCAAACGTTTGACTTTGCGGACCCGAGCACACTCGAAGGAAACCGGCCGACTACGACCGTGACTCCGCAGGCCTTGTTCATGATGAACAGCCCGATCGTGGCCAATAGCGCCGCGTCGCTAGCCGACGTCGTGGTGGCGCTTCAGGACGTCGACGACGCGTCGCGGTTGAAGCGCGCGTTTCGCCAGGTCCTCGGCCGCGAACCGACGGCCAGTGAGAGCGAGAGCTTCTTGCGGACTCGCAGCCAACTGGTTGCCGACTATCAGGCGGCGGGGCTCGGCGAGGCCGAGGCCCAGAAGCAAGCCTGGCGAAGCCTGTGCCGCGTATTGATTGGATCGTCGGAGTTTTTGTACGTCGAGTAGCTGTCAGCCAAGTCGCATCCGGCTGATTGCTCCATCGAGGAGGTTGCATCAATGATGGATCGCACATCGCTACGCCGACCAATTTCCCGACGCGAGATGCTGTGGCGCAGCGGCATTGGCTTCGGCGGTCTTGCACTGTGCGGCCTGCTGGCCGACGAGCAGCAACGCGCTCGGGCTGCGGAACCGGCGAACCCGCTCGCCGAGAGGCCGCCGCACTTTACTCCCCGGGCGAAGCGAGTGATCTTTCTGTTCATGCACGGGGGGCCGTCGCAGGTCGACACGTTCGACTACAAGCCGCAGCTCGAAAAGGACCACGGCAAGGAGCTGCCGTTTGCCAAGCCGCGAGTCGTGTCGTCGAAGACCGGCGGGCTTTTGAAATCGCCTTGGAAGTTCAAGCAGTACGGCGAGAGCGGTATTCACGTCAGCGATTTGTTTCCGCTGGTCGGAGAATGCGTTGACGACATCTGCTTTATCAACAGCATGTGGTGCTCCAACTCGCGGCACGGCTCGGCGCTGCTGGAGCTGCACACCGGCAGCGACACGTTTGTCCGGCCTAGCATGGGCTCGTGGATCAACTATGGCCTCGGGACCGAGAATCAGGACTTGCCCGGGTTCATCACGATGTGCCCGACGCTCGGCCACGGCGGGGTGAACGCTTGGAGTTCGGCGTTTCTGCCCGCGGTATACCAGGGAACCGCCATCGGCGCGGGCGGCGGCAAGGTGGCGGACGCAAAGATTCCGTTCATCTCCAATGCCGACACGCCGGTTGCCGCGCAGCGCCGGGAGCTGGATCTGCTGAACCAGTTCAATCGCGATCGGATGGAGCTAACGGGACCGGACAGCGCGTTGGAGGCTCGAATCAACTCGTTCGAACTTGCGTTTCGGATGCAGGCGGCGGTGCCAGGCGTGCAGGACATTTCGAGCGAGACCGAGGAGACCCTCCGGCTGTACGGCGTCGATCAGCCGAAGACCGAAAATTTCGGCCGGCAGTGCCTGATGGCCCGGCGGTTTGCCGAACGGGGCGTCCGGTTTGTCCAGGTTACGCACGGCTATTGGGATCAGCACGGCGGTCTGACGAAGGATCATGCCCGGATCGCCAGCGAAGTCGACCGCCCGATCGCCGGGCTGCTGACCGACCTGAAGCGGCGCGGTCTGCTGGACGAAACCCTGGTAATTTGGGGAGGAGAATTCGGCCGTACGCCCACCTCCGAAGGGAGCGACGGCCGCGACCACAACCCGCAGGGCTACACCATGTGGCTCGCCGGGGGCGGCGTAAAGGGGGGAATCCGCTACGGCGCCACGGACGATTACGGCTATTACGCCGTGGAAAATAAGGTGCATCTACACGATCTGCACGCGACCATTCTCCACCTGTTGGGGCTCGATCATACCCGCCTTACCTACCAGTACGCGGGTCGCAATTTCCGGCTGACGGACGTCCATGGCGAGGTGGTGCACGACATCATCGCTTAAGGGCGGACTATCCTCCCAATCGCCGCCTCGTCCTAGCGGCCCTGTCGGCCCCTTTTCGGCGATTCTCCGCAAGGAGAAACTACCCATGGGAGCTCGGGGACGGTTCTATGCCAAATTCTGCAAATGGGTAGCGCAAACGCGTCCGATTTCGTAGAATGTCGACTCCAACTTTTATGGCAGGATAACCGGCGGTTGATCTAAAGCAGGATTCGCTCGTGTCGAGTAGTGACGTATCTTCCGACGCCCCAATCGCCGAGGAACCGCCAGGGCAGCAGCAACTGCCGCCGCAACGAGCCGCTGTCGAACCTCTCGACCCGCAGCTTACGACCATTCAGCCGGGCGGCGGCGTCTGCATGCGAATCGAACTGGCCTGGGGGTATGTCCGCCGCTTCCTGCTAAAAACGCTCTTTCCCGGGTACGTGGCCCGGATGGCAAAGCTTCGCCGCGGTTCGACGAATTGCTGTCCTTGGGAAGTGCTTGATCCCCGCGATGTGAAGTTCCACCGCAACCAGCCGGGCTATTGGTGGGCTGCGGAAGACGATCCGTTCACCTGGCGCGATCACCTGCCGTTCGTTCGAGCCGGTCTGGCAGAACTATTTTTGATCGGCGGCATGTTCCTGACGCTGGCTGTGGTGGCTGGTTGGATCTGGATTTGGGCGAGCGTGCCGTTCGTCGTGCTCACGTTGCTGGTGATGTGGTTCTTCCGCAACCCGCGACGGATCGCGCCGACCGAGCCGGGGCTCGTAATCTCGCCGGCCGACGGACTGGTGGTTTCCTGCACGGAGCTGCCGGGCGATTCGTTCATCCAGGGACCGGTAATGGAGATTGGCATTTTCCTCTCGGTCTTCGACGTACACATCAACCGGACTCCGGTGGCCGCCCGCGTGATCGGGATGACCTACTTCCGGGGCAAGTTCCTCAACGCCTTGCTGCCCGCTTCGGCTCGGGAGAACGAGCAACTGGCGGTTCGGCTTGAGGAGAACGAGGCGCCTTATCGTCGCTTCGTCGTGCGGCAGATCGCCGGGGCGATCGCCCGGCGCATCGTCTGCTGGGTAGCCCCCGGCGAGGAACTGACGCGAGGAGCGGCATTCGGAATGATCAAGTTCGGCTCGCGCACCGAAATTCTCATGCAGCAGGATCCCGACTTGGAATTGCTGGTCAAACCGGGCGATCGGGTGCGGGCGGGCGTGACGGTTCTGGCTCGTTACAAGAACGCGAGTTCGTAAACCAAAATCCTTGAGGGTTGCTGAGGCTGTTCACCAGAAAGGCAGAACCATGAGACACCCAGCCGCACGCTCGGTTCTCCAAAGCGCCGCTCGGATGCCCGTCTTGCCGACGCTCTTGACGTTGGGCAATGCGGTTTGCGGCCTCGCAAGCATCAGTTATGCGGCCAGTACCGCGCCGCCAGGGCAGGGGGAGCATTACCTGCTGATCGCCGGCCTGCTGATCTTTGGCGGCATGGTGTTCGACATGCTCGACGGCAGCGCCGCCCGCTGGACGAAGCAATCCACCAAGTTCGGCGGCGAGCTCGACAGCCTCTGCGACGCGATCACGTTCGGCGTGGCGCCGGCGTTTCTCATTCTCAAGATGGGAGATGTTTACCCGCCGCGAATTTTGTGGGCGATCGCCGCCCTCTACATGGCCTGCACGATTTTGCGGCTGGCTCGCTACAACGTCGAAACCGCCACCGACGACATGTATGGCTGGTTTAGCGGATTGCCCTCGCCGGCGGCCGCTGCGACGATCGCGTCGTTCGCCATCGCTTTGCCCCCCTCGGTTCGGCGGATCAGCGGAACGGGGGGAGCGCTTCATGTGGGCGATCTGGCGATGCTCGACGTCGTCCGCAATTTCGTCCCGATTATCGGCCTCATTGTTGCGGGACTGATGGTGTCGCGCGTCCGATACCCGCACATCGCAAAACAGATACTCAAAGGAAAGCGGCAGTTCCGACAGGTCGCTCAGATCGTCTTCGCCATCGCGGCGATCGTAGCCTTGGGGGAGTTGTCGGCCCCGCTTATACTTTGCGCTTTCGTGATCGGGGCGCCGGTCAGCGCAACCTGGAACAAACTGGGGGCTCATCGCTCGCGTCGAAAGACGGTCAGCCAGGGTGACTTGGAGGCGTCAGAGCACATCGGCAAGTCCGATTCCGAAAAAATCAAAGCAGCCACCGGCCGCAGAAAATGGTGGGTGGTTCGCAATCGGCCTCCGCGCCGCAGCGCCTAAGTAGGGGGGAGCGTGACTCGGATGACCCAGGTAAGAGAACGACGGACGATGAAAGCGCCGCATCGCAGCAAGATCTATCACAATCTTTCTCGGTTTTACGACGGTCTGTTTGCTCCGTTCTTTCAAGCCCGCGCTCAAGCGACCATTCGCAAGCTGCAGCTTCCGCCAGGGGCGAAGGCGCTTGAGGTTGGAGTTGGCACCGGCCTTTCGCTCGACGCGTATCCGCATCATGCCGACGTGACCGGCATTGATCTGTCCGAGGAGATGCTCACGCACGCCCGGGCAAAGATTGCCCGCAAAGGCTGGACGCACATCAAGCTTCAGCCGATGGACGCGCTGAACATGACGTTTGAGGACAATACGTTCGATTACGTCTTCGCGTTCCACCTGGTCAGCGTGGTGCCCGATTCAGCCAAACTGATGCGCGAGATGGTTCGAGTTTGTAAGCCGGGCGGCCGAATTGTCGTGATCAACCACTTGCGCAGCGAGCGGAAGTGGATCGCGGCGCTGGTCGACCTGTTCGGCCCGATCACGAACAGCCTCGGCTGGCACACGAAGTTGACGTTTGAGGACGTTGTAACCCCCGCGCCGCTCGACGACATCGTGCGCTACAAAACGTCGCCGCAATCGCTCTTCACCATCGTCATCGCCCGCAAGCCGACCAGCGGCATGAACTAAGCCGCCGCAAGCTTGGTGGCTGGCTGGTGCGATCTTCTATTGGGGCAGCGTCTCGCTGCCCCCACACCGTTCGGCGTGCTCAGAGATAACGGCCAAAGCGGAACCACCCTGGTTGCCCCGACTACGTTGGTTGCCGCCCTGGCAGGACGAGGACGGGCGTGGAAGCGGTGCGGATCACTTTGTCGGCGACGCTGCCCAGGACGAGCCGCTTGAAACCGCTGCGGCCGTGCGTCGCAAGCGCAATCAGCCCGCACTTCGCATTCGCCGCTTCGGCGGTAAGCGCTTCTGCGGGATATTGCCCCACCACCACCTTCGTGGTGACCTCGATCGAGTGCTCTCTGAGCTGTCCGGCAATCCCCGCCAAATAGGCCCGAGCCTGGTCGGCATCGCGCTGCTGGGCCTGCTGGAGTTGCGAATCGTCGATAGCGCCGCCGAATGCCTGCCCCGAGCTGGCCGGAACGACCGAGCAGAGATGGCAAGACGCCCCCAACCTGCTCGCCAACTCACGAACGGTGGGGATGATTTGTTCCGCGAAGGGCGAGCCATCCAGTGGGACCAAAATCGAACGCACGCACGGTTCAAGCGCGGGCGTCTCGTCGGTGGGGCGGATGAGCAGGACCGGAATCTCAGAGCGCCGGACCACTTCGTCGGCGACGCTGCCGAGGAAAGCCCGGCTTAGCGGCCCATAGCCGTGCGTGGTCATCACGATCAGTTCCGGATGGACATCGCGCGCTCCGGCGAGAATCGCGTCGGCGGGAAGTCCATTGGTGACTTTCGTCTTCACCCGCTCCCGTCCGAATTTCAGTTTTTCGACAGCGACCAATTCGAGATACCGCTCCTCGCTCTGCCGAAACAGCGCATCCTGCGCCGCGTCGAAAGGCGCCCAGGCGCTGGAGTAGTTTTCGAAGGCGTACAGGCGATGCCCCGTCACGAGGCACACTTCGCTGCCGCACTTTTGGGCGATCCTATCGGCCCAGGGCAGCGCCTGTTCGGCCAGTGGCGAGCCATCCAAAGGAACCAGAATGGAGCGGAACATCTTCGACCTCAGTTTTCGCCCGTTAGCAAGTTACTTATCGCGCCGGTTCACGCGACGAAGGTAGGTGTGGCAGCTCACGCATTTCGTCGTGCTGTCGACGTAGGCGAGCGTTGCGGCTTCGAGATTCTTGGCCTTTGCAGCTGCCGTGATTTCGTCGACGCTGCGGCGGAATTCCCGGCTTCGTTCGACATACTCGGCCGACTTGAGCACCTGCCACTGCTCGTCCTGACACAACAGACTCATCGCCTGCGAGTGTTTGGCAATCAGATCATAGTCTTCCCGCGTCAATCCTTCGAGCACCTTCTCGGAGTGCGTGAGCTTGGCTCGCATGAACGTCGCGAGGTCCTCCGCGCGAGCGACTCCGCACGTCGCGCTGCAACCCAGTAGGGTCCAAATTGCCACTCGAAGCCGCCATTGCGCGTCGCTCGTCATTGTCGGAACTCCATCCAGCCAGCGTGTGTGAACGACCACCAATTGCCCTTCTCCATTGGATCGCCAATCGCATGCGCTGCCAAGTCAGCGTTCGATACAAACGTAATAGCGTGTGCAACCAACTGGTCTCTTTGCGCCGCAAGCTTCAGCCGGACGCTTATTTCCCCAGCCGATTGGTAAGGGCCTGGCCCGTGTTCTACAATCCATGCGGTCTTGTGCTGAACTGCTTCCGCTCCTCGCTGTACGATGTCTGGAGGCCGCCGGTCCCGATTTCGGTTTCCAAATTTAATGACGCGACCAAGCGCCGAACGCACACTCGTGATCGTCGGAGACTGACATGAAGTACATGGTTCACTTCCTCTTCCGGCCTGAAAGCAAAGGCCAGGCGATTGAGACGTTTGAACGCATTGGTCCCCATCATCATCCTGGCATCACGTTCCACTCGGCCTGGATTGGCGCCAGCAGCGGCGACGCGTTCGTGCTGGTCGAGATCGCAAGCGAGGAATCGGTTGCGCTGGCAGTCGAGCCGTGGAAGGGGTACGGGGAATTGTCCATTTACCCCGTGATCGACATTGAACAGTATTAAACGGATGACGCCCGGTTCGTCGAAAAAGCATCGAATGCTCGACTGGGGCAGTGTATTCCTTGATCTTTAATGGACTCGACCTCCTGATGGATTCCTTTGGTTCACCGCTTGAAACCCTGCTGCCCCAGCCGAGCGAGCGCGATTTGCTTTTCGCCGCCGTTTGTCTGCACGTAGGAACCATTGATCCCGATCAATTTGCCGCGATCCGTCACGAAGGTTCGGCTGGACCATTGCCCGAAGTTCTCGTGCAACGAGGCTGGATCGAGCCGACTGACCGGCCGCACTTGGAGTATCTGGCCAATCGCTACCTGCAGAGCCACAACGGCGATTGTCAGGCGGCCATAGCCCAACTGCTGGCGAACGCCCGCCGCGCGGTGAATGCGATCGAAACGCTCGCTCCCGATTCGACGATTGCGGTCTCGCCGCCGACGGCCAACCCGAATGAATTTCACTCGCCCGATGTAGAGATCAGCCCTCCGACGCAATCGCGCTATTCGTTTAGCAGCGTCCATGCGGTGGGCGGAATGGGGCGGGTTTGGCGAGCCCAAGACGAACAACTGCAGCGTGAAGTCGCCCTGAAGGAACTCCGCCCCGATCAGGTCAATAACTCGAAAACGGCCGCCCGGTTCGTCCGCGAAGCGTTGCTGACCGCACAGCTCGAGCATCCGGGCGTTGTCCCCGTGTACGAGCTGACAACACAGGCGAAGTCGGGGCAACCGTTCTATGCGATGCGGTTCGTGCACGGAGGAACGCTGTCTGAAGCGGTCCGCGCCTTTCACGCCAAGCGCGAGAGCGGGCAGGTGGAATCGCTTGAACTCGTCCGCCTGCTCACCGCGTTCACGGCTGTCTGTAACACCATAGGCTACGCCCACTCGCGCGGCGTGATTCATCGCGACCTGAAGGGGGACAACGTCATCCTGGGGGACTTCGGCGAGGTTATCGTGCTCGACTGGGGCGTCGCCAAACGTCTCGGCCAGCCGGACGACGATCCCGCCAGTTTCTCGGACATGGCGCCTTCCCGTCCCGGCCTTACGTTGCAAGGCGAGATTGTGGGAACGCCCGCCTACATGGCGCCGGAACAAGCCGAAGGACGCTTGGATGCGATCGACGAGCGAACCGATGTCTACGGCCTCGGGGCGATGCTGTATGAAATCCTTACCGGCAAGCCGCCGTTCGTCGGCGAACGCACGATGGAGGTGCTACAGCAGGCGATGCGAGGCAATCCGAAAGCGCCTCGCGAACATTGGCCCGAAGTGCCTGTTGGCCTCGAAGAAATCTGCCTGAAGGCGATGGCCCGCCAGCCGGAGCAGCGCTTTGCGCGGGCTGACGAATTGGGCAAGGCCGTGCAGCAGTGGCAAGACACGCAGCGCCGGCGAGCCGAGGACGCGCTGCGCCGGCAGACGGAAATCTTGACGTCGATCCTCAACAGCATGAGCGAAGGCGTGGTCGTATCCGACCATGAGGGGAAAACCTTGCTGGTCAATCAAGCGGCCGAACGCATGCTGGGACTGTCGAGCGAGTCTCTTGCCGCGCCGCAGGGGAACGCCAAATACTTCAAGCCGGATGAGACGACCGAGTTCGAGCTGCACGAACTTCCGCTGACTCGCGCAATGCAGGGCGAAGAGGTCGACGACGTGCAAATGTTTGTCCGCACCGAGGCGAAACCGGACGGCTTTTGGGCCAGCGCTAACGCTCGCCCGCTGCGGGACGAAACGGGAGCACTGCGAGGCGGCGTGGTCGTCTTTCGAGATATCACCGAACGCAAGCAATTCGAAATGGAACTGGTTCGCAGTCGGGAACGCTTTGAACTAGCCGTTCGCGGCTCGCAGGACGGCTTGTGGGATTGGGACCCGCGAACCGGGGAGATCTACTATTCGCCCCAGTGGAAGGCGATCATCGGCTACGAGGACCACGAAATCGGCCAGCGGATTGAAGAATGGGAGCAGCGTCTGCACCCGGATGATCGAGAGCGGGTGATTGCAGCCAATAAGGCCCACATCGACGGGCTCACGCCCCATTATCAGTGCGAATATCGGCTTCGCCACAAAGACGGCTCGTACCGCTGGATCCTCGCCCGCGGAGTGGCCCTGCGCGACGCGAATGGAGTCACGTATCGGATCGCCGGATCGCATGTGGACATTACGGATCGAAAGCGAGCTGAGGAGGCGAACACGCGCTAACGCAGAATCGCCGGCACAAATACGGCTCGTTCTGCCGGGGTAATTTCTTGCGAAGCGTCGCGGGCGCTGCCCGACTTTCGGCGTAACGCATCGCACGAGCTAGAAGCGAACCGCCATGCCCGCGCCGGCAAAGTAATCCACTGCCGCGGCGCTCACGCCTTTTCCGATGCGGACGTCGAATTGAATGTCGTTCGTCAGGTTGAAGGTGAAGCCACCGTCCAGGTAGTGTTCCGTTCCGATCACGTCGGCCCCAGCAGGCGCGAGTACAAACCATTCGGTGTACGCGCCAAGTCGGTCGGTCAGCGAATAGCCGAAAGTCCACGATTGTGCGACCTCAAGGTACTCGTTGCCGGTGAAGGGATCGATCAGCAAGTTGACCTGCGTGCTTCCGGCGGTCGAGAGAAAGTCGTTAATCTCCCAGCCATAGAGCCAGTTCACTCCGGGCAACACTCGCCCGGTACTAAACGGCCCGCCAACAGGCACAGTCATCTGCGGCATAAGGGCCATCTCAGGTAGCACGCCTTGCTGCAGCGTGAGGCCGAGCTTCAGCCCCAGGTACACATCCTCCGGACCGCTGGCCGTGCTGGCCTGTCCCTCGAGATGGAACCTTTCGTGCCCAAAATTCCATCCAACGCGGAATTCGAGCCACTCCGCAAAGGCCCCGACGCGTAGCAACGTCTCCGGAAATGAGTGAGCGCAGAAATGCCTGGCGTCCTGTGAATCGCTGAGGTAGGTGTAGCCCATCTCGAGTTGCCGCACGCCACGCCCCACCGTGCAAGATGCCTCGGTGAAGTCAGGGCGATCGCTCGCGAGCGGCTCATCCCAACGTGGGGGACCACCAGTTGGCTCAGCCGCCGAGTTCCACTGAAAGAGCGTCACCCGCTCTGTGTAGCGGTTCCCCTCAAAGGCTTCCTGGGCGAGTAGCTCCGACGCTGTCGCGTAAATGCAGGTAACAAACGCGAGCAGCAAGACCTGGTGAGGTAGTTTCTTCATTGCGGTTTTTCCTACCGCTCAACTTCGGCGTGTAAACGAGCGGCAACGCAATAAATTTTGGTCTGCCAAATATGTTTTTTGGGTTTGTCAAAAACCGGGTTGCTAGCATGCGACGGTTTGGGTTGTAGTGGTCACGCCGCTCTAGAGGCCGCCGGGCATGATGAAAAAACCGTCAGCTCTCAAATTGCCGTATGTCGCGAGGGCAAGGGTCGTCCGAAGAATAAGGACGGTAGGAACGGATCGGTGGCAAGGAGCTGGCCGTGAAACGTTGTCTGGCGGCAATCGCGCTTGGCTGTTCGCTTGGCGTTACCAACCTGCAGGGGCAGGACACTCCAATTCGATTGGAGCCTGGGCCATTGCGTCCGATTCCTGGCCATCGCAGTGCGGAGCCCAGCGGCGGCGTCCGTAACGCTACCGGGCAGCTGGATCGCTCTGCAGCGGCCGTGCGCCCCGCTTCCGCCGACATCCGGCATTTGGAAAACGCTCCCACGGTCCCTGGAGAGACGCTCCCCGCCCCACACCCAGGCCAGCCAATTCCCCACGGGGCCGCGCTGACGCTCGAGGATTTCGAAGGGATGGCGTTGACCTCGAATCCCTCGATCGCGCGTGCGGCGGCACTTGTACAGGCGGCCCGCGGTAACTGGCTGCAGGTCGGCCTGAAGCCAAACCCTACCGTTGGCTACGAGGGGCAGCAACTCGGTAGCGGCGGCCTGGCCGAGCAGCACGGCATCTATGCCGAACAGGAAATAGTCCGCGGCGGCAAGCTGCGTCTGAACCGCGAAGCGGCTGCGCAGGACGTGGCCAGGGCTGAACGCGAACTGGCGGCGGCCCAACAGCGAGTGCTGACTGATGTGCGGATCGCGTTTTACTCCGTGCTGATTGCCCAGGAACAGGAACGCGTCGCGCTCGAACTGCTCCACATCGCCGAACAAAGCCTGAACGTCGCCGAGGCGCTCTTCCGGGCTCAGGAAGTGGCCAGAACCGACGTCTTGCAGGCCAACATCGAGATCGAAAACGCTCGCATTTTCGCCATCAACGCTCGAAATCGAAGAGCTGCCGCATGGCAGTCGCTGATTACGGTCGCCGGCCAGCCGACATTGCCACTGCAAACCTTGGCTGGCAGCGCCGTGGATGATCTCCCTCGTCTCGACTACCACGAAACGCGTCAGCGGATTCTGGCTGGCAGCCCCGAGGTCGCAGCCGCAATCGCCGCCGTCGAACAGCGACGCTGGGCGCTCGAACGGGCTCGAGTAGAAAGCGTTCCAAACGTCACGCTGCAGGGCATGGTTAACGTGATCGACAACGGCATCGGCGGCAAGACCGACGCCAATGTCGTTGTGGGCGTTCCGCTGCCGCTTTGGAACAAGAACCAAGGCGGAATCATCGAAGCGCAAGGCCAGGTTGCGGCAGCCGAGCGAGCGGTGGAGCAGCTCGAACTCGACTTGCAAAACCGCATGGGCCCGATCTTCGAACGCTACTCGAACGCGAGCAACCAGGTCCGCCGCTACCGCGAGATCATCTTGCCGGCGGCCACCGAATCGTTCGAGCTTACCCGGAAAAGCTACGAGGCCGGCGAGACCGGTTTCGTAAGCCTGCTGACCGCACAACGGACTCTTGCGCAAACCAAGCTCAACTATTTGGAGGCGGCTGGAGAACTTCGCACCACGGCAGCCCAACTGGAGGGCTTTTTGCTTTCCGATAGCCTCGGCACGCGATAATCGGATGCCAATTCATCCCCTACAACCGGTCTTGGCGTCATTTAGCCGTTGACCAAAACCGAACGGCAGACAAGAATTGCGCCCGGGAAGCTTTTGTCCTATGCGCAGCCTCATCTCCAGCCTGACAATCTTCGCCGTGCTCATGCACGCGCTGCTGGGCTGCCATGCGCATCACGCCCACGCCGCTGAAGCGGCCCATCCCGCGGAAGCGGCGCTCGTAACTGCCCACTGCTGCTTGCATTCGCACGACCAACAGCCCAGCGAGAGTCACGAAGAGCCCTGCGACGAAGAGCAGTGCGACTTAGGCGACGCCACGCCGGCCTTTCGCAAGCTGGATAACACGGTCGCATTCAGCCACTGGGCCTACCTGGTTACTCCGGACAGCGTCGGTTGCTCCAGCGACGTTAGCCGAACAAGCACTGTCACGGACCATCTTTCGCCCGGTTGCCCGCGCACCATTCTCTATTGCGTCCTGCGCAATTGAGCACAGCCATCGTCCGCCTTTGATCTAGCGCACTCTTGCGCTGCGGACATCTGGAACATGAACCTTTTCTCACGCGCGGATTGGCTTAAGGAATCTAGCTGTGTCTCAGGCCTTACAAGGTCGGCAACTGTCTTGGCGACGGTCTCTTCGCTGGACCTACGCTGCCGTTGTCGCAATTGCCCTGATTGCCGCTGTCGCCCTGCAATCGTTCTGGGCGCCGCAGGCGAAACGTTGGCTATTGGGCGGCGCCTCAGGTGATCCGTCGCGCGAACATGCGGACGAGCACGGTCACTCCGGCCACGACCACGGGCACGCTGGGCACGACGAGAGCAATTCGATCGAGCTGAGCGAGCAGGGGCGAAGGAATATCGGCCTCCAGATTGCCAAAGTGCAGCTCTCCGACTTTCAGAAGTCGGTCAACATCCCAGGCATCGTCGTTGAGAAGCCGGGCCAGTCGGTGGTACAAGCGACCGCTCCGCTAACGGGCATCGTCACCCGAATCCATGTGGCGGAGGGGGCCGCCGTCGTTCCGGGCGAGCCGCTGTTCGATATCCGCCTGACGCACGAAGAACTCGTGCAATCGCAAGCCGACGTGCTGAAGACCGTCGAAGAGCTACGGGTGCTCGACAAGGAAATTCAACGCCTCGAAGCCGTAACCGCCGATGGCGCCGTGCCTCGCAAAAGCCTGCTGGAGCGGCAGTACGAACAGCAGAAGCTTGAGGCCAATCTGAAATCGCAGCGCCAGGCGCTTCGGCTACACGGACTTTCGGACGAGCAGGTGCGCGGCATCATCGACGAAGGGCGGCTGGTTTCTGAGATGACCGTACGTGCGCCGCAACTCAGCGACGGCGAAGAAAAAGCGGTTTATCAGGTCAACGACGTCCTTGTCAGTCAGGGCCAAAACGTCGAGGCTGGCGCTCCGCTCGCCCTGCTTGCGAACCACGCCGAGCTGTTGGTCGAAGGCAACGCCTTCGAGAGCGATCTCCCCACCGTCGCAAAGGCCTCGCGAGAGAATTGGCCGATCACGGTGCGGCTGCGCGTTGACGGCGAAAATCCCCAGCTCGTGCAGAACCTTTCCGTTCTTTACATCGCCGGCAAAGTCGATCCTAGTTCGCGCACGCTGCACTTCTACGTCAGCTTGCCCAACGAATTGCTGCGCGACGTCACCACCAGCGACGGCCGGCGTTTCGTTACGTGGCGGTTTCGCCCTGGGCAGCGGGTCGAAATCCAGGTGCCCGTCGAGGCTTGGAAGGACCGGATCGTTCTCCCGCTTGCAGCCGTCGCACAAGACGGAGTGGAAAACTACGTCTTCATTCCGAATGGCGACCACTTCGATCGCCGGCCGGTCCACGTGGAATATCGCGACACAATATCAGTCGTCGTCGCCAACGACGGCTCGATTTTTCCCGGCACTCCGATCGCGATTTCCGGCGCTCAGCAACTGCAGATGGCCCTTAAGAACAAGTCGGGCGGCGCAATCGATCCGCACGCCGGCCACAACCACTAACCACTCGCCCGCCACGTCGCCGACGCCAGGGATTCGTCCATGCTGAACGCCATCATCAAGTTCTCGTTGCGATATCGCCTGCTGACGATCGCTCTGGCAATCGTCGTGCTGTGCTACGGCAGCTACGAGCTCTACCACCTGCCGATTGACGTGTTCCCCGACCTGAATCGGCCGCGGGTGACCATTATGACCGAAGCGCCGGGACTTGCGCCGGAGGAAGTGGAAACGCTGATCACTTTCCCGCTTGAGTCGTCACTGAACGGCGCTACCGGCGTCGAAGCCGTGCGCAGCTCCTCCGGCGTTGGGCTGTCGATCATCAACGTCGAATTCGCCTGGGGAACCGACATCTATGTCGACCGGCAGATCGTCGCCGAAAAACTGGCCCTGGCCGCCGATCGATTGCCCGAGGGAGTGAAGCCGCAACTTTCCCCCGTGTCGTCGATCATGGGACAGATCGTTCAGATCGGCATGTACAGCAAGAACGGGGAAACCGACCCAATTGAAGTTCGGACGCTTGCCGATTGGGTCGTCCGCCAGCGGTTGCTCACGATTCCCGGCGTGGCGCAAGTCGTCACGATGGGGGGCGGCCGCAAGCAGTACCAGGTGCTGGTCAACCCGGAAAGTCTCGCCCGCTTCGACGTGACGCTGGAGGAGGTCGAGAAGGCCGTCGCCAAGAGCAACGAAAACGCAACCGGCGGCTACTTGAACGAAGGGGGAAACGAGTTGCTGGTTCGCTCGTTGGGCCGAATCGAGCAGCTTTCGGACCTGGAAAAAGTCGTCGTCAAACAATCGGGTGAGCGGCCCGTTCTGCTGCGGCAGGTTGCGCGGATCGTCGCCGCCCCCCAGGTCAAACGGGGCGAGGCGGCCGTCAATGGCCGGCCGGCCGTCATGCTGGTAGTTTCCAAGCAGCCCGGCTCCGATACGCGCGCCTTGACGGAAAAGATCGAGCAGGCCCTCGTCGACCTGGCGCCGTCGCTGCCAGACGACATCGTTATTGCCACCGACGTCTATCAACAGCGGGCGTTCATCGACAACAGCATTGCCAACGTCATTGAGGCGCTGCGCGACGGCGGCATTTTGGTCGTCGTCGTGCTCTTTCTCTTTCTGCTGAACTTTCGCACGACGTTCATCACGCTTACCGCCATTCCGCTGTCGATCGTGGTTACTGGTCTGGTCTTCAAGTGGTTTGGCATGTCGATCAACACGATGACGCTCGGCGGCCTGGCGGTCGCCATCGGCGAGCTCGTGGACGATGCGATTGTCGACGTCGAGAACATCTTCCGCCGCCTGCGAGAGAACAAGCATTCGCCCAATCCGAAATCGGCGCTGCGCGTGGTGTACGAAGCCAGCAGCGAGGTTCGTAATTCCATCGTCTTCAGCACGATTCTGGTTGTTTTGGTCTTCGTGCCATTGTTCGCCCTCGGCGGAATGGAGGGCCGACTGTTCACTCCGCTGGGCGTGGCCTATATCGTCTCGATCCTCGCCTCGCTGCTGGTGTCGCTGACCGTTACGCCGGTCCTGTCGTATTGGCTGCTGCCCCAGGCAAAATTCATGGAGCATGAACGGGACGGTTTTCTCCTGCGATTTTTGAAGTGGATTGCGGGCTACGTGATCCGGTTCAGCGTGCGACATCCCGTGCCGATCCTTACTTCGGTTTCGATCGCCGTTGCGCTGAGCGCGGTCGTCGTCATGCAGCTCGGCCGCGATTTTCTTCCCCCGTTCAACGAAGGATCTGTGCTCGTCAACGCATTGCTCCCGCCGGGAACGAGCCTGGAAACCTCGGAGCAGATCGCACGGATGGTGGACGAACGGGTTGCGAAGATCGAGGGAGTGAAGTCGTTCGGCCGCCGCACGGGCCGAGCGGAACTCGACGAACATGCCGAAGGAGTGAACGTCTCGGAGATCATTATCAGCTTCGATCCCGAGTCGAAACGCAGCCGAGAGGAGGTCCTCGCGGAGCTGCGCGAAGAATTGACCCAAGTTCACGGCGTTGTCATCTCCGCCGAGCAGCCGCTGGCGCACCTGATCTCGCACATGCTCTCCGGCGTGAAGGCTCAAATCGGCATCAAGCTCTACGGCGACGATCTCACGGTTCTGCGCCGCACGGCGAACGAAATGAAGGCTGCTATCCAGGGAGTGCCCGGCGTGGCCGACCTGATGGTCGAGCAGCAGATCGAAATCCCGCAGCTTCAGATCGCGCTCGATCGCGATCAGCTCGCCCTGCATGGGCTAACCACGACCGACGTCAATGAATTCATCGAAACGGCGATGAACGGGCGCGTGGTATCCGAAATTGTTTCCGGCGAGCGGAAGTTTGACCTGGTGGTCCGTCTCGAGGACGAATTCCGTCAGGATCTCGAAAAACTCCGCCGCCTGGCAATCAAACTGCCCGATGGCGGCCAGATTCCGCTCGAAGCAGTAGCCGACCTGAAGCGAGCCTCCGGGCCGAATACCATCAATCGCGAGAATGTCCGCCGCCGCATCATCATCCAGTGCAACACGGTCGGCCGCGACCTCAACAGCGTGGTTACCGACATCCAGCAGCGGCTGGCGCCGATTCAGGAGAAATTGCCGGCCGGCTATTTCCTTGAGTATGGCGGGCAGTTCGAAAGCCAGCGAAACGCCACGCGAACCATCCTGCTGCTGAGCCTGATTTCGATCAGCGGAATGTTCCTGGCCCTGTTTACGCTCTTCCGCTCCGTGAACCTGGCGTTGCAGGTGCTCGCAGCCCTGCCGATGGCAGCCATCGGCGCGGTCGCGGCGCTGGTGATCACCGGCCAATCTCTGACGGTCGCCAGCATGGTCGGATTCATTTCGCTGTCGGGCATCGCGTCGCGCAACGGCATTCTGCTCATCGCCCATTACCTGCACCTGGTGCAGTTCGAAGGGGAGCAGTTTACGCCAGAGATGATCGAACGAGCCGGCAAAGAACGCTTGGCGCCGATGCTGATGACCGCCCTCACCGCGGGCATCGCCCTCATCCCGCTGGTGCTGGCTGCGGGCGAGCCGGGTAAGGAAATCCTCTACCCGGTGGCGACGGTCATCCTGGGGGGCCTAATCAGTTCGACGCTGCTCGACTTCTTTGTCCACCCAGCCCTGTTTTGGTGCTTCGGCCGCTCTCAGGCGGAGAAACACCTGCTGGAAGAAGCGGCGGACGACGACCTGCTCCTCGACTACGTGCCACCCAAGCCGAAGCTGCAGGAAGCGGCCAAATAGTGCAGTTCTCAGGTCGGTGTTGTCTGGAACTAGCGCGAAAGGTGGTCGGGAGTCGTCGCAAAGCAGTTGTCCCGGCGCTGATCACAGCCGCCGGCCGCGACGAGTCCTGACCCCGACGCGCCCCAAAAATACAACCCCTGCGCGCGTCGTGTTGCGAGACCTCAAGGGCGTATCCTCGAGCCTTATCGATCCGCTGCCAGCCTGGGGTGAACAGTCCTCCCGAGTACAACCTTTACAACCCCTGCGCACAGTCGCGAAATCGCAGCTAGTCGCTTCCTACCAACTACTTAACAGTTTTTCACCACAAAAACTTTACAACCCCTTTTCGCGCCTCCAATGCGACCACTGAACAGGGGCAATTCACCGCGATGCGCAGCGGTTAAGGGCGAACGGGGGGCGAATATAACCAATCGGTTATACAACACCTGCGCGCCCGCCCCCACAACGAGCATTCGGCCCGCACATAACGCCGCGCAACCGATTCACTACCAACCAACGATTCACTACCAACCAAATTG
>Ga0182743_1002014_pt1 | contig 18665 bp, 12 predicted proteins | sample eDN3rd30CKraftOP_FD_128522 | JGI IMG/M metagenome (GOLD analysis project Ga0182743, IMG submission 128522) | Enriched Organic Plus compost microbial communities from Emeryville, California, USA - eDNA 3rd pass 30_C Kraft OP (version 2) (version 2) ... | reverse complement strand
CGAAGTACAGGGTCACTTCGAAGCCAAGGCGCAGGTCGGTGAAGCTAGGCTTGGTCCACATGGGTCTGTCCTCTTCTTGTTGGCCGGCGATTCCGGCAGGTCGAGTTAAACACCAGGGGGGAGCCCTCCGAATGATACTTTCGAAGGAGTTTCACCCCTGATTTGGTAGGGAGGGTGCGACAGCTGTCGCGCCCGCCCGCTACAGGTGTCGCGCGCGGCGCGACAACCGTTCCCGGCGCCGCCCTCGCGCGGCGCGCTGAACCCTGGCGCCGCGCGGGGCGCCTCTTGTCCGTACAGGCGGCACGGGCCTTGCTCGGTTCCTCGCCGTTCGGCGGGCGCCTGACTAGACTTGCCTGCCTGCGCCGGTCCGTTCGCCCGGCAAGCCCCGCCGAACGGCACCTGACAACAACAAAGCGCCGCAGCACGGCTGACGGCGCCCGGGAGTAGTACCCATGAACGAGCATGCCCTGGACAACTGCCCGAACGACCTCGCCAGCTTCATCGCCGACCACTTCGGCGAGCGCGACCTGCAACCGGAGGACGCCATCGCCCGCTCCTGGTACCGCAGCGTGGTGCAGCACCACCTGGACCCGCGCGCCAGCGCCGAGAAGCACATCCTCACCGCCGGCGAAATCCGCGAGCACCAGGCCCAGCACGAGGAATACCTGGCCATCGCCGGCCAGGGCGTCAGCGGCCTGGCCCGGCGCGTCACCCCGGCCGGCTTCGCCGTGCTGCTCAGCGACGAGCAGGGCGTCACCCTCGACGCCCGCCTGCCGGCGCAGCGCGACCGCTACACCCAGGCCGGGCTGATCGTCGGCGCGCGCTGGGACGAGTCGGTGGCCGGCACCAACGGCATCGGCACCGCCCTGGCCGCCGCCGCGCCGCTGACCATCCACCGCCAGGAGCACTTCCTGGTCAGCAACTTCCGCCTGAGCTGCTCGGTGGCGCCGATCTACGACGCCCAGCACAACCTGCGCGGCTGCCTCAACGCCACCTGCCTGAACAGCGGCGGGCCCAAGGAGGCGCAGTACCTCACCCTGCAACTGGTCATCCTCTACGCCCGGCTGATCGAGAACGCCGCCTTCCGCCAGCGCTACCGCGACCGCCTGACGCTCTCGGTGAAGGCTCGCGACGAGGTCGCCGACCTGGCCGCCGAGCAACTGCTGGCCCTGGACGAGCGCGGCCGGGTGATCGGCGCCAACCACGCCGCCTTCGCCGCCAGTCCCGGCGAGCTGCTGGGCAGCCGCATCGAGCAGTTGCTGGCCAGCGACCTCGACCAGCTGCTGGCCCTGAGCCAGGGCGGCGCCCGCGCCGTGCGCCTGCGCACCCTGGGCGACGAGGCGGCGGTGGAGGTCGGCCTGCGCATGCCCGCCGGCCTGCCGCGGCGCAGCGCCTCGCCGGCGCCGGCCAAGGCCGGCGAGCACCCGGACCTGGCGCGCCTGGCCGGCGCCGACCCGCGCCTGCAGGAGGGCGTGCGGCGCCTGCGCAAGGTGCTGGACAAGGGCATCGCCATCCTGCTCAACGGCGAGACCGGCACCGGCAAGGAGGCCTTCGCCCGCGCCATCCACCAGGCCAGCGCGCGCCGCGCCGGGCCCTTCGTGGCGCTGAACTGCGCGGCCATCCCCGAGAGCCTGATCGAGAGCGAGCTGTTCGGCTACCGCGGCGGCAGCTTCACCGGCGCCAGCAAGAAAGGCATGAAGGGCAAGCTGGAACTGGCCAACGGCGGCACCCTGTTCCTCGACGAGATCGGCGACATGCCGGCGCACCTGCAGACGCGCCTGCTGCGCGTGCTGGCCGAGCGCGAGATCCTCCCGCTGGGCGCCGAGACGCCGGTGGCGCTGGACGTGCAGGTGGTCTCGGCGACGCACCAGGACCTGGCCGCGATGATCCAGGCCCGCGGCTTCCGCGAGGACCTGTTCTACCGCCTGGCCGGCATGACCCTGCAACTGCCGGCCCTGCGCGAGCGCAGCGACCGCGAGGCGCTGGTCGAGCAGTTGCTGGCCGCCATCGACCCCGCGCTGCGCCTGGCGCCGGAAGCGCGCGAACGCCTGCGCGCGCAGCCTTGGCCGGGCAACATCCGCCAGTTGCTCAATTGCCTGCGCTACGCCGCGGCCCTGGCCGAGGACGGCGTCATCGACCTCGACTGCCTGCCCGCCGAACTGCATCAGCCGGCCCCCGTCGTGGCCACGCCCAGCAGCGCCCTGGCCGCACGCCTGGACGACACCGAGGCGAGCCACCTGCTGGCCGCGCTGCGCGAGCGGCAATGGAACATCAGCGCGGTGGCCGAGCACTTCGGCGTGGCCCGCTCGACCCTGTATCGAAAGATGAAGAAGCACGGCATCGTCCAGCCCAACGCGTTGTATTGAGCGCATCCCTTTTCCCTGCGTCCGCTTTGCCCGCGGGCATGACCCGCTTCCCACATCACCGGCTGGCGGCGATTTTTTGTAGGAGCGAGCTTGCTCGCGAACCGCATGGCACCGCGTTTGTTCGCGAGCAAGCTCGCTCCTACGAAGAGCACCTCGGCGCAGTCCCGTAGGATGGGTTGAGCGAAGCGATACCCATCGCCACGACAGCATGGGTTTCGCAGGCTCAACCCATCCTACGAAGAGCACCTCGGCGCAGCCGGCAAGGCAGAGGCACCTATTCCTGCACGTACACCACGTGGGTATGGGTGTACTCGTACAGCCCGTGCTTGCCGTCGGCGCCGCCGATGCCGGACTTGCGCGTGCCGGCGTGGAAGCCCTGCATGGCCTCGAAGTTCTCGCGGTTGATGTACGTCTCGCCGAAGTCCAGCTCGCGGCTGGCCTTGAGCGCGGCGCCCAGGTCGCGGGTGTAGATGGACGAGGTCAGGCCGTACTCGCTGGCGTTGGCCAGGGCGATGGCCTCGTCGAGGTCGTCCACCACCTGGATCGGCAGCACCGGGCCGAAGATTTCCTTGCGCATGATCTCCATCTCGCCCGAGCAGCCGGCCAGCACCGTGGGCTGGTAGTGGAAGCCGCGGCCGAGGTCGGCCACGGCGCCGCCGGTGATCACCTGGGCGCCCTGGCCCTGGGCCGTGCGGACCATCTGCGCGACCTTGTCCAGGCCGGCCTGGTTGACCAGCGGGCCCATGTCCAAGTCGGCCTGGGTGCCCGGGTCGCCGTAGCGGGTGGCGGCCATGGCGGCGGCGACCTTCTCGATGAAGGCGTCGGCCACCCGGCGCTGCACGTACACGCGCTCGGCGCAGTTGCACACCTGCCCACTGTTGATCACCCGCGAGGCCTTGATGGCGTTCACCGCCAGGTCCAGGTCGGCGTCGGCCAGGACGATGGCCGGCGCCTTGCCGCCCAGCTCCAGGTTCAGCTTGGTGATGTTCGGCGCCGCCGCGGCCATGATCCGCGAGCCGGTGGCCACCGAGCCGGTGAAGCTGATCAGGTCCACCCCAGCATGGCCGGTCAGCGCCTGCCCGGCCCCGCCGCCGGTGCCGCCGACCACGTTGAACACGCCGCGCGGCAGGTCGGTCTCGGCCACCAGGGCGGCGAACTCGAAGCAGTTGATCGGGGTTTCCTCGCTGGGCTTGATGACGATGGTGTTGCCGGTCAGCAGCGCCGGCGCCATCTTCCGCGCGATGAGGAAGAACGGGAAGTTCCACGGCAGGATGCCGGCCACCACGCCCAGCGGCTTGCGCAGCAGGAAGATGTGCTCGCCGGCGCGGTCGCTGGTCAGCACCTCGCCTTCCAGGCGCCTCGCCCACTCGGCCATGTAGTCCAGGTAGTCGGCGGTGAAGGCCACTTCCACCTCGGCCAGCGCCGGCACCTTGCCCTGCTCGGCGGTGATGATGCGCGCCAGGCGCTCGGCGTTGGCGCGGACCTTCCCGGCGATCCGCCGCAGGTAGCCGGCGCGCTCGATAGCGGGCTTGGCCGCCCAGCCCTTCTGGGCCATGCGCGCCGCGCCCAGGGCGGCGTCCACCTGCTCGGCGCTGGCCTCGGGGATGCGCGCCAGCAGCTCGCCGTTGGCCGGGTTGTGCACCTCGATCAGCGCCTCGCCGGCGACGAAGCGGTTGTCGATGTAGTGCTGGTAGGTCGTGACGTCGGTCATCGGGGTTCTCCTGTGGGGGTCGATCACTTGCCGGCGGTCTTCTGCGCGGCGGCCAGCTGTTCCTGGAGGTCGTAGGCGCGCTTGATCAGGTACTGGTGCACCGCCTCGGCCTGCTGCAGGTCGAGGTGGCCCTGGAACGACGGCATGCCGTCGGGGATGCGCCCGCCGTAGACGATGCCGAGGAAGCGCTGGTGGTTCTCGGCGCTGAGGGTGCGCAGGTCGGGCAGTACGCCGCCGCTGATGGCGTTGATGCCGTGGCACTGCGAGCAGCTGGCGTTGAACAGCTCACGGCCCTGGTCGATCTGCGCGGTGGTGCCGGTCAGCTTCGGCGGCTCGGGCTTGCGTCCGGCCCACTTGTACTTGGCCTCGGGCAGCCTGGCGCTGCCGCCGAGCTTGTAGGTCAGCACCTGGGCGTTGGGCTTGACCCCAGCGCGCAGCGACAGGGCGCCGGCGAAGGTGGAGAAGGCGCCGCCCCAGCCGGCCATGAAGGTCACGTACTGCTCGCCGTCCACCTCGTAGGTCACCGGCGCGGCCATCACCCCGGTGTTGGCCGGCGATTCCCAGAGCTTCTTCCCGCTGTCGGCGGCGTAGGCCACCACGCGGCCGTCGGCGGTGCCCTCGAACACCAGGTTGCCGGCGGTGCTCAGGGTGCCGCCGTTGAAGATGGTGCTGTAGGGCACCTCCCAGGCGGCCTTCTGCTTGAGCGGGTCCCAGGCGATCAGCTTGCCGGACCAGGAGTCGGCGACCTTGCGCAGGCCCTCCGGGTCCTCGGGCATCATCCCGGTGTTGACGTCCAGCTGGTAGATGCTCTTGAACTTCGAGCGCGGCGGCGCGCCCTCCACGTCCTGGTAGTAGGCCGACATGATGTGCGCCGGGATGTACACCAGGCCGGTGGCCGGGTTGTAGGACATCGGCTGCCAGTCGTGGGCGCCCCAGAACGCCGGCTGGATCAGCAGCGCCTTGCGCTCGGGATCCTTCCAGTAGGCCGCAGCCTTGTCGTCGACGATGGGCCGACCGGTCTTCATGTCGATGCCCTTGGCCCAGTTCACCGGGATGATGTTCTTCGCCGAGAGCAGCTCGCCGGTGGCGCGGTCGATGACGTAGAAGAAGCCGTTCTTCGGCGACTGCATCAGCACCTTGCGCACCTTCCCGTCGATGGGCAGGTCGGCCAGCATGATGTGCGCGGTGGCGGTGAAGTCCCAGGCGTCGCCCGGGGTGGTCTGGTAGTGCCAGACGTACTCGCCGCTGTCCGGGTTGATGGCGACGATGGACGAGAGGAACAGGTTGTCGCCCTTGCCCTCGCTGCGGATGCGCGGGTTCCACGAGGAGGCGTTACCCACGCCGATGTACAGCAGGTTCAGCTCGGGGTCGTAGGACATGGAGTCCCACACGGTGCCGCCACCGCCCTGCTCGGGGTACTTGTCGCCGGACCAGGTCTTGCTGGCGATCTCCATGGCCTTGTTCTCCGGCGCCTGCTTGGGGTCGCCGGGCACGGTGAAGAAGCGCCAGTCCTGCTTGCCGGTCTCGGCGTCGTAGGCGGTGATGTAGCCGCGCACGCCGAACTCGGCGCCGCCGTTGCCGATGATCACCTTGCCCTTCACGATGCGCGGCGCGCCGGTGATGGTGATGCTGCGCGAGGGGTCGGTGCGGGTGTCGACGCTCCACACGCGCTTGCCGGTCCTGGCGTCGATGGCCTCCAGGCGACCGTCCAGCACGCCGACGTAGACCTTGCCCTTCCACACCGCCACGCCGCGGTTCACCGCGTCGCAGCAGGCCTCGCCGGCGCGGCTGCGGTCGGACTGCGGGTCGTACTTCCACAGCAGCTTGCCGTTGCGCGCGTCCAGCGCGTAGACGATGGAGAACGGCCCGGTGGTGTACATCACCCCGTCGACCACGATGGGCGTGGCCTCCACGCCGCGGTCGATGTCCAGCTTGTAGCTCCAGGCCAGGCCGAGCTTGTCGACGTTGCCCTGGTCGATCTGCTTGAGCGGGCTGTAGCGCTGCTCGTCGTAGGTGCGCCCGGTGCTCATCCAGTTGCCCGGCTCCTGGTCGGCGGCGGCGATGCGCGCGCCATCGACGTCGGCCGGGGCATCGGCGGCATGCAGGGGTGGGCAGAGGCCGGCCAGCAGCGCGGCGGCGAGTGCGCTGCGGCGCAGACGCGAGGTGGGTTGCGGGTGGGCGTCAGGCAAAGTGAGGCCGGTCGAGCTCATGGAGGGTCTCCGATTCTTGTTGGTGCCACGGATCGGACGCCGTGGCTTGGAGGGGGTTGAGCAATGGCTGTGCCAAGGGGTGAGGGAATGGCTGTGGGGCAGGAATGGTGGGGGTTTCGGGGGGATCGGTGGTGGTGGCTGGAGGTTGGTGGGGCGCTACAGGTGTTGCGGGTGGGCGGGGCAGGTGTTGCGGGGGTGGGACGGTTTTTTTGGGGGTGGTGCCTCCCGGATACCTTGGTGTTCGCGTCCGGCTCCGCTCCCTCTCCCCAGCCCTCTCCCTGAAGGGAGAGGGGGCTAGTCCGTGCCGAGAACAGGCATGGTTTCAGCAGGAAACCACCGCGCTTGCCGGCTAACTCGGGAAAGCCAGTCCACTCCGAACGGTCCCCCTCTCCCTTCAGGGAGAGGGTTAGGGAGAGGGGACGGCCTCAGCACTTGCACCACTGCAACCGGGAGGCCCTTTAGAAACAAAAAACGCGGCCAAAGCCGCGCTCGACAGTCCCGCCGCGCCCGGAAGTGGGAGGGGCGCACGGGTCGCCCACGCTCGGGCGCATCGAAAAAAGGTGGCCCGGTGGAGCGCCGGGCGCGGGTGTTGAACACGCTTGCCGGAACCTGTCCGCGCCCCCGGATGGGGACGGGGTCGCGGACGGCCGGTCTACCTCAGAAGAAGCCCAGCGGGTTGACGTCGTAGCTCACCAGCAGGTTCTTGGTCTGCTGGTAGTGGTCGAGCATCATCTTGTGCGTCTCGCGGCCGACGCCGGACTTCTTGTAGCCGCCGAAGGCGGCGTGCGCCGGGTACAGGTGGTAGCAGTTGGTCCATACGCGGCCGGCCTTGATGCCGCGGCCCATGCGCCAGGCGCGATTGATGTCGCGAGTCCAGACGCCGGCGCCCAGGCCGAACTCGGTGTCGTTGGCAATCGCCAGGGCCTCGGCCTCGTCCTTGAAGGTGGTCACGCCCACCACCGGGCCGAAGATTTCCTCCTGGAACACGCGCATGCCGTTGTGGCCCTTCAGCAGCGTGGGCTGGATGTAGTAGCCGCTGGCGAGGTCGCCGGACAGCCGCTCGCTCTGCCCGCCGGCCAGCAGCTGGGCGCCTTCGTTCTGGGCGATATCCAGGTACGACAGGATCTTCTCGTACTGCTGCTGCGAGGCCTGGGCGCCGACCATGGTCTCGGTGTCCAGCGGGTTGCCGCGCTTGATCTGGGCGATCTTCTTCTGCACCTCGGCCATGAACGGCTCGAAGATCGACTCCTGCACCAGCGCGCGCGACGGGCAGGTGCACACCTCGCCCTGGTTGAAGAAGGCCAGCACCAGGCCCTCGGCGGCCTTTTCGATGAAGCTCGGCTCGGCGTGCATGATGTCGTCGAAGAAGATGTTCGGGCTCTTGCCGCCCAGCTCCACGGTGGAGGGGATGATGTTCTCCGCCGCGCAATGGAGGATGTGCGCGCCCACCGGGGTGGAGCCGGTGAAGGCGATCTTGGCGATGCGCTTGCTGGTGGCCAGCGCCTGGCCCGCTTCCTTGCCGAAGCCCTGGACGATGTTCAGCACACCCGGCGGCAGCAGGTCGTTGACGATCTCGGCCAGCAGCATGATCGACAGCGGCGTCTGCTCGGCCGGCTTGAGCACCACGCAGTTGCCGGCGGCCAGGGCCGGGGCCAGCTTCCAGGCGGCCATCAGCAGCGGGAAGTTCCACGGGATGATCTGCCCCACCACGCCCAGCGGCTCGTGGATGTGGTAGGCCACGGTGCTGTCGTTGATCTCGGCGGCGCCGCCTTCCTGGGCGCGGATGCAGCCGGCGAAGTAGCGGAAGTGGTCGGCGGCCAGGGGCACGTCGGCGTTCAGCGTCTCGCGCACGGCCTTGCCGTTGTCCCAGGTCTCGGCCACGGCCAGTTGTTCCAGGTGCTGCTCGATGCGGTCGGCGATCTTCAGCAGGACCAGCGAGCGCTCCTGCACCGAAGTGCGGCCCCAGGCATCGGCGGCGGCATGGGCGGCGTCCAGCGCGCGCTCCACGTCCTCGGCGGTGGAACGGGGGAATTCGGCGATCGCCTGGCCGTTCACCGGGGAAGTGTTGGTGAAGTACTGGCCCAGCACCGGCGGCACGAACTCACCGCCGATGTAGTTGCCGTAGCGCGGCTTGAGGGTGACGACGGCACCGGGGGTTCCGGGTGGGGCGTAGATCATGGCGAAGCTCTCCTGTAGCGTCCCGGCGCACCAAGCCCGGGCCTTGCGGCGATCTTAGGCAGCGCCCGCGCCGGCCAGGAATGCGCCCATGGGCGTGGGGGGGTAGTTATTTGGTAGTAGAGGGGGGTGTTCGTGGGGGCGAGCTTGCTTGCGCGAACCACCACATGGAGTCTGCCGGCGATTCCAGTGCAGGCTCGAATCTCGCCCCCTCTCCCCAGCCCTCGGCTGCGCGCCCCGCCCTGAAGGGAGAGGGGGCTTGTCCGTGCCGAGAGAGGACTTGGTGTCAGCCGGCCACTCGGTACAAGCCGGCTAACGCCGAAGCATCAGCGCACACCGAACGGTCCCCTCTCCCTTCAGGGCGGGGCGCGCAGCCGAGGGTTAGGGAGAGGGGCCGGAGTCAACGCTTGCACCACTGCAACCGGGAGACACCGTTCGCGAGCAAGCTCGCTCCTACGAAAAGCAAAAAGCAAAGCCCCCAAAAAGCAAAGGGCCGGCACCAGCCAGCCCCCTGCCCTACCCCTGCGAACTCAGCGCTTGCTCACCAGGTCCTTCGGCAGCTTGAAGGTCCAGATCATCCCGCCCTGGTCCAGGTCCTTGATGCGCTTGGCCACCTCGCCGCCCCACAGCGGTACGGCGCCGCCCCAGCCGGAGAGCACGGTGACGTACTGCTCGCCGTCCATCTCCCAGGTGATGGGCGAGGCGATCACGCCCGAGCCGGTGTTGAACTCGTAGAGCTTCTTGCCGGTCTTGGCGTCGAAGGCCATCAGGTAGCCCTCGGGGTTGCCGGTGAACACCAGGTTGCCGTGGGTGGCCAGCACGCCGCCCCACAGCGGCGCGTAGTTCTCGTAGCGCCAGACCTGCTTGCCGGTCTTCGGGTCGATGGCGCGCAGCACGCCGATGTATTTCTCGTTCAGCGGCTTGATGGTGAAACCGGCGCCCAGGTAGGCCGCGCCCTTCTTGTAGGTCACGTTCTCGTTCCACATGTCCATGCCCCACTCGTTGGAGGGCACGTAGAACAGGCCGGTGTCCTGGCTGTAGGCCATGGGCATCCAGTTCTTGCCGCCGAGGAAGGACGGCGAGACGAACACCGAGCTGCCCTTGGCGCCCTCGCCCGGCGCGCCGGGGCGGTGGGCGTCGTCGTAGATCGGCCGGCCGTTCGGGTCCAGGCCCTTGGCCCAGGTGACCTTGTCGACGAAGGGGAAGCCGCGGATGAACTTGCCGTTGGTGCGGTCCAGCACGTAGAAGAAGCCGTTGCGGTCGGCGGTGGCCGCGGCCTTGATGGTCTTGCCGGCGTCCTTGTAGTCGAAGGACACCAGCTCGTTCACGCCATCGAAGTCCCAGCCGTCATGGGGGGTGGTCTGGAAGTGCCACTTGATCGAGCCGTCCTCCGGGTTCAGCGCCAGGCGCGAGGAGGAGAACAGGTTGTCGCCCGGGCGCAGGTGCGAGTTCCACGGCGACGGGTTGCCGGTGCCGATGAACAGCGAGTCGGTGCTCGGGTCGTAGTAGCCGCCCAGCCAGGGCGCGGCGCCGCCGGTCTTCCACAGGTCGCCCGGCCAGGTCTTGCCGGCCTCGCCGCCGGAGATGCCGTTCTCAATGGCCTTGCCGTCCTTGTACACGTAGCCCATGTGGCCTTCGACGGTCGGGCGGCTCCACAGCAGGTCGCCGTTAGTGGGGTCGTAGGCCTCGATCTTGCCGACCACGCCGAACTCGCCGCCGGCCACGCCGGTGATCAGCTTGCCCTTGGCGATCAGCGGCGCGGCGGAGATGGAGTAGCCGGCCTTGTAGTCGGCCACGGTCTTCTTCCACACCACCTTGCCGGTGTCCTTGTTCAGCGCCACCAGCTTGGCGTCCAGGGTGCCGAAGATCACCAGGTCGCCGTACAGGGCCACGCCGCGGTTGATCACGTCGCAGCAGGGCATGATGCCGTCGGGCAGGCGCGCGTCGTACTGCCAGAGCTTGCGCCCGGTGCGCGCGTCCACGGCGAACACCCGCGAGTAGGAGGCGCTGACGTACATCACCCCGTCCTTGACCAGCGGCTGGGCCTGCTGGCCGCGCTGCTTCTCGCCGCCGAAGGACAGCGCCCACACCGGGCGCAGTTCCTTGACGTTGTCGCTGTTGAGTGTCTTCAGCGGGCTGAAGCGCTGGCCCTGCTGGTTGATGCCGTTGACCACGATCTGGTCGGTGCGCTTGGCGCTGTCGCTGATGTCCTGGTCGGTAACCGCGGCCTGGGCGCCCAGGCTGGCCAGGGCGAGTGCGGCGAAGAGCGCGCTGCGCGCGAAGGAAGGGGTGGGACCTGCATGTCTCATTGCGGCTACCTCTGCGGATTTGTTGTTGTACCCGGGAAGTTTTCCCGGTCTGCCGCAGATTCTTGGCCCGGTGCGGTGGGCCAACAATTGACCGCTTTGCCGAATTCCCTAGTTCCTTGGTAGCAATACCCGGCTTTGTGATCGCTGTTTTCTGGGCTCCCGCGAACGCGGGAACCCAATAGACAAACTCCGTGACGTGCGGAAGACCTGTAGGAGCGGGCCCTGCCCGCGATTCGCGCGCAGGGCGCGCTCCTACAGGGGAACGGCCACGCGGCCCGTTACAGGTGAACACGGCCTTTCGTAGGAGCAAGCTCGCTCCTACGAAGAGCCGGGGCGGCTCATTGTTGGTCGATACGCGGCAACGCCTGCTGTTCGTAGCGCGGGTACAGGTGGGTGACGCTGCGGATCAGCTCGTAGCGCGTCAGGCTGATGCCGGCGAAGCGTTCGGGGATGGGGGTGCGCAGCAGGTCGTTCATGTCCGCGCCTTCGCGGGTGCCTTCGCGCATCACGCTGTCGAGCCAGCCGAGGTAGTCGCGCATCTGGGCGAAGGGCCTGGCGTCTGTGGCGATGGGCCCGTGGCCGGGGACGATCAGCTTCCAGGGCAGCGCCTGCAAGGTATCGAGATCGGCCAGCCAGACGTCCAGCCCCGGGCTGTTGGGCGTGGTCAAAGCGCGTTCGTAGAACACCAGGTCGCCGGCGAACAACACCCCGCTGGTCTCGTCGAGGATCGCCAGGTCCGCCCCGGTGTGCCCGCGCAGGCCGAGCAGGCGGAAACGGTGCGTGCCGACCTGCAGCTCGCCCGGCTCCACCGTCTGCGTCGGCAGCACCACCTCGGTGCCGCGCATCCAGTCGCCCACCAGGCGGTACATGTTCTCCGCCATGGCGTTGCCCTGCTCCTTCAGCAGCTTGCCGGTGCCGGCCAGGGCGCCGATGGGCACGTCGGCGAAGGCCTGGTTGCCCAGCACGTGGTCGGGATGATGGTGGGTCAGCAGCACCTGCTTCACCGGCTTGCCGGTGGTCTGCTGGATCACCGCGCGCAACGCCTCGCCGTAGCGCCGCGAGGGGCCGGTGTCGATCACCAGGATGCCGTCGCCGGTGTCGATGAAGGCGACGTTGACGATGTTGCCGCCGTTGTCCTTGGCGAAGTTGTCGGTGCTGCCCTCCACCAGCCAGGTGCCCTCGGCGATCTGCCGGGGTTGCAGGTGGTACTGCAGGTCGGCGAGGACCTGGGTGCAGAGCAACAGCAGGAAGGTCAGCAGGTAACGCATGGGCACCTCGCGGGCGGGCCGGCCGCCTCAGAGGGCGGCCTCGAATTCGTTGCCGTTGTTGTCGTGCAGGAACAGCTTCGCGTGGGAATGGCCGCGCAGTTCGAAGCTGAAGCTGGGGTTCTCGCTCACCGCCGGGAACAGGTCCAGGCGCGCCAGCACCTCGCCCTCGAGCGTGCGCAGTTCGGCGTGGTCGAGGTAGAACTCGGGGATGCCGCCGACCAGGCCGTTGTCCATCGGGTGGTCCACCTTCAGCCGCAGCCGGGTGTTCGGCCCGCGCGAGAAAGCCCCTCCGTGCACCTGGCCCAGGCGCTGTTCCCAGCCGGCCTGGGCGCGCACCACGCTGGGCGCAGTGCAGCCGCCGCCGGCGGCGTCGATCCACGCCGAGCCCACGTGCCACACGCCATCTTCACCGCGCAACGCGGCGCGGATGGCGGTGGCCTGCTCGATGCGGATGCGCACCGCCAGCAGCGCCTCCAGGTCCTTGCCCGGGTAGAGCGTCAGCACGTGGGGGATGGGGTTCAGCTCGGCCCACAGCACCAGGCGCTCGAAGCGCCCGGGCAGCTGCCGCGCGTCCACCTCCACCGGCACCTGCCGCGCGTCCTCGGCGAAGGGCGGCACGCCCAGCTTCACCCGCTCGTCGAAGACGAAGGGCTCGCCGCCGAGCAGGCGCTTGTGGTGGTAGTCCCACATCACCGAGGGCACCGGGTCGCCCTCCACCGCCGCGGCCAGCAGCGGCAGGCCGCACAGGCCCAACAGCAGGCTACGTCTACGCATCCCTCCTCCTCGTGCTATTGCACGTCCTGGTACAGCCCCGGCAACTCGTAGCGCACGCCGTAGCCGGCGTAGAGCCTGGCCAGCTCGCCGCTGCGCACCAGTTCCTCCAGCTCGCCGTCGAGGGCGTTGGAGAGCTGGCGGTTGCTCTCGTGCACCGCCATGCCGATGTCCCAGTCCGGCTGGCCAAGGCTGGGGTAGGTGTTCTCGGCGTTCCTCAACTGGTCGTCCCCGGCCTGGGCGCGCATCCAGTCCAGCTCGCCGCGCAGCGCCATCACCGCGTCCACCTTGCCGGCGCGCATGGCGTCGAAGGCCGCCTGGGTGCTGGGGAAATGCACGGTCATGGCGCTGAGCTGGCCGCCCAGCACCGAGGTCAGGTAGAACGAGGGCACGCTGTCCAGTTCCACGCCGATGCGGTGCTCGCGGAACGCCGCGATGGTGTCCACCTGCGGCAGCCGGCGGGCGTCGTTGACCACCTGCCAGCGCTCGCGCTGGTAGGGGCCGAACATCACCACCTGGTCGTTGGCCAGCTCGCCGACGTCGTTGCGCTTGTTCGAATAGTCGCGGTCGTAGGGCACCCGCAGCATCACGTCGGCGACCACGCCCGGGCGCAGGTAGTGGCCCTTCCAGATGAAGTTGCGCAGGTCGTCGTCCAGGCGCTCGCCGGGAATCACCCAGAGGAACTCCGCGCGCAGCCCCAGGCCCTGGGCCAGGCGCGTGGCGAGATCCACGTCGATGCCGTGGGGCTGGCCGTCCTGCATGAAGCTGTAGGGCGGGAAGTTCTGGTAGACCGCCACCCGCAATACGCCGGAAGCGACCATGTCTTCGTAGGGCCGGACCTTGGCCTCGGCCTGCCCCAGCAACAGGAGCAGGCCGCACAGCAGGTTGAGCAGGCGCATGGCGGCGTCACTCGTCCACGTGGACGCTTTCCAGGTAGCTGCGGATGGCCCACAGGCCTTCCTGGCTGATGAAGTCGGCCATCTTCGGCATGTACACGGCGCCGTCGCGCACCGCGCCGTTGATCACCCGCTCCTTGAACCACTCGTCGCCCTCGGCGCCCAGGTCGAGCTTGCGCAGGTCGGGGGCAATGCCGCCGGACTTGGCCTCCAGGCCATGGCAGCGCGCGCAGTTCTGGTTGTAGGCGGAGGAACCGATCTCCACCGCCAGCTTGTGGTTGGCGTAGGGCTCGCGGTACGGGTTGGTGTCGCGCCACTCCTTGCCCAGGGGCTCCAGGCCCTTGGTATCCACCGCTTGCGGGGTCACGTTGCCATGGGCCAGGGCCAGGGCCGAGACGCTGAGGCCGGCCAGCACCAGCAGGCCGCGCAAGGAGTTCTTCTTGTTCATCACTTCATTCCTCTGGGGGTAGGACAAGGCACGGGCGCCACCGGGGGCGCTCCTCGACCATGTTAGGAAGCCCCGCCCCCGCCCCGAATGCTGCTTTGGATGCCCCCGCCTACTCCCTTCGTACTAGGGCGCAGGGCTGCCGCGCCGGGGCCTTCGGCAGCAAGCCCAAGTCATGCCCCGACCGGGAACTTGTCCCGGCCGATGCGGGAGCTTTTCCGTTTCCGCCACGGCCGCCGGCTCCCACCATGGAACCGCCGCGGCCCGAGCAGCGGCCCGCCGTTTCTCGACCCAACACCCAAAACGGGAACCCGAAGATGACAACAAGAACCTCCCCCGCCTCTTCACCCACGTCTGCCGGCCCCCTGCGCCTCGCCCTGCACAGCCTGACCCTCGCCATCGCCCTGGGCGCCGGCGGCGCGGCGCTGGCCAAGGACGTCAGCTGGGACGACATCGCCAACGACCACAAGACCACCCGCGACGTGCTGCAGTACGGCATGGGCACCAACGCCCAGCGCTGGAGCCCGCTCAAGCAGGTCAACGCCGACAACGTGTTCAAGCTGACCCCGGCCTGGTCCTACTCCTTCGGCGACGAGAAACAGCGCGGCCAGGAATCCCAGGCCATCGTCAGCGACGGGGTGATCTACGTCACCGCCTCCTACTCGCGGCTGTTCGCCCTCGACGCCAAGACCGGCAAGCGCCTGTGGACCTACAACCACCGCCTGCCCGACGACATCCGCCCGTGCTGCGACGTGGTCAACCGCGGCGCCGCCATCTACGGCGACAAGATCTTCTTCGGCACCCTCGACGCCTCGGTCGTGGCGCTGAACAAGAACACCGGCAAGGTGGTATGGAAGAAGAAGTTCGGCGAACACGGCGCCGGCTACACCATGACCGGCGCGCCGACCATCGTGAAGGACGGCAAGACCGGCAAGGTGCTGCTCATCCACGGCAGCTCGGGCGACGAGTTCGGCGTGGTCGGCCGCCTGTTCGCCCGCGACCCGGACACCGGCGAGGAAATCTGGATGCGGCCCTTCGTCGAAGGCCACATGGGCCGCCTGAACGGCAAGGACAGCAGCGTCACCGGCAACGTCAAGGCGCCGTCCTGGCCGGACGACGCCAACTCGCCCACCGGCAAGGTCGAATCCTGGAACCACGGCGGCGGCGCGCCCTGGCAGAGCGCCAGCTTCGACGCCGAGACCAACACCATCATCGTCGGCGCCGGCAACCCCGGCCCGTGGAACACCTGGGCGCGCACCGCCAAGGGCGGCAACCCGCACGACTACGACAGCCTGTACACCTCAGGGCAAGTGGGCGTGGACCCGAGCACCGGCGAGGTGAAGTGGTTCTACCAGCACACCCCGAACGATGCCTGGGACTTCTCCGGCAACAACGAACTGGTGCTGTTCGACTACAAGGCCAAGGACGGCAAGATAGTCAAAGCCACCGCCCACGCCGACCGCAACGGTTTCTTCTACGTGGTCGACCGCAGCAACGGCAAGCTGCAGAACGCCTTCCCCTTCGTCGACAACATAACCTGGGCCAGCCACATCGACCTGAAGACCGGCCGCCCGGTCGAGCGTGAAGGCCAGCGCCCGCCGCTGCCGGAACCGGGGCAGAAGCACGGCAAGGCGGTGGAAGTCTCGCCGCCCTTCCTCGGCGGCAAGAACTGGAACCCCATGGCCTACAGCCAGGACACCGGCCTGTTCTACGTGCCGGCCAACCACTGGAAGGAGGACTACTGGACCGAGGAAGTCAGCTACACCAAGGGCAGCGCCTACCTGGGCATGGGCTTCCGCATCAAGCGCATGTACGACGACCACGTCGGCAGCCTGCGCGCCATGGACCCCACCAGCGGCAAGGTGGTGTGGGAACACAAGGAGCACCTGCCGCTGTGGGCCGGCGTGCTGGCCACCGCCGGCAACCTGGTGTTCACCGGCACCGGCGACGGCTTCCTCAAGGCCTTCGACGCGAAGAACGGCAAGGAACTGTGGAAGTTCCAGACCGGCAGCGGCATCGTCTCCCCGCCCATCACCTGGGAACAGGACGGCGAGCAGTACATCGGCGTGACCGTCGGCTACGGCGGCGCCGTGCCGCTGTGGGGCGGCGACATGGCCGACCTGACGCGCCCGGTGGCCCAGGGCGGTTCCTTCTGGGTGTTCAAGCTGCCCAGCTGGGACAACAAGACCGCCAGCCGCTGAACCCACCGACCGCGCCCCCAGGGGCGCGGTTTTCCATGCCCCGGGAGAAAGCCATGAAAACCACCACCCTGCTCGCCGCCCTGCTGCTGGCCGGCCCGGCCCACGCCAGCGACGAATCCGCCGACACCGACGACGACGCCACCGTCATCGCCCACTGCCGCATCGCCCCCGCCAGCCAATGCCCCGGCGCCGACCTGCGCGGCGCCGACCTGAAAGGCCAGGACCTCAGCCGCATGAACCTCGCCGGCGCGGACCTTTCCGGCGCCGACCTGCGCCACGCCACCCTCGACCTGGCCAACCTGGAAAAAGCCAACCTGCGCGGCGCCAACCTCACCCGCGCCAGCCTGCAACAAGCCAACCTGCGCGCCGCCGACCTCTCCGGCGCCAGCCTGGTGGCCATCCAGGCCTGGGGCCTGTTCGCCCAGGGCGCCCAATGGCAAGGCGCCGACCTGACCGCCGCCTACCTCGAATTCGCCCGCCTGAGCGGCGGCAAACTGCACCAGGCCAACCTGCGCGCGGCGGACCTGGAGATGACCTGGCTGTCCCGTGCGGACCTGAAGGGAGCGGATTTGCGCGATGCGAACCTGCAGGAGGTGAAGTTGGCGGAGGCGAATCTGGAGGATGCGGATTTACGGGGGAGCAAGCCGAGGTTCGGGAACTTCCAGGGGACGAATATGCAGGGGTGCAAGGGCTGTCCCGGCGGGTGGGATTGAACGCCATGCATGGGGTTTCCCGTAGGGCGCATAACCGTTCGCGGTTATCCGCCGCTGGCAGGTGCCGCGTCGCTCCATGCAAACCCCGTAGGAGCAACTGTCTTGCCAACTGCGCCGGGGTGCTTTTCGTAGGATGGGTTGAGTTTGCGATACCCATGCGGTCGCGGTGATGGGTATCGCTTCGCTCAACCCATCCTACGGTGGAGTTTCTCCTGCTCTCCGTAAGCGCGATCCGCTCAGTGTCATCCTGATACACCTAGCTATCTTCGTCATTCCCGCGAACGGCAGCCTCACACCGAGCCCCATGTAGGAGCGCGCCCTGCGCGCGAAATCGCGGGCAGGGCCCGCTCCTACAACGGACCGAGCGTAGGGCGGATAACCGTTCGCGGTTATCCGCCGTTACACCTTTCTCATCGCCAACACCGTGGCCGGTCCTGGCGTTCCCACCCAGGATGCCCAAGCCCGCCCCGAGCGGGGTTCGACCAAGGCCAAACGGCGGATAACGCTTCGCGTTATTCGCCCTACGCGCCGAACTCCGCCAACGGCTGCAACGCTCGGCACGCGCGAACGTTACAATGGCGCCCGCGCCGATCTCCCCCGATCGGGCACGCCCGGAGTCAGCTTCAGATGTTCACCCTCGTAACCCTGGACGCACCACCACCGGAGTCCCTGAAGAACCAGGTACTGCAAATGGTGGTGGACTACTTCAGCGACATCAGCCCGGTGCCGCTGACGCCCAGCAACCCGCTCTATCAGCTGTACCAGTACGTGATCGGCTACGAGGTGCACCTGTATCTGCAGGCCATGGACAGCGCCGTGGACAGCAGCGCGCGGTTGGTCCTGGCGCTGGACGACGAGGATCCCTCCCAGGTCCTGGGTTTTGCCCTGTACCTGCCGAGCCAGGATGATGTCCAGGCCTGCACGCTGGCCTACCTGGCCGTCACGGCCAGCCATCGCCGGCACGGCATCGCGCGGGCCATGCTGCAACAGGTGGCCGGCCATCGGCCCCACGTCGAACTCGCCTGCGCGGCGAGCAAGGTGCCGGCCTTCGAGTCGATGGGCTTTAAGGTCCTGGCCGCACAAGGGCCGCACGTGCTGCTCAACACCCGCGATCACCGCTCCGACGGCATGGTCGCGGTGCAGGACCTGGCCCCGATCTATCAGTCCAAGGAAGTGCGGCAGATCCACGCCTACCTGGTGCAGCAACACGGCCGGAAGGCCATGGCCGATGCCGAGAAAAAACGCGACCGCCTGCTCGACCAGATGGCCCATCAGGCCCAGGCGCTGGTGAAAGAGCGCTTCCCCACGTTGCACTGACAGGCAGCGGAAACGGATTCGGCTTTGAGTGTCTGCTAACGCCCAGAAGCAATGGTCATTCGCAGCCGACTGCTTGAACGCTATGCTTCACTGGCGTTCGTCCCTGCTCTGAGAAGGCGAGCATCGACCAGGAAAGCAGAATGGACTTCATCGCAGACTTCATAGTCCACTATCTGGCGCATCGTATCGGTGTCCGTGTGTTGGGATTTCTGAGCGGTGGCCGGTTCAAGGGTGAAAGCGGCTTTGCCTATGGCTGGGCAGAAGTTGTCGGCGGCCTGATTCT
>Ga0182743_1002013_pt1 | contig 18666 bp, 13 predicted proteins | sample eDN3rd30CKraftOP_FD_128522 | JGI IMG/M metagenome (GOLD analysis project Ga0182743, IMG submission 128522) | Enriched Organic Plus compost microbial communities from Emeryville, California, USA - eDNA 3rd pass 30_C Kraft OP (version 2) (version 2) ... | reverse complement strand
GCCCGACGAGTTCGAAGCTGCGTACTACGCTGACCACGAAAAGCCATCCCACCCGGTGCCGGCACCCGCATAGGAGCGGCAACCAACCGGGGACGGTTCAGGTCAGGGGCGCAAAAGGTAGCGTCAGACACGTCGAGGTCTCCTGGATGGGCTGGCGTAGGAACCTCCATCCTCGGGAGACCTCGACCTCTACCCCGTCACCGACGCGCCGACAGAACCTGCCCCCCGGCTACACCCTCGATTGGGAAGAGCCAGGTAACGCTGCGGCGCGTTCGCCTACCCGACCCACGCCTTGCAGATAGACTTGATCTAACCGAGACGAGGATGTCCATGGTGCATGAGCTACAACAACAGGTCGACTACATACGGGCTGCCCTCGAACAGGAGAAGAAGCCACTTGGCTTCCTTATCGGTGCTGGTGCGCCGATGTCCATGCGCAAAAATGGCGTCCCTCTCGTGCCGGGCCTCGAGGAGTTGACGCAGAAGGTCCGGACAGACGTTGATCCCGCCTATGCCTCGGCCATCGAGACGCTCCTCGGCCACCTGGCCCCCAAGGATGCAGGAAATCTCGAAGCGCTCCTGAACTACGTCCGCTCCCTCGCGGCGCTTCCAGGGTCGGGTGACGTCCGCGGGGTGAGCATGGACGTACTGTCCAAGCTCGATGCTGAAATCTGCAAGGTCGTTCGAACGCACGTCGATCAGACCTTGCCTCTGGGTGACAGCCCCTACTTCGCTCTGGCACTGTGGATCAGCGCGGTAAGAAGACTGGTTCCGACCCAGATCTTCACAACCAACTATGACCTGCTAATGGAGCAAGCGTTGGAACGCCAACGAGTCGCCTACTTCGATGGATTCATGGGGTCACGAGAACCGAGTTTCGACCTACAAGCCATTGAAGAGGATCAACTACCGAATCGATGGACACTTCTTTGGAAGCTGCACGGTTCTATCAACTGGTCGCAAGATGAACAAGGCAACGTGATCCGCCGACCAGCCGATCCAGCCGATGCGTCATCGGCGCTTGTCTATCCGAGCCACTTGAAGTACGACCAGAGTCGCCGGTTGCCGTATCTCGCAATGATGGATCGGCTAAAGGCGTTCATGCGTAGGCCAGGCGCTATCCTTATCACCACTGGATTTTCGTTTCGCGACCAGCACATCAATGAGGTAATTGACCAAGCGCTGCGGGCAAATCCTACTGCGAGCGTACAGGGTCTTCTTTTCGGGGCGCTATCTGGCTACGAAGATGCTATAACCCTAGCCAGAGATCTCCCGAACCTGATTCTCTTGGCAGAAGACGCCGCCGTCGTTGGAAGCGTTTCGAGCGCTTGGGCGTCTGATGAGCCCGACGGGGATGGCGCGAAGTTGCCGACGAAATGCACGCTTGGAGACTTTACAGAGCTCGGCGATCTTCTCCGTAGCCTCACCGGCGACCTTCCCCACAGGGAACCAAGCGATGAGTAGCGACCCCACGCACATCGGCGATGTAACCAACGTGCAAGGTGACACAATCACAGCCGCAGTCGCCCCAGAAGCCGCGCCGGGCTTGAGCTTTTCCCGTGGACACGCATATTTCGTCGGCCAGGTGGGTGCATATGTTCGCATCCCCTTGGGCCTCGTCGATCTCTTCGCCGTCGTTGTGCAAGTAGGTTCATCGGCTCAGCATGAGGAACCGATTGAGGGAACGATTCCAGGCCGCCCGTGGATGCGATTGGAACTTCTCGGCGAGGCACATCGCGACGGTAGCTTTAACAGAGGCGTAGCAAGATACCCATCCATCGGAGATCGAGTCCTCCTCGTCACTGCGAACGATCTCAATCGTATATACGAAGCGCAAGACCAACGCAGATCGGTTCGCATTGGCCACATCGCCAATGCACCCCATCTTCCCGCACTAATTGATGTAACCAAGCTAGTTACTCGACACGCAGCCATCGTTGGAAGTACAGGAAGCGGGAAGTCAACCACGGTCGCCGCCATCCTCAGTGCGCTAGCCTCACCGACACGATTCGCATCCTCACGGATTCTTATCGTTGATGTTCACGGCGAATACAGTCATGCCTTCGGAGATTTAGCGACAAGTCTTCAGGTCGATGCGGCCGAGACCGCTAGTCGGTCGAAGAACATTAAACAGTTGTGCCTGCCTTACTGGGCGCTTCCATTCGATGACTTTCTTTATCTGGCATTGGGCGCCGTAGACGAAAACTCAGCAACTATTATTCAATCCCACGTCACCGACGCCAAACGTGCGTACGCAGAGCGTCACCACGAACTAGGACTGAACATCAACGCAGTAACTGCCGACACTCCACTCCCGTTCAGCGTTCGCAGACTCTGGATGGTGCTGCATGAAATGCATTTCTCAACACACACGGCAGCTCCAAACGCGCAGACCGATGACACGCGGGCTTATGCCCTGGGCCCTGACGGCAACGAACTACACGGCGACATCGAGAGCGTTACACCACCAACATTCAAACCAGCCACAACTGGTGGACAGGACCGCATATACCTCAGTGGATCGAGCATAAATATACGCCGGCAAACCGATGCATTAGGGGCGAAGCTCCGCGATCCACGATATGACTTCTTATTTCGCCCGGGCCCTTGGGACACTTCATTGTACGGTGAGACCCAGAGCAGCCTTGGAGATTTCTTAAAGGCATGGTTAGGCGCAGACAAACCAATCGTCATTGCGGATCTTTCCGGAGTTCCAAATCAGGTTTTACAGCGAGTCGTCAGCGTATTGCTCCGCCTCCTCTACGAATCACTGATTTGGGCTCGCAAGCTCTCTGAAGGTGCGCGTGAGCGCCCCCTTCTGATCGTGCTTGAAGAAGCACACCGCTATCTAAATGAGAACAATGATGCAGCGGGTGAGATAGTCGAGCGTATCGTGAAAGAGGGGCGCAAGTTTGGCATCGGCTCGCTCATTATTAGTCAGAGGCCTAGCGAGATCAGGCCAACCGTTCTCTCTCAACTTGGTTCCTTCATAGTCCTGAGGTTGAGTAACACCTCGGATCGAGGACTTGTACGATCGACGTTGCCTGACAACCTTTCGGGCCTATTCGATGCCGTACCAGTATTGCGCACCGGTGAAGCACTGATTACGGGAGATATTGTCAAGCTGCCGACTCGCGTTGTGATCGACCTCCCCGAGGGCAGACGCCCGGATAGTGCCGATCCTGAAGTTGTCGGACGCGAGCTTCCCGGCGGGTGGGATGTTCCGCGACCCCCGCAAGACTACGACGACGTGGCCTGGGCATGGCGTCGCCTGACGCCAAACAGCCGTCGTGTGATCACTGAAGATCACGCCAAGCGAGATGGAGAAGAAAATGAACCGTGACCCAGTGCAGAGCTCAAACATATCGTCAGTTGGCTACGACGATGTAAGCCAAACCCTGGAAGTTGAGTTCAATAACGGCGGGATCTACCAGTACTTTGATGTTCCAGTCGCCGAATATACCGAACTGATGCGCTCCGAAAGTGTTGGGACATATTTCTCCGCAAACATTCGAACCTCATACAGGTACGCTCGCTTGTAGTTTCCGAGACCGCTGCCGTTGGCCACCTGGTTGTGCAGCTTCTTTGATGAGGATGGCCAGCTGCAAGATGTCGGCGCGACCCATGCCATTCAGCCGCTACTCTCGTTTCGAAGCCCTGAGCCCTCAGCTTCGAGTGCGGTGACCAGGATCCACACCACCGATGACAGTGCTGCTGCTCTCTTTATGGCCTCGCTGTTCTAGTCCGGACTCTCGGCATCCTCTTCATTGCCGGTGCTGTTGCGGGTGAAGCGAATGCGACTGATTGTTCGCAGCGCCCCATCTCCGATTCTTCTCCGCGTGCTTGGTCCACGCCCCGCCATCTTCCTTGGCGAGTGCCGCTGCGCGGCCAATCAGCCCGTGGACGAGATCGCCGGCGAGTTGATGGACGAGCTGTGCGGCTTTCAGAGTGGTGCTTGTCTCGGTCTCCTCTGGGCCTGGCTCGGTGTCGGTGGAGAATCCGCCGAGGTATACCCACGGTCTTCGTCCGGGCGTCAGCCTTTCGATCGCCGCCTCCACCTGGTCCGCTTCAGCGAGAGGTAACCGGCCGCCGGGTAGCTGACGACGGAGCGACCAGAGGCGGAGGATTAGGTCGGTGATCTCAGCGTCGGCGATGCCTCTCTCAGATCCAGTCTTCCGTTCAAGGCTGATCATGCGCTCCGCAAGATAGTGAGCTACCCAGCGTCCGAGAGTGTCGGCCTGTTCCAACTCAGCCGCCAGCAACTTACCTCGTTCCAACACAGCCGTTGTAGTCGTTCCATCCTGTCCCCGGTTGGTAGAAGAAGACCCGGAAGTCGTTGTGATGATCAGCGCCACCTCCTTCGTCGTCGTTGTCTGTGACGCCAGCATAGCGAGCGCGACGATACTCGCGTCTCACTCGTACCTCCACGATGAGCGCGGCGCCGAGGTGTCCCAGCATCTGGTCGAGCGTTTCGGTCGTGATCCGTAGCCGATTGCCTGATGGGCCGTGTGGTTCACGGCCGAGGCCAATCTCCGCCCAGGTCTCAGATGCCAAGACGACGTCCCTGTTCTCGCTCTCCCAGCGGAGGCCACCGTCCCCGGATGTGATGCTGAGTGTCTCCGCAATGTTTGCGGAAGGGCGAGGTAGCTCGGGCGTGAGTTCGGTGGAGAGGGGGTCCAATCGATCAATTCCGCCTTCAGAGTGCGGCGTTGACACCCAACCTTGAAGTTGGAACGGAGGTGAAGAGAACTGGAAGTCTTCGTCGTCGAGGTCAGCTGATGGAATCCGGAAGCTCCAGTAGCCGTCAGCAGTTTGCAGGGCACGCACGAGCGCGCCAGCGGCCTCCGGGGTCACCAGAGCTGACGCGATGTCAACGGTTAGTGATCGGTCGTACTCAGTGACGGAGGCTGATTGCCAGACTGTCACCCATCCGCCAGCGGGTTTGAGGGCGGCCAGGAACTCAGATTCGTGGACTTCGTTACTTCCTCGTGGTCCGACGGTAGACAAGGGACCGGGGACCGAGCTTCGTTGATCTGTAATCCATCGCCCGTCGTGGCGTGCGATGTCGAAGTCGGCGAGCCATCCCAAGACGTCGGGCTGTTCCGCATCGGGATCACGGTACGGAGCAGCGGTCCGCATCAGTCTTCCGGCGATGGTGAGTGCCGCGTGACGTTCTAGGTAATAGTCAAGGTCCTCGGCTTTAGGGATCTCCCACTTGTATCCATAAGTTTCGCCGTCTTGGTAGGTAGCTGCCGTCCGTCTTGGGTCCTCTAGACGTCCGCCGTCGGTACGCCATCCCCATTCGTCAAGGATGAGAGCGCTTGCCGCATCGAGCACTTCTTGGTGTGTGATGACGAGTGCTTTCGTCAGCTTGCCGAGGACGTACTCGTCGAAGTCGGAGTGGAATCGGTGCTCAGCTCGCGGTGCGCCTTTCATCATTGGACTGGAGTGTGTGGGGCGGTGCCAGCTTTCGAGCGCCACGGTCTCTGCAAGCGCGGCCCTCCAATCGGTCCCAATACGGCGGTCTACTGGCGTGTTGATCAGTAGTGCAATTGATGAGCAGTGCCGTTGGATCGCGGCGTGGTCCGGATAGCGGTCGCTTAGTTCGATCACTACGGACAAGAGTGCGTCAATGGCAGACGGATCGTCGCGTGCTACTCGCTCGACAGCGACCAGGAACCACTCTGCCGCGCTCATCTCGTAGAAGAGGAATCGTTCATCGGCGTACCCAGCTGCATCGCCCCGCATGGCTGCCGATCCGAGCGCATCGACCACGGCGCCGATGCCGAGCTCGATGGCGGTGCGCACTGCGTGTGCAGCCTGCCAGCGAACTGCTGAGCGCGGGTCGCCCAGCGCGGCCCAGAGGAAGTTCGCTACGGCGACATCGATTAGGTCCGGTGGCGTCTGCTCGGCAGCTGCCGTGGGACTAATACCAAGTTCTTTCTCGAAGGTCGCGAGGGCCTCGCCGAGCACGCGGGCAGCCGTGGAGGGGTCGAGGACCGCTGAGGCTCCTGCTGCGAGCATGTAGCAGTGGTCGGCGTCGGTCAACGCTTCCTCAAGATTCAGGTGGTTGAGGGCGCGTTGGAGGAGATCGGTCGTACGCATCTCCAGGAGGGCGGCCGCCGCAGGCAGATCAAAGCTCATCCAGTTGCGATGAAGCAAACGGGCGCCATGTCGATCGACGTAAGTGCTGACCGCTTTCTTCAGTGACGCGACGAACGATTGAGCGGTTCGAGGACGCGCGAGGGCCCCGTTCAAGAGTTTGGCTAGCTCGTAATCAGTAAGGGCGTCGGAGCTCAATGCGGCGTCCAGGATCGGCCCCCACTCAAGCACGGGACGTGTTAAGACCTCTGCGATGAAGAGGCTGTCGCCGTATGAATGAGCCTCTTGCTGAAGTCGGACCGCCGCGTCCACGCCGCTTGCCTGAGTGAGGTCGAGTGCCGCGATCTGCGCCTTGCATTCATTCAGCTGAGCGGCGCGTTCTACCTCTTCATCTGGTGTGAGGTCGAGGGTGGTGCTCCGAAACTCGTCAGGGCCCCTGGTACGTGGGGGGTCAGGAAGTGAGGTTTGCGTGAACTCAGCGTCGAGGGAGCGCCCAAGCCGGTTTGCGAGATTATTTACAGTGGACAGGGTGTTTGAGTTGAGGCCGCCGGATTCGTCAAGTTCACGGAGCGCTGCGCTTAGACCGAGGTTGGTTGAGAAGGGCGCCAGAATCATCGTGAGGTCTGGTCGTCCCGCGAACAGGACACTGTCCCCTTCCACAAGTCCTCTGAACTGCCAGTCGAGCGTCCCGAACCGGCGATCCCGCCACTGCCCAAGAAGTCGGAGAACGTTCGTGCCCGAGATCAGCGCGAGCGCCGCGACGAGCTTGTGTTCATTGAATCCGTCATACACGATCGGTTGGACGGCTTCGCCAAGGTGAGCGACGCGCTCGGCGAGGGTGATCGCGTCGATGGTGTCGATGCCAGCAGCTGCTTGCGTAAGGGCGACTATTGCATCCCACCGATAGATCGCGTCATCGCCCACTCCGGTAGCAGCCTTGACCGCTAAGTCGAAGTAGCTTTCGGCTTCTGCCTGGCTGAAGCGGTGCAGTCCCCGAGCTATGCGCACTAGCGTGTCGGCCTTGCTGTCGGCCGCTTCGGCGGTGTTCGACAGAGCATGCCGTGCCGCGTTGGAGAGGTCGAGGACCGCCCGCGCGAAACGAGTGTCGCCACGCAAACCCAGGATCAGGTCGAGCGCACCCGCAATCGGAGCATCAGCAGCGATCGCCTGAATCGCTTGATTGCAAGCGGCTGTCGCAGCTTCTTCTTCGGTGGCCGCGCCGAGTAAGGGCAAGACCTGCCGAGCGATTCGATTGGAAATCGACCAGATCTCATCTTGTGAGTGGCGTTTGGGATAGCTCGCGATCAGTGCTGCTGCGGCTTGCGGGTCGAGGCCGCCGCGAGCGTACTTTGCCCAGGCACTGAGCCAGCTGAGCGCGGGCCGCAGATAGCGATTGAGATCCTCGTCATTGGACTTTGCGGGATCGTGCTTGCTCCGCTTCGCTGAAACTAGAGTCGGCCGGTAGTGATTGACGTCGAGTGCCTCACCCAGGAGTTCCGCGCGCAGCGCAACTGCGAAGAGGAGGCCCGATCGGCCTGGTCCGTGCCTGTCACCAAGCCCATTGGGCAGCGAGGGTGGCAGGCATTCGCGAAGTCGTTCCGCGGCTACTGTTGCGTCGACGATCGAATGACGCACCGCAAGTGCGCACAGCCATGAAGCGCCGCGGAACGCAGTGTCTTCCGCATTCCGGTGGTCGTAGTCTTCGGCGAGAAGGCGAGAACGGAATCGCTTCAGTCTTGTCCATACGTCGCCGACGTCATGCGCGCTCATGGTCATGCCAACGCGCTGCATCTCGCCAAGAACGCCAAGCAGTAGCGCGGGATGGGCGGAATTCGCGGTCAAGCCCAAAATGTCCTCATCGCTGGCTGATGAAATGAGCACCCGAGCGAGCGCTGCGCTCGATTCCAGGACGAAGCGAGCTGGACGCCAACCTGAGAGGTATCGGGCAGCCGGAGCTGGTCCATCCGTTCGCAGGACCGCTAATGCAATGTGCGCCACTTGTTCTGGAGTGACGTTCTCGTCTCGCGCGTACCGTTCCCTCGGAGCGCGTACCCAGGCGGCGATGGCTGACGCTGCTTGCCGCGCTCTGCTCCTAGCTGTACTTGCACCTCCAGTGGTGTGCGCAAGCAACGCTGCCTCCGCGCCGAGTGTCGAACCCGGCCAGTTCTCTGGAAGTTCTCTCGACGCGATGAGTTCACCGAGTACTCGAGAATCCATCCGTGAGCCGGCTAGGTCAGGGTTGTCTCTGATGATCGTGAACTGGCGGCCCTTTCCTGCGCGTCCAGCACCGGCGCGCATGGCGAGCTGGACGATCGAATCCGGACGGCGTAGGTGAACAGCGGCACGAAGACCGAACTCGACCCGCAGATGTTCGACTTGAGTACGCTCGACGTCACTCGTTGACGGCAAGGCATCGTCCGTAGCGACAAGGGCGAGGAGTTCGTCATGGAGACTCGCGCTCCAGAGAACCTCAGGCAGGGATGACGCGGCGTAAGCGGACGATCCGCTCAGCGCTCGTAACTGTGACGCAGCCTGGGCCGCGACTTCTTGTGTTGCCGGGTGCCGGTCTCGGAAGTATGTTTCGGTTGGCTCGTCGAGGAATTGAACGCTTTGCCCATCCAAGATCAGGCCTCTGCCAAGGTCCGATATGAAACTACGAACGCTCGCGGCCTGCGTGCCGGCAAGTTCCGCAAGCACGTCCAACGGAACACACGGACGCAAGAGCGTAAGGAGTTGCGCCGCGTGTTCAAGTTCTGCTCGCGATCTGCCAGCGTTGTTGAACGCGTTCGTGACCCGCTTTTGTATGAGGGCGTCAAGCGCAGATGCGGCACTCGCTAAGCCCGCGACTCGACCAAGAGCGTCATGAATCGTCGCGGTTTCAAACAGCACCGTTGACACGACTCGCGGATTACCCGCGGTTCGATCATGAATCTCTGTAACGTCCAGATTTGTCGCCGACGGGTGAGAGCTTGAAACAACCTCCGCCGTCTCTTCGGGAGTAAACGCTGGCAGCTCGAATGAAACCAGGCCCGCGGGAGCCTCAAGGCGATCGAGACGCTCTGGTCGACAGGTGAGCACGATCCGAACATTCGGGGGAATATCGGACTGTAGCCTGAGGAGGTCGCGCACGAACGATCTGGAATCTGCGTTGTCCTCGGCTGCGATCACAGCGTTGTCGGCCGCGTCCACCACGATGACCAACTGGCGATCTCCGCTCTGCGCGAGCATCTCACTCGCCTGGTCGAGGCGGCGAACGAAAGCCTTGGTGTATTCTTCTGGCGCGAGACTCCCGGCATGAACGATCGGAAAGCACAGTCCCAGTCCGGCCATCTCAGTCGCGAGTTGAACCAGCCCATCCCGGTGACGATGTCTCGGGCGAGCTGAATTCCGATAGTCGCCGTTCCCGAAGCAGTCATAGATGATGACGTCGGCGCGATCAGATAGCAGCTCTGGTAGTGCCCGAGCGAACGTGCTCTTGCCCACGCCGCCCTCCGCAGTAACAACCATCGATCCAGCGGCTTCAAGAATCCGGTCCGCTAGATCCCTATAGGCCTCTCGCGTGATGAAAGGGCTGTCGTCGAGCAGGCACGGCGCCGGGGCAAGCTCATCCTCTCGGCACCCAAACGCGGTGAGGACATCTGTCCTCAGGATTGGACCGTCCGACTCGGTGCTCGCTCGCGAAGCGACAAGGTCAATAAGAGAGGCAGACACGCGAAGGTCAACATCGGCAGTGAGCCCGCCAATCTCTCGATCAAGTCCACGCCGGAGAGCTGTAATTCCGGGCTCATTGCCTCGAAGGTCGAGCCGTGAACATAGAGACGCCGCAGCAGCGACGGTAAGTTTCGCAGCATCCTTCAGCTTGGCGGCCGGCGATCCTTCTGCGGGCGGCTGACCAGTCGCCAGATCCCGCACGGCAGTGATCGCTTCTCGGGCGATCGGCTTATTCGTGAGGATAGAGAAACTAATGGTGGCGTCGGGATGCCGAGTGTGTAGCGCATCGTCAAGCTGAGCGAACTTGCTGAATACCTTGCCAACCTCGCCCAGAGTGAGGTTCTCGTCAGAGCGCAGCGTCGAGTGCTTGAACTGGCGCACTTCCAGGGACGTGAAGTTCTCCTCTGGGGGGCCGTAAAACTCGGTAAGGTCTATGACTTCGGAACCGTCCGGTTCTTTCTCCGAAGAGGTTGAGCCAGCTCCCTCCACGACCACTTGCTGGAGGTTGGATGCGGGGCTCAAAAGATGCAGTAGACGAGCCGCGCCCCAGGTGTAGTGGAATCGATCGCCGTCGCGTGAGGCGCGCACGCGCTCCGACGCGGTGGATCTGCTTCGCCGAGCGGACGAGCCCTTCGCTGCAGCCACTCTTCATCGCTCCCCGAGAAGCGGACAGCGCCAAGCCGAACCAGGGTGACGACTTGCTGTGTCGGTACTGGGCGACATCACCTGGCGGGAACCTCCTACCGGTGACCGGGTCACCTACTGTTCGTTCGACATCACTCCATTTTCTCTCATCCGCGACTCCGATCCCAGGCGACACGCGCCAAGCGGCCGATGGCACCGACCCCTCTCCTGCCGTTCCCGCAACGCAGAACGTAGCTGGCCACCCACGACGCATCGCGATACACCTATTGCGACTACTTCGATTGTTTCGATTAGGAGGATGGTCTGATGAGCGACATCGCGACGCTGGTTCCCGAGCCGGCAGACACTGAGCTGGCGATCTCCGCTCTGCGCGGGCTTGACGCTGCACTTGGCGTTGAGGGGCCGGTGCGACTACGCCTGGCTGGGCAGGTCGGTGATGTGGATGTGCCCCGGTCTGCACTGGCCGCACTGACTCAGGTGCTCGACAGCTTCGCGCACGGCGTGAGTGTGACTGTTCTTCCTACGCAGGCGGAGCTGACGACCCAGCAGGCCGCCGATGCACTGCATGTATCGCGGCCGTTCCTGATCGGGCTGCTTAACGCGGGACAGATCGAGTACCGCACGGTCGGCACGCACCGCCGCGTCAAAGCAGCGTCACTGATCCGCTACCTGCGTGAAGACAACGAGCGCCGCCAGTCTGCCGCTGACGCGCTGACCGCGGAGACTCGCGAGCTCGGATTCGCCTGATGCAGGTCGTCGTCTACGACGCCAACGTGCTCTACCCCTCCACCCTGCGGGACGTATTGATCCGGGTCGGACTCGCACGCCTGGTACAGCCGAAGTGGACGGAGCAGATTCTCGATGAAGTCTTCCGTAACCTGCGCACGAACCGCCCAGACCTCGACCCCGAGCGGCTGGATCGCACCCGCCGGCTGATGAACGATTCAATCCGCGATGTGACCGTGACCGGCCACGAGCGCTTGATCAACCAGTTCAATCTTCCCGACCAGGATGATCGACACGTCCTGGCTGCCGCAATCCACGCTGACTGAATCGCCCCGGGTTTGGTGGAGGCCCTGTTATCTGGTCGCGGTCACTGGTTCGGCCGCGGTGGTTGGATCGTACTGCAGGGCCCAGTAGTCGGTCTCGACCTCGGCTGGCGGCCGGTGGTCGAGCTCGCCATGCAGGCGCTGGTGGTTGAACCAGTCGACGTACTCCGCGACCGCGACCTCGACGTCGGTGACCCCTCACCAAGGCCCCTTGTTGCGGATGAGCTCGGCTTTGAACAGCGAGTTGAAGGCCTCGGGGGATCGCGTTGTCGTAGCTGTCACCCTTGGAACCGACCGAGGCGACGGCGTCGGCCTCGGCGAGCCGTTCGGTGTAGCGCAGCGCACGGTACTGGACTCCGCGGTCGCCGTGATGGATCAGGGCGCTGGCGTCCTGCCCCGCCCGCCGGCGCGCCCACAGCCCCATGTCGAGCGCGTCCAGGGCCAGGGCGGTGTGCATCGTGGTCGCCACCTGCCAGCCCACGACGTCACGCGAGAACACGTCCAGGACGAACGCCGCGTAGACCCAGCCCTGGAAGGTCCGGACGTAGGTGATGTCAGCGACCCACAACCGGTTCGGCGCGTCGGCGGCAAACTGCCGTCTGACCAGGTCGGACGGTCGAGGCGTCTGGGCGCCCGCACTGATCGCGGTCCGACGTGTCTTGACCCGTGCGACCCCTTGCAGGCCCTGGGCGCGCATGAGCCGCTCGACCGCGCATCGGGCGACCTGGGTCCCGGAACGATTCAACGCGGCGTGGACCTTGCGGACCCCGCAGACCCCGTAGCTGGCCTCGTGAACCGCCCGGATCTCGCCAGCCAGCCGCATATCGCGCACCGACCTGGCTGACGGCCTCCTGCTCGTGGCGACGCAGTACGTCGACGGGACGATCCTGGCGGGCGTGTCTTGCAACGCCACCAGGATCGGCTCGACCCCGAGCTCGCTACCCTCGACCTGGTCGCGGCGGTGAGCATCGACGAACTGGACTACCTGCCTGACGGGCGGCCCGGCTCCGCCGCGAAGAAAACCGACGCAGCCCGCAGGATGTGGTTCGCCCGCTCGAGCTCCCGGTTCTCACGCTCGAGCTCACCGACCCTCGCCCCGTCCGCGGTCGTGGTCCCGGCACGCTGCCCCTCATCGATCCCGGCCCGCGCGACCCACCCCCGCAACGTCTCAGCATTGATACCGAGCCGCTCGCCGATCCGCCGGCACGCCGACGTCCCGGTCCCCTCGGCCTTCACGTCCCGCACGAGCCGAACCGCCCGCTCGCGCAGCTCATCCGGATACTTCCCCGGTGCTGCCATGACTCTCATCCTTCCTGGAACGAGAGCCTCCGCGAAACCCGGCGCGATTCACCACCCCCAGCACCGACCGCCCCACCGACTCCCACGACCGCGTCCGCACCGACCGGATCGACAAGGCAGGCACCGTCACGCTGCGCGTCGCCGGCAAGCTCCGGCACATCGGCATCGGACGAACCCACGCCGGAACCCGCGTCAAGATCCTGGCCCACGACCTCGACGTCACCGTCGTCAACGCCACCACCGGTGAGATCCTCCGCGAGCTCACCATCGACCTCGACCGCGACTACCAGCCCACCGGCAGACCACCCGGGCCCACCCGCACAAACGAATAGCCCGAACCCGCATCTCGCAGGTTCAGGCTATTCCGATGTCTTGCGACATCACACACGTCGGGCTGACAGGATTTGAACCTGCGACCCCTTGACCCCCAGTCAAGTGCGCTACCAAGCTGCGCCACAGCCCGAGGACGCCCGCAGGCGTCCTGGTCAGCCCCGAAGGGCCGTGAAGATACTACCCCAGGTTGGGGGCGGTGCTGGTACCGGGCGGCCGTAGCCGTTGCCGGTTGAGCAGGGCCTCCAGGGCCCGTGTCGAAACCTGGGCGCGGTGGGTAGGTCTCGATACGCTCGCTGGCGCTCGCTACTCGACCGGCAAGAGGGAAGGGCCGGGCTCGCTGTTCGACCGGCACGAGGGACAGCAGGGGCTTGAGGCTCGACCGGAAGTGGGGGTCAGGCGACGGACTCAGCCAAGATCTGGGCGGAGCGGAGGCGCTCCTCGGTGGTCGAGGAGTGGAGCGCGACGATCAGCTCGTCGGCCTGGGCGTGCGTGGCGAAGGCCTCGAGGTACTCCCCCACCTGCTCGCGCGTCCCGACCGCCGTGTACGCCATCATCTCGAGGATGCCCTGGCCCTGCGGCGAGGCGAGGATGGCGTCCGCCTCGGCGTCGGACAGCTCGCGGCCTCGCACGGCCATCATCTTCAGACGGCGGCGCTGCGCCTCGGCGAGCTGGCGGTGCGCCTCGGCCTCGGTCTCCGCCGCCACCGCCCCGACCCCGGCGATCACGTACGGCTCGGCGAGCTGCTCCGAAGGCTGGAACTCCGCCCGGTACACGCTCACCGCCTCCTGCAGGTGCTGGGGAGCGAAGTGTGACGCGAAGGCGTACGGCAGCCCGTACGAGGCCGCGAGCCGTGCACCGAACAGCGACGACCCGAGGATGTACAGCGGCACGTCGGTCCCGTACCCGGGGTAGGCCTGCACGCCCGGCACGAGCGTGGACGTGCCCAGATAGCCCTGCAGCTCGCGCACGTCGTCGGGAAAGGTGTCGGGGCCCACCGTGCGACGCAGCGCGTGCATGGTCGTGCGGTCCGTGCCCGGCGCCCGGCCGAGCCCCAGGTCGATGCGCCCCGGGTGCAGCGTCGCGAGCGTGCCGTACTGCTCGGCGATGGTCAGCGGGGCGTGGTTGGGCAGCATCACTCCCCCGGCGCCGAGCCGGATGCTCGACGTCGCGCTCGCCACATGAGCGATCAGCACCGCCGTGGCCGACGACGCGATGGTCGGGTTGTTGTGGTGCTCGGCGTACCAGACGCGGGTGTAGCCCGCGGCCTCGGCGGTCCGGGCGAGGGCGACGGACCCCTCGAAGGCGTCGGCGGCGGTCTCACCGGGGGCGACGATGGCAAGGTCGAGGAGGGAGAGAGGCAGGGGCATGGTTGGTCCAACCCGGCGCAGCGAGGAAGATATTCCGAGGCGGGCCGGCACCCGGCCGACCTCGACACGCTCGTCCCCCCTGCTCGACCGACGGACCGGCGTGCCTATCGTGGGAGACGTCACCCACGATCCACGAGGAGGCGGGACCACGACCGCACAGCCCAGCACCCGTACCGCCGCCTACGTCGAGCGGCTCGGCGGGGCCGACGAGATCGTGGTCGGCCCGCTCCCGGTCCCGCCGCTCGGTCCCACCGAGGTGCTCGTCGCGGTGGAGGCGACGGCGGTCAACCACGTGGACACCTTCGTCCGGTCCGGGCGGTGGCGCACAACGACGCCCTTCCCCTTCGTGATCGGCAGGGACCTCGTCGGCCGGGTGGTCGACGTCGGTCCTGCCGTCACGGGATTCCGTCCGGGGGATCGTGTCTGGTCGAACAGCATGGGGCACGGCGGCCGGCAGGGCGTGGCAGCGAGCCTCGTGGCGGTCGACCAGGAGCGGCTCTACCCCGTGCCCGACGGCGTCGACCCGGTCGACCTGGTCGCCGCCGTCCACCCGGCCGCGACCGCGTGGCTCGCGCTGCACGTCCACGCGCGGGCGCAGGCCGGTGAGGTCCTGCTCGTCATCGGGGCCGCGGGCAACGTCGGCGCCGCGCTGGTCGCTCTCGGGGACGACGCCGGAGTCCGGGTGATCGCCTCGTGCGGGCCGGAGCACCACGAGGACGTCCGTGCGCTGGGGGCCGACGGCGTCATCGGGCGTGTCACGGCCGAGGACGTCGCAGCGAGCGTGCGCGGGGTGCTCGGCGATCTGGCGCCCGACGGCGTCGACGTCGTGATCGACACCTCGGGGAGCCTCGACCCGGGCGCACTGCTCCCCCTGCTGCGGCCGCGCGGGCGGGTGGTCGTGCTCGCGGGTGGCGCGACATCGGCGAGCTTTCAGCAGGGCGACCTGTACCAGCGTGACCTGTCCGTCGTCGGCTTTGTCATCAGTCGCGCAAAGGTCAGCGAGCTGGCGGACGTCGCCGCGGGGATCGGGCCGCTGCTGGCCGAGGGCAGGCTGCGCCCGGCGCGCATCGAGGAGCTGCCGCTGAGCGACGCCGCCGCCGCGCACCGGCGGCTGGAGCAGGGCACGCTGCGCGGGACAAGGATCGTCCTGCGCCCGCCTGCCCCGTCGCTGGTTGAGTAGCGAGCGTATCGAAACCGCGCTCGAGCAGGCCGACGCCGGTCAGGGGCGCTTGCGCTTCTCGCGGACGCGGACGGAGATCTCGATGGGCGTGCCCTCGAAGCCGAAGGTCTCCCGCAGGCGCCTCTCGATGTACCGGCGGTAGCCGGCCTCGATGAACCCGGTCGCGAACACGACGAACCGCGGCGGGCGCGAGGACACCTGCGTGGCGAACAGGATGCGCGGCTGCTTGCCGCCGCGCAGCGGGTGCGGGTGCGCCGCCACCAGCTCGCCCAGGAACGCGTTGAGCCGGCCGGTCGGGATGCGCATGTCCCACGAGGCGAGCGCCGTCTCGAGCGCGGGCACGAGCCGGTCCGCGTGCCACCCGGTCTTGGCCGAGATGTTGACGCGCGGCGCCCACTGGATCTGCACGAGGTCCTTCTCGATCTCGCGCTCCAGCATCGGCCGGCGGTCCTCGTCCATGAGGTCCCACTTGTTGTAGGCGATGACGATGGCCCGCCCGGCGTCGATCGCCTGGGAGATGACGCGGACGTCCTGCTCGGCGAGCGGCACAGAGGCGTCCACGAGCACGACGGCGACCTCCGCCTTCTCGATGGCGGCCTGCGTGCGCAGCGAGGCGTAGAAGTCGGCGCCCTTGGTCTGGTGCACGCGACGGCGGATGCCCGCGGTGTCGACGAACATCCACTGCTTGCCACGCAGCTCGATCAGCTCGTCGACCGGGTCGCGAGTGGTGCCCGCGGTGGGGTCGACGACGACGCGCTCGGCCTTGGCGACCTTGTTCAGCAGCGAGGACTTGCCCACGTTCGGCCGCCCGACCAGGGCGACCCGGCGCGGGCCGTTCGGCACAGCCTTGCCGTGCGCGGTCTCGCGCGGCAGCGCGTCGAGCGCGGCGTCGAGCAGGTCGCCGGTCCCCCGTCCGTGCAGGGCGGAGACGGGGTGCGGCTCGCCGAGCCCCAGGCTCCACAGGCTCGTCGCGTCCGCCTCGAAGGTCGGGCCGTCCACCTTGTTCGCGGCGAGCACGATCGGCTTCTTCGATCGGCGCAGCAGCTTGACGACGGCCTCGTCGGTCGCGGTCGGACCGACGGTCGAGTCGACGACGAAGATGACGGCGTCCGCCAGCTCGACGGCGACCTCCGCCTGCTCGGCGACCCGTGCGTCCATGCCTGCGACGTCGGTCTCCCAGCCGCCGGTGTCCACCAGCGTGAACCGGCGCCCCGCCCACTCCGCGGGGTAGCTCACGCGGTCGCGGGTCACGCCCGGCCGGTCCTCGACGACGGCCTCGCGCCGGCCGATGATGCGGTTGACGAGCGTGGACTTGCCCACGTTGGGTCGCCCGACGATCGCCAGGACAGGCAGCGCCTCGCCGGCGCCGTCGTCGTCCAGGTCCTCGCCGTCGTGCGCGAGGAGCGCGCGATCCTCGTCCTCGAGGTCGTAGTCCTCCAGGCCGGCACGCAGGGCGCGCTCGCGCGCGACGTCATCCTCGAAGGTGCCCTCGATGGCGGTCGCGTCGTCGGCAGGGGTGTCGTCCAGGGCAGCGCCGTTCGTGACGGCGTCGTCGGTGAGAGGGACGTCAGGGGTGCTGATGGCGTCCTCGGGGTTCGTCATACGACCATTGTCCCAGGTATCCGAGGCCCCGGTGTCGCGGGCTCCGGGCCCGGCCGGATCAGGGAGCAGCCGGGCTGTCCGCGGGCAATGGGAGACCGGAGCGCCCGACGGCGGCCGCCACCAGTGCGGACATCGCCTCGCGGATGCGCTCCGCAGCAGCCCGCTGGGCCTCGCGGCCGGTGGTCCCGGGCTCCCGCTCGATCCTCAGCGGCTCCCCCATCTCGACGTGCAGCCGGCGCCCGGGCGGCGGGACCACCCCGACCTTCTCCCCCGTGCGCCGGGTGCCGAGCACCGCGACCGGGACCACCGGCGCGTGGCAGGCGAGAGCCAGCCACGCGACTCCTCCGCGGGCGTCGGCCATGTCGCCGCGTCCACGGTTGCCCTCGGGGAAGATGCCCACCGCGTCCCCGCGCCGCAGCACCTCGCGCGCGGCGACCAGGGCGCCGCGCCCGCCGTCGTCCTTGTCCACCGGGATCTGCCCGGCGGCGCGCAGCACCCAGCCGACCGGCCCTCGGTACATCTCCCGCTTGACGAGCACGTGCAACGGCCGTGGCGCGACCCCGAGCAGGACGGGCCCGTCGATGAAGCCCTGGTGGTTCGCGGCGAGGATCACCGGACCGTCGTCCGGCACGTTCTCGTGCCCGACGACGGTCGCACGCCACACCCCGCGGGCGAGGAACCGCCCGACCTGGCGCGACCAGCGCGGACCGCGGGCCGAGGGCGCAGAGCGGGGCGCGACGGGGCGAGCAGAGGACGGGGAGGACGGCACGTCCGGCTCAGCCCTCCGTCGTGGCGTCAGCGCCATGCTCAGGACCCCGGTCCGCCGCCACGGCGACGATGTGCAGGGCCGCCGCGATCGTCTCGTCGAGGTCCAGCTCCGAGGAGTCGAGGGTGACCACGCCCGAGGCGGCGACCGTGAACTGCGTGACGGCGGAGTCCGCGGCGTCGCGCCTGACGATCTGGTCGCGCGTCGCGTCGACGGCGGTCGCGTCCGCGCTGCCGTGCAGCTCGAGCGAGCGACGGCGCAGACGCGACTCCTCGGACGCCGTGAGCAGGATGCGCACGTCGGCGTCCGGCGCGATGACGGTCGTGATGTCGCGGCCCTCGGCGACGATCCCCCGCCCGCCGCTGAAGCCCCGGCCGTGCCGCTCCGCGTCGATGGCCTGACGCTGGCGGTCGGCGAGCTCGGCGCGCACCTCGAGGTTGGAGGAGACGGTGCTCACGCTCGTGGACACCTCGGTGGTCCGGATCGCCGCGGCGACGTCGAGGCCGCCCAGGAACACCCCCGGCTCGGTCGGGTCGACACCCATGACGAGCGGCATCTCCCGCACCGCCGCCGCGACCACCTCGGCGTCGTCGAGCGCGAGGCCCTGCTGGG
>Ga0182743_1002012_pt1 | contig 18670 bp, 15 predicted proteins | sample eDN3rd30CKraftOP_FD_128522 | JGI IMG/M metagenome (GOLD analysis project Ga0182743, IMG submission 128522) | Enriched Organic Plus compost microbial communities from Emeryville, California, USA - eDNA 3rd pass 30_C Kraft OP (version 2) (version 2) ... | reverse complement strand
CCCTGGACGACGACGAACTGCGTTTCCGCGTGGCGGGGCTGCGCGAACTGTTCGAGGAGAGCGGCATCCTCCTGGCACGGCGCGCGGGTAGCGAGCAGCCTTGGCTGGAGGAAATTGGCGGCACCCGCCATCTGTGTATTCCCGAGGATGCAGGCTACCCCGAGGCGGTCTTTCCGCTAAGGCCTGGTGCGGGGTTCTGAATCCGTTTTCCGCATAAACGCCCTCCTTGGTCGGAGAGCGGCTTCGGAGCAAGTCCAACAATTGCCCTCATGGCGTTTCCTATAGGGAAGAGGCCCTCCGCCCCGACCTCGCCATATCCCGGCGTAGGGCGCATAACGCCTACGGCGTTATCCGCCGAATCACGAACGGAGTCCTACGGAGTCTCCTCGTAGGACGGGTTGAGCGAAGCGATACCCATCACCACAACCGCATGGGTTTCGCAGGCTCAACCCATCCTACGAAGAGCACCTCGGCGCGACCGGCAAGGTTGCTCCTACGGTTCAGGGAAGCACGGGCGTAGGAGCGGACTCCGTCCGCGATTGGATTCACCGGCCACACCGGGCGTCCCGGTGCATTGGCCAACGGCGGATAACCGTGAACGGTTATGCGCCCTACGCGCTCCTTCGCTTGCGGGAGTGACGGGGACGATCAGGCGCTTCAGGACGACGCCGAACTCTCCGCCTGCTCCGAACAACCCCCTCTCCCTCTGGGAGAGGGCTGGGGTGAGGGAGCGGAACCAGAGCCAGGATGCCTTCGCTGAACCATGGCAGAGCCTAAAAACAGCATTACAACCACCGCTCGGCAATTTGGCTTTATGGTAATGATTTGCCGTCAGGCCCACGACCTGATGGCCGATGAGGTCGAAAGAAGGTCGTTTCATTGTGAAGGTCGATAAGGATCAGTTGGAACATTTGCGGGCGGAGAACGCTCGCTTGATCGAGCTACTGGAAGCCCACGGCATCGACTGGCGCCTGCCTGATAGGCGACCGAGCCGTCCCCCGACGCCAACCAAGCATCTCGATACGGACGCAAAGCTGGCGCTCTTCAAACGTCTTTTCCGCGGCAGGGCCGATGTGTTCCCCATACGCTGGGAAAGCAAGGCTGGCAAATCAGGCTACTCGCCTGCCTGTGCCAATGAATGGCGGCCGGGCATATGCCAGAAGCCTCGGATCAAATGCGGGGATTGCTCGCATCGCCAACTATTGCCACTCACCGACCAGGTGCTCTACAGGCATCTGGCCGGAGAGATCGTGATCGGCGTGTATCCACTGCTCCCGGATGACACCTGCCATTTCCTCGCAGTGGATTTTGACGAAGCCGATTGGCGAGACGATGCCCGGGCATTCATCCGCTCATGCCAAGAGCTGAACGTACCTGTTGCGTTGGAGGTTTCGCGTTCCGGCAATGGCGCCCACGCCTGGATATTCTTCGAACACAAGGTTCCCGCCCATGAGGCCCGGCAACTCGGCTCGGCCATCATCAGCCACACCTGCGACCGTACCCGCCAATTGACGCTGGCGTCCTACGATCGGTTGTTTCCGAATCAGGACAGCATGCCCAAGGGCGGCTTTGGCAACCTCATCGCCTTACCTCTGCAGAAGCAGGCTCGCGCGCATGGCGGGAGCGTCTTCGTCGACGAAGCACTGGCTCCCTATCCGGATCAATGGGCATTCCTGGCCAGCCTTCAGCCGATGCCCGTGCAAGCCATTGCCGCCACTACGCTACAGGCGACGGAGGGGCGTCATCCCCTGGATGTCATCGAGGTGACGGATGAGGATGAACGCAAACCCTGGCATGAGCCCTCGGCGGCACTCAGGAAATTGAGCGTCCCTCTGCCAAGCTCGGTGAATGTGACGCTGGCCAACCAGATCTATTTCGAAAAGACGGAACTCCCTCAGCCGTTGGTCAACAAGCTGATCAGGTTGGCGGCCTTCCAGAACCCCGAGTTCTACAAGGCCCAGGCCATGCGCCTGCCAGTATGGAACAAGCCGCGGATCATCGGTTGCGCAGAGAACTTCCCTCGCCACATTGCCCTGCCTCGGGGCTGCCTCGATGAAGTACGGGCGCTGCTGCACGAGAATGCCATCAACCTCGTGGTTCAGGATGAGCGCTACGCAGGGCAGCCCATCGAAGTCGACTTCGCAGGCAAGCTACGTCCTGACCAGGAAGCCGCCCTCGAAGCCGTGACGCAATACGAGACGGGGGTTCTTTGTGCACCCACCGCATTCGGAAAAACCGTTACCGCCGCGGCCCTGATCGCCAGACGGCGAGTGAACACACTGGTACTGGTGCACAGGACCGAACTACTGCAGCAGTGGAAAGAGCGCCTGCAGGCTTTCCTCGGCGTCGACAAGGCCGTTGTCGGCAGTATCGGAGGAGGCAAGGCAAGGCCCACGGGTATCATCGACGTCGCCTTGATGCAGTCGCTATCCCGCAAGGGCGAGGTCGACGAGCAAGTGAAGCGGTACGGGCAAATCATCGTGGATGAATGCCATCACCTGTCGGCCTTTTCGTTCGAGGCCATCCTGAAGAGCGCTCCTGCCAGGTATGTGCTGGGCCTGACAGCCACACCGATACGACGGGATGGCCAGCAGCCGATTATCTTCATGCAGTGTGGGCCGATACGGCATACGGCAGCCAGGCCCGAAAGCGCCCCTGTCGATCTGCTCGTACTACCGCGGTGGTCGTCCAGGCCGATCGTTACGCAAGAAGGGGCGGGTATCCAGGAGGTCTTCCTGCTGATTGCCAGGGATACGGAGAGGACGGAGCGCATCGTTGCCGAGGTGGTTGCTGCCTTCAACCAGGGGAGGAAGATCCTGGTGCTGACGGAGCGAACGGACCATCTCAATGCGCTCGAGGAAAGATTGCCTGGGCAGATCAAGAATCTGTTCGCACTGCATGGCCGGCTTTCCAGGAAACAGCGTGCAGCCCTCATGGAGGGGTTGGCGGCCCTGCCTGCCGATGCACCCCGGGTAATCCTGGCCACCGGCAAGCTGGTGGGCGAAGGCTTCGATCATCCGCCCCTGGATACGCTCATACTGGCCATGCCGGTCTCCTGGAAGGGAACGCTTCAACAGTATGCGGGGCGGCTCCACCGTGAACATTCGAGCAAGACGGATGTGCGTATCATCGACTTCGTCGATGCGGGGCACCCTGCCTTGCATCGGATGTGGAGCAAGCGGGAGGCGGGTTATAGAGCCATGGGCTATCGCTTTGCGGAGGCATCCAGTTCCCTGGAACTGTTCGGCCCGGCCATAGCCGTCGACGACAATAGCGATTAGCCAAGCCAAGGCTACGGAAGCCGGAATGACTCACGCCCGATCACCGGTAGCAACCATTCTGGCGACCAGCCATAAAAAACCCCGGCTGACCTTTCGGAGAGCCGGGGTTTTCAAGAGCAGCAGGGCAGTTAACGTCTAGCAGGATATCCGTTCAACGTTGTCAGCCCCCAAGTGCTTCACCAATGTCTAGGGGCACATTAAATGTCCAACTGGGGTCTAAGAAAATCATAGGGTTAGGTAGCCGGTTGGGCACAGTTCTTGTCGCATTCTGACTGGAACTTCTGTCGTTTCACTGCATTTAGGCCTGAATTGCTGTCCTTTCTATAGCCAATAAAGCAAAAAGCACCAGTTTCTGGTGCTTTTTGTCTTTGTTACAGAATTCCTTCTTCAACAAGGAATCTTGGTATGTAGCCAATCCTCGCGGGCTGGTCAGGAAGACCTAGCAAACCATAGACTTCTCCACCGATGCCTGGGCGTACGGTGCCATCCTTCTCACGGATCTTATCTACGGCAAAACAGGTGAAATCGAATTTCTCAGAAACCTCAGTTGGGAACTCTTTCTTGAGGCTCTCCATCGATTTCTCAAACATCACCGGGGCGACAATGTGAATCCGCTTTGGATGAACCTTGCCTATCAACTCAAGGAGATTCGTTTTCACAACACAGCTACCAGAGATGATCGACTTAACGATCAAGATCTCATCCGCGTCCTCAAAACCTTCCTGCAAGAAACGGTGCACTACTGGAGCAATGCTGTCTTGATCTTCGTTGATAGAGTAGTGGTTGTTCCAAAAAATCGCAGCGGTAGTCTCATGCTGCTCCTTCACTTTCTTGAACAGCCCCTTCGATAAGAAGTCAGCATCCTCAGCGGTTGACGCTACAAGGCATCGAGACTTCTTACCGAGCTTAGAGTTAAGGACTTCACCAAGGAGCCGCCCGATTCCCTCCATGACCTGGGAATAGACTTCGGGACTCTGAGTAGACTTCAGCAGATTCTCTAATGCTTCCTTAGCAGAGTCATCTGCGTAATGGCTGTATTCCCTCGGCACAGCACTCATAAAGTCACCCCTCTTAGCTTAACCCTCCTTCCATAACCTTCATGACCCACTGGATCAGGGCCATCGGACTGGCTATGGAAGCCAGAATTTCGTCATCTGGCTTATTTTCGAGCAGCTGTGCGTCACAACGCACCTCTAACCCTTTGTAGGAGATTTTAAAATTGCCAGATTCTACTCGTATAGCACAGCCAGCGAAAGAGGTACATAGCTTTTCTAACCAGTCAGGGACTGTGGCCTCTTGCATGCCAACCTTAAATACGTTCGGTTTCGACAAACGCTTAGCCTCTGTGAACAGATCATGGACGGAGAGTTCCTTCCCGTCTGAGCCACACCAAGCAGCCAGAACCAATTTGAAACCAGCATCTAGGGTGGACAGGCTTGAGTCTACACAAACGCCTTCCATCACCGTTTTTAGGGGCTCATAGGTCTGAAGCAGGAGGGAGGGGGTCACACAATAGGGGAAGTGCTCCACCGCTGCGAAAGCCTTCATATCTGCGGGTATTTTGCCCTCATTCTGTTGAGCCTTCTTAGGACAACTGACAAGCAAGATCTGCTGATTATCCGCAAAGCCGTGAACGTCACGGTCGATAGCATTCTGCATCCTGAAGCGACATGAAGTGTCGGCAGTCCAGTCTGCGGCATTTCCAGCAGAATTCTTCGCTTGGTAATTCGTCTTACGGCCAGGGGATTTAACGCTGAAGTCGTCCACGAAGGACACTTCCTGCGAAGAAACTACATGCTCCTGCAAAGTTCCTTGTGGGTCGTTAGCCGCAATGGCGCAGATGCGATAAACAGCATAGTGGTTCTCGAATTGGCCACCTTTTTGATTGTTGTCTCCGCCCTGACGAATAGCGGCCAAGCGATCTGCTTGGTCCTTCCCAAAATTCGTCTCGACGTATTCCGGTACTGACGGCATCTGTAATCCTTTCACTGCATTGACCTTAACAAATTCCGAATGGTGTGACGGAATTCGCCCTCCCACGGCTCTCACTTTAACAAAAAAGCCCCGGTTAAAAACCGGGGCTTTATGGAGGGGATAGTAATCGAGCCCCAAAAAGACACTTTATGTGCCCAGCGACAACCAATCACACGTCCAGGTTCGACACCGCCAGGGCGTTGCTTTCGATGAAGTCGCGGCGCGGCTCCACGGCATCGCCCATCAGGGTGTTGAAGATCTGGTCGGCGGCGATGGCGTCCTCGATGGTCACCTTCAGCATGCGGCGGACGTTCGGGTCCATGGTAGTTTCCCACAGCTGGTCCGGGTTCATCTCGCCGAGGCCTTTGTATCGCTGGATGCTGTGGCGCTTGGTGCCTTCGGCCATCAGCCATTCCAGGGCTTCCTTGAAGCTGGAGACCGGCCGCTTGCGCTCGCCCTTCTGCACGTAGGCGCCTTCTTCCATCAGGCTGTTCAGCTTGGCGCCCAGCTCGGTGACCGAGCGGTAGTCGTTGCTGGCGAAGAAGTCGCGGTTGAAGGTCACGTAGTTGGACAGGCCGTGGGCGACCATCTCCACCTCGGGCAGCCACAGGTGGCGCTCGCGGTCTTCGCGCAGGCTGGCGGTGTAGGTCAGGCCGGACTTCTCGGAAGTCTTCAGGCGCGCCTGGTACTGCTCCAGCCAGGCCTGCATGGCGGCCTGGTCGCCCAGCTGCTCGACGTCGATGCGCGGCAGGTAGACGAAGTGCTCGGTCAGGTCCTGCGGGTACAGGCGCGACAGGCGGGAGAGGGTACGCATGACGGTGCGGTACTCGTTGACCAGCTTCTCCAGCGCTTCGCCGGACAGGCCCGGGGCGCTTTCGTTGACGTGCACGCTGGCGTCTTCGAGGGCCGACTGGGTCATGTATTCCTCCATGGCCACGTCGTCCTTGATGTACTGCTCCTGCTTGCCTTTCTTCACCTTGTACAACGGCGGCTGGGCGATGTAGATGTAGCCACGCTCGACCAGCTCGGGGAGCTGGCGGAAGAAGAAGGTCAGCAGCAGGGTACGGATGTGCGAACCGTCGACGTCAGCATCGGTCATGATGATGATGTTGTGGTAGCGCAGCTTGTCGATGTTGTACTCCTCGCGCCCGATGCCGCAGCCCAGCGCGGTGATCAGGGTGCCGACCTCCTGGGAGGACAGCATCTTGTCGAAGCGAGCCTTCTCGACGTTGAGGATCTTGCCCTTGAGCGGCAGGATCGCCTGGGTCTTGCGGTTACGGCCCTGCTTGGCAGAACCGCCCGCGGAGTCACCTTCCACGATGTACAGCTCGGAGAGGGCGGGGTCCTTCTCCTGGCAGTCGGCGAGCTTGCCCGGCAGGCCGGCGATGTCCAGCGCGCCCTTGCGGCGGGTCATCTCGCGGGCCTTGCGCGCGGCCTCGCGGGCGCGGGCGGCGTCGATCATCTTGCCGACCACGGCCTTGGCCTCGTTGGGGTTCTCCAGCAGGAAGTCGGCGAAGTACTTGCCCATTTCCTGTTCCACCGCGGTCTTCACCTCGGAGGACACCAGCTTGTCCTTGGTCTGCGAGCTGAACTTCGGGTCCGGCACCTTCACCGAAATGATCGCGGTCAGGCCTTCACGGGCGTCGTCGCCGGTGGTGGCGATCTTGTATTTCTTCGCCAGGCCTTCCTGCTCGATGTAGTTGTTCAGGTGGCGGGTGAGGGCAGAGCGGAAGCCCGCCAGGTGGGTACCGCCGTCACGCTGCGGAATGTTGTTGGTGAAGCAGAGAATGTTCTCGTTGAAGCTGTCGTTCCACTGCAGGGCGACTTCCACGCCAACGCCGTCTTCCTCGCGCTGGGTGTTGAAGTGGAACACCTGGTTGACGATGTTCTTGTTGGTGTTCAGGTACTCGACGAAGGCGCGCAGGCCGCCCTCGTACTTGAACAGCTCTTCCTTGCCGGTGCGTTCGTCGCGCAGCAGGATGCCCACGCCGGAGTTGAGGAAGGACAGCTCGCGGATGCGCTTGGCCAGGATGTCCCAGCTGAAATGGATGCTGGTGAAGGTCTCGTTGGAGGCCTTGAAGTGCACCTCGGTACCCGAGCCATCGGTCTCGCCCACCGGGCGCAGCGGGAACTGCGGCACGCCGTGGCGGTAGATCTGCTCCCAGACCTTGCCTTCGCGGCGGATGGTCAGGCGCAGTTCCTCGGAGAGCGCGTTCACCACGGACACACCCACGCCGTGCAAGCCACCGGAAACCTTGTAGGAGTTGTCGTCGAACTTACCGCCGGCGTGCAGTACGGTCATGATGACCTCGGCCGCGGAAACCCCTTCTTCCTTGTGGATATCGACCGGAATACCACGGCCGTTGTCGCGGACGGTGATCGACTCATCGGTGTGGATGGTGACGCTGATCTCGCTGCAGTAGCCAGCCAGAGCCTCGTCGATCGAGTTGTCCAGCACCTCGAACACCATGTGGTGCAGGCCGGTGCCGTCGTCCGTGTCGCCGATGTACATACCAGGACGCTTGCGTACCGCGTCCAGCCCCTTCAGCACCTTGATGCTGTTAGAGTCGTACGTGTTGTTCTCGCTCATTCTTCACTCCCGAGGGTGGTCTGAGAGACATGCCCATGTTCCACGTGGAACATCGCAACCGGCGTATCCGTTCGCCAGCCGTCCTTCAAAGGTTCAGGGTCGACACAGGTGATGAATACCTGGCAACCCAAGTCTTCAAGCAACCGGCACAACGAACGCCGGTGCTTTTCGTCGAGTTCCGAGGGCAGGTCGTCCACCAGGTAGACGCACTGTCCTCGCTTGGCCTGATTGATCAGGTGCCCCTGGGCGATACGCAAGGCGCAGACCACCAGTTTCTGCTGCCCCCGCGACAGGATTTCCGCCGCGTTATGCCCACCCAGGCGAATTCGTAGATCGGCTCGCTGCGGTCCAGCCTGGGTATGTCCCATCTGCTGGTCGCGCAACAAGCTGCCGTTCAATACCTCGCTCAGCTCGCGATCCTTGTCCCAGCCGCGGTAATAGCTGAGGGTGAGCTGGTCCAATTGGATCAACTCGCCCAGCGTCTGTTCGAAGACCGGTTTGAGGGCCTGGATATAGGACCGCCGATAGCCATCGATTTCGTCGCTGGCAGTACACAATTCGCGATCCCACGCTGCCTGCGAAGCACCGTCCAGTCTACCATGTCGGAGCCACGAGTTCCGCTGGCGCAGCGCCTTCTGCAGCCGCTGCCAGGCGACCATGAAGCGTTGTTCCACGTGGAACACTCCCCAGTCGAGGAACTGCCGGCGAATCTTCGGCGCGCCTTCCAGCAGGCGGAAGCTGTCCGGGTTGATCAACTGCAACGGCAAGGTTTCCGCCAGCTGCGCAGTGCTGCGCGCATTCTGGCCATCGATGCGAATCTGGAAATCGCCCTGGCGCTCCCGGGACACACCCAGGTTGCTGGTCATGCCATTGGCAAGCTGAACCTGGCCGAAGACGGTGCAGGCGGGCTGTTCGTACTGGATGACCGGTTGCAGGCGCTGGCTGCGGAAGGAGCGGGCGAGACCGAGCAGGTGGACGGCTTCGAGCACGCTGGTCTTGCCGCTGCCGTTTTCGCCGTAGAGGATGTTGATGCGAGGGGAGGGGGAGAAGGTCACCGGGTGCAGGTTGCGCACCGCGGTGACCGAGACGCGGGTCAGTGACATTCAGTGAAGGTCAGAGACGCATCGGCATGACGACATAGGCGGAGTCGTCGTTGTCGGCTTCCTGCAGCAGGGCGCTGCTGTTGGCGTCGGAGAGGATCATGCGAACCTGCTCGGTGCCCATCACGCCCAGTACGTCCAGCAGGTAGCTGACGTTGAAGCCGATTTCCAGGCTGCTGCCGTTGTAGTCGACCTGCACTTCTTCCTCCGCTTCCTCCTGCTCCGGGTTGTTCGCCTGGATCTTCAGCAGGCCGGAGGTCAGTTGCAGGCGAATGCCGCGGTACTTCTCGTTGGAGAGAATCGCGGTACGGCTGAAGGCTTCACGCAGCAGTTGGCGGTCGCCGATCACCAGCTTGTCGCCGCCCTTGGGCAGCACGCGCTCGTAGTCGGGGAACTTGCCGTCCACCAGCTTGGAAGTGAAGGTGAATTCGCCGGTGGTGGCGCGGATGTGGTGCTGGCCGAGGACGATGTCCACCTGGCCGTCCTGCTCGGTGAGCAGGCGCGCCAGTTCCAGGATGCCCTTGCGCGGCACGATGACCTGGTGGCGGTCCTGGGCTTCCGGCACGCCGCCGGTGAAGGAGCACATGGCCAGGCGGTGGCCGTCGGTGGCCACGGCGCGCAGGGTGCCGCTGGAGACTTCCAGCAGCATGCCGTTGAGGTAATAGCGCACGTCCTGCTGGGCCATCGCGAAGCTGGTGCGGTCGATCAGGCGGCGCAGCTTGCTCTGCACCAGGCTGAAGGTCAGCGAGCCCGGGCCTTCCTCCACGGAGGGGAAGTCGTTGGCCGGCAGCGTCGACAGGGAGAAGCGGCTACGGCCGGCCTTCACCAGCAGCTTCTGCTCGTCGACGCGGACGTCGATCAGCGCGTCGCTGGGCAGGCTCTTGCAGATGTCCATGAGCTTGCGCGCCGGAACGGTGATCTCGCCCGGTTCGGCCGGCTCTTCCAGGGTGACGCGGCCAATCAGTTCGACCTCGAGGTCGGTACCGGTCAGCGACAGCTGCTGGCCCTGGACCACCAGCAGTACGTTGGACAGAACCGGCAGCGTCTGGCGGCGTTCGACCACACCAGCGACCAGTTGCAGGGGTTTCAACAGAGCTTCGCGTTGAATGGTGAAATGCATGGTCTAATCCCTTGCCTCGTGGGGCTGCAGCTTGGCCTCAGGTGGTCAGCGTACGCAGCAGGTTCTTGTAGTCCTCGCGGATGTCCGCGTCGGATTCCTTCAGTTGAGCGATCTTACGACAGGCGTGCAGCACCGTGGTGTGGTCCCGACCACCGAAAGCCACGCCGATCTCCGGCAGGCTGTGGTTGGTCAGTTCCTTGGACAGGGCCATGGCCACCTGGCGCGGACGCGCCACCGAGCGCGAACGGCGCTTGGACAGCAGGTCGGCGATCTTGATCTTGTAGTACTCGGCGACGGTGCGCTGGATGTTGTCGATGCTGACCAGCTTGTCCTGCAGGGCCAGCAGGTCCTTCAGCGACTCGCGGATCAGCTCGATGGTGATCGGCCGGCCCATGAAGTGGGAGTGGGCGATCACCCTTTTCAGGGCCCCCTCAAGCTCGCGCACGTTGGAGCGGATGCGCTGGGCGATGAAGAAGGCCGCGTCGTGCGGCAGCTCCACCTTCGCCTGCTCGGCCTTCTTCATCAGGATGGCCACGCGGGTTTCCAGTTCCGGCGGCTCCACCGCCACCGTCAGGCCCCAGCCGAAGCGCGATTTCAGGCGCTCTTCCAGGCCTTCGATCTCCTTCGGGTAGCGGTCGCTGGTGAGGATCACCTGCTGGCCGCCTTCCAGGAGGGCGTTGAAGGTATGGAAGAACTCTTCCTGGGAACGCTCCTTGCGGGCGAAGAACTGGATGTCGTCGATCAGCAGGGCGTCCACCGAGCGGTAGAAGCGCTTGAACTCGTTGATGGCGTTCAGCTGCAGGGCCTTGACCATGTCCGCGACAAAGCGCTCCGAATGCAGGTACACGACCTTGGCGTTCGGGTTCTTCTTCAGCAGGTGGTTGCCCACGGCGTGCATCAGGTGCGTCTTGCCCAGGCCCACGCCCCCATAAAGGAAGAGCGGGTTGTAGCCGTGCTTGAGGTTGTCCGCCACCTGCCAGGCCGCGGCGCGGGCCAGTTGGTTGGACTTGCCCTCGACGAAGTTCTCGAAGGTGAAGGTGCGGTTCAGGTAGCTGGTGTGCTTGAGCGCGCCCTCCACCTGCACGTTGCGCTCGGTGCGCACCGCCGGCGCCGCAGGCATGGCCGCTGCGGCGGCCAGCGGGTCGATGCTCGGGCTGGACTCGTCGATGTCGGGCATCGGCTCCTGCACGTTGAGCTGCATCTGTTGCACGCGGCTGGCCGCTTCGGCCTGGGCCGGTGCCTCGGCCTGGTAGGCCTGGGCCTTGGCTGCGCGCACCTGCGCCGGCGAGGGCGGCGGGGTGATGGTCGGCGCGGGCATCGCGTGGCTCTGCGGCATCAGCGCAGGACGCGGGGCCCGGCTGCGGCGGCTGCCGATGAGCAGCGAGAGGGCGGGAATCTGCCCATTGCCACGCTCACCCAGCAGTTCGAGCAGACGCCCCATGTATTTTTCGTTGACCCAGTCCAACACGAAGCGGTTCGGTGCGTAGACACGCAGCTCCTCGCCCTCGGCCTCGACCTGCAGCGGCCGGATCCAGGTGTTGAATTGCTGGGATGGCAGCTCGTCGCGGAGCAATTCCACGCACTGCTGCCAGAGTTCCACGGACACGGGTATCCCCCAGGAGATTGGAAAGGAATGGAACGAAAAGGAAAGCGCAATTGTAGCCGTGCGCTAGCGACTTATCCACATGAGAAATCAACAAGTGGGCAAGCAAAATCAAGGCCTTAATGATGGCACATGGCAACAGCCGGCGCACCCTGAAAGTTGTGGATAACCCCTGCGCCGATGGGGGATGAACCAGGCTGGAAAGCTGTTGAGAACTTCCGTTGTGGACAAACCGGTCTTTCTTCCCCAGATTATCCACTGCCGCCGCACAGGAGGGTCACCGCTTCTCGACACCTTCGTCAAATCCGCCATACCGCGGAAACAGTGGCCGGAATTGACTTATCCACAGATCTGGCGCTCCCCAGTAACAATCGCTTTCACCATCTTTTAAGAAACCTTTTCCTTGCTTTCTATTTCTGCAGAAAGCCGCTGGGCAATTACCGGCTGGTTGGAAATTGACCTGCACCGGTGTTTTCACTAGAATCGCCGGTCTCTTTAAACGGGGTCCCTGCGACCTCAGGTCATCAATCCAGGTACCGAACAATGAAACGTACTTTCCAACCCAGCACTCTCAAGCGCGCTCGCGTCCACGGTTTCCGCGCTCGCATGGCCACCAAGAACGGCCGTCAGGTTCTGTCGCGTCGTCGCGCCAAGGGCCGCAAGCGTCTGACCGTCTGATTCGCCCGGCACAGGTGGTGAGTCGAGGATTCGACCGGGAAAAGCGTCTTCTGACAGCCCGGCACTTCACAGCGGTCTTCGACTCCCCCAGCGCCAAGGTTTCCGGTAAGCACGTCCTGCTGCTGGCGCGCGAAAACGCTCTGGATCACCCCCGCCTCGGCCTGGTGATCGGCAAGAAGAACGTCAAGCTCGCCGTCGAGCGCAACCGCCTCAAACGCCTGATCCGCGAATCGTTCCGGCACAACCAGGAAGCCCTGGCTGGCCTGGACATCGTGGTCATTGCGCGCAAGGGGTTGGGTGAATTGCAGAACCCCGAACTGCACCAGCAATTCGGCAAGCTCTTCAAACGCCTGCTGCGCAACCGACCCCGGCCGGAAAGCGCAACCGAACCTCCGGGGGTCGCCGACAGTTCCCATGCGTAGACTGGCGCTGCTTCTCATCCAGTTTTACCGCTACGCCATCAGCCCCTTGATGGCCAGTCACTGTCGCTTTCACCCCAGCTGCTCCTGCTACGCGTACGAAGCCATCGAACACCATGGCTTCCTGCGCGGCGGCTGGCTGGCCCTGCGTCGCCTGGGCCGCTGCCATCCCTGGCATCCCGGTGGCTATGATCCCGTGCCGCCCGCCACTTCCAAGCACCGCCCATCCTCGACGGCCGAGTAACCATGGACATCAAACGCTCGATCCTCATCGTCGCCCTGGCTATCGTGTCCTATGCGCTGGTTCTCCAGTGGAACAAGGACTACGGTCAGCCTGAACTGCCGGCCCAGACCGCGTCGTTCAACCAGCAGCCCCAAGGCCTTCCGGACACTTCCGTGTCGGCCGGCGGCACTGCCAGCGCCGACGTACCGACCGCCCAGAGCGGCGAAACCGGGCTGCCCAGCGCCCAGCAACCGGCAGCCGCCAACGGCCAGCTGATCCAGGTGAAGACCGACGTCCTCGACCTGGCCATCGACCCGCGCGGTGGCGACGTGGTGCAACTGGGCCTGACCCAGTACCCGATGCGCCAGGATCGCCCGGACCTGCCCTTCGCCCTGTTCGAGCATGGCCAGCGCACCTACCTGGCGCAGAGCGGCCTGACCGGCACCGACGGTCCGGACGCCGCCGTCGCCGGCCGCCCGCTGTACAGCAGCGCCAAGCCCCAGTACCAGCTGGCCGACGGCCAGGACCAACTGGTGGTCGACCTGAACTTCGCCCGCGACGGTGTCAGCTACATCAAGCGCTTCACCTTCCACCGCGGCCTGAAGACCGACTGCAGCGACAAGGAAAAGGCGCAGAAGAAGCTCGACTGCATCAACCCGAACGCCTACCAGATCGACGTCACCTACCTGATCGACAACCAGAGCGCCAAGCCCTGGAGCGCCTCGCTGTTCGCCCAGCTCAAGCGTGATGCCAGCGCCGATCCGTCGTCCACCACCGCCACCGGCGTGTCCACCTACCTGGGCGCCGCGGTCTGGACCCCGGAGAAGCCCTACGTGAAAGTGTCCATGAAGGACATGGACAAGGAACCCTTCAAGCAGACCCTGCAGGGCGGCTGGGTAGCCTGGCTGCAGCACTACTTCGTCACCGCCTGGGTGCCCGCCAAGGGCGACACCCACAACGTGATGACGCGCAAGGACGCCCAGGGCAACTACATCGTCGGCTTCACCGGCCCGACCCTCAGCGTGCCCGCCGGCGCCAAGGGCGAGACCAGCCTGACCCTGTATGCCGGTCCCAAGCTGCAGAAGTACCTGGGCGAGTTGTCCCCGGGCCTGGAGCTGACCGTCGACTACGGCCCGCTGTGGTTCATCGCCCAGCCGATCTTCTGGCTGCTGCAACATATCCACGGCCTGGTCGGCAACTGGGGCTGGTCGATCATCCTGCTGACCATCGTCATCAAGCTGGCCTTCTTCCCGCTGTCCGCCGCCAGCTACAAGTCGATGGCGCGCATGCGTGCCGTTTCGCCGAAGATGGCCGCGATCAAGGAACAGCACGGCGACGATCGCCAGAAGATGTCCCAGGCGATGATGGAGCTGTACAAGAAGGAGAAGATCAACCCGCTGGGCGGCTGCCTGCCGATCCTGGTGCAGATGCCGGTGTTCCTCTCCCTCTACTGGGTACTGCTGGAAAGCGTCGAGATGCGCCAGGCCCCGTGGCTGGGCTGGATCACCGACCTATCGGTGAAGGATCCATTCTTCATCCTGCCGATCATCATGGGCGCCACCATGCTGGTCCAGCAGATGCTCAACCCGACCCCGCCGGATCCCATGCAGGCCAAGGTGATGAAGCTGATGCCGATCGTCTTCACCTTCTTCTTCCTGTGGTTCCCGGCCGGTCTGGTGCTGTACTGGGTGGTCAACAACTGCCTGTCCATTGCCCAGCAGTGGTACATTACCCGGCAGATCGAACGCGCCACGAGCAAGGCCAAGGCCGCCTGATCCCCGCGCTGTCGAACCACCTTCAGAACGCCCCCTCGTGGGGCGTTCTGCTATCCGGAGGAACGCCATGAACGCAGCCCGTGAAACCATCGCCGCCGTCGCCACCGCCCAGGGCCGGGGCGGCGTGGGTATCGTCCGCGTCTCCGGGCCGCGGGCGCTGCCCATCGCCATCAGCCTCAGCGGCCGCGAGCCGCAGCCGCGCTTCGCCCACTACGGGCCCTTCTACGACGACCAGGGCGAGGTGATCGACGAAGGCCTGCTGCTGTTCTTCCGCGGCCCCAATTCCTTCACCGGCGAGGACGTGGTGGAACTGCACGGCCACGGCGGCCCGGTGGTGCTGGACATGCTCCTGCAGCGCTGCCTGGAACTGGGTTCGCGCCAGGCGCGCCCCGGCGAGTTCAGCGAGCGCGCCTTCCTCAACGACAAGCTCGACCTGGCCCAGGCCGAGGCCATCGCCGACCTCATCGAGGCCAGCTCGGCCCAGGCCGCGCGCAACGCCGTGCGCTCGCTGCAGGGCGAATTCTCGCGACGCGTGCACCAGCTCACCGAACAACTGATCCAGCTGCGCATCTACGTCGAGGCGGCCATCGATTTCCCCGAGGAGGAAATCGACTTCCTCGCCGATGGCCACGTGCTGTCGCAGCTCGACAAGGTCCGCGCCGAGCTCGCCGGCGTGCTGCGCGAGGCCGGCCAGGGCGCGCTGCTGCGCGACGGCATGACGGTGGTGATCGCCGGCCGCCCCAACGCCGGCAAGTCCAGCCTGCTCAACGCCCTGGCCGGGCGCGAGGCGGCCATCGTCACCGACATCGCCGGCACCACCCGCGACGTGCTGCGCGAACATATCCACATCGACGGCATGCCGCTGCACGTCGTGGACACCGCCGGCCTGCGCGACACCGAGGACCATGTGGAAAAGATCGGCGTGGAACGCGCCCTCAAGGCCATAGGCGAGGCCGACCGGGTGCTGCTGGTGATCGACTCCACCGCGCCAGAGGCCGCCGATCCCTTCGCCCTCTGGCCGGAATTCCTCGACGAACGCCCGGACCCGACGCGGGTCACCCTGATCCGCAACAAGGCCGACTTATCCACAAGCCCGGTGGGCATCGAGGAAAGCGCCGACGGCCACGTCACCCTGACCCTCTCCGCACGCTCCGGCGACGGCCTGGACCTGCTGCGCGAACACCTGAAGGCCTGCATGGGCTTCGAACAGACCGCCGAAAGCAGCTTCAGCGCCCGCCGCCGCCACCTGGAGGCCCTGCGCCAGGCTGGCCAGCACCTCGACCACGGCCACGCCCAACTGCTGCTCGCCGGCGCCGGCGAACTGCTCGCCGAGGACCTGCGCCACGCCCAGCAGGCCCTGGGCGAGATCACCGGGGCGTTCAGCTCCGATGACCTGCTGGGGCGGATCTTCTCCAGCTTCTGTATCGGGAAGTGAGGCTTGATGATATCGATCGGCCCCGTAAAGTAGAGCGCCTCATCATCCCTCTTTAATCTGCAAATCTTTAAGGATCGTGTATGGCGCGGATGTGGATGGTACGCGGTGAAGGCGGAAGTCTGTATGAAGCCTTCAGAGAACACGGAATTGCAGCGATCGGCTGGCGACAGATCTCGGCGCAAGCTAAACCGGGAATTGCCCGCAAGCAACTGATCGCCTTGTACCAATCGGCCGAGCCGCAAATGAAGCAAGGTTCCGTGATCTCTGGCGCCTCGCAAGTGTGGCGCTTCGTCAATGAGATTCAGGACGGGGACTGGGCCATTACCTATTCCCCAGCCAACCGCACCTACATGGTGGGTCAAGTCAACGGGCCTTCCGAACACCATCCCGAATGGGTCGAGCAAGGCATGCCATTGGCACGCAAAGTGCGCTGGCAACCCCAGGAACTGGCTCGTGACAATCTCAGCGCCAGCACCAAGAACAGCCTGGGCTCGACGCTGACGCTGTTCGAAGTGCCGCCCGCTGCCGCTTCCGAAGTACTGGCGGCGCTGAAGGGTAAGCCGGTGCCGGTAACAGAAGAGGAAACCGAAGAAGCCGTCGTCGACCCGCTGGCCGATATCGACTCCCAAGCCCTGGAGCGCATCAAGGACCGTGTCAACGAGCTCGACTGGGACGACATGCAGCAACTGGTCGCCGGCATTCTGCGCGCCATGGGCTACAAAACCCAGGTCTCGCCGCCTGGTTCCGACCGGGGCAAAGACATAGTCGCCTCGCCCGATGGCTTCGGCTTCGAGCACCCGCGCATCGTCGTGGAGGTCAAGCACCGCAAGGGGCAAATGGGCAGCCAGGAGATTCGCAGCTTCCTGGGCGGCCGCCACAAGGATGATCGCGGGCTATACGTCAGTACCGGCGGTTTCACCAAAGAGGCTCAGTATGAAGCGGAGCGCGCCTCCATCCCGCTGGCAATGTGGACATTGGACCATGTGGTGCGCGCCCTGATCGAACACTATGACGCCACCGACGCCGAAACCAAACGAATCGTACCGCTGAAGCGACTGTACTGGCCTGCCTGAAGCCAGAGGGAACTGGTGCTGAAGCAGGCTGAATCACTGTCGAACGCTTGGTCGAAGTGATGACTGCGTAGGGGTACTGGGATGAATGGCAAAAAACTGATCCGCAACAGCACGGCCGAGTTCCTGATCTTCACTGGCCAGGCCGGCGAACAGAGCATCGAGGCCCCCTATGAGGACGAAACCCTGTGACTGTCTCAGAAGCTGATGGCCGAACTGTTCGGGGTGGATGTGCGCACCGTCAGCGAGCACCTGAAGAACATCTTTGCCAGTCATGAGCTCGCGCCTGAGGCAACTATCCGGAAATTCCAGATAGTTGCGCCTGAAAACAAACTCTCCAGTGACTTCGCTAACGGGCCGAAGCGATCGCCTCCGCGCGTTCGCAGAGTTCGGCCACGCGACGCCTGGCGGTCCCAGCGCATGGCTCCGCAGCCGCGTCCAGCAGGTCCGGGTCGATCTCGAGGAACTCCACCAGGGCTTGCTGCGCTGTGGATAACTCCGTCAGGCCTGGCGGGACCTCGGGTTCCTCATCCTCAGCTTCCAGGAAAGGCGCATCCGCCAGCCAACCCAGGTAGAGCGGGCGCAGGTCGCCGCCCTGCAATTCCTCCCGCAATGGCAGCAGGCGCGGCATCCACTGCGTGCCATTGTCCACGGCGAAACGATCGAAGTTCTCGGTCTCGTCGAGCATCCAGTTGAAGCACCAATGCGAATCGCTGGCGACGATGGAAAAACTGAAGGAGGCGATGGCGAAGGGCAATACCCGTTCCGCCGGGAGGGCGGACCTGGGCAGCCGCAACGACAGCCGGCAGCTGGCAAAACTGGCGAAATAGACAAAGGCGTCGAAATAGCGCCGCATCCACTCATCCGGGTCGCCGTTGAGATCACCCCAGTTGTATTGGTTGGTGAAAGCGGTCGGAGTAATGACGGCGCGACCGGACCTGGCTCGCAGTTCGGCCATCTCTTGCGGAGTGAGCGGCCGATCGATGGCTGCGAATTCGTAGTACTGGTATTCACTCATGACTGGCTGTCTTGGTTCGGGTGAAGAGTGGCGATGGTACACGCTCGCTTCTGTCCAGGAACTCATTCCCAGGGGTTCGCGAGCAAGCTCGCTCCTACGAAGAGCAGTGCCCGTTCCCCACGTCCTGGTTTGAACACAGGAAGAAATGGCCTGTGGATAGCCCCTTTCCTTGACCATATCCCTGGCAGCTTGTGGATTGATCTATCGGCGTAAACAACGAAACCACCGTGGAATCTGGCCTGGATCAACCTATTCACATGCCGCCCTGAACCCTGTGGAAAACTACCGTATAGCTACGTAGACAACCCAGTGGTCAAAACCGGGGATAACCGGCCTGTGCATAACCCTGCATTCCATGCACAGGTGTTCAACCGGAAGTGCCCT
>Ga0182743_1002011_pt1 | contig 18677 bp, 22 predicted proteins | sample eDN3rd30CKraftOP_FD_128522 | JGI IMG/M metagenome (GOLD analysis project Ga0182743, IMG submission 128522) | Enriched Organic Plus compost microbial communities from Emeryville, California, USA - eDNA 3rd pass 30_C Kraft OP (version 2) (version 2) ... | reverse complement strand
CCTTGCCGCCTCGAGCCTGACCGTCGCGCAGCTCTGGACGACGATCGTCGGCTTCACTTTGCTCTACGGCGCGCTCGCGGTGATCGAAGTCCGCCTGATGATCGCGGCGATCCGCAAGGGGCCTGACGAGCATCGCGCGCCTGCGCCGGCACCAGCGTCGCCGAACGGCTACGCGCCCATTCCTGCCGAATAAGGAGAACAGGTCATGGCACCTCCCATCGACTATGAAACGCTCCGAGTGATCTGGTGGCTCCTGATGGGTGTCCTCCTGATCGGCTTCACCCTGACGGACGGCTTCGATCTCGGCACCGCCGCCCTCCTGCCGTTCGTCGCCAAGACCGATGCCGAACGCCGCATGGTCATCAACTCGATCGGCGCGACGTGGGAGGGGAACCAGGTGTGGTTCATCCTCGGCGGCGGTGCGATCTTCGCGGCCTGGCCGTTCGTCTATGCGGTCAGCTTTTCCGGCTTCTACCTCGCGATGTTCCTCGTCCTCGCCGCGCTCATCCTGCGGCCCGTGGGGTTCAAATATCGCTCGAAGAAACCCGATGCGGCGTGGCGCTCGCGCTGGGATTGGGCGCTGTTCGTGGGCGGGTTCGTTCCCGCGCTGGTGTTCGGGGTCGCGGTCGGCAATGTGCTGACCGGCATTCCCTTCCGCCTCGATAGCGATCTGCGCTCCTTCTATGAGGGTAGCCTGCTCGGCCTGTTCCATCCCTTCTCGCTGGTCGCGGGTCTGCTCTCGGTCGCGATGATCGTGCTGCACGGCGCGAGCTGGCTCGCGATCAAGATCGAACGCGGCACGGTCCACGATCGCGCCCGCACCTTCGGGCAGGTCGCGGCGGGTGCCTCGATCCTGCTGTTCGCGCTCGGCGGGGTGATGATCGCGACTATGGGCTATGGCTTCCGCCTGACGAATGGGGCCGATCCGCTCGGCCCCTCCAACCCGCTGCTGTCGGGAACGGTCGCCGCGCCGGGGGCCTGGCTCGATAATTACCGGGCATATCCGTGGATGCTGATCGCGCCGATCCTCGGTTTCGTGGGGCCGCTGCTCGCGTGGATCGGCATCCGCAGGGGCCGCGAGGCGCTGGCGTTCGGCGGCTCGTCGCTCGGCGCGGTGGGCATCATCGCGACGGTGGGCCTGTCGATGTTCCCGTTCATTCTGCCCAGCTCGATCGACCCGGCCTCGAGCCTGACGGTGTGGAACGCCTCGTCCAGCCATGTGACGCTGTTCATCATGCTGGCCGTGACGGTCGTCTTCCTGCCGATCGTGCTCATCTACACGGCCTGGGTCTATAAGGTGCTGTTCGGCCGCATCACGCTGCGGGACGTCGACACCAACCCCGACTTCTACTGATAGGGACGACTCCGATGTGGTATTTCAGTTGGGTATTGGGTGTCGGCCTCGCCGTCGGCTTCGGCATCCTCAACGGCATGTGGCACGAATTTCATTCCGACCCCGATGACGACGCGGCCGCCTGAAGGTCGATCTGATGATTAGCGTCGGCCCTCTCGCGCTGGCGTTGGAGCGGCTGTTCGCGGTCCTCGGAATCATCGCCTTCATGGCGGCGGCGAGCTGGATCGCCCGTCGCCATGGCAAGGACAGCGATAAGGCCGCATGGCGCGCGCTGCTCGTCGGCCTCGTCGCCGCCCGCGTGGGGTTTGTGGGCCAGAACTGGTCCGCCTTCGCGGTCGAGCCTCTGAGCATATTCTACGTCTGGCAGGGCGGCTTTTCGCCTCTAGCGGGTCTGGCGGCCGCCGCAATTTCGCTGGTGCTGTCGCTGCGCCGATCGCCCGCGCTGTTCCCTACGGGCATGGCCTTCGTGGGCAGCGCCGCGGCCGCGCTCATCGTCACGTCGCTATTCCTCGCCTCGGCGCAGAAGCCATTGCCGCAAGGTCTGGTCCTCCGCTCGCTTGCGGGCGAAGCACGCGCGCTCGACGATCGGAAGGGCAAGCCGTTCGTCATCAATCTCTGGGCGAGCTGGTGCCCGCCCTGTCGGCGCGAGATGCCGATGCTGATCGAAGAGGCGGCGCGCTCGCCGGTGCCGATCCTGCTCGCCAACCAGGGCGAGGACGCGGCGAAGGTGCGGACCTGGCTGGACGGCCAACGCCTGACCTCGGCGCATATCCTCTTGGATCACGATCAAAGCGCCGCCGCCGCCATCGGGTCCGCGGGTCTTCCCGCGACGCTGTTCGTCGACAGCAAGGGCGTCATCCGTGAGCTGCATGTTGGCGAAATCTCCCGCGCCGCCCTGCTCGCGGGATTGCGGGAACTGGATTAATTTTGACCAAGGAGAAACCCATGACCAGACAAGTGAATATCGGGATCGGCGAGGAAGATCGGATTGCGATCTCCGAAGGCCTGAGCCGCCTGCTGGCGGACACCTACACCCTCTATCTGACGTCCCACAACTTCCACTGGAACGTGACGGGGACGATGTTCAACAGCCTCCATACCATGTTCATGACGCAATATACCGAGCTGTGGAACGCGATCGACCCGATCGCCGAACGTATCCGCTCGCTGGGGCAGCCCGCACCGGGTTCCTATGCACAGTTCGCCAAGCTCAGCTCCCTGCCTGATGCGCCGGAATCTCCGCCCAAGGCCCTCGACATGGTGGACATTCTCGCCAAGGGCCACGAAGCAGCGGCCCGCACGGCGCGCGCCCTGTTCCCGCTGGTCGAGAAGGCGAGCGACGAGCCGACTGCGGATCTCCTTACCCAGCGGATAGCGCAGCATGAGCAAACCGCCTGGATGCTCCGCGCCCTGCTCGAAGACTGAAGCGGAATGGGCGACAGGGCCTGACCGCGCGCATGATCGCGGCCTCACCCGATCTCCCGCAATGAGAAGGAGGAATTGGAATGTCCCGAAATGAAGGCACCATAGACCGACTGTTGAGGGTGATCGTCGGCCTTGTTCTGATCGCGCTGGTATTCGTCGGTCCGCGCTCTGCGTGGGGGTGGATCGGCGTCGTTCCGTTGCTGACCGGACTTGTGGGCTTGTGCCCGATCTATTCGTTGCTCGGCATCAACACTTGCCCGAGACGCTGACGAAAACGGTCCTCATCACATGAAATGAAAACCCTGGCCGCCGCGATGCGAGCGGCCAGGGCTGTCGCTGGATCAGGACACCGGGGCGGCGTGTTGCTCGGAGCCTTCGCCCATTCCTTGCGCGGGCGCAGGAGCTGCGCCAGCGCGCACGCATTCCTCGATGCGGCGGCCCACATCGGCATCGACGCTTTTCCAATAGTCGATGGCGCGTTCGAGCACCGGCGAGCGGACACCGCCCAGCAAGCTGCCGGCGACCGTCTCCACGAGCCGATCGCGCTGCGCGTCATTGAAGACCTCGCGCACCAAGATGCCGGGCTGCGTGAAATCGTCATCGTCGGGCCGAAGCGTGTAAGCCTGCCGCACCATGTCGCCATCGGTTTCCCAGCCATCTGCGGCAGGGCCGGTTTCGTCGGCCCAGCTCCGTCCACCGCTGTTGGGCGCATAGACCGGGGCATTGCCGCTGTGCTGATAGGCCATCTGCCCATCGAACATATAGCTGTTCACCGGCACCTTGGGCTGGTTGACGGGGAGCTGGTGGAAGTTCGTCCCGATCCGATTGCGCTGCGCGTCATTGTAAGCGAACGCGCGGCCCAGCAGCATCTTGTCGGGCGAAAGGCCGATGCCCGGCACCGTGTTTCCCGGCGAGAAGGCCGCCTGCTCGATCTGCGCGAAGAAATTTTCGGGATTCCGGTTCAAGGTCATCGTGCCGACCTTGATGAGCGGATAATCCTTGTGCGACCAGGTTTTGGTGAGATCGAACGGGTTGATCCGGTAGGTCTTTGCTTCGGCATAGGGCATAGCTTGCACGAACAACGTCCAGCTCGGATGATCGCCGCGCGCGATCGCCTCGAATAGATCGCGGCGGTGATAATCAGCATCGGCGCCCGCCATCGTCGCGGCCTCGGCATTGGTGAACTCGGCCGTGCCCTGATTGCTGATGAAGTGATACTTGACCCAGAATTTCTCGCCCTGGGCGTTGATCCACATATAGGTATGCGAGCCGTATCCGTTCATGTTGCGCCAGGTGCGCGGCAGTCCCCGATCGCCCATGAGATAGGTGACTTGGTGTGCCGATTCCGGGTTCAGCGTCCAGAAGTCCCATTGCATATGGTTGTCGCGCAGGCCGCAATCGGGAAGGCGCTTCTGGCTGCGGATGAAGTGCGGAAACTTCATCGGGTCGCGGACGAAGAAGACCGGCGTGTTGTTGCCGACGAGATCGTAATTGCCCTCGCTGGTGTAGAATTTGAGGCTGAAGCCGCGCACGTCGCGCCAGGTGTCGGGACTGCCCGCCTCCCCGGCGACGGTCGAGAAGCGCGCGAGCATTTCAGTCGAAGCGCCCTTCTGGAACAGGGCCGCGTGGGTATAGGCGGATACGTCCTCGGTCGTCTCGAGCACACCGAAGGCGCCCGATCCCTTGGCGTGGGGCTGGCGCTCAGGAACCTTCTCGCGGTTGAAGTGCGCCATCTGCTCAAGGAAATGGACGTCGTGCAAGAGGATCGGGCCATCGGCCCCGATGGTCAGGGAATTGCGGTCGCTTGGCGCCGGTGCGCCGGTGCTCATCGTCGATCCGGTAGCATTCTTGGTATCTGGCATGGCTGCTCTCCCTCTCCGGCAGGGCCGCCGTCCGCCGACTCCCCTGCGAACAACCAATCATACGCTGAATCGGCCAAGCCTCAATACAAAGATAGGGTAATTCTGTAAGCATGATAGACTGATGCCCGAATCTCCAACGGCAGAAAGGACAAGGCGATGGCTTCGATAGAGCTGGCGAAGATCCTGCTCGATGCGCTCGATGATGAGCGGAAGGCAGAGGCAAGCTACGCGGCCGTGATCGACAAGTTCGGCCCGGTCCGGCCCTTCTCCAACATCATCGAGGCCGAACAGCGTCACGCTTCGGCGCTCGAACGCCAGCTCCGGCGCTTGGGGCTGACCGTGCCGCCCAATCCATGGACCGGAAAGGTATCGGCGCCGGCGACGTTGAAAGAGGCTTGCGAAAGCGCGGTCGAAGGCGAGATCGAAAATATAGCGCTCTACGATCGGCTGATTCCAATGATCGACGATCCTGCGGCACGACAGGTCATGGAAAATCTGCAAGCCGCCTCGCGCGAGCGTCACCTTCCGGCGTTCAAGCGATGCCTGGAACGCGAACAAGATTGAGGCCGCGTATGATATACGGAAGCTACTCGTAGCGTCGAAAGCGAGGGCCTGAAGGAATGAAGTGTGACCAAGTTTGTTTTTGATGCGTCGATCTTTGTGCGGCCCGGGCATGAAACAGACCCCGGCGAGTATTCCGACGAAACCCGCGCCGAAATCGCGAAGCTCCGTGCCCTTTACCCGGAACTGGCGCATTGGGGCGACCTGGCCCTTGGCGGTGCGTTTGGTGAAATGTCAGAAGACGTTCTGAGTATCAGTTGGGCACATTTTCTATTCGAGACGCGCGAAGAGTTTTTCCTTGGATACTGCTGCTGGCGTCAGACCCGAGGGGACTGGCATGGCGGGATCGACTTTGACAGGCTCGAAGCACTTACCGACTGGAAGTGAGCCTCGCTGGCGGGTGGTGACGTCGGATCGGTGCGATCAGGGAACGAGGATACTGCTCGCGTCGACGCCGGTCGCGCCGGTTTTGGTGTCGATGGCCGTCACGGTAACGGCATAGGCGCCGGTCTTGTCAGCAGGGAACGCGCCGGTGAAGTAGCCGGTGCGTCCACCATAGGTCAGGCGGACTTCGCCGACGGGCCGCCCGTCGTGCCGGATTGAGGCCCGCACGTCATAGCGCGCCGCATCCCAGATACCGCCAGGCTCGATCGGGCAACCGCACATCAAGGCGACGTTGGCCGCGAGCCGCACGCTGGCACCCGCGACGCCGCGCTGGTGCGCAGCCGGTTCGACAAGATCGACCACGAGGCCGGGCAGTTCGAGAACCCAGCCATCGCCCTGCGTCGCGGGTCGTCCCGGCACGATCCAGCGCTGGGCGGTGACGCGCACCGCTGCCTGTGGCTGTGCGAGCGGGCCATAGGCCTCGACTTCGACCAATCTCGGTTCGTCGAGGTCGATCCGCGTCCTGAAGGCGGCCGATGCCTCGTCGGCAAGCAGCGTGCCTCGCGGGCCTCCCGTCATGATCCGGGCCGTGTCGCCGGTCGATCCCGCCGTGCGGCCGTGTGCGAGCACTTCGCCGCTTCGCACGTCGCGGACGATGATCTCGGCCCCGCCCATCGACGTGCCGACGAATTTGCCGCCTTCGCTGATGACGCGAATGACAAGATCGGTCGGTTCGGCCGCGGCCGTCACGGGAAGGCCGGCAAGGATAAGCGCCGACAGACGGACAAGAGCGCCCAACCTCATTGGCTTTCACCCCCATTCCTAATCGCGCGCGCCAGGGCCGCATCATCCCACCGGATTGAGAAGGCTCCGCGAAGCTGGCCAGGTGCAAAGCCCGTCGCCTGATCTTCGGGATAATGCGCGCGGATCGCCGCGGTCACTTCGGGCGCGATGTTTTCGCCATGACAGGCAAGGCACATGGGCATGGTGGGGATGGCGCGCATATAGCGATATTCGCCGCCCTCCCTTGCTGTCCAGCGCTTGGGTCGACCTTCATCGTCGATCGGCTCGGCGGCCCAGCTCGCCATGACGCGCTGCTCGGTCGCATCGGCCTTCGCGGCGGGGTTGCGCGTCTTGAGCGCGGTGCGCCGCACACTCGCTCCACTTTCCTCCGAAAGCTGCGCCGCAAGTGCCGGGGCGATGCTCGAACAGACGCCGATAGCACCTTGCGGCCCCTCGGCCGCCATCGCCACCGTAAGCGCGCTCAGCAATTCCTTCTGGAAGCGATCGGCCAGGATCTCGGACCGTGCTCGCGCTTCCTCGGCCATCCTTGCCCGATCGTCCGCCAGCTCGTGCGACGCGCAGGCCGATAGCGCCAGGCCGGAGAGCAACGGAAGGGCCGCGCGCCGCATCGGGATTTCTCAGGACTGCCCAGCAGCCGGACCGAAGCGGTCGCACAGCATGTCGATCAGCTTACGAACATCGTCGTCGGCCAAGCTGTAATAGATGGTCGTGCCGTCTCGGCGGGTCTTGACCAGACCACCTTCGCGCAACTTTCCAAGGTGCTGCGAAACGCTGGACTGCGATTGCTCGCACAGTTCCACCATCTGCCCGACAGAAAATTCACCCTGCGTCAACCGGCACAGAATCAGCAAGCGCTGTTCATTGGCGAGCAGCTTCAGCACGCTCGCCGCTTGGGCGGCGTGCTGAGCGAGGAGCGCGAAGGGCGTATCGAGCGGCATCATCTGGTTGCGGGCTTCCCATCATCTCGGAGCACAATGTAATGTAAATGGCCGGAATAACCAGCACGGTCAGCAGCGTCGAGGACGCAAGGCCGAACAGCAGCGAAATAGCGAGGCCCTGAAAGATCGGGTCGGTCAGGATGACGGCCGCACCGATCATCGCCGCGGCGGCCGTGAGGACGATCGGCTTGAACCGGATCGTCCCCGCTTCGAGCAGGACATCTCGCAGGGATTTGTCGGGAGAGGCCGAATGCCTGATGAAGTCGACCAGCAGGATAGAGTTTCGCACGATGATGCCGGCGAGCGCGATGAAGCCGATCATCGACGTCGCGGTGAACGGCGCGCGGAACAGCATGTGCCCGATGACGATACCGACAAGGGTCAGCGGCACCGGGGTCAGGATGACCAGCGGCAGGCGGAAGCTCCTGAACTGCGCAACGACAAGGATGTAGATCCCCAGCAAGGCGACCATGAAGGCCCCGCCCATGTCGCGGAACGTGACCCAAGTGATCTCCCATTCGCCGTCCCACAGCATCGACGGCACGCTTTCATCCTCGGGTTGCCCATTGAGGAGAATTTGCGGTTTCACCAGGCCTTTCGCGGCCCAATCATGGGCGTCCACCGCGCGATCGACCGCCAACATGCCGTAAATCGGCGCTTCATAGGCCCCGGCAAGCTCGGCCGTCACCATGTCGGCGTAGCGCCCGTCGCGGCGGAAGATGGCGGGGCTTCCCGTCTCGGGTCTGGCATCGACCACCGCGCCCAGGTCGATGAGCTGGCCACCCGTCGTCTGTGCGACCGGCGTGCTCGACAAGGCCTGCGTCCAGCTCCGGTCCTTCTGTTCGAGCGCGATGGTGATCGGAAGCGGCGTGCGGCCATCGCCGCGCGGCGCATAGCCGACCGTCTGGCTCCCCATGAGCATCCCAATGCTGTCGGCGATCTGACGCTGCGAGAGGCCATAATAGTCGATGCGGTCGCGCTGGATGTCGAGGCGCAGCTTGGGCCGCGGCGTTCCGAAACTGTTGTCGACATCGACGATGAAGGGGACGGATTTGAAGATCTTCTCAAGCTCGGTCGCCGTCTTTTCGCGCGTGGCCGCATCGGGGCCATAGACCTCGACAAGCAAGGTCGCGAGGACGGGCGGCCCCGGAGGCGTCTCGACCACCTTGATCGACGCGGTTTCAGGGAGCTTCAGCGCCTTCAACCGTTGGCGAAGGTCAAGCGCGATCTGGTGGCTCGACCGGCTGCGCTCGCCCTTGGGCAGAAGCGTCACCATCACGTCACCCTGTTCGGGCTGCGAGCGCAGGAAATAGTGCCGGACAAGGCCGTTGAAGTTGAACGGCGCCGATGTCCCGACATAGGCCTCCATCGACGTCGCTTCGGGCAGACCGCGCACGATGCCGGCGACGTCTTCCAGCACGCGGCCCGTATTTTCGAGCGCGGTGCCTTCTGGCATGTCGACCACCACATGAACCTCCGACTTGTTGTCGAAGGGAAGCAGCTTCACGGTCACGGCCTTGAAGTAGAACATCGAACAGGCGACCAGCGTCGCCACTCCGACGCCGATCAGGAAGTTGCGCGCGGACGTGCGTGTGTCGATCACGCGATGCGCGACGCGGGCATAGAGCTGGCCCAGCTTGCCGCCGCTTTCGTCGTGGCCGTGGCCCGCTGCCAGCATCTTGCGGGCAAAGCGGATCATCAGCCACGGCGCGATCACGACCGCGACGAAGAACGAGAAGATCATCGCGGCCGAAGCGTTGACCGGGATCGGCGCCATATACGGCCCCATCAATCCCGACACGAACAGCATCGGCAGCAGCGCCGCCACCACGGTCAAGGTGGCGACCACGGTCGGGTTGCCGACTTCCGCCACCGCCTCGATCGCCGCCTGGGCGCGGCTGCGGTCATCGTCCATCGCCCAATGGCGGGCAATGTTCTCGATCATCACGATCGCGTCGTCCACGAGGATGCCGATGGAGAAGATGAGCGCGAACAGGCTGACGCGGTTGATCGTGTAGCCCATGAGGTTCGACGCGAACATGGTGAGCAGGATCGTCGTCGGGATGACCACGGCGGTCACACCGGCCTCGCGCCAACCGATCGCGAAGCCGATCAGCACCACGATCGAAACGGTCGCCAGCGCCAGATGGAACAGCAGCTCGTTCGCCTTCTCGTTCGCCGTCTCGCCATAGTTGCGCGTGACAGCGACCGTCACGTCATCGGGGATCAGCTTGCCTTTCAGGCTCTCGACTCGCTCAAGGATGGCATCGGAGACGACAACGGCATTGGCCCCTGCACGCTTGGCAAAAGCGATGCTGACGGCAGGCGCAGAATTCCACTTGCCGTTCTCTGCCTTGGCCCAGCGCCACGCGCGGGCCTGATCCTCGCGCGGCCCCTGCGTGACGCTGGCAACGTCGCGCAGATAGACAGGCGCGCCAGTGCTGGACCGCACGGTAAGCAATCCCACTTCCTGCGCCGATGACAGCGTGCGGCCCGCGGTCACGCCGACCGCCTTGCCATCCTCGCGGATATTGCCCAGCGGGAAGCTGCGATTGGCCTGGCTCGCGGCCTCGATCACGCTGCCCAACGGCACGCCATATTGGCGCAGCTTCGCCGGATCGGGTGCGATGCGGATTTCCTCGGGGCGTCCGCCAACGAGGAAGCTGATGCCGACATTATCGACCTTGGCGATCTCGGTGCGCAACTTCGAGGCCAGTTCGTAGAGGCTCGCGTCGTTCCACTGGCCTGCGGCTCCCGGCTTGGGCGTGAGGGTCAGGACGACCGTGGGAACATCGTTGATACCGCGCACCGTCACCTTGGGATCGGGGATGCCGACGGGCTTCCTGTCCCAATTGGCGCGCAGCTTCTCCTCGATGCGGATCGCTGCATCTTCGGGGTTCGATCCGACGAGGAAGCGCGCCGTCACCAGCACGCCTTCGTCCTGCGCCTGCGTATATACATGCTCCACGCCGTCGACGCTCTTGACGATCGTCTCGAGCGGGATACCCACCAGCTCGGTCGCGTCGGCGGCGGAGAGGCCGGGGGCCATCACCTGAATGTCCACCATCGGCACGCTGATCTGCGGCTCCTCTTCCCGGGGGATGGAAAGAAGAGCCAGCAGACCAACGGCGATCGCCGCGAGGAGAAACAGCGGCGTCAAGGGCGAGGCAATGGTGGCCCTCGTGAGGCGACCGGAAATGCCGAGATTCATGGGCGCGCAGCCTTGGCAGGCTTACCGGGGGCAAACAGCGTGTCGCCGGCAGACACGCCGCTCAATATCTCGACCATGGCGGGGTCGGCTGTGGGCGCGATCTGCACCGGCACCATGCTGAGCCTTTTGCCTTCGCTCACCACCTGGACCTGATCTATCCCGTAGCTTGTCGTGACGAACGTGCGCGGCACCACCAGCGCCTTGCGCGTGCCGATCTCGACCGAAGCGCTCACGCGGCGGCCGACAAATTGGGTTGAGAGGCCAGGCAGCGTCGCATCGACGCGAACCTGGCCCCCGGTGATCGCAGGATAGACCTGCGTCACGCTGCCCTGGTGCGACCCAGAAGGCACCCCTGCATCATTCAAGCCTGTATCGTTGACGATCACGCGCGCGCCGGGGCGGACCTGCCCCGCGACCGATTCCGGCAGCATCAAGCGCAGGACCGGGGGGCCTGCGGTGACGGTGGCGATCGACATGCCCGGCGCGACCGGCGCGCCTGCGGGAATATCGGCGCGGAGCACGCGCCCGCTTGCCGGCGCAATCACAGCCCCCTGCCCCGCGACACTGGCGCTCGCGCCCTGTTGCGCGCGGGCGGCGGCAACCTGCGCATCGGCTGCGCGAGCGGCGGCTACGGCCTGATCCAGACGCGCTTTGGCATAAACGCCGTTGTTGTAGAGGTCGCGGATGCGCGCGAGGTCCGCATTGGCACGCGCGGCTTCGGCCTGAGCGGCGGCCGCCTGCGCGCCATAGGCGCTCGTCTCGTAGCCAAGCCGCGAGTCGACGATCATGCCGATGCGCTGGCCCTTCTGCACCGTGTCGCCGGCGCGCACCGAAAGGGAGGTCAAAATGCCGGGGATGCGGGCGAGGACTTCGGCCTGGTCGCGGGTGGCGATCTCCGCGCCAACCGCCTTCATGTCCGCGATCTCCTTGGGGACGAGTCGCACCATGTCGCCTACGGGCAATGTCGCCGACGCCTGTTCCTGCTCCGGCTTGCTACCGCACGCCGACAGCGCCAGCGCGGCGCTTGCCAACCAGAGCCACTTGCCCCTGCCGCTCATCATGCCGCTCATACCCCTCTTTCGCGCTTAGCCGCCAACCACCGGCAAACCGGCGTCTTTCCATGCGCCAATGCCGCCAGCGAGATGCGTGTCGATCGCGCTCTGGGCCTGCACGCACTGGTCAAGCGCTTGGCCCGAACGCCGCCCGCCCGCGCATTGCAGCACGACCGTCCGGCCTTCGGGATCAGGGATGTTACGAGGTGAAAAGCCCGACAGCGGCATGTTTACTGCGCCTGCAATGTGGCCGGTCGCAAACTCGCCGGCCTCGCGCACGTCGATCAACAGCGCTTTGCCGTCCTTCAGCATGGCGTCCAGCTCGGCGGGGCCGATCTCGCGGTGAGCATCACGTTTCTTGAATCCGAACATGGTTGCCTCTTTCAGTTTGTGGATTGCATATAACGTGTAATGATTATATTAGTCAATGTCATTGAATGAGGAAGGATCGCAGATGGGCAAGCCGTTGATTGTGGTATTGGGCGCAGGTCTGGGAGGCACGATCGCCTCCTATGAGATCAAGGCCGCCGTCAAAGGCCGCGCGGACGTGATGACGGTATCCGACACGGATTCCTATAGCTTCATCCCCTCCAATCCTTGGGTCGCCGTGCGCTGGCGCGAGCCGGAGGCGATTCAGGTCCATCTTCCCCCGGTGTTCGCGAAAAAGAAGATCGGCTTTACCTCGGTCGGCGCCAAGCGACTCCATGCGAGCGAAAAACGACTCGAACTCAATGACGGAACATCAATCACTTACGATTATCTTGTAATCGCGACCGGCCCCGATCTGGCCTTTGACGAGATCGAGGGCCTGGGACCACAAGGCCATACCGTCTCGGTCTGCCAGACCGCCCATGCCGCCGACGCGGCCGATGCCTTCGACGCCTTCGTGGAAAATCCCGGCCCCATCGTCGTCGGCGCGGTCCAGGGCGCGTCCTGCTACGGCCCGGCCTATGAATTCGCGCTGATCCTCGACACCGAGCTGCGCCGCCGCAAGATCCGCGACAAAGTGCCGATGACCTTCGTCACCGCCGAACCCTATATCGGACATCTCGGCCTCGATGGCGTCGGCGACACCAAGTCGCTGCTCGAAAGCGAGCTGCGCGACCGTCATATCAAGTGGATCACCAATGCCCGCGTTGCCAAGGTCGATGCCGGCCTCATGCACGTCGAGGAAGTGAACGATGACGGCTCGGTCAAGAAGGCGCATGATCTGCCCTTCGGCTATTCGATGATGCTCCCGGCCTTCCGCGGCGTTCCGGCGGTCAGCAATATCGAGGGGCTGACCAATCCGCGCGGTTTCATCATCATCGACAAGCACCAGCGCAATCCGGCATTTCCGGAAATCTTCGCGCTCGGTGTTTGCGTCGCCATTCCGCCGACCGGGCCGACCCCGGTGCCGGTGGGCGTGCCCAAGACCGGCTTCATGATCGAATCCATGGTGACGGCGATCGCCGCCAACCTCGCCTTGATCCTCGAAGGCAGGGAGCCGACCGCCGAAGCGACATGGAACGCGGTTTGCCTTGCCGACTTCGGTGATGGCGGCGTGGCTTTCGTCGCCCAGCCCCAGATTCCGCCGCGCAACGTCAATTGGGCGTCCAGCGGCAAGTGGGTCCATTTGGCGAAGATCGGCTTCGAGAAATATTTTCTGCGCAAGGTCCGCAAGGGCGAGAGCGAGCCTTTCTACGAGAAGCTGGCGATGCACGTCATGGGCATCCGCAAGCTGCGTTTCTGATCGTCGTTTAGCGAAGGAGTGCAAAGATGACTCTCGATCGTGCTGTGATGGCGTTCGCTGGATGTGTCGTGTTGCTGGGCGTGGTCCTGTCGCTCACCGTGCATCCGTGGTGGATCGCGCTGACGGCTTTCGCCGGCCTCAACATGATACAGGCCAGCTTCACCGGCTTCTGCCCCGCCGCAATGGTATTCAAGGCGCTGGGCGTCCGTCCGGGGACCGCCTTCAAATGATCCGCAAGCGGTCGATCCCCCTCCCCCTCTTGGCTTGCCTGCTCGCGAGCGTCGCCATGCCGGCGCAGGCGACGACGCTGGAAGAGGCGATCGCGGCCGCCATGAACCATGCGCCCGAAATCGAAGCGGCGCGCGCAGATGCCGATGCCGCCGATGCCCGGATCAAGGAAGCCAGAGGCCAGGGCCTCCCCAGCGCCACGCTGAGCGGGACGATCGGCTATGGCCGTCTCGATCCGCAGGGCTATTTCGGGCTTCCGGCTGCGAACGTCACCCCCCGCGCCGCGCAGCTCACCATCGAGCAACCCTTGTTCATGGGCGGCAGGGTCAGCGCCGGAATCGCGCAGGCGAAGGCCGGGAGCGAGGCTGCGCACGCGGGCGAAAGCATGACGCGCAGCCAGATCGTCGTCGCGACGGTCCAGGCCTATGGCGACGTGCTGACCACGCACCGCATGGTCGCGCTCTACGAACAGATGGTCGGGCAGATGGAGGAGATCCAGCGCCAGGCTCGACTTCGCTTCAAGGCCGGGGAAAGCCCCAGCACCGATGTCGCCCAGGCCGCGGCCCGTCTTGCCGAAGCCCAGGCCGCGCTTGAAGCGGCGCGCGGCATAGCCGTCTCGGCCGATGCGCGCTTCACCAATCTGACCGGGCTTGCGCCGCAGGATTTGCAGCCTCTTCCGCCAAACCCGGCCATGCCGGGATCGCTCGATGAAGCGCTAGACATTGCGCGGGCGCACAACCCTGCTCTCGCCCAGGCGGAAGCCGCATTGGAGGCCGCCCGCGCTGGCGCGAGAGGCGCGCGAGCGGAACGCTTGCCAACGGTCGGGGCTTTCGCTGAAGGCTCGACGATCCGCGATCAGTTCTTCCCCGACTATCGCGCCGATGGCGCGACGGTCGGCGTGCGCGCGCGCTGGCAGTTGTTCGCGGGCGGCCGCGTGTCCGCGAAGATCACCGAGTCTGACAGCGCGGTTAGAGCTGCCGAAGCGCGCGTGCGCGCGGCGCGGTCCGCCGTCGATGAACAGACGATCAGCGCCTTTCAGGGCGTTCGATCCGCCGTGCTGGTCGAAACCGCCGCTGGTCAACAAGCCCTTGCCGCTGCGCAGGCACGGGACAGCGTTCGCCACGAGGTCCGCGTTGGCATGAAGCCGCAACTCGATCTGCTCGATGCCGAACGCGAAGCCACCGCGGCCGCCGTGAACGAGGTTCGGGCGCAAGGCGATCGCATCGTTGCAGCCTACCGGCTGCTCGCCCTCCTCGGGCGCTGAATTACCACTACGGGAGACACTATGCACAAGGATTGGCCCCAGATGGCCGCCGAATTGAACGGCGCCATCAAGGAAGTGCGGCTCGGCGCCCCCGAAGTGATGACGGCCTTTTCCGCGATGGCGGAGGCAGCGACCAAGGCCGGCGCGCTCGATGTGAAGACCAAGGAGCTGATCGCGCTTGCCATCTCGGTGGCGATCCGCTGCGACGGCTGCGTGGCCTTCCACGCTAAAGCGGCGGTCAAGAAAGGCGCGACCCGCGGCGAGGTCATGGAGACGATGGGGATGGCCCTCTACATGGGCGCCGGTCCCAGCCTCATGTATGCCGCGCAGGCCGTAGAAGCGTTCGATCAATTCGATGGGGATCGAACCTGAGATCGGTAGATGGAACCTACAGCCCGCTTACGATGTCTAGCAGCGGATGCCGTCTATGATCGAGCTGCGCCAACTCCGCTACCTGATTGCGGCGGCTGAGGCGGGTAGCTTCAGTCGAGCGGCGCGCAACCTCAACATCAAGCAGCCGACGCTGAGCCGCTACATCCTCGAAACCGAGAAGCGGCTGGGGATGGCGCTGTTCGACCGCAAGACGCGCGGCGCCACCCTGACGGCAGACGGGGCGACCTATCTGCGGGTCGCCAAGCGGATCATGAAGGAGTGGGACGAGCTGGACGCCTGGGTCAGCGCCACGACCAACGGCCATGCCGGCAAGCTGGCGGTGGGCTTCTATACGTCCTTCTCGGCCGGCAACCTGCGCGCGACCCTGAGCGAGTTCGGCGCGCGCCATCCCGAGGTGAAGCTGCGCGGGTTCGAGCGCGACCGCGAGATGCTGCTGGCCGGGATCGAGAACGGGCTGCTCGACATCGCCATCATGATCGGCGAGGCGCCGCATCCAGGGCTGATGAGCCGCTCCTTCTGGAGCGAGCGCATCCTGGTGGCGATGCCGGAAACGCACGCGCTCGCGACGCGCGAACGCATCCACTGGACGGACCTGACCGGCGAGCGGTTCTTGCTCACCGAGCAAGATCCCGGTCCCGAGACGCGCAACATGCTCCTGGGCAAGCTCGGGATGCCGGGCTACTCGCCGGAGATCGACATGGACGACATCAGGCGGGATACCGTGCTGAGCGTCATCGCGCTCGGCGGGCACATCTCGATCGTCGCGGAATCGGCGCTCGGCATCCACGTCCCCGGCGTGGTCTTCCGCGAGGTCCACGAGACCAACGGGCACACGCGGATCGGCTTCTCGGGCTATTGGCGCGAGGACAATGAAAATCCGGTGCTGCGCCGTTTTCTTGAGTTCGTCACCGCCCGCTATTCGATGCCGTCCGTGCCTGGGCCGCAACCACTGTTTCAGCAACCGGGAAAGGAGCCGTCATGACGCAAGGAAAGACACTCATCATCGTGCTGGTCACGCTCATCATCGGGTTCGGGGCGGGCTTCGTGCTGCGCCCGGTGATCGTGCCCGTCGAACGGGGGGCGATCGTCGCCGGCCCGCCTGCCGCCGCGCCGACACCGGCCGCGCCGCGCGGGATGCAGTATTTCGCGGCGCATCTCGATGAAGCGCGGCAGGTCGTGGCGCAATGCGCGGAAGGAACGGCGCGCGGCGACGAGTGCGCCAATGCCGAGCAAGCGGTGATCGAGGCGGAGGGCCGCGAGCGGTTCAAGAAGTTCATGGGCAACTGACGGCAGGCGGCGCGCGCTCACTTCCGCTGCGCGAGCCACCGGCGAAAGCCCCTGTCCGTCGCCATGAGCTGAATGGCCATCGGCACAAGCAGTTTCTCGGGCGGCACAGGCGAACCGCCCGTCTCGGCGGCGTGCGCCTCCGCATAGGCGGTCAGTTCGCGATATACCGCAGCGGGAATGTCCACCGTCGCCTTTATCGGCTTCTCGTCGGGAAGCGGCCCCAGCTTCAATTTGCTCATCGTGCGCCTCCAACCGGCTCCAATACGAGGTCACGGGTCAGAACCACCCGCAACGGATGCCCCGGCCGGATGGTGAGCGTCGGCTGCACGTTCAATTGCCGCCGCACGATCTGCTGGCCGGTCTGATTGATGGTGTCCTGCGAGCCGCGGCGGAGCGCGCGAGTCAGGTCGTCCTCGCTGTCCGCGCCCAGCTCGGCCCCCACGCCGAGCAGCGTCGAGACGGCGGCGGCTTTGAGCAGGTTGCCCCAATGCTGGTTCACGCGATCCTGCAAGCCGGCATAGCCGGCCGCATCGGCGCCGGGCTGGCGCTCGAGAACGATCGAGCGGCCGTCCGGCATAATGAGGCGGTCCCAGGCGAGCAGCACACGGGTCTGCCCGGCGCCGATCTCGCTGTCATACTCGCCGATCAGCCGCGCCCCTTGCGGGACGAGCAGGATGCGGCCGGTAGGGCTGTCATAGACGTTGGCCGTCACCTGGGCGGTGATCTGGCCGGGCAGGTCGGAGCGGATGCCGGTGATGAGCGCTGCGGGAATGATGCTGCCGGCCTGCACGATGTTGGGCGAGGCCGGCGCCACGAGACGCGCGACGCTGACCGTCCGCTGATTGGACGCCTGCGCCATGAAGGCGCGTTTGGCGGCCTGGTCGCCCTGTGCGGCCTCGGCCGTCTGCGGAGCGGCAGCGTCGGGCGTTGCGACTGCGAGATTCGGCAGCGAAGGCATCGCAGCGGCCCCCGCGCTGCTGCCACCGAGGAACACGCCGCTCATGCGCGCCGCGTCGCGCTCTTGGCTGATGCGCTGGCGGGCGGCTTCCTCGGCCTGGGCGCGCGGATCGGGCTGGGCGCCGACCGGCGGGACCGGGACATTCTCGCCGCGCTGCTGCGCCGAGACGATCGGGCGGCCGAGGTCGCCGGGAAGCGGCGGGCCGAGTTTCGGCGCCTGGCTGTAGTCGCGCGGTCCCGACGTGATGGTCTCGGACGTGGCGCGGCTGTCGGTGCTGTAAAGCTCCTTGGCCTCCTTCTCGCCTGCCGGCTTGAGCGCATAGATCAGCGAGCCGCCGATCCCGAGGCCGGCGGCGACGCCGATGGCGGCCAGCGCCTTGCGCGACAGGCGCATGACGCGCGGCGGATCGCCGCGAAGCTGGAAGGCTTGAGGATCGGGGCGCGGCGCTTGCGGTGCGGCCGCCTCGGGCGGGGAATTGTCGGCCGGATCGGTCACGGCCGCCCCCTGCGCCCATCGTCGCGCACGATGCGGACGCGCTGCTCGCTGCGCCGGTCGCCTAGGCGCAGCTCGGCGGCGGCGAACAGCCGGTCCACCACCATGTAGCGGCCCTGGACGCGGTAATTGACCAGCTCGGCGTCTCCGGCCGCGCCGGTCACGAACAAGGGCGGCATCTCGCCCTGCGAGATCCCGGCCGGAAACTCGATGAACACCTGGGCGGAATCGTCGAAGGCGCGAACCGGCTTCCACGCCACGCGGTCGCCCTCAATCCGATAGCGGAAGTTGAGCGCCGCGAGGTCGAGGCCGGTCGCGACGGGGGCCGAGGCGGCGGCTGCGGCATTGGCGCCGCGCAGCGCGATGAGCTGGTCCTGCGGATAGGTCCACGAGACGGACGCCATGTAGGTCGAAGCCGTCGCGCGCAGTTCCAGATGATAGGTGCGCCGGGAGGTGTTGATGACGAGGTTCGTGGAAAGGTCGGGCCGCGTCGGCTTCACGAGGATATGCACGCGCGCCGTCGCGCCGCTGCCGCTCACCGTGTCGCCGATGATCCAGCGCACGGTGTCGCCGGCCGCGACCGGCCCCGGCCCCACGAGCTGCTCGCCTTCCTGCAAGGCGATGTCCGTCACCTGACCGGGGGCGGCATAGACTTGATAGAGGGCGCCGTCCGACCAGGGGTAGACCTGGATCGCATTGATAAAGCCATCGCGTGCCGGCTGCATTCTTGCT
>Ga0182743_1002008_pt1 | contig 18692 bp, 19 predicted proteins | sample eDN3rd30CKraftOP_FD_128522 | JGI IMG/M metagenome (GOLD analysis project Ga0182743, IMG submission 128522) | Enriched Organic Plus compost microbial communities from Emeryville, California, USA - eDNA 3rd pass 30_C Kraft OP (version 2) (version 2) ... | reverse complement strand
CCTGAACTTTTTGTCGCCGCCGCCATATGAAGCCGCCGCCGGTTACGCAACCGCCCTTTTGAGCCTGTCGACCAGCCTCTCCCGCGCGGCCAGCACATCGGCGCGCCGCTCCGTCAGCACCGATCGTTCCAGGAAAAAGCCGGTCAGCCGCAGCCCGTCCAATATCTCGGCCCACTCCCCGCTGCCTCCTTCGATCAGGAAAGGCGGCAGCGGCAGCAATCTGTCCTCATAACCCATGGCCGCCGCCCGGCTCACCGCCGCGGCGCTCCGCGGGCTGACAAAGGCCAGATACTCGCCACCGCCCGTCGCGGCGCAGCGCGTCAGGTCCAGCCCAAAGCCCAGTTCCGCCAGCAGCAGCAATTCATACCGGATCAGCGCCACCGCCCATCCCCGCGCCGCCGGAGCCGCCTCCACCGCGCCCAGCACGCCATCCAGAGCCTGATACAGCGCCGGATAGGGCGTCCCCTCCGGCAGGGCCGCCGCCGTCAGCGCACAGGCCCAATCAATCGCGGCGGCCGCCAGTGGCTCCGCCAGCAAGGGCGCGCGGCTATGCGCCATCTCCACCGTCAAACCTGCAAGCTGATCCTCCGTCCGCGCCCGGAACTCCGCCTTCACGGCATTGCCGGGCAACAGCACCGGGCGGATCGCCCGCGACCGCCCGCCTCGCACATAGCCCGCCATCAACCCGTGATCGGGCGTCAACAACCGCGCAATCGCCCCATGCTCCCCATGGGAACGCAAGGCGCAAACGATGGCGGAAGTGACAAGGGCGGGCACAAGCCTCCCTTACGCCTTCATGCTTCCGCTATCCATATAGCGTTGATGCCATGCCAGCGCCTCGCCCGGCAGCATCGGCGACTGCAAGCCATAGGAACCCTGCATCGCCCGCGCGAAATAGTCCTTCAGCATGTCGCGATAATCGGGATGCGCGCATTTCCCAATGACAAGTTCCGCCCGCTGGCGCGGAGCAAGGCCGCGCAGGTCCGCCAGCCCCTGCTCCGTTACGATCACCTGCACATCCTGGTTGATGTGATCGACATGGCTGCAATGCGGCACAATGGCCGAAATCGCGCCGCCCTTGGCCGTTGATGGGGTCATGAACACCGAAATGAAGGCATTGCGCGCAAAATCGCCTGATCCGCCAATGCCGTTCTGGATGCGCGATCCCATCAGATGCGTGGAATTGACGTTGCCGTAAATGTCCGCCTCGATCAGGCCATTCATCGCGATGCAGCCCAGCCGCCGAATCAGTTCGGGATGATTGCTGATCTCCTGCGGGCGCAGGATCATCTTGCCGCGATAACGGGCCATGTCACCATTCAACCGCGCCGCCGCTTCGGGGCTGAGCGAAAACGCCGTCGCGCTCGCCATACGCAGCTTGCCCGCTTCCAGCAGGTCGAGCATCCCGTCCTGTATCACTTCGGTATAGGCGACCATATTTTCGAACGGCGCGTCGATCAGGCCGGTCAGCACCGCATTGGCGATATTGCCGACCCCCGATTGCAGCGGCAGCAGCGATGCGGGCAATCGCCCCATCTTCACCTCATGCCCCAGAAATTCCAGCAGATGCCCGGCGATCGCATGGGCCTTCGCATCGGGCGGAGAGAAGGGGGCATTGCGGTCCGGTGAATCCGTTTCCACCACCGCCAGCACCTTGTCGGGATCGCAGCGGAAATGCGGTTCCCCGATCCGGTCGTCGGCGTGGACCAGCGGGATCGGCACGCGATGCGGCGGCAGCGCCGTGCCGTAATAAATGTCGTGCATCCCCTCCAACGCGGGGTTCTGCCAGCGATTGACCTCCAATATGACGCCTTTCGCCCGGTCCAGCCATGTCTTGTTATTGCCGACCGACGCCGATGGGATCAGCGCGCCGTCCGCCGTGATGCCCGTCACCTCGACCACGGCGATGTCCAGATCGCCCAGGAATCCCTGCCACGCCATCGGCGCCACCTGGCTCAGATGCATGTCGAAATATTGCATCTCGCCCCGGTTGATCCGCTCGCGGGCAATGGGATCGCTATTATAGGGCAGGCGGAACTCGATCCCGTCCGCCTTGGCCAGCGCGCCGTCCAGTTCCGGCCCGGTGGACGCGCCCGTCCACACCTTCACCCGGAAAGGATCGCCCGCCTCATGCGCCGCATTGATCCGGTCCGCCAGCGCCAGCGGCACTGCCTTGGGATAGCCTGATCCGGTAAAGCCGCTCATGCCCACGGTCATGCCGTTGCCGATCAGGGCGGCGGCTTCCTCCGCGCTGCGCCGCTTGGCGGCGAGGCCGGCATGGGCGATGCGATCCGACGACATGAACATCCTCTCCTTGATGTTGACCCGCTTTTCTTGCGCCTTCCGTCCGCCTTTTCACCCGTGCGGACAATAGGGATTTATCGCACAATATATGTGCGTAATATGCACATATGTCAGACCTCTTGCTCTCCATCCGAACATTCGTCCGTCTTTGCGAGCGGCCCAGCTTTTCCCGCGTCGCGCAGGAAATGCACGCCAGCCATACCACAATCGCGCGCCGCCTGGATCAGGTGGAATCGCATTTCGGCGCCATCCTCTTCCATCGCACCACGCGCCGCCTGATCCCGACGCCCGATGCCGACCGCCTGCTGCCCCACGCCCGCGCCATGCTCGACGCGCTCGAAGGGGCGGAGGAGGATTTCGGCCCCGCGCGCGATCAGCCGCGCGGCACGGTGCGGATCGGCGTCACCACCGCGCTCGGCCTGCATTATGTCGAAAGGCTGGGCGAACTGATGCAGCGTCACCCCGCCCTCCACATCGACCTTGCCATGACCGACTGGCAGCGCGACATGGTGGAGGATCGCCTCGATCTCGCCCTGCGCGTCGGTCCCATCGCCAGCGACCTGCTGGTCGCGCATCCTTTGGGCAGCCTGCCGCGTCTGCTCGTCGCCCATCCCGCTTATCTCGCCCGGCACGGCGTGCCGCGCTCGGCCGAAGATCTCGCCGCGCATCAGTGCATCGCCTATGCCTATGGCGACACGCCCGCGCGCTGGACCATCGACGGCCACGAACGGATCGTGGGCGGCGCCTTTCGCAGCGACGGCAGCGAAGCGGTCCATCGCGCCACCCTCAGCGGCCTTGGCATCGCCCTCCTCCCCGCCATCCGCGTGGCCGGCGACATCGCCGCCGGACGCCTGACTGCGGTGCTACCGGCCAGCCACATCGCGCCGCTCGACATTTTCGCCGTGCATCCCGCGCACAAGCGCCTGCCTCCGCGCGCCCGCGTCCTGCTCGATTTCCTGAAAGCCCATTTTCCCGGCCCGGCGACATGAAAATCGGCCGCCGCCTGTAGGAAATCCCATGGTCCTACAGGCCATCGTCAAAACGCGTTCAGTTCTCCATCTCATTCATGGAAATAGTCATAAACCAGCCGCGCCACCACTTTCGAAACCCCCGGCGCGCGCTGCAAATCCTCCAGCGCCGCATCCTTCACCGCCCGCGCCGTGCCGAAGTGCATCAACAACGCCTTCTTCCGCGCCGGACCGATCCCCGGCACATCATCCAGCGAACTGGTGGTAATCGCCTTGCTCCGTTTCTGCCGATGCGCCCCTATGGCGAAACGATGCGCCTCATCCCGTAATCGCTGAAGATAGAACAGCACCGGATGGTTGAGCGGAAAGGTCACCTCCCGCCCATCCGGCAGATGAAACACCTCCCGCCCTTCCCGGCCATGATGCGGCCCCTTGGCGATGCCGATCATGCAGACATCCTCGATGCCCATTTCCTCCAGCATCGCCTGCGCCGCCGACAACTGCCCCTTGCCACCGTCGATCAGCACCAGGTCCGGCCATTCGCCGCCGTCGCGATCCGGGTCTTCCCGCTGCGCTCGGCCAAAGCGCCGCTCGAACACCTCCCGCATCATCGCAAAATCATCCCCGGGCGCCGTATCGGGATTTTTGATGTTGAACTTGCGATAGGCATTTTTACGGAACCCTTCCGGCCCGGCAACCACCATCGCGCCCAAAGCATGACTGCCCTGAATATGGCTGTTGTCGTAGATCTCGATCCGGTCCGGCACCCCGTCCAGCCCAAAGGCGTCAGCCATCTCGTCCAATATCTTGGCCTGCGTCGTCGCCTCCGCCAGCCGTCGGTCCAACGCCTCTGTCGCGTTGCGTTGCGCCTGCTCGATCAGGCGGGTTCGCGATCCCCGCTGCGGCACTTCGATCCGCACCTTAGCGCCGATCCGTTCCGACAGCGCCTGCGCCATCAGTTCACACTCCGCCGGAGCACGATCCGTAAGGACCAATTTCGGCGGCGGCACCTCCTCATAAAACTGCGCCATAAAGCTCGCCAGCACCTCATCCTCCGCCACCTCGGCCGTGTGGACGGGGAAGAAGCTGCGATGTCCCCAATTCTGTCCGCCGCGAATGAAAAAAGCCTGGATGCACATCGCCCCGCCCTTCGTCGCCAGTGCGAAGATGTCGGCATCGCCCAATCCTTCGGCGTTGATCGCCTGACTTCCCTGGATGAAGGTCAACGCCTTCAGCCGATCCCGCAGCACGGCCGCCTGCTCGAAGTCCAGTGCTTCCGACGCCACCTGCATCGCCGCGCCCAGCTTACGCTGCACGGCCGTCGATTTGCCGCCCAGAAAGTCCTGCGCGTCCCGCACCAGTTCAACATAGTCCGTTTCATCGATCCGCCCGACGCAGGGCGCGGAACAACGGCGGATTTGATATAGCAGACATGGCCGCGATCGATTGGCGAAGAAACTGTCGCTGCAAGACCGCAGCAAGAAGAGCTTTTGCAAGGCATTGATCGTCCGCGTCACCGACCCGGCACTGGCGAAAGGCCCATAATAACGTCCCTTATATTTCCGCGCGCCACGATGCTTCTGCACACGCGGAAAGGTATGGTCCTCTCGCAACAGGATGAAAGGAAAACTCTTATCGTCGCGCAGCAGCACATTATAGGGCGGCCGGAAGCGTTTGATGAGTTGCGCTTCCAGCAGCAATGCCTCCGCTTCGCTGTTGGTCGTGACGATCGTCATCGACCGGGTCTGCGCGACCATACGCTGCAGCCGCCGGGGCAGCCGATCGACTTGCGTATAGTTGGCGACGCGATTCTTTAACCCTCGCGCCTTGCCGACATACAGCACGTCTCCCCTCGCATCCTGCATCCGATAAACGCCGGGCCTTGCAGGCAAGGTCTTTAACGTATTGCGGATCGCTTCCACGCCGGCGTCAATATCGGGCTGGCTGCCCTTGACTGTAAAGGTCGCTTTGTCTTCGTGAAAACGGTCGGGGGATTGAGGATGCGACATAGTGCTGAGATAGCGAGAGCGGCACAGATCGCAATGGTGTCATCCCACGATAACGAGGCAGACCCATGAAACAGAAAGGGCCGGCACGACCAGCGCCAGCCCTTTTCTTTCGTCCCGAATATGCCTGATCAGGCTACGGGGCCAAGATCCTTGATGGCACTATCGACCAGCGTCTTATCGGCCTTCGCATCATGGCCTTGGGCAATGAGCGTCACCGCAGCACTTGTGGCGGCATTCACTGCCTTGACGCGAATAGCTGCTATGGCGGAGCGTTCGGCCGCGCCGATCTTGTCCTCTGCCATTTTCTGACGACGCACGACCAGCGCAGCGGCGCTGACCTTCGCATCTTCCAGAAGCGTTTCAGCCTCATGTTCCGCGGATTTGCGCATGGCTTCGGCTTCACCAGCCGCCGAGGCCAGCTTCGCTTCATATTCCGCCTTCAACACTTCCGCTTCCGCACGGAGTTTGGATGCTTCCTCAAGCTGCGCCTTAATTTGTGCAATACGGCCATCGAGAGCACCGCCAATAAGGCTCGGTACCTTCTTCACCAGAAGAAGCACGATGAAGACCAGCATCGCCAGACTGACCCAAGCCGTCGCATCCATACCGACCGCCTTGGGATCGGTATGAGGCGCGACGCCTTCATGTGCGACGGTGCCGACCGGCTCCATTCCCTCAGAATGAATAGCGTCACCCAAATCAGGCGTTGTTTCGCTATGCTGTACTGCTGCCTCAGCCATGGGCCAGTGCTGCCTTTACTGCGTTACGGGCCGCATCTTCCGACGCATCGACGCCGGAAATGCGAGCCACCATGTCACGCGCCGCGTCGGCGGCAACGGTTTCAATCTGTTCCATGGCTGCATGGGATGCAGCCTGGATGCGAGCCTCCGCGGTGCTGATGAGATTTGCGACTTCAGCATCGGCGGCGGCCAGCTTCCGTTCGGAATCCTTGGCGGCTTCCGTTTTGGCCTTTGCCAGCACGGCCTGAGCAGCAGCGCGGCTTTCAGCATCGCGGGTGCGATAATCTGCCTCTGCTTGGTCAGCACGGGCAAAAGCGGCCTTTGCAGCGTCCAGATCGCCGGAGATCTTCACGTCACGCGCATCCGCCGTGCCCTGCACCTTTGGAACCATGCCAAGGCCGATAACGAAGAAGACAAAGCCGAACGTCAACAGCAGCCAGAATATCTGGGATGAATAGGTTTCGGCGATTTGCGCGATTTGAGGCATTTCGAATCCGTCCGATCAGGCGCGGTCAATTCAAGGCGCGGGCGAAGATGGCTACATTGGCCTCTCCGCCCGCATCCCAAGCGGTTGTCAGGCCACGAACACCAGGATCATGGCGATAACGAACGCCAGCAGACCCAAAAGTTCGGCTGCAGCGAAACCGATGAACAGGCGGCCCTGCTGACCGTCAGCGGCGCCGGGATTGCGTAGCGCGCCTTCGAGGAACGAGGCAAAAACATTGCCCACACCGAGCGAGGCAAGGCCCGCACCGATAGCGGCCAAACCAGCACCGAGCAGCTTCGCGGCTTCTGCGTCCATGTTGTAAACTCCTTTTCTAAACTCTTTTAAGCGTTGAACAAATTCCGAAAAATCAGTGCAGATTCTCAGCGTCGTTGATGTAGACCGAGGTCAACAGCGCGAACACATAGGCTTGGATGACCGCCACCAGCACTTCCAGCGCACTGATGCCGATCATCAGCACGAAACTCGCCGACCCAACGGTCAGGCCGTAGCCGATCCCCGCGTTCGAGCTGTTGATTACGAACCCCGCCAGAACCTTCAGCAGAACGTGACCCGCCGTCATCGCGACGAACAGTCGCAGCCCCAGGCTGAACGGGCGAACCATGAAGGAAACTAGTTCAATCGGAAAGATGACCGGGATCATCGGCAGCGGCGTGCCGTGTGGCACGAACAGCGAGAAGAAGTGCAGGCCATGCTTCCAGAAGCCGACGATCAGGACGATCGAGAAGCTGAGGATCGCCAGTACGCCGGTCGCCGTGAAATGGCTGGTGAAGGTAAAGGGGTGCAGGCCGATTAGGCCCAGAGGCAGCAGACCGAGCAGGTTCGCCAGCAGGATGAACATGAACAGCGAGAAGACATAGGGAATATACTTCTTGCCGCCCTCGCCCACATTGGCGACCAACAGGCTCTTGATAAAGCCGGTCATATATTCGACCGCCATCTGCCAGCGGCCGGGAACCAGTTCACGCTTCATGCCGCCGATGACGAAAATCCACAGCACCACAGCAGCGGCCACCATATAGAGCGCGCTATTGGTGAAGGCGATGTTGAAACCACCAATAGACAGGTGATCGGTTCCGAACAGCGGTTCGATTGCAAACTGGTGCATCGGATCGATTTTGCCGGATTCTGCCACTTTGACCCCTGCGTACCTTGTCTTCAAACTAAGACAAAAGCGTCCCTTTATTGATCGGAACGCTTTGTCGTCGTCAATCTGATGATATTCCTGAACGCCACCACGATCCCAAGACCGAGAAACACGAGCAGGAGCCATGGGGACGTATTGAACAGCCAGTCGAGAACCCAACCGATCAATGCGCCGCCGACAAGACCCCCAATCAGCTCTGCGAGAACCCTATTGCCCAGCCGAGACCCATCATCAGGCCGCTGTTCAACTGTCCCCTGTCTGACCTTTTCGGCATGTTCAGCCCGCGCGATCCGCTCCTCCAACGAAGTGATCCGCGCGTCCTCCCCCGCCGGGTCCTGCCCAGGTGTATCCGCAGCCATGGCCTCTCCCTTCGTTCAGACCGAACTCATGAATGAGGCAATGAAGCGTGCGACTGCACCCGTCAAGGCGCGGCCCGTTTAGAAAGGCGTTTCGGGATAGTCAACCGTGCATGGGAAGGAGATGTCGTTCCCTATGCCGCGCAAGGAAATATCGCGCGGTATAGGGCGGAATCAATTTGCCGTGGCGCAATAGGACGGCAGCGCGATAGCACCTGCACCCTTGGTTTGCCACGCACCACCGCCGATGCGATAGGCCTGCCCCGGCTTCACCCGGCTGCTGAGCGTCTGGCAGCCGGTAGCGGCCGCCACATCCTGCACCGTGACGCCACGCTTCCCGGCTAAGTCGGTATAAGCCGCACGGCGCTTGATATTGATCGATTCGACCTCAGCCCGGACATCGGCGCTCACCGAACCGGCGATGCCTAGATAACCATCGGCCTGCTCGCCGACCGTTCCCGCCGTGATCGCCGAGGCGACAGCGCCGGACTGCGCGCGGGCAGGCATATTCATGGCAAGGCCCGTCGCCAATGCGACTACGGCCCCGGCGGCGATCATTGCAATCATGCGTGTCATTGCGGGAACAACTCCGGATTATTCTGAATGAGATCCTGCGCGTCGCGTTGCAGTTTCACCACAACTTCCTGTTGAATCTTCACATTGAGATTGATCTCGATAGGCTTGTCGGGTGCCTTCACCTGAATGCAGCCCCCCAAAGCCAGGCTGGCGATACTCGCCGTTATGATCGTCGCTTTTTTCATTTACGCTCCCTGTCTGGCACAGTGTCGCTTGACGCAGGCTGAACCGCAACCCCTTCACGCATCTTCTGCTGCACTTCCTCGCCGATACTGTTCTGGATCAAGCTGTTGGGATTGGCGAGCGACTGGGCCGTGCCCATCAATCCCCGGAAGGGTGCGGCAATCCGCACGTTGAAGATGAAAGGCAAGCCGATGAAACTCCGGGCAATCCCGCTCGGAGCATCACCCAATTTCCCGCGATTGACGCCATTGAAAACCACGTTCGTCACCATTTCGCCATCCAGCGCACCATCCATCAATATGGTCAGGCATTTATATTGCAGGTTCTTGAGCGCGTCGAAGGCCATCTTGCCCATTGTCCCGAGTTGCTCGTTTGAAACCGGTCCCACATAGGACAGCACGCCGGATTGGCGTGTGGGATCGCAGGGAATAGTAGGCAACACGCCCTCCGGCATCATCAATTCCGGCATACCTTCCTGCCGAGCGACGAGCACCCCTCCCACCACGCGCCCACCGTTCGCGTTGAAGATAAGCGGCATGATTCCGTCGAAAGTCCCCGTAGCCGATACATTCTCCAGTTCCATTGCCTGAATGAATGCGCCTGCATCCAGTCCCAAAACACGGAAGGTCATATAGCGATCGACATTCGCGCTGAAATCCATGGTGGTGGGTAACAGCACCAGCCGTCCACCGGCGAAGGGCCATTCCCCTCCCTCGATATGAACGTGCTGGTTGGATTCCAGCCGATAACGCACCACGCCGTCATGCACTTCGACACCGGGATTGACGGACTTGATCCGCACTTCCTGCCCCGGCGCGCTCACCAGTCCCAAAAGGTCCGTAAACCGCAATTCCCCAGACAAACCCTGCACGGGACCAAAGGCGGCTGCGAGTTCAGCATTGTCCGTACGGAACAGACCGTCGCTGGTCACAGCCGAATCACTCCATCGAATATGCCCTTCGCCGGTCACTGTGGCCGACACGTTTGCAACCACTCCCAGCGCCAGACCGGTCAGATCGTCAGGTTGAAGCCGGGAATCGAAAACTATGCCGGGAACGGAAAGAACCGCCCTGCCCTTTGCGTTGTTAAGGTCATGGACAATGTCTGCCCGCGCTACCAAGGCGCCATTGCGTGGCGCGCGCAAATCGCCTGTCGCGGCAATACGCCCTTCCTTCAGCGTCAGGATGAAGTCCGGCACATCCAGGGAATTGAACCGCGGCTGCTGCTCCGCATCCCGCACGGACAAGGCCGCTTTCAAAGTCAGGGCTCCGTCCGCGAAACGCCATTCGCCACGACCATTTTCGACAATGAGCGGAACAGCGCCGATCCGTCCCCCTGCATCCTCGACCCCGCCGGCAAAACCCCGTCCATCCATGCGTCCGTCCAACTTCACCGCGTCAAGCCGAACCGGTGCATCCTGCGGCCCCACTGCAAAGGCGACATTCGCGAGTTGAAAGCCGGTCTTACCCAGCACGAACCGCGCCTCATCCGCTTTGAGATGCATGGGACTGGCGCCGCTGCGCCCATCAAGCGCGACATTACGGACCGACATGCCACCACCGACGCCATGTGCACCAACGGAGAGCATGGGGCCGCCCGGCAGGGGGCAGAGCGTTTGCCGTGTCCGGCCGAGCGCGAATCCTCCATAGCGCGCCTCTATCAGAGACAGCGGCACGCAACGGGCGTTGATGGCAAGCGCGCCATTTGATGCCAAAATGCCTTCCACAGGAGCAGACAGACCTTTTATCCCGCCATCCGGCAAAGGTCCGTCGAGTCGCACGACCGTCGAAAATCGCGTCTGTCCCTCCGGTCCAGCCGCGAACCGAACCGGCTCCAATGCCAATGTCGCGCCGTCCGCCGTGTAGGGGTCGACAAATAATTGTCCGCCGAAGCCGCCGCTGGACCGTTTTGCGAGCCGCAATGCCGCTCGTGGCAAGCCGCCGCCTTCGGTCGTTACCGCTCCGTCCAACGCCCAATCCACGCCAGCCCCCTGCCTACCTGGCCAAGCAAGCGTGAAGCGCCCATCCTGGGACAAATCGACGCGCGCGCCGCTCCGCGCGGCGAAATGGGTGTCGTTCAGGACCAGACTGCCTCCGCTATCGCGCTGGACGATCGCCGTCCGTGCAAGGAGAAGATTGTCCTTGCCGGCATGCTGCAACGCATCGGCCAGACGCCGGACAAGAGGCCCCACAGGCGAACTGGCCGTCGATTCGCGCATGGCGGCCAGGGGATCGCGCGCAGAGGCATGAATATTCCGCGCCGAAACTTCGCCCTGAAAATCCGCCCCCCGCACGCCTGCATTCCACACTCCTTCGAGCGACACCCGTTCGGCCCGCGCGTCACCCGCGGAAAAGGCGCGCGCGGCGATACTGGCGCGGCCGCCAGTGTTTTTGGCCGTTCCATCGAAAGTAATCCGGGCCGACGGAGCGGCCAGCACTACTCCATTGGATTTAAGCGCTTCTCCATTGATCCGCGCCGTCCCGCTCCACCGATCCAGCGCCTTGCCAAGCGAAACATCGAGATTGGCTACCGGATGAGCCATGGCCGTGGCTGCGCCCCGGCACGCCAATGCCTCGCCCCGCAGCGGCCCCGACAGACGTGGGCGTCCCGCATTCACGCTGATATCGAGCCATGCCGAACCGCCAGCAAGGCCACAATCGGATAACCGCGCACGAGGCATGACAGCGGCAAGCTTGCCGCGGAAACCGGATTGGAGATTGCCTTTCCCGTCGATCCGCATCCCCACCGACCCCGCATCGGTGTCGAACCGGACCCGCGCGTCTGTCAGGGACAATATTATGTCCGGCAGGCTGAACGGTTCGGTAGACGCTGGATCGCGGAATTTATCGAGTTCACCAAGATTGAGCGCGCCGCCGTGCAGTGCTGCGCGCATCCTCACGCCTCCGGCCCGCACAGCCGCCAATTGCGGCGTCACACCAGCAAAGGCGATGTCGACCTCCAGCCATTGCGCGGTGAAATCGGGATCGACCGGATCGCCCAATATAATATTTTCGATCCGCTGGGTACGCAGGCCGACACGCACCAGATCGTAGCGCGCCTGAACACCGCGCCGATTCAGTTCCCGGCTGATGAAATTCTCAGCAATCGGCGCGCGTTGCGTCCACAGCGCGGCCAGCACCAGCGCAAGCGATCCCACGCCTACGCCCAGCCAGCGCAACCAGCCTCGGCGAACCTTCATTTCGCCGTCATCTTCTTCCATCCGTCTGGTCAACCCCGGCTCTCGAACAGCTCTTTCTATCCGTAACGCCTGCATAACGTCCCAGACAAACTAAATATCCTTGCCCGGAAAATCCGCAACGCATAGCGTCCCGGCGCATATATGGGGGCGAAGTTGGCGGATATTGAAGGCAAGGTCAGCCATGATGGCGCGGGACATCGCGCCCGGCTGCGTCAGAAATTGGCAAATAACGGCGGCGACGCACTCCACGACCATGAACTGATCGAATATCTGCTCGCCCTTGCGATCCCCCGCCGCGACACCAAGCCGCTAGCCAAAGCGTTGCTGCGGGAATTTAACGGAATAGGTGGGTTGATGGCGGCGGATTGGCAAGCCATCGCGCGTGTGCCCGGCATGGGCGACACAAGCATCGCCGCCATCAAGATCGTGCATGCGACCCTGCTGCGTATGCTTCGCAATGAAGTAGCGGAAAGGCCCGTTCTGGCCAGTTGGCAGGCCCTGCTAGACTATCTGAGGGCGGATATGGCCTATCTGGGCGTGGAGCGCGTGCGCGTATTGCATCTGAACAGCCGTAACATGCTGATCCGCGACGAACATATGGGCGATGGCTCCATCGATCAGGCCGCCATCTATACCCGCGAAGTGATCCGTCGCGCCATCGATCTCGGTTCAGCCGCGCTGATATTGGTCCATAATCACCCCAGCGGATCGCCCGAACCCAGCCGGCAAGATATAGAAGTTACGCGGCAGATCGTCGACGCCGGCAAGCGGCTCAACATATCGGTTCATGACCACATCATTATCGGATTACATGGGCACAGCAGCATGCGGGCCAAGGGATTGCTGTAAGGAAGGCTGCCCACCGACAGCCTTTCCATCAGAAAATCAGAGATTGAATCCCACCGACAGGAACTGTGGAACAGGCCCGTTCCATCCTTCGTCTGGCCCTTCGTCCACCGCTTCATGCCGCCGCGGGCGTGCAGGCGCAGGCGCAGGCTTCGGTTCTGCGCGTTGAACGGATTTCCTGTCGCTGACCGGTCGATCCTTCTTTCGGGGCTTTTCCTCTCGCCGATCTTCCTTTTCGGCTTCAACGGCAGGCGCTCCGATCGTCTCGATCTTCTGGCCGATCAGCTTCTGGATATTGTCGATCGCCTCCGCATCCTCGGACGTCACGAAGGTATAGGCGACGCCCTTTGCCCCCGCGCGTCCCGTGCGACCGATGCGATGCACATAATCGTCGGGATGCCACGGTGCGTCGAAATTGAAGACATGGCTGACGCCTTTGATATCCAGCCCACGGGCCGCGACGTCGGAAGCGACCAAGATATTCACGTCTCCAGTGCGGAATCGCTCCAGTTCGGCGATGCGGGCCGACTGGTCGATGTCGCCATGGATCTCGCCGGAACGAAAGCCGTGCCGCTGGAGGCTCTTGTTGAGATCCCGCACGGTCGTCTTGCGGTTACAGAAGATGACCGCGCTCGTGACATCCTCCGCGAGCAGCATGTTACGCAACACATCTCGCTTCTTGCGCGAATCCACCTTCACCAAGCGCTGCGTAATATTGGTGCCGGCGGTCGCAGGCCGCGCAACCTCAATCGACTTGGGATTGGACAGGAAACGATCGGCCAGCTTTTTGATCGGCGCGGGCATCGTCGCGGAAAAGAGCAGCGTCTGCCGCTGAGCCGGGAGCTTCGTGCATATTTCCTCAATATCGGGAATAAAGCCCATATCGAGCATCCGGTCAGCCTCATCGATGACCAGCATCGAACAGCCATTGAGCAGAATCTTGCCGCGCTGAAACAAATCCATCAGGCGGCCCGGCGTCGCAATCAGCACGTCGACGCCCTTTTCCAGCGCCTTGACCTGATCGCCCATCTGCACGCCGCCGATCAGCAGCGCCATGGAGAGCTTGTGATACTTCCCGTATTTCTCAAAATTCTCCGCCACCTGCGCCGCCAGTTCGCGCGTCGGCTCCAGGATCAGGCTACGCGGCATCAACGCCCGGGCGCGGCCATGAGCCAGAATGTCGATCATCGGCAGCACGAAGCTTGCTGTCTTGCCGGTGCCTGTCTGGGCTATGCCGATAATGTCCTTCATCATCAGGACAGGCGGAATGGCTTGCGCCTGAATCGGTGTAGGCGTGTCGTAACCAGACTCGGCAACGGCCTTGAGCAATTCGTCGGAAAGGCCGAGATCGGCAAAAGTCATTCAAGAAGTCCGATGCAGGAAATACAGTGCCGCGACAATGCAGCACAGACCGCGCGCGCCTTGCGTAAATATTGGCGTCTTGTCAAGAAAATCGCTTATGCACGGGCCGTTCGCGGCCTCGCCTCTACCAGTCTGCTCAATCAGCGGGGTCCTGCGCGATCAGCCGCTTGAAGCTGTCTATCCCGCAACTGAGGCCACTGCGCGCTTGCAATTCATCCCGACCGGAACACAAGGAGCCATCTCCATCCGGCTCGACATAGAAACCGGAATAAAAACCTGTGGCATTGCACCCTCGTTCCAGCCGCGCGCGATAGCGATGATCATCCGCCAGGATCAGATCAACCCCATTGGCAACCACAATACTTGCGGATCGTATAGAACGAAGCGCGATACAGCGAGGGCCCTTCTTCTCCCGCCAGGCATCCTTCAGTTCAGGCGCGATTCGTACCGGCGCCCGTCCTTTGCGCGCCATCGGCACGCGGATGATAACGCGGCGCTCAATGGTTAACTGTGCCCATTGCGTCGGTACCTCGGTCGGCGCGAGCAGCAACAGCAGGATGGAATGAAACAAGCCGAACCCCTTTTTGGGAAAGCCATGCTATCGGTCACTGGTTGAACAATCGATGAACTCCGGGGCATAGGACAGTTCCATGACAGGACAAAGCATCATTGATCGCTTCACATCCTTACTGGGACTGAAAGGCGTTGTCACAGAGAAGGACGATATCGCTCCCTGGCTGACCGACTGGCGCGGCCGTTATCATGGCGCGGCGGCAGCGATCCTTGCCCCCGCTTCCACACAGCAGGTTGCCGCGGCTGTTGCCCTGGCGTCGGAATTAGGCGTTCCGCTTGTGCCGCAGGGCGGTAATACATCCATGGTGGGCGGAGCCACGCCGCCTGCGGACGGCAGCGCCCTTATCCTTTCCCTGCGCCGCATGAACCGCATCCGCAATCTGTCGCCCGACGATAATCTGGTGATTTGCGAGGCAGGCGTTATCCTTTCCAACTTGCATGAAGCAGCTGAAGCGGTCGGTCGTCGCTTTCCACTCAGCCTGGGGGCCAAGGGTTCGGCAACGATTGGTGGCCTCATTTCCACGAATGCAGGCGGCACGCAGGTCCTACGCCATGGGACGATGCGCGCGCTTGTGGAGGGCATCGAGGCAATCTTGCCCGACGGCAGCATTTTCGATGGCCTCGAAGCCCTGAAAAAAGACAATCGCGGCTATGACATCAAGCAATTGCTGATCGGCGCGGAGGGGACGCTGGGGATTGTGACCGCAGCTTCCCTCCGCCTGGTTCCCGCGATTGCCGTACGGGCCGTGGGCTGGGTCGGCGTTCGGTCCCCCGCCGATGCGCTCACGCTTCTACGCCTTGTGGAAGGGCATCTGGGCGAAAGCGTGGAAGGATTCGAGATCATCGCCGACGATGGCCTTGGCCATGTCCTCTCCTATATTCCTGGCACGCGCTGCCCCATCGGCACCCGAACGCCCTGGCATGTGCTGATCGAAGTCGATCATGCCGACCTAAGCGAGCCCGGCCCTGCGGAACGGCTGGAACGCGCGTTGACCGATGCCTTTGAGGAGGGCATCGCCGTGGATGCCGCCATCGCCGCCAACGAGGCGCAAGCGGAAGCTTTCTGGCGCATCCGCGAATCCATCTCCGAGGCGGAAAGGGCTCAAGGGCCCGCGCTGCAATATGACATCAGCGTTCCTGTTTCGCATATGCCCGCCTTCATGGTGGAGGCTGCGACTGCCGTAGAACGCGAGTTTTCCGGTACGACGGCGTCTTCCTTCGGCCATCTGGGTGACGGTAATGTGCATTTCCATGTGCGCGCTCCCCAGGGGACCAAGGACGGCGCGGCATGGATCGCAATGCAGGGGCAGGCCATCAACGCCTTCGTCCATGATGCCGTGGTCGCCACAGGCGGATCGATTTCGGCCGAACATGGCATCGGCCAGATGAAGCGCGCCGAATTCGGGCGCCTTGCCTCCCCCGCCCGGATCGCGGCGTTGCGCGCCATCAAGGCGGCGTTCGATCCGAAAGGCATTATGAACCCCGGCAAGCTCATTCCGCGCCCTGATGAAAGCTGAAGGCCGCGCATCCACAAAGCAATTGCCTCACAACGCCAAGGGCTCTACTGCCCTCGGCCAATCTTGCAGCCCGGCGGCACCTTCCAAACCGCCGCCTTTGAAGGAATGGAACGCATATCATGGCAAGTGCACCGACCGGCCTTCCCATTTTCTACAATGACCTTCTTCCGCTCAGCAGCGCGGATCATGCCGATTATCGTAATCGTCCGCTCGACACTGCGCCATTCCTGAAAAGCCAGCATGCTGTTCCACTGACCGTCGACGAATTCGTCGCCGCCCAGCGGTTCCTCCCCATCATCTTTTCGGCGGGCGATGATTCGGTTCCGCTCGCGCTGATGGGCCTTAACGAAGGGGTCAACATCTTCCTCGACGAAGAAGGCAAGCTGCGTGGGCCCGCCTATGTTCCGGCCTATGTCCGCCGCTATCCCTGGATGCTCGCCAAGCTGCGCCCGGACAGCGACGAACTTTCGCTCTGCTTCGATCCCACCAGCGAAGTACTGGGCGCGTTCGAGGAAGGCCAACCGCTATTCGAGGACGGCAAGCCTACGGAATTAACCCAGGGTGTGCTGAAATTCTGCGAAGATTTCGAACAGGCCGCCGCGCGCACCGGCCAGTTCGTACGTGAATTGCAGGAAATGGACCTTCTCATGGATGGTGAGGTCGCCATTCAGGTTCCCGGCAGCGAACAGCCCTTTATCTATCGCGGCTTCCGCATGGTGAATGAGGAAAAGCTGCGCGACATGCGCGGGGATCAACTTCGCAAGATCAACCAAAGTGGGATGCTTCCTCTGATCCACGCTCATCTTTTCTCGCTGCAACTGATGCGCGAGATCTTCGAAGCGCAGGTTCAGCAGGGCAAGGGGCCGATCGCCGGCATCGTTGCGCCCCAGTCTGCGGAAGCGTGAAACCTGCGGCTCGGTAAGCTCATAAATAATTGAACACAGGGACGTTGCATTCCTCTTGAAAGGAAAGTCAACGTCCCCTATCTTCGGAGCATACGGCCACCTGCCCCCCTTTCGGGTGCGCCGTATGGGCGCCTCCCCCTTTGGAGGCGTCTCCTCCCTGAACCTGGCCACCCCGTGCGAATCGCATGGGGTGGTTTTTTATATGCGGGACGGAATTGCCTCAGTTTCGCTTGACGGGGATGATGAGCGCCCCTAATTGCGACCGCCTGCTGATCGCCAACATGCGATCACGGCCCCTTCGTCTAGCGGTCAGGACGCGGCCCTCTCACGGCTGAAACACGGGTTCGATTCCCGTAGGGGTCACCAGTCAAGCTATTTATAGCATTGATTTTGTGTGATAAATTAAAAAGTACCCGAAACCGATACCACAAGCGTTCCCACATTTTCCGTGGGGTTTAATGGTATGCTTCAGAACGTCCTAGGACAGAATCGATCATATTTCTGATCTGCTTCTCCTGAACGGCCGCGTTTTCGGTTCCTATCGCGACACCATCTGATCGCAAGGTATGGTCCAATTCCAACTGAGAAGTTCCAGCAATATACTGCGAAAGCTCCTTTCGTCGGAGCATAATATTCTTGATGACTGAGAGCCCCACGCCAACATTCGTTGACCTGTGTTTAGGCCGTTGATCTTCCCAATAGTGCCATCGAACGCGGCGGCTCCCCATCCCCAGGATTTCCGCCGCGCTCCAAATGGACATTAGAAACGATAAGCGGCGCCCACCAAGATTTGATGGCGGTCGAATTTGCTCGGCCCTTCTCCAAGATCAGAATATCGGTACTCCAGGCGGGCCGATATGTGATCGGTGATCAGTCTCTCGGCGCCACCGCCGATCATCCAGCCATCCAGGTTGTCAGATGAAGAGATTCGCTTGGAATCCACTGTCGCGGTCGTACGCACACGGGCGTTGCTGTACCCGCCGCGCACATAGAGCAGCGTCTGGGGCGTTACGAGATAACCCACTCGGGCTGTCAGATCGAAGGCGTATTTGGGGTTGACGCGTATCGAGGCCGCCGCCGCCGACGCCCCGAACTCATCGGACGCGGCAATATTGAACTCTGCCTGAGCACCGAGCACGACATGCGGCACCACTTCGTAGTCATATGCGAGGAACCCGCCGGCCACGAACGCATCGGTCGACTGGTCGATGGCCGGCGTTCCATCCTTTCCTTTGGGAAGACCCACGTCAGTATTGTTCCAGCCCGCCTGGATGCCAATTGAGGGGCCGCTGAAATCCTGCGCTGAAGCCTGGATCGACCAACCGGCTAGGGCAGCGGCGATGAATAGACGGATTTTCATTTGTTCAATCTCCTAGATCACTAGGGTGCGGACCCATAAATGGGCTTCCCAGAGCGCCTAGGATGTGATTCATCGGTTTTCGGCGAGGAGGCGTGATGAATGGCCGATTTCTTTTGGTTTTCGGATGCGCAATGGGCTCGGG
>Ga0182743_1002006_pt1 | contig 18723 bp, 20 predicted proteins | sample eDN3rd30CKraftOP_FD_128522 | JGI IMG/M metagenome (GOLD analysis project Ga0182743, IMG submission 128522) | Enriched Organic Plus compost microbial communities from Emeryville, California, USA - eDNA 3rd pass 30_C Kraft OP (version 2) (version 2) ... | reverse complement strand
CGGAGCCGCTGGGCACCTGGCTGCGCGGCGCCGGCATCAACATCGGCTGGTTCGTCGCCTACGCCTTCTCCAGCCTGTGGTTCGCCCGGCGCGGGGCTCAGAGCCGGTAGGGCAGGCGCACGCCGGCGTCGTCGACGGGGAAGTCCCTGGTGTTGCGGGTGACCAGCAGGCGCCCCTGCACCTCGGCGCTGGCCTTGATGATGGCGTCCGGCAGCTTCACCCGCAGCGCCTGGCGCACCGCCACGGCGCGCTCGGCGACGGGCGCGTCGAGCGGCACCAGGGCGAAGCTGTCGAGGAAGGCGCGGGTGGCCGCGGCGGTGGCGGGCGTGGCGCCGATCATCACCTCCATCCAGGTGACGATGCTGATGGCGGGGTCATCGTAGCGGCGCAACTCGTCGCGGGCCTGTTCGTGGCCGTTGAGGTAGTCGATGAGGACGTTGGTGTCGAACAGCGCCTTCACCATTCCTCGCGCACCTTCTCCTGGTAGGCCAGGCCGTCGCCAGCGCTGCCGTTCCACAGACCGAAGGCGGCCTCGGCATCCTGTCGGCGGTGCCGGACCAGATACTCGGCGACCGCCTCGCGGATCAGCGCGGCGCGCGATTGCTGCTGTTGCTCGCCCAGGGCATTGAGCGCTTCGAGGTGTTCGGCGGGGATGTCGACCAGGGTACGCATGGCGCCCTCCATATGTGATATCGATAACGTATATCACACATCCCCGATCGACCAAGCCTCCGTTTGTATCAGCGTTTGCCCAGCACCTGGCGGTGGAACAGCACGCAGACCACCACGAACACCAGCAGCCCCAGCCACTGCGCGGTGTCCTCGAAGCCGGCGCCGACCAGCGCCAGGGGCGCGTCCTTGCCGCTGGTGCCGATCAGCGCGGCGAGCAGGATGCCCATCAGGCTCTCGCCGACGATCAGCCCCGAAGCCAGCAGCACGCCGCGGCGGCGCGGCAGGTCGGCGTACTTGTCCTCGTTCACCCCGGCGGCCTGGGCGCGCTTCTTCAGCGTGCTCTCCAGCAGCCAGGCGAGCACCGCGCCCACCACCAGGGTCATGCCGATGGTCGGCGGCAGGTAGATGCCCAGGCCCACGGCCAGCACCGGCAGGCTGGCCTTGCCGGTGCGGCGCAGGAGCACGTCGACGAGGATCAGGGCGATGCCCAGGGCCACGCCGATGAGGATCATGTTCCAGTTCAGCGCGTTGTGGAAAATCCCGCTGGCGATGGCGGTCATCAACGTCGCCTGGGGCGCGGCCAGGGCCGCGCCGGGGTCCATGCCCTCGCGCGGCAGGGCACCGGTGAAACCGTAGGCGTTGTACAGCAGCTCCAGCACCGGCGGAATCACCAGCGCGCCCACCAGGCAGCCGACGATCAGCGCCACCTGCTGGCGCCAGGGCGTGGCGCCGACCAGGTAGCCGGTCTTGAGGTCCTGCAGGTTGTCGTTGGAAATGGCGGCGATGGCCAGCACCACCGAGGTGGTGAACAGCGCCAGGGCGATCGCCAGCTTGCCGCCCTCGCGGTCGAGGAAGCCGGTCTCCAGCGAGCCGACGCCAAGGATCAGCAGCGACACCAGGATCACCGCGATGATGCCGATGCCGGAGATCGGACTGCTGGAGGAACCCACCAGGCCGGCCATGTAGCCGCAGGCGGCGGCGATCAGGAAGCCGAAGAAGAAGGCGAACACCACGCAGGTGGCCACCAGTCCCCAGAAGGCGAAGCCGGCGAGGTCCGGCGCGGCCTGGCCGAGGAAGTAGGCGAAGACCACGAACAGCGCCACCAGCAGGAAGGCGGCGATGGCCAGGATCCAGGCCGCCGGCATGTCGCGCTCGGTGCGCAGGTCGCTGGCCTCGACGCGTCCGCTGATGGCGCCGAGCGAGGCCCAGACGCCCTGCACCATGGGCTTGAACAGGGTGGCCAGGGTCCAGAGCGCGGCCACGCCGATGGTGCCGGCGCCGAGGAAGCGCACCTGGCTGCTCCACAGCTTGCTGGCCAGCTCCGGCAGGCTCTGCCCGGCGGCCAGGGTGCTGTTCACGGTGAGCAGCGGCACCGCCACGCCCCAGGCGATCACCACGCCGATGAGGATGGCGATGCCGGCGGTGATGCCCATCAGGTAGCCGGCGCCCACCAGCGCCAGGGAGAAGCCGGTGGACAGGCGGAAGGCCGCCTGGCCGGCGCTGATCCAGAAGCTGAAGCCCTCGGCCAGCAGCTTGAAGCCGCTGCTGAACAGGCTGAACAGCGCCGCCACCAGGCCGCCGGCGAGGATGTCGCGCAGGCCCGGCTTGCTGCCGTCGCCGGCCTGCGGGTGTTCCTCGTCATGGCTGCCGACACGGAGGATTTCCGCCGCCGCCACGCCCTCGGGGTACGGCAGGCTGCTCTGCACCACCATCACCCGGCGCAGCGGGATGGTGTAGAGCACCCCGAGGATGCCGCCGATGGAACAGATGGCCGCCGTCTGCCAGAACGGGAAGCCGGCCCAGTAGCCGATCATCAGCAGCCCCGGGAGGATGAAGATGATCGACGACAGGGTGCCGGCGGCCGAGGCCTGGGTCTGCACCATGTTGTTCTCCAGGATGTTCGAGCCGGAGAAGTAGCGCAGCACCGCCATGGAGATCACCGCGGCGGGGATCGAGGAGGCGAACGTCAGCCCGACCTTCAGGCCCAGGTAGACGTTGGAGGCGGTGAAGACGACGGTGATGAGGGCGCCGAGGATGAGCCCGCGCAGGGTCAGTTCGGCCAGGTTCGATTCGTCCGGAATCCGTTCGAGCATGGAAGGAAGTCTCTGAAAGGCAACCTGCCAAGCTTAGGCCAGAGCGGCGCGCGCGCCCACGTCACCGAATGTCGCCCAGGCGACGCCCCCCGCTTTTCGTAGGAGCGAGCTTGCTCGCGAACAGCTTCGGCACGAGGCGGTTCGCGAGCAAGCTCTCTCCTGCAAGGGCAAGGGTTGGCGTGCGGGGGTCAGAACGGCTTGTCGCCGAGTATGGTCGCGCGGTGCATCACCCGGCGCTGCGGGCGGTAGTCGTCCACCGCGTAGTGCTGGGTCACGCGGTTGTCCCAGAAGGCCACGTCGTTCTCGCGCCAGCGCCAGCGCACGGTGAACTCCGGGCGGGCGACGTGGGCGAACAGCAGGTCGAGGATGGCCCGGCTCTCGGCCGCCGACAGCTCGTTGATGCGGGTGGTGAAGCCGTCGCTGACGAACAGCGCCTTGCGCCCGGTGACCGGGTGGGTGCGGATCACCGGATGGGAGCGCGGCGGGTTCTTCTTGCGCGCCTCCTCCAGCCGTGCCAGGTCGGCGTCGGTGGCGCCGAAGCGTTCCTGGGGGAAGGACTTGCTGATGTCGTGGGTGGCGGTCAGGCCGTCGAGCAGGCGCTGCAAGGGTTCGGACAGCGCCTCGAAAGCGGCGATGCCGCTGGCCCAGAGGGTGTCGCCACCGTAGGGCGGCAACTGCTTGGCGGCCAGCACCGCGCCCAGGGCCGGGGTTTCCAGGAAGGTCACGTCGGTGTGCCAGATGGCATTGTCGCGCACGTCGGTGACGGCGGTGTCGAGCACGATCACCTCGCGCTGCTCGGGCACGCTGGGGTAGATCGGGTGGATGTGCAGGTCGCCGAAGCGCGCGGCGAAAGCGGCCTGCTGCTGCGGCGTCAGCGGCTGGTCGCGGAAGAACAGCACCTGGTGGGCGAGCAGGGCCTGCTCGATGGCCCGGTGCTGGGCGTCGTCCAGCGGCTGGCGCAGGTCGATGCCGGAGACTACGGCGCCCAGGGCGGGGCTGAGGGGGGCCAGGGTCAGGGTGGTCATTTCTTTTCTCTCTCGTGTTCTGTGCAGGGAAGAGCACCCTCTCCCCAGCCCTCTCCCGCAAGCGGGAGAGGGGGCTTTGTTCGGTGTGTCAGTCGAGCGCCGAGCTAGCCGGCAGCTCCGATCAGTCCCCTCTCCCTTCAGGGAGAGGGTTAGGGAGAGGGGCTCTTGCTCTTACCCCAGCTCCAGGCCCTACTCCCAGGAAGCAAACCGCCCCTGCAACCAGCGCAAGCTCACCTCGAAGCTCAACGCGATCCCAGCGATCAGCAAAATCCCCAACACCACCACATCGGTCGCCAGGAACTGCGCCGCCGACTGCACCATGAAGCCCAGCCCGCGGTTGGCGGCGATCAGCTCGGCGGCGACCAGGGTCGACCAGCCCACGCCCAGGGCGATGCGCAGGCCGGTGAGGACTTCCGGCAGGGCGCTGGGCAGCACTACGTGGCGCACCACCTGCCAGCGGTTGGCGCCCAGGCAGCGCACCGCCTGGATGCGCGACTTGTCCACGCGGCGCACGCCGGCGGCGGTGGCGATCAGCAGCGGGGCGAACAGCGCGAGGTAAATCAGCAGCACCTTGGACAGCTCGCCGATGCCGAACCAGATGACGATCAGCGGCAGGTAGGCCAGCGGCGGGATCGGCCGGTAGAACTCCACCAGCGGGTCCAGCGCGGCGCCCACCAGCGGGTTGAGGCCCATGAGGATGCCCAGCGGAATCGCCGTGAGCACCGCCGTGCCGAGTGCCAGCAGCACGCGCAGCAGGCTGGTGCCGATGTGCTGCCACAGCGTGGCGTCGACGTAGCCTTCGGCGAGCACGCGCTGCAAAGCTTCGTAGAGCTGCTCGGGGGCCGGCAGGAACAGCATGTCGACCCAGCCGAAATGGGTGGCGAACCACCAGAGCGCGGCGAGTGCGGCGATGCTCCCGGCGGCGGCCCAGCGCCGCGCGTCACGCGGGCGGGCGGGCTTGGCGCGACGGCGGGCGGGCAGCTTGGCGCTGAGGGTGTCAGTGGGCATGTTCGGCCTCCGGCTCTTCCAGGAACTCATCCAGCAACGCTTGGCGCAATCGGCCGAACTCCGGGTCGGCCTTGATCGAGCGCACCGGCTCGCCGGCCGCGTAGCGCCGCGCGAAGTCCGGGCGCAGGCGCTTGACGATGCGCGCCGGCGGGCCGTCCATGACCACCAGGTCGGTGGCCAGGAACAGCGCCTCGTCGACGCTGTGGGTGATCAGGAACAGGCCCTTGCCGGTCTTGCGCCACAGGTCCAGGGTGAGCACCTGCATGCGCTCGCGGGTCAGGGCGTCGAGGGCGCCGAAGGGCTCGTCCAGCAGCAGGAAGTCCGGCTCCACCGCCAGCGCGCGGGCCAAGCCCAGGCGCTGGCGCTGGCCGCCGGAAAGCTGCGAGACGCGGTAATGCGCGTGCTCCTGCAGGCCCACCAGGGCCAGCACCTCGCGGGCGCGGGCCTCGCGCTCGGCGCGGCCCAGGCCGCGGATGCGCAGGCCCAGGGCGACGTTGTCGAGGGCGTCCAGCCAGGGCATCAGGGCGTCGTCCTGGAACACCACGCCACGCTCGCCGCCGGGGCCTTCGAGAGTCCGGCCGTCGATCTGCACGCGGCCGCGGTCGGGCTTCTGGAACCCGGCCAGGACGTTGAGCAGCGTGGACTTGCCGCAGCCCGAAGGGCCCAGCACCACCAGGGACTCGCCCTTGGCCACGTCCAGGGTCAGCTCATGCAGCACGCGCCGGGTCTGGCCATGCTGCTGGAAAGAAAGGCACACGGCCTCGGCCGTCAGACGGCTCATGTTTCTGCCCTCCGCAGGGTAAGAAGTGGCTCGCTGGAGCACCCTCTCCCCCCGCCCTCTCCCGCAAGCGGGAGAGGGGGCTACCCGTGCCATCCCCGGGAATCGGTGCCCAGGCCTGGCGACGGACGGCTCCCTCTCCCTTCGGGGAGAGGGCTGGGGAGAGGGGCTCTTCAGCGGGCTTCCCAGTACTCTCAGCGCTGCCCCACCTGCACGCTCTCCGCCTGGCGCACGTACTCCGCGCTGACGTAGGGCGAGTAATCCTTGAGCACCGAAGGCACGCGCTTCTGCTCTTTCAGGAAGGCCGCAGTGCCGGCGATGTCCTTGGCGGTGCCGCCGCCCAGCAGCGCGCTGGAAAGCTGCTCCTTGGTCTCGGGGAAGGCGCTGCCGGCCAGCAGCTCGGGCACGTCCTCAGGCGCCGCGCCGGTCAGCCGGGCGATCTTCTTCGCCTGCTCGGAATCGGCGGTCCACTGGGCCTTGTGGGCGTTGTAGTCGGCGAAGGAATCGAGGGTCACGCGGGCGAACTTGGCCAGCACCTCCGGGTGCTTCTCGGCGAAGTCCTTGCGCGCCACCCAGACCTCGAAGGTCGGCGCGCCCCATTTGCCCACTTCCGCAGCGTCGGTCAGCACCTTGCCGCTCTTCTTGATCTCGCCCAGGGCCGGCGACCAGACGAAGGCGCCGTCGATGTCGCCACGGCGCCAGGCGGCGGCGATCTCGGTGGGGTTGAGGTTGACGATCTTCACTTTGGTGGGGTCGATCTTCCAGTGCTTGAGCGCGCCCAGCAGGCTGTAGTGCGAAGTGGAGACGAAGGGCGTGGCGATGGTCTTGCCGATCAGGTCCTCGGGCTTCTCGATCCTGCTGCCGTTGCGCACCACCAGGGCCTCGGCCGCGTTGATCTGCGCGGTGACGATGAAGGCCACGATCGGCAGGCCGCGCGAGGTGGCGGCGGCCAGCGGGCTGGAGCCCAGGTTGCCGAGCTGCACGTCACCCGAGGCAATGGCGGCGACCACTTCCGGGCCGCTGTTGAAGCGGCGCCAGTCGAGCTTCTCGCCGATGGCTTTCTCGTAGGTGCCGTCGGCCTGCGGGACCTTGGTCGGGTCCACGCCGGTCTGGTAGCCGAGGGTGATGTCGGCCTGGGCGATGCCGGCGACGCCGGCCAGGGCGAGCGCGGCCAGCAGGCGGCGCGGGGCGAAGGTACGTTTCATGAGGTGCTCCTGGAAATACATTCGGGGCGGCCGGCCGGGCCGTGACGGGCCGCCCCTCGCGGAGCGGCGGAAAGTTCGCTTCAGTTGCGCGCCAGGTCCGGCTGCCAGACCTGCACGGCGCGGGCGTCCACCGGCTTGGGCAGCAGGCCCTCGGCGTAGAAGGCGTCGGCGATGCGTTGCTGCTCGTCGAGGCCGTCGGCGCGCACCGGCTGCACGTCGTAGCTGCGGCGGGCGTTGGCCTGCTCCACGGTGGCGACGTCGAGGTTGCCCCACAGCGGGCCGAGCAGCCTGGCCGCGTCGGCCGGGTGTTCCTTCACCCAGCGCCCGGTCTTCTGCAGTTCGGCGAAGACCTGCCCGAGCACTTGCGGGTGGGCCTTGGCGTAGTCGCTGGAGGCCAGGTAGTAACGCTGGTAGCTGGCCAGGCCCTGGCCGTCGGCGAGCACGCGGGCGCGCTGCTGGCGCTGGGCGCTGGCGACGTACGGGTCCCAGGTCACCCAGGCGTCCACCTTGTGGTTCTCGAAGGCGGCGCGGCCGTCGGCGGGGGTCAGGTAGGCGGGCTGGATGTCGGAGAACTTCAGGCCGGCCTTGGCCAATGCGGCGATCAGCAGGTAATGGCTGCCGGCGGCCTTGGTCACGGCCACGCGCTTGCCCTTGAGGTCGGCCAGGGATTTCAGCGGCGAATCCTCCGGCACCAGGATCGACTGCGCGGTGGGCGACGGGGTTTCGCGGGCGAAGTAGGTCAGCTGCGCGCCGGCGGCCTGGGCGAACACCGGCACGGTGTCGGCGACGTCGGCGGACAGGTCGACGTTGCCGACGTTGAGCGATTCGAGCAGCGGCAGGCCGCTGGGGAACTCATGCCAGGACACCTTGATGCCCTGCTTGCCCAGCTCGCGCTCCAGGGTGCCCTGGGCTTTGACTATGGTCAGCAGGGTGGAGGACTTCTGGAAACCGATGCGCAGGCTGCCTTCGGCGTGCGCGCCCAGGGCGCCCAGCAGGGCGGCGGAGGCGGCGAGGCCGACGGCGAAACGGCGCAGGAACGGGCTGCGGGACATGGGTACGGCTCCTCGGGTACGGGGCGGCCGCCTGCAGAGCGAGGACGGACCACTGGACTGGTGTCAGGTGTTCTGGATGAGTCCGGTGGTCCGGTGAAGCAGAGATTACAGGCATAAAAAATCAGAAATAAATAATTTTTAGTTCTTAACTAATACCGCGCGGATTCATCCCGCCATCAGTGCGCAGCCCCCAGCAGCCGGGCCCTCACGCCCTCCGCGCGGAGGCTGGCCTGGGCCGCCTGGCGGGCCACCGCCAGGGCCTGGGCGGCGAGGTTGGCGAAGTGGCTGGCGCGGCCGAAGGCCAGCGCCGCGCCCGCCTCGATGTCCTCGTCCAACTGCCGGGCGGCCTGCTCGCTGAGCACCAGGCCCAGGCCGAGCAGCCGCGACAGTTCCGAGGCCTCGGGCAGGTCCAGGTTGTCCGCGGCCTGCAACGCCAGGCCCAGGGCGACGTTGGCCTGCAGCAGTTGCGCCAGGCCGTCGCCGAGCACACGCCGCGGCGTGGCCGCCAGGCCCGGCGGCAGCAGGATGTCCTCCGGGTGCAGGCGCAGGCCCTGGCAGTGGGCGCCGGCGCGCAGCGCAAGGCCCGCCCGCGCGCTGGGCAGCGCGGCCAGCAGGAAGTCGCCGCTGGGCGCGTGCCAGGCGCGCAGCAGCAGCCAGTCGGCCGCCTCGGCGGTGAAGGCATCCCACTGCGCGCCGTTGACGCGGAAGCCGCCGCGCAGGTGTTCCTCGGCCCGCAGCAGTTGGCCATCGTCCTCGCCCAGGGCGCCCCACAGCGGCTCGCGCAGCAGGCTCAGGTGCAACAGGCGCTGCAGCTGTTCGCGGCTGCCGAGCAGGCGCACACGGGTCAGTTGCAGGTGGTGCACGGCGAACAGCCGGGCCAGGCCGCCGTCGCGCTCGCAGAGGTCGCGCAGAACCTGCAGGACCTCGCGCCAGGGGCTGCCAGCGCCGCCCAGCTGGGCCGGCAGCGACAGCCGCAGCAACCCGGACTCGCGCAGGGCGCGGGCCCAGGCGGCGGGGCCGGCGACGGCGGGCTGGGGGAACGGCTCGGCGGGAGCCAGCCGGGGCGGGGCGACGCTCATGGGCACCTCGGGACGACGGGATCAGTGCCTGGGCGAATGGCGCGCGGGAAGACTGAAGCGAAGGGGTTCGGCGGCGCCCCGTTGCGCCGCGCACGAGGCGCGGCCGGGGCGGTACTTAGAACCATATCCAAGCAGTGCGGCAAGGTTAAATAACCTTTTTGCCTTAGCTGAGAACCACCCTCAGTGGAAGGCCGCGCTGAAGGAAGTGTCGATCACGCTGGCGGTGTCGAAGGCCTTGGGCAGCACGCCGGTCTGCAGCAGGAAGTCGGCGGCGGCCTGGGCGTCCACCGGGCCGACGCTCATGCCGGCCTGGTCGAGCAGCTCGGCCGTGATGGCACCCACGGCTTTTTCGTCATCTGAAAGCCCGCCATTTCGCGACGTCTGTCGGTGAGTGGCGAAAAAATGACCACCTGTCGGCTGGCCGGGAAAGTGATGGGAATTTTGACGTTCCGGGGTGTCTTAGCCTGCAGAGGTGCCACCATGAACGTCACCCACCGCTACGCCATCCACTACCGCCTGCGCGAACAGCCGCGCCGGCTGATCCACGAGTGGTCCGAGGAACCCAACGAATTCCTCGCCCTGCTCCAGGTGCTGCTGCACCTGGCGCAGGAGACCGGCGAAGACCCCACCGGGCTGACCGACGCCCCCCTGGACCCCAACCTGATCCCCAACCTGCGGCACAGCGCCGACCGCGTCGGCGTCAGCCGCGTGCGCATCGTCCCGATCGACTGAGCCGGCTCAGGCCGCCTCGCGCCGCCGCCACTGCGGCAGGCTGATCAACAGCACCGCCCCGATGATCACCGCCATCGCCAGCGCCTCCGGCCAGCCGATGTGCTCGCCGGCGAACGCCACCCCGAGCAGCACGGCCACCGCCGGGTTGACGAAGGCATAGCTGGTGGCCGCCGCCGGCCGCACGTTGGCCAGCAGGTAGACGTAGGCGCTGAAGGCGATGATCGAGCCGAACACCACCAGGTAGCCCAGCGCCAGCCAGCCGCGCACATCCGGCATCTGCTGCAGGTGCTCGCCGGAAAGCTGGCTGCCCAGCAGCAGCGCGGCGCCGCCCACCAGCATCTCCAAGGCACTGGCCATGGGCCCGGCCGGCAGGTCCAGGCGCCGGCTCCACACCGAACCGAAGGCCCAGGCCGCAGCGGCGAAGAGAATCAGCGCGGCGCCCGCCGGGCTGCCCTGCAGGTTGGAGCCGAGGTTGAGCAGCACGATGCCGCACAGCCCAAGGCCGATGCCGCTCCACTCCAGCAGGCTGTTGCGCTGGCCGAACAGGCGCGCGAACACCAACGCGAACAGCGGCACCGTGGCCACCCCCAGGGCGGCCACGCCCGAAGCCACGCCCCAGTGCTCGGCCACCGTCACCCCGCCGTTGCCGCAGCTGAGCAGGAGAATGCCGATGGCCCCGGCGTTCAGCCACTGCCGCCCGCTGGGCAGCGGCGCGCCGCGGTACAGCGCCCAGGCCAGCAGCAGCGTCCCGGCGATGACGAAGCGGCAGCCGGCCATGAGCATCGGCGGCCAACTCTCCACGCCGATGCGGATCACCAGGTAGGTCGAGCCCCAGATGAAGTAGAGGGCGAAGAAGGCGGCGATCAGCGTCAGCGAAACGCGGGCTTTGGGCATGGGCATGACAGACATGGCAGACATGGCAGAGGGCTCGACAAGTGGGTCGTAGCGCCTCATTTTATTAAGTGCTTTCGGGCCTTATAAGGCACAGAAAACGCATTATCTGGCAGAACACTTTTCTTTCGATGGATTTTCAAACGCAAAGCCGTCGATTCGACAGACGGGAGAAACCGATGGACAAATACGACCGCGCACTGCTCGCCGCCCTGCTGGAAAACGGCCGCCTGTCCTTCGCCGAACTGGCCCGGCGCATCAACCTCTCGCCCCCGGCGGTGGCCGACCGCGTGGCGCGCCTGGAGGCCGACGGCGTGATCACCGGCTACCACGCCAGCGTAGACCTGACCAAGCTCGGCCGCCCGATCCAGTGCCTGATCGAACTGCGCCTGAACGACCACCGCGGCGCCCTGCAACTGCAACGCCTGACGGAAATCCCCCAGGTGCTCGACTGCTACCGGGTGACCGGCGAATCCTGCGTGATGCTGCGGGTGGCGGTGACCAGCACCGCCGAGCTGGAAGAGCTGATCGACCAGTTGGCCCAGCACGGGGCGAGCAAGACTTCGCTGGTGCTGTCCACGGCGCTGGATGGGCGGGTGCATCCGGCGATGTTGCAGGGGGGATGAAAGGCTGGAGGCTGGAGGCTTTTCGTATTTCGTAGGAGCGAGCTTGCTCGCGAACAGGCATTCACCGGGAACTACAGGTGCTGGATTCTAGAGCGCCCTCTCCCTAACCCTCGGCTGCGCGCCCCGCCCTGAAGGGAGAGGGGACCGTTGGGCAGGGTTTGATGTTATGGCGTTAGCCGGCAACCTCGGCGATTTCCGGCTGAAACCACTTCCTCTCTCGGCACGGACTAGCCCCCTCTCCCTTCAGGGAGAGGGCTGGGGAGAGGGGACGGAGTCGACCTGAGACGATAGCGCTGCCGGAAGAGGCTGTTCGCGAGCAAGCTCGCTCCTACAAAAAGCCAAAGCCCCCACCCTGCGCGCAAAAAAAAGAGGCGGCACCGCTCGCACGGCACCGCCTTAAGTCACGGAGTTGCTGTTACATCGTGGGCCGGCCATAGCCGCCCGATGTATTGGATTACTTTTCCACGATCGCGGTCACACCTTGCCCGCCCGCCGCGCAAATCGAGATCAGCCCGCGCCCTTTCCCGGCCGTGTCCAGCAGCTTGGCCAGGTTGGCGACTATGCGCCCGCCGGTGGCGGCGAAGGGGTGGCCGGCGGCCAGGGAGCTGCCCTTGACGTTGAGCTTGCTGCGGTCGATCGAGCCCAGCGGCGCGTCCAGGCCGAGGCGGGTCTTGCAGTATTCCGCGTCTTCCCAGGCCTTGAGAGTGCACAGCACCTGGGCGGCGAAGGCTTCGTGGATTTCGTAGTAGTCGAAGTCCTGCAGGCTCAGGCCGTTGCGCGCCAGCAGCCGCGGCACGGCGTACACCGGCGCCATCAGCAGGCCTTCTGCGCCTTCGCCGACGAAATTCACCGCCGCCGCCTCGCCGTCGCGCAAATACGCCAGGATCGGCAGGCCGCGTGCCTTGGCCCAGTCCTCGCTGGCCAGTAGCACCACCGATGCACCGTCGGTCAGCGGGGTGGAGTTGGCTGCCGTCAGGGTGCCGCGCGGGCCCCTCTCGAACACCGGCTTGAGGGTGCCGAGCTTCTCCAGGTTGATGTCCGGGCGCAGGTTCTGGTCGCGGGTCAGGCCGCGGAACGGCGTCATCAGGTCGTTCTGCCAGCCCTCGGCGTAGGCCGCTGCCAGCTTGATGTGGCTTTCGTAGGCGAGCCTGTCCTGCTCGTCGCGGGGGATCTGCCAGGTCTGCGCCATCAGTTCGCAGTGCTCGCCCATGGACAGCCCGGTGCGCGGCTCGCCGTTCTTCGGGATGTGCGGCATCAGGTGGCGCGGGCGAATCTTCAGCAGGCTCTTGAGCTTGTCGCCGTTGGATTTGCCGCGGTTGGCCTCCAGCAGGATGCGCCGCAGCCCCTCGTTGACGCCGATGGGCGCGTCGGAAGTGGTGTCCACGCCGCCGGCGATGCCGCAGTCGATCTGCCCCAGGGCGATCTTGTTGGCCACCAGGATCGCCGCCTCAAGGCCCGTGCCGCAGGCCTGCTGGACGTCGTAGGCCGGAGTTTCCGGGGCCAGGCGGGTGCCCAGCACGCATTCGCGGGTGAGGTTGAAGTCCCGCGAGTGCTTGAGCACCGCGCCGGCCACCACCTCGCCCAGGCGCTCGCCGTGCAGGTTGTAGCGCTCGATCAGGCCGTCGAGGGCGCAGGTCAGCATCTCCTGGTTGCTCGCCGTGGCGTAGACGGTGTTGGAGCGGGCGAAGGGAATACGGTTGCCGCCGACGATGGCGACCCGTCGGGTCTGGGTCATGCAAGGCTCCTTGCGGGCTGAGCGGGTTCTGGCGCACAGGCTAACCTTAGCCGGTCCCGTCGCATTGGCCGCCCCGCCATGGCGCAGGTCAGCGCGGTCAATTGCGCGGAACCGGTGCCTGCGTAGAGTGGTCGGCACTTCGAGTATCCGTGCAGGAGCCCCCGTCCATGACCGATCGCTACATCGCCTTCGCCAACTCCAACGTCGGCCGCCGCCTGGTCGGCGCCTTCGGCCTGCCCGCGCCGGTACGCCTGGAACGCTGGAGCGCCGGGCGCACCCGGCCGGTGGACGGCGCCCTGTTGCTGGGCGGGACGGGCAACCTGGGCGAGGCCGTGCTGGGCTTCAGCCAGCGCCTGACCGACGCCGTCTACGCCGCCGTGGAGGGCCAGTACGGCCTGCCGCGCTGGACCGCCGAGCACGGCCCGAAGCTCAAGGCCATGGTGTTCGACGCCAGCGGCCTCACCGGCTTCGAGCAACTGATCGAACTGCGCAACTTCTTCCAGGCCGCCCTCAAGGGCCTGGACCTGTGCCCCCACGTGGTCATCCTCGGGCGCGCCCCGGAATCGCTGAAAGACCCCATCGCCGCCAGCGTGCAGCGCAGCCTGGAGGGCTTCAGCCGCTCCCTGGGCAAGGAGATCCGCCGCGGCGGCAACGTGCAGTTGCTGTACGTCGGCAAGGGTGCGGAAGACCAGCTCGAAGGCGCCCTGCGCTTCTTCCTCTCGCCCAAGAGCGCCTACGTGTCCGGCCAGGTGATCCGCCTTTCCGCCTACGCCGGCCAGGTGCAGGACTGGAGCCGCCCGCTGGTGGGCAAGCGCGCCCTGGTCACCGGCGCCGCCCGCGGGATTGGCGCGGCCATCGCCGAAACCCTGGCCCGCGACGGCGCCGAGGTGGTGCTGCTGGACGTGCCGCCGGCCAAGGACGCCCTCGACGCCCTGGCCGCGCGCCTGGGCGGCAAAGGCGTGGCCCTGGACATCTGCGCGCCGGACGCCGGCGAGAAGCTGGTGGAGGCGCTGCCCGAGGGCGTGGACATCGTGGTGCACAACGCCGGCATCACCCGCGACAAGACCGTGGCGAAGATGAGCGAGGCGTTCTGGAACTCGGTGATCGACGTCAACCTCAAGGCCCCGCAGGTGCTCACCCAGGCCCTGCTCGACGCCGGCAAGCTGCGCGACGACGGCCGCGTGGTGCTGCTGGCCTCCATCAGCGGCATCGCCGGCAACCTCGGGCAGACCAACTACGCGGTGAGCAAGGCCGGCCTGATCGGCCTGGCCCAGGCCTGGGCCCCGGCCCTGGGCAAGAAGGGCATCAGCATCAACGCGGTGGCCCCGGGCTTCATCGAGACGCAGATGACCGCGGCCATCCCCCTGACCATCCGCGAGGCCGGCCGGCGCATGAACTCCATGGGCCAGGGCGGCCTGCCCCAGGACGTGGCCGAGGCCGTGGCCTGGTTCGCCCAGCCGGGCAGCGGTGCGGTGAGCGGGCAGGTGTTGAGGGTGTGTGGGCAGAGTTTGCTTGGGGCGTGAGGGTGGCGGGGATCGCGGACGAGCCCCGAGTGGTTTCCAGGTGGTCTGGGTGTTTGGGGTTTATTCCGCCCCTCTCCCTAACCCTCTCCCTGAAGGGAGAGGGGACCGTTGGGCAGGGTTTGATGTTATGGCGTTAGCCGGCAACCTCGGCGATTTCCGGCTGAAACCACTACTTCTCTCGGCACGGACTAGCCCCCTCTCCCTTCAGGGAGAGGGCTGGGGAGAGGGCGCTCTTCAGGACAAACACCAAAGCCACCGGCAGAACAGCGTTCGCGAGCAAGCTCGCTCCTACGAAAAGCCATGCCCTCCCGTCGCGAGGTTCGTCCCTCTCAAACCTTCCCGCGCTTGCGGAACTCCACCGGCGTCTCCCCCACCCAGCGCTTGAAGGCGCGGTAGAAGGTGCTCGGCTCTGAGAACCCGGTACGCTCGACGATCACCTCGATACGCTCGTCGGTCTTCAGCAACAGCTCCTTGGCCAACCGGCAACGGTAGTCGGTAACCAGGTCGTTGAAGCGCACCCCGGCCATGGCCAGGCGTTCGCGCAGGCGCCGGGCCGGCATGTCCAGGCGTGCCGCCACCTGCTCCAGGGTGGCGCCGCCGTCCACCAGCAGCTCGCCGATCAGCTCGCGTACCTTGCGCACCAGGTCCAGGCGTTCCACCTCGGCCAGTTGCCGGCGCGCCAGCGACTCGTGCATGCGCAGCAGCTCCGGCGCGGCATGGCGCGAGGGCTTGTCCAGCACCGCGGCGTCGAAGACCAGCGCATAGCGCTCGGCGCCCAGGCGCACCGGGCAGCCGTAGACCTGTCGGTAGCGTTCGGCGGGGGCGCCCTCGCCGTGCATCAGCTCCACCTCGTGGGGCCGGAAGTCGCCCTCGGTGAGTGCGTGGAACAGGCGGATCACCGCGCCGGCGAGCATTTCCGGGAAGTGCCGGTTGGTCCCGGCGCTGTGGCCGAGCAGCAGCACGGCGCGCTCGCCCTCCACTTCCAGGCGGGCGTTGAGGGTGTCGGAGAGCAGGCGCACGTAGCGCAAGGCGTGGCGCAGGCCCTCGCCGAAGGTGGCGCTGGAGAGGAACAGGTATTCCAGCAGCAGGCCGTGGAAGGCCGGCAGGTGCCCGGCCAGGTACAGGCCGACGTGCTCCTCGCCGCATTCCTCGGCGGCGGCCTTCCAGAACAGGTTCTGCGCGCTATGCGGGAAGCGCCCGGCCGGCAGGGCGCCCGGCGGCAGGCCAACCCGGGCGAGCACACGGTCGGGATCGCTGCCGCTGGCGCGCAGCGCGTCGATCACCGGGCGCATCAGCGCCACATCGTCGGTCAGATCGTGCATGGTATTTATTCTGGTTATCCATGAAGCGGGCCCATCTTAGGCAGCTTTCCTACCGCCTCTCAAGTAACACGCCATGGCAGCGGTCGAATTATCCACAAGCCCCATGCCAGAGCCGCCGATTGACCGGCCTGCCGCCACGCCGCCCCGCCCCGGCCAATGTCCGGCCGGGTCCGGCGGCTAAGCTGAAGGCAATACCGCTCAGGAGATTCCTAATGCCCAAAGACTGGCTGGACCTGTCCGCCCCACCCGCCCTGCCCGGCCTGTTCCTGCGCGCCGCCGTGCGCCGCGGCCTGCGCGGCCGCAGCCTGCCCACCCGCGGCGTGCGGGCGCCGGTGATGGTCGACGCCCGGAACCTGGAGCGCTACCGCCAGGTGTGCGGCTTCAGGAACGACCACCTGCTGCCGCCGACCTATCCGCACATCCTCGCCTTCGGCCTGCAGATGGGCCTGCTCACCGACGCCCGCTTCCCCTTCCCGCTGCTGGGCCTGGTGCACCTGGAGAACCGTATCAGCGTGTTGCGCCCGCTCGGCGGCCTGGGCCCGTTCCAGGCCAGCGTGCGGGTGGCCGACCTGCAGCCCCACGACAAGGGCGTGACCTTCAGCCTGATCACCCAGCTGCACGACCAGCTCGGCCTGCTCTGGGAAGGCGACAGCCGCCTGCTGTTCCGCGGCATGCGCCTGGAAGGCAGCCCGCCGGAACGCGAGGAACAGCCCGAGCTGCCGCTGGAGCAGATCGACCACTGGCAATGCCCGGCGGACATCGGCCGGCGCTACGCCCGCGTGGCCGGCGACTACAACCCCATCCACCTGTCGGCGGCCAGTGCCAGGCTGTTCGGCTTCCCCCGCGCCATCGCCCATGGCCTGTGGAACAAGGCGCGCAGCCTGGCGGCCCTGGGCGAGCGCCTGCCGGCGGCCGGCTACCAGGTGCAAGTGCGCTTCCAGAAGCCGGTGCTGCTGCCCTCCAGCGTCACCCTGCTGGCCAGCGAGGTGGCCCCGGCCGGGCAGTTCGCCCTGCGCGGCGAGGACGGCCTGCCGCACATGGCCGGCGCCTGGAAACCGCTCGACGCTTGATGCGGCGCCGCTGAAGCCGGAAGCTATGGGGCTCCCAAGGAGCCCCCGATGAACCTCGACGAACTCACCGCACGCCTGCACGCGATCCGCGACCACAACGACTGGATACGCTTCCACAGCCCGAAGAACCTGGCCATGGCCGCCAGCGTGGAAATGGCCGAGCTGGTGGAAATCTTCCAGTGGCTGAGCGAGGACGAGTCGCGCCAACTGCCCGCCGACAAGCTCGCCCACGCCGGCCAGGAGGTCGGCGACATCGTCCTCTACCTGCTGCTGCTCTGCGCCGAACTGGGCCTGGACATGGACCAGGCGGTGCGCGCCAAGCTGGCCGACAGCGAAAGGCGCTTCGTGCATGGCTGACCGACATTTCGACGAACTGTCCACGCGCTTCGCCGAGAAGATCTACGGCGGCGCCAAGGGCGCCATCCGCCTGGCCGTGCTGCAGGCCGACCTGGCCGAAGCGCTGCCCGAGCGCCCGCTGCGCGTGCTCGACATAGGCGCGGGCCTGGGCCACATGGCGCTGTGGCTGGCCGAGCGCGGCCACCAAGTGACCCTCGCCGAACCCGCCGCGCCCATGCTCGAAGGCGCCCGCCAGCGCTTCGCCGAGGCCGGCCGCGCGGCCACCTTCATCGAGGCGCCCTGGCAGGCACTGCTCGGCCAGCTCGACGAACCCTACGACCTGGTGCTGTGCCACGCCGTGCTGGAATGGCTGGCCGAGCCCCAGGCTATCCTCCCCGTGCTGCACCAGTTGACCGCCCGCGACGGCTGGCTGTCGCTGGCCTTCTACAACCGCGACGCGCTCATCTACCGTAACCTGCTCAAGGGCCACTTCCGCAAGCTGCGCAAACAGCGCTTCGCCGGCGAAGGCCAGAGCCTGACGCCGCAGCAGCCGCTGGACCCGCGCGAGCTGGAAGCGGCCATGGCGGATGCCTGGAACATCGAGGCACGCAGCGGTGTGCGGGTGTTCCACGACTACATGCCGCAGGAGTTCCAGCACAAAGCCGAGCCCCTGGACCTGGTGGAAATGGAACTGGCCTACCGCCGCCACCCGGCCTTCGCCGGCCTGGGGCGCTACCTGCACTGGCTGTGCCGCCCGCGCGAATAGGTGCACAATCGGCCCATCACCGTCGTCGCCCGCGCCCCGGCGCGGGCGGGAGCCCCGCATGTCGCCACGCCTGATCCTGCTGCCGCTGCTCGCCGCGCTGGCCGCCTGCCAGAGCCACAACCCCTACACCAGTCAGTCGCTGCCGCCACCCCCGGTGCCGGCCCAGGCCAGCGTCCCGGGCTTCGACCCCGGCGCCTACCCGGCCGCGCCGCCGGACTACGGCCGCTACCGCTCGTGGAACTGGACCGGCGCGCCCAGCGGCGCCACCACCTACGGCAGCTCGCTGCAGGACGCGGTCAGCGAAGGCCTCGACCAGGTCGGCCTGCGCCCGGCGCGCCCTGGCGCCACGCCGGACCTGCGCGTGAGCGCGCGGATCAGCAGCGAGCAGCGCACCCGCCAGGTCACCGACTACTACGGCGGCGGCTACTACGGCGGCTGGAACGATCCCTGGTACGGCGCCTCCATCCCGGTAACGCGAACCTACATAGTGCAGGTCAACGTGGTGCGCATCGAGCTGTACGACGCCCGCGACAACCATGCCGTCTGGGTCGCCTCGGCCGAGTACCAGCCCAGCGGCAACCAGAGCGAACAGGCCCGCGGGCTGCGCGAAGCGGTGCGCAAGGCGCTGTCGGGCTACCCGCCGCACTGAGGCGCTTGTCCGGCTTTGCTGCCAGAAAACTGCGGAATAGGGCCATTTCGAGGCATTCCGCCACTTGCCTTTGCGCACGCTCTGAGCTTCGATGAAGACTCTGCCTGGAGTATGCCGATCATGATCCGCCGTCTGTTGTTGCTGGGCCTGCTGCTGGGCCT
>Ga0182743_1002001_pt1 | contig 18753 bp, 12 predicted proteins | sample eDN3rd30CKraftOP_FD_128522 | JGI IMG/M metagenome (GOLD analysis project Ga0182743, IMG submission 128522) | Enriched Organic Plus compost microbial communities from Emeryville, California, USA - eDNA 3rd pass 30_C Kraft OP (version 2) (version 2) ... | reverse complement strand
CAGTCAGCGTATCTGATTGTACCGTTTTCTACGCCGCAGCTCCGCGGACGAACTGCTCGCACAGCCCCGCGTAGACGCCGCCGTGGGCGAGGAGTTCGTCGTGCGTGCCCCGTTCGATGATTCGGCCCGCTTCCAGGACGAGGACCTGGTCGGCGTGGCGGATGGTGCTCAGGCGGTGGGCTACGATGAAGCTGGTGCGGCCGGCGAGCAGGCGGTCGAGGGCCCGCTGGATGCGAATTTCGGTCAGCGTGTCGACGCTGCTGGTGGCTTCGTCGAGGATCAGGACCCGCGGGTTGGCGAGCATTGCTCGGGCGAAGCAGACGAGTTGCCGCTGGCCGAGCGAGAGTTGGGCGCCCCGTTCGCCGACTTGCGTGTCGAGGCCGCGGGGCAGGCTCTCGATCAGGTCGAGGCAGTCAAGCGAGCGAACCGCTTCGCGCACTTCGTCGTCGGTCGCGCTCGGCCGGCCCATGCGGATGTTTTCGAGCACGGTGCCGGTGAATAGGAAATTCTGCTGCAGGACGATTCCCATCTGGTGATGGAGCGATTCGCCCGTGATGTGCCGCGTGTCGTGCCCGTCGATCAGCACCTGCCCCTGCTGCGGCAAGTAGAACCGCGAAACGAGATTGATGATCGAGCTTTTGCCGCTCCCCGTTTTGCCGACCAGCGCGACGCTCTGCCCCGGCTCAGCGACGAGGTTGATGTCGTGCAGCACGGGGCGATTGGGATCGTAGCCGAACGTCACATTGCGCAGTTCCACTCGCCCTACGATCGGCGGCAGCGGCACGGCGTTGGGCTCGTCCTGCCACTCGGGTGGCTGATCGAGCAATCCGAAGACGCGTTCCGCGCCAGCCATCGCCGTGAGCGCCTGGTTGTACTGGTTCCCCAGGTGCTGGATGGGGCTGAAGAAAATGTTAGCCAGGAAGAAGAACGTGATCAGGTCGTCCACCGGCATGCCGATGCCCGGCGTCAGGACGCGGTAGCCGCCGACCAGCAGCAAGGCTGCGATAAACGCCTGGCTGTTGAGTTCCAGCAGCGGCATCAGCGTCCCTTCCATCCGCGCGGCTTGGACGACGTTGCCGCCGTGCCAATCGAGTAGCTCGCGAAAGCCGGCTGCGTTGGCGTCCTGCCGGACGAAGCCTTGTGTCACGCGCACGCCGTTGACCGACTCGGCCAGCGTCGAAGTAAGTCGCGAAAAGCTTTCCTGCGTGGTGCGATAAGCCATCGACAGCTTGCGGCGGAAGTGCCGGTTCAGCAGCCACAGGCCTGGGCTGATGGCCGCGACGATCAGGAACAATGCCCAATCGTAGTAGAGCATCACGAGCGCCGACACGGTCATCTGGCCGACGCCGACGAGCGTGACGAACAGCACGTCCTGCACGCCGATGCGCAGCGCTTCGCAGTCGGACGTGACGCGGCTGATGATGCGGCCGATCTTGGTCGTGTTGTAGAAGCTCAGCGGCATCGCCTGCAGGTGGGCGAAGATCTTGCCCCGCAGGTCGTGAATGACCGCCTCGCCCAGCTCGAGCGCCAGACGCTGGCGGAAGTGAAAAATCACTTGCGTGCTGCCAGCCAGCAGTAGCAAGCCCATCGCGCCGGCGAGTATCGACGAGAACGATCCGCCTCCCATGATCGGCCCGTTGATGACGGCGCCAATCGTCCAGGCGACCAGCGGAAGTTGAATCGCCCGCACGGTGACGCAGAACAACAGAAAGTTCCGCTTCGCCCGATAGGGGCGCATATAGCTCAGCAGGCGTACGATCAGCCGCAGGTCGAGCGGCGCCTTATCGGGTTCCCGCTGCTCCTCCTTGCGGGCCAGCGTAAGCCAATAGTTCGGCCGGCTCGGCTTGGGGTGGTCGGACGGGCCGTTCGCCCCGCCATGCGGCCGATCGGCGCGCACGGCGACCTGGGCGGGTTTGGGGGCAGAAGGGGCGGCCGGCGAAGCGGACATCAAACCACGGCGGGTGCTAGAGAGCGGGGCTCCTACTATTTACGCTCCCCGGGCAGGAGCGAGCAAGGGCGACGGAGGTTCGCTGACGTGGATTTAATGTGCGGGTGTCCCCGTGGCTGAATCCGCGAGAATGCAAGCAAAGGCGTGTACGCTCGCGGGCTACCGAGGCCGGAGCCTCGGGGAGTTTCGTCTTAGGCTGGAGCCTGGGGACGGAGCATTCGGAAGTGGCCCATTCGGGGCGACGGCTGCCCGCAGAAAGTCGCTCTTGACGTATCCCGCCCCCCCTCCTAACTTTCCCGCGCCTGGCAGGCTCTGCGCCCATTTCGTGGACTGCCTGGCACTTGTCTCCAGGACGGAGCTAATCGCGGCATGAAGCCGAACCTACACGATCTGACGCACCGCGTGACTCGCCGCAACTTCTTGGCCCTGGTCGGGATGGCCAGCTTTTCGGGCTGCGCGACGCCCCTTATGCGCGGGCAGTCGCCCGAGCCTGAGACGCCGGCAGCCGAGGAGGAAAAGCGGCTCGAAACGGTCGGCCGCTATACGACTCCCTGGGGCCTGAACTGGGTCAAGCTCGAGTCGATCGCCCTGGTGACGAACCTCGACAACACGGGGAGCGATCCACCGCCGTCGCCGCAGCGGTCTCGGCTGATGGAGGAAATGCAGTCGCACCAGGTCCGCAACGCCGACGAGATTCTGGCCGATCCGCGAAACGCGATGGTCATTGTGCGCGGCTATTTGCCGCCGGGCGTGCAAAAGGGAGACACGTTCGACGTCGAAGTCCGCAATCCCTCGCGCAGCGAAACCACCAGCCTGCGAGGCGGCTGGCTGATGCAAACCCGCCTGCGCCAGATGGAAGTGATGGGCGGCGCGATTCGTACCGGCAGCGTTGAAGCCATCGCTCGCGGCGACCTGATCGTTGACGCCGTTTTCGAAGGGGAAGGCGACAAAATCAAGGAAACCCGCGCTCGCGTTCTCGGCGGCGGCATTTCGGGCGTCTCGCGCAACCTCGGCCTGGCGATCAGCCGCGACGAAAGCTCGATCCGCATCAGCATGCTGATTGCGCAGGCGATCAACGAACGGTTCTTCACCTACGACGCCGGCGTGAAGAAGGGGGCCGCCGAGGCCAAACGCGACAACTTCATCGAGCTGAGCGTTTCGCCTCGCTACAAGCACAATTTGGCTCGCTACTTGCGCGTGATGCGGCAGATCGTGCTCAAGGAAAACACGATTCAAAAGACCGAACGCTTGCAGCAGCTCGAAAAGAAGCTGCTCGAGCCGTCGCTGGCGGCCAACGCCGCGCTGCAGCTCGAAGCCATCGGCAAGCCGGCGATCGACGTGCTGAAAAAGGGGCTTGCCTCGCCCGATCCCGAAGTGCGGTTCTACTCGGCCGAAGCGCTCGGCTATCTCGACCAGGCGGAAGCGGCCATGCCGCTCGCCGAAGCGGCCAAGAACGAGTCAGCCTTCCGCTGGCACGCTCTGACAGCGCTCACGGCGATGGATCACGTCGCGGCGTATGACGCACTGGTCGAACTGCTGCACGTGAAGAGCGTCGAGACTCGCTACGGCGCCTTCCGGGCGCTGCGCACGCGAAATCCCAAGGATCCGATCACGCGTGGCGAGGTGCTCGACACCAAGTTCTGCTATCACGTGCTCAGCACGACCGGCGAACCGCTGATCCACATCACGCGAAGCAAGCGGCCCGAAGTGGTGCTGTTTGGCGCCGAAATCCGTCTGAAGAACGTGCAGTTCCTCAACGCCGGCAAACGGATCATGGTCAAGGGCCTCGAGACGGGCGAAATCAAAGTCAGCCGGTTCGCTCCGGGCGAAGAAGACAAGCACGAGACGTGCTCGGCCGAGCTGGACAAGGTGATTCGGGCCGTCGTGCGGTTCGGCGCCGGCTACGCCGATGTCATTCAATTGCTCAACGAAGCCAAAAAGGCCGGCTGCCTCGACGCCCGCATTGCGGTCGAAGCGCTGCCGACTCCGGGGCGCAAGTATCAGCGGTCGAACGATCCGGAGATTCCGTCGAACCTCGACGCTCCGCCTGCCGAGGAGGATGACGCCAGCGAGCCCGATCAGCTAGCAAGCGAACGGGTCGCCCGCACTCCCGCGCCGGAACTGTTTACCGATCATCTCCAGGATGCCGCGGAGACGGAAAAACGAAAGTCCGAAATCACCGAAACTTACATCGATCCGGCCTACCAGCAGCCGGAGAAGAAGCGGATAATTGATAAGCTGAACCCGTGGGCCAACTCGGCCAAAGCCAACGTTTCGGACACGCAGTGAGAGAGGGAATAGGGAAGAGCCAAGCGCGATCCCGAGAGAAAAGAGGTAAGAGCAAAGAGGTAAGGGAAATGCCTTGCCAAAGCGCTCCATCTGCGGTCCTCGACTCTCTTGACTCTGGGCTTCGCACATCCTCCCCTTCTCTCCTTGCTCTTACCTCTTCGCTTTCTTCGCCCCATGCTCAAAGCCCTTGAACTTCACGGATTCAAGAGCTTCGCCGACAAGACGCGTTTCGACTTTCCCGCCGGCATCACGGTGGTCGTTGGTCCCAACGGCTCGGGCAAGTCGAACATTGTCGACGGCATCAAGTGGGTTCTCGGCGAACAGAGCGCCAAGAGCCTGCGCGGCAAGGACATGTCCGACGTCATCTTCAAAGGGTCGGAGGTCGCCGGCCGCAAGCCGATGAACACGGCTGAGGCCACGCTGGTCATCGACAACAGCGACGGCCGGTTTCCGATCGACGCTCCGGAAATCCACATCACGCGCCGCGTCTATCGCAGCGGCGAAGGCGAATATCTGATCAATCGCCAGCCGGCGCGGATGAAGGACATCAAGGACATGTTCCGCGGCACCGGCGTGGGGGCCGACGCCTACTCGATGATCGAGCAAGGCAAAGTCGACCGCCTGCTGCAAGCCTCGCCGAAGGATCGCCGCGCCATCTTCGAAGAAGCTGCCGGCATCAGCCGCTTCAAGGCCAAGAAGGTCGAAGCCCAGCGCCGGCTCGAACGGGTCGAACAGAACCTCCTGCGACTGAGCGACATCGTCGAAGAGGTCGAAAACCGGCTGAAGAGCGTTCGCAACCAGGCGACCAAAGCCCGCCGCTACCGCGAATATAGCCAGCGGCTGCAACAGCTCCGCACCCAAGTGGCGCAAGTCGATTGGCGACGCCTCAGCGAGCAGCTTGCCGCACTCGAAGCCGAAGCTGAATCGCACAAGCAGCAAGCCGCCGAGGCTCTCGCCCACGCCGAAGCGCTCGAAGCCCGTTTGCTGGAACTCGACGCCGAAATGACCGCGTGCGCCGAGAACATTCGCGCGCACGAGTCGCGACTTTCTCGCATCACGCAGGAAATCGCCCAACGCTCGGCCGCCAACGAACACGAACGGGTTCGTACAGCCGATCTGGAACAAGAAGCGTCCCGGTTGCGTCGCGACTTGCTCGCCCTCAGCGATCGCGCCGGCGACCTCAAACAGCGGATGCGCGAGACGCAGGCCGAACTCGACGCCGCCGAAGGCGTGCATCGCGGGCTCGAGCAAAAAGCGTCCGCCGCCGAAAGCCGGCTGGCCGAGATCGTCGCCCAGCAGCATCAATTGCGCGAACAAGGCGACCAGCGCCGGCAACAGTACGTCGCGCGCATGCAGTCGGCCGCCGTATTGGCCAGCCAGCTCGAAGCTCACCTGTCGCAGCTTGCGGCGCAAGAGCAACTGCGCGCCGCCCATCAATCGCAGCAGAGCGAACTTGAATCGGCCGCGCAGGCGCTCGCTGCCCAGCTCGAAGCGAGCAAGCAGGCCGAAGAAAAACTTGCCAGCGAAATCGGCAGCCGCCAGGAACAGCTCGAAGAACTGCAGCGCAAGCTCGCCGAGCTGCGCAACCTGTACACATCGCGACAAGACGACCTGGCTCAACTGATCGGCCGCCGGCGCGGCATCGCCGAGCGCGTCACCGTCATCGAAGAGCTGGAACGCAATCACGAAGGGCTCGGCGCGGGCGTCAAAGATGTGCTGGCTCGCGCGAAGGCTGCCGAAACGGGGCCGCTCGCGCAGATTCGCGGCATGGTGGCCGATTTGATTCAATCGTCGGTCGACTACGGCCCGGCGATCGACGTCGCGCTCGGCGACGCAGCGCAGTACGTCGTGGTCGACGCTCCGCTCGCCGACCTGCCAGCCACGGTAAAAGGCGCCGGCTCGCTGGGCGGACGCGTCACGTTCCTCGCGGCGCAGGACGCATCGCTGCGAGCGGAAACAGAAACGCTTGCCCCCGCGCTGCAAGGCGATCCCGACGTCATCGGCCGGGCGGATGAACTGGTTCAGGTCGAGTCGCAGCACCGCCCGCTGGCCATGCGATTGCTCGCCACGACGTGGGTGGTTCGTTCGCTCGCCGCTGCGTTTCGGCTGCGAGACTCGCTCCCCGCCGGCGCTCGGCTGGTAACGCTCGAAGGAGAACTGCTCGAATCGCACGGCGCCCTCGCGGTTGGTCCGCGGCAAGCGGCCACCAATTTGGTATCGCGTCGCAGCGAGCTGCGGGCGGCGCGGCAAGAGCTGGCTGTGCTCGATCATCAGATTTCCGCAGCCCAGCGCGAAACGCTCCACCTGCGAACCGAAATCGAACGCCTCGAAGCGCAAGCGAACGAAGCGACCGACGCCGTCCGCAAATTGTCCGCCTCGGCTGCCGAACTTCGCCTGCAATCGCACACTGCCGAGCAGCGCGTGCAGCAGAACGAGCAACAGCAAGCCGCGCTCGCCGCTTCGCTCGCCGAAATCGAACAACGCTGCACGTCGCTCTCCGCCTCTGCGGAGCGTTGCCGCCAGCAATTGACCGAAAGCGAAGCCGAAGTCGCCTCGCTGCAGCAAGCCATCCGCGGCGAAGAGCAAAAAATCGCCGAACTCGACGGCCTGCGCCAGCAAGCCGCCCGCGAAGCGACCGCCGCTCGCGTGGAATTGGCCAAAGGGGAACAACGCCTCGAAGCCTTGCGAGCCCGCGTTGCGCAGTTCGAAGAAGACAGCCGCGACCGTGAGCGGGCCATCGCTCAAACCCGGCAACAGCTCGAACAGAATCAGCAGCGCCGCACCACCTCCGAATTGACGATCCTCGGCGCCACCGCCGAAATGGCCCTGCTCTACCTCGATCGTCAATCGCTGCAGCAGCAAATCGGCGAGCAAAACGAAGCTCGTGAAGCGGCCGCCGCCGGTCGCGGCGAGCTGTCGAGCAAACTGCAATCGCTCCGCAAAAGCCTCCGCAAGTTGGAGGAGCAGCAGCACCAGGCGGAACTTGCTGCCGGACAAGTACGCCACGAGCGGACGTCGCTCGCCGAGCGAATGCTGGCCGACTACGGCATCGAAGTCGCCACGCTCAGCGCCCCCGCGGCCGAAGAGGAGCAGGAACGCGCCGCCGTCGAAGAAGAAATCGAATCGCTGCGCCGCAAGATCAATCAAATCGGCGCGGTGAACCTCGACGCGCTTGAAGAACTCGACGACTTGGAAACCCGCTTCGAAAGCCTGTCGAGCCAACATCGCGACCTGACCGAAGCCAAACAGTCGCTCGAACGGATTATTCACAAGATCAACGCCGACAGCCGCCGGCTGTTCATCGAAACGCTTGAAGCGATCCGCGTCAATTTTCAGGCGCTCTATCGCAAGGCGTTCGGCGGCGGCAAAGCCGACATCGTGCTCGAAGAAGGCGTCGACGTGCTGGAATGCGGCGTCGACATCATTGCCACGCCTCCGGGAAAACCGTCGTTCAGCAATTCGCTGCTGAGCGGTGGCGAGAAAGCGCTCACAGCCGTCGCCTTGCTGCTGGCCATTTTCCAGTTCCGCCCGAGCCCGTTCTGCATTCTCGACGAAGTCGACGCGCCGTTCGACGAAGCGAATATCGGCCGCTTCGTTGACGTGCTCAAGGAATTCCTAGGCTGGACGAAGTTCGTCATCGTTACGCACAGTAAGAAGACGATGACGGCGGCCACGACTCTCTACGGCGTGACGATGCAGGAGTCGGGCGTTTCGAAACGCGTGGCTGTGCGCTTCGACGATGTGACCGACGACGGCCACATTCGCAAGGACGCCCTCGAACGGGCCGAGAACGCCAGCGACGACAGCCAGCGCGGCGTGGCGTAAGCGTTTCTTAGCTCAGACGACTCGATCGATCAGTCCGACCGCCCCGGCAGGTAAGCGATGCCCGATATGAGGAGTAGCGGGGCGAACGTCCTCCTCAATTGGACGTTTCTGTCTGTATCTTTACCCCCTTTTGTGCGGGGTGATGTCGAACTCCGCCATTTTTGATGGTCCGCCTGTGGCGACTCCGGCAGCGTCCAGTGCCCTGTGATAGCAGGCCCTGAGAGCGGTACTGCTGGGCAAAAAGTGGGAACAATGGCCGGAAAATTAGAGTTGTAGGGTGAGAAGACCGCCCGCCAGACCCTTCGCTGCGAGGTTCCATTGAGGGGGATCGTCCCCGCTGCGGGGCAGAAGAATCAATTTCGGGAAAAACAAAAAGAAAAACGGATACATTTGCGGGTCCCCGGCGTTTATAGACTGCCGAGCGTGAAGAGGCGAGTAAACCACTCGGTGGAACAACGCCTGGTCTCTCTCCTTTTCATGTTAGGCGACTGCCTAGATTTTGCTCGGCGCATGCGCTCCGAGAGAGACCGCGAGCACGGCTGCGGACGATCGCCGCTGCTTCTGAAGGTCGATCAACGGCAGGGTGGCTGAAGTTCCAGCCGACGCTTCTCCTCGGCGCCGACAAGAGGCACGTGCGTTTGGAGAAGATCCTGGAAGAATTCAGCCAATACCGGCTTCCTTCCACGAATTACCCAAGACAGATCCTCTCCTCCAGGGCCAGCGTCTCAGGGCAAAGCAGTAAGTTGTGCCGGCACGCGGGCTGTTTCTTCAGTGCATTGCATGTGCGTGAGTCTGCGCGTGCGCGCTGGATGAACGGGCCTCCGAATCGGCCAGTTCGAGGAGTCTCACTCAGCTATGGCAAAGTCCCCGTCCGCTGACGATGTGAAGCTGATGAATAGCTTCGAAGCGATTCGCAAGACGCTCCTCGCCAGCCCACGCCAAGATCGGCTGCACAAGCCGCTCGCCTATTGGGCGCTTCCGAGCGATCGCCGTCTGCCGTTGGCGTTTCTGTCGTACACGTTGCACGAGCTGTTGCAGCAGACCTACGACGAACTCGCTAGCACTGCCGGAATCGGCCGCAAAAAGATGCAGTCGCTCGTGAAGCTGCTCCATCGGGCCGCTAAAGACGAGCCCGTCGCCGTCGCGGCGCCTGAAGTGGCCGAAGAGCCAGCCGTCATCGCCGCCAGCAACGGCCATCACGATGGCCCATTCGATCCCGGTATGGTTTCGGAATTCACGTGGGCCAAATGGTGCCAGACGGTTCGCGCCCACGGCATTGGTCACGAGTTGATCGGTCGTCTCGCGCCGTCGCTGCAGTCGGTTCCGACGGTCATCTGGAACACGCCGCTCAGCTTCTATCTCGACATGACGCTGGCCGAGATGCGCCAACTGAAGACGCACGGCGAGAAACGCGTGCGCGTTGTGCTCGAGGTCTTCCATCGCGTGCATCAGATGCTCACGCGCGTCGATCCGGCGCGCGGCCTGACCATTCGCCTGACGCCGCGCTTCGTGGGGCAGATCGAGGATTGGATTCACGAGGTGTACTCGCGAAAGTTTCCTCCCGCGGTGAACGAGCTCGAAGAACGCATGGTGCAGCCAATCCTTTCGCAGCTCGAAATCGACGCCGGAACGACTGTCGCCGCCATCGCGCGGGCTCGGCTGGGCGTCGGCGCTGACCATCAGAGCGTTCGCAACCAGGCTCGCCAGTTGGGCGTCACGCGGGCCAGGATCTATCAACTGCTCGAGGACTGCCATCATGTGATGCAGGTTCGATGGCCCGACGGCCGGCGGCAGATCGACGAGCTGGCGCAGTGGCTCGACCAGAACAACTCGTCGGCCGATTGCGCCAATCAGATCGCCTCACTCCGCGAGCTGCTCTATCCACTGAAGTTTGATTCGGTGGCCGAGCACCTGATTGCTCAGCCGACCCGGCATCGGGACTAGCTGACGGCACTGCCATGCCACATGATGTGGAAAAGGACCGGCCGGGGCGCCGGTCCTGGGAGCGAAGGAGCGTAGCCAGTGCAGTTGCCGGTCATCTATCTTGCCCGCCACGGCGAGACCGAGTGGAGTCTTTCGGGGCAGCACACAGGAAACACCGACTTGCCGCTCACGCCGCGCGGCGAGCGGAACGCCAAACGTCTCGGCGAGCGACTTGCCGGAACCGCCGTCGACCACGTCTTCACCAGCCCACTCTTGCGGGCGCGCACGACCTGTGAGTTGGCCGGCTTTGGCGAGCAAGCGGTCGTCGACGAAGACTTGCGTGAATGGAACTATGGCGACTACGAAGGGCTCACGACGCCGCAAATTCGCGAGCAGCGGCCCGATTGGCAGCTCTTTCGCGATGGCTGTCCGGGGGGCGAAAGCGTCGCCGAGATTGAAGCCCGAGCCGACCGCGTGATCGCCCGGCTGAGAGCTTGTTCGGGCAATAACCTGCTCTTTTCCAGCGGCCATTTTTTGCGCGTGCTTGCCTCCCGCTGGATTGGACTGAGCGCCGCGGGCGGGCAAAACTTTCTGCTGAGCACGGCGACGCTTTCGGCGCTGGGATACGAGCACAAACTCGACGAGCCGGTGATTCGGCTATGGAACGACGCCCGGCACGTGGGCGACTGACGGCCAGTCGGTTACAACGATAGTTGCTTGCTTGTCTGAACTCGGAATCTCGCCGACCGCTGCGCCCACGGAGTGGAGTCATGGAACTTGGATACGACCAGCCGCTCTACATTCTTCCGTTCGACCATCGGCATTCGTATGGCTCGGAGGTGTTTGGCTTTCACGAGCCGCTGCAACCCGACCAGATTGCGATCGTGGCTGCCAGCAAAAAGTTGATCTACGACGGCTTTCGCCGCGCGGTCGCCGGCGGCGTCCCTCAGGATCGGGCTGGCATTCTCGTCGACGAGGAATTCGGCGCCGAAGTGCTGCGCGAGGCGGTCGCGAGCGGCGTGATTGTGGCGCTGCCGGTCGAAAAGAGCGGCCAGCATGAATTCGACTTCGAATACGGCGACGATTTCGCCGCCCACATCGAGGCCTTTTCGCCCACGTTTGTGAAAGTGTTGGTGCGCTACAACCCGGAAGGGGATGCGGCGCTAAACGCTCGCCAGATCCAACGGTTGCGGCGAGTTTCGGACTACTGCCGCCAGAGCGGCCGGCGGTTGATGTTCGAATTACTCGTTCCGCCCGAGAAGGCACAGTTGGATCAAGTCGGCGGACAGCAGGCGGAGTACGACTTGAACGTGCGGCCGAAGCTCATGGTCGCGGCGATCGAGCAGATTCAAGAGGGCGGCGTCGAACCGGACGTCTGGAAGATCGAGGGGCTCGACCGGGCTACGGATTGCGAACGCGTTGTCGCAGCCGCCCGGCGACCGGGACCTGGCGGCCTCAGCCGGGAGCGCGTCGGCTGCATCATCCTGGGACGCGGCGAGAATGAAGCCAAAGTGCTCCAGTGGCTCCGCACGGCTGCGGCGGTGCCGGGCTTCATCGGTTTTGCGGTCGGACGATCGAGCTTTCTGCAAGCCATCGTCGACTGGCGGGCCGGCAAGATCGACGCTGATCGGGCGGCGGATCAGATTGCAGCCAAGTATCGGGAATGGACCGAAGCGTTTGAGGACGCGCGGCGCGCCGCCGGGCTGCCGACGTAGCGGTATGCGACGCCGCATCCTCAGAGACCGCGGTTAGCCCAGCGTCCTACCAAAGTTCCGGCGTGACCGGGCCGCCCGGCGGATCGGAGAAGTACCGCCGGCTGGCGCGGGGGAAGATGTGCCGGCTGACCGGGGCAAAGCCTTCCGCATCCTGGAAGTACATGTAGTGCGTGATGCGGATCGCCTCTTCGGTGACGCGGATCCAGTTGAACGAGTTCTTCTCTTTCTCGCGGGCTCGGCCGCGGCGCGACGTCGTGGTACCGCTTTGCACGATCACAATGCCGTGCTGCCGGTCTTTGCCGGGGTAGACGTCGAGCGAATTGCCGATGTAGGCCCGGTGCAGGTGCCCGCCCAAAATCATCTCCACCCCGATCTGCTCGAACGCATCGAGCGCGCGACGCGAGTTGGGCATCACGCTGCTCTTTTCGTAGTCGGGCGCGGGGGAGAAATGGTGGTGGGCGACGAGGATGCGAACGTGATCCGCCGGCGCCTTACGAAACTCGCGGCGGGCGTACTCGATCGCCGATTCACGGATCCGGCCGTTGGTGATCGCTCGCAATGGCGACGTGGAGTCGAGCGAAACGATCGTCGCGTGCTCAAGCGTGGTCGTGTAATTCAGTTCGGGCGTGATGTACTTCTGGTACAGCTCGTGCGGCGTGAAGAGGCGTTCCCACACGCGGTAGAGCGGCACGTCGTGATTGCCGGGGCAGACGACGAGCGGCACGCGCGGCAGGCGGTCGAGGTACTCGCGAGCCGCTTCGTACTCGCGGATCTTGGCCCGCTGCGTGAAATCGCCGCTGGCGACGATGACGTCCGGCTGTAGCGCTTCAGCCGCCTTCAAAGCCGCCTCGCCGACGTGCGGCAGGTAATATGGGCCGAAGTGCAGATCCGAGATGTGCATCAACGTAAGCATCGGATCAGTGTAGCGCCGGATGGGCGGCGGCGCATACCACCCGTGAGCGAGCGGAAAATGCCGCAGCTACGCGATGAGCTGGCGACCGTCGCACGGCTTGCGGATGCACGCGAGAGCGCTAGGCCGCGCGACGCTGGGCGTCGCCGCGGTTTGCGCTTTGCTGCTCGCGAGCCGCGTCCAGCGAGAACGTCTGGGCGGCGACTTGCTCGAGCGTCGTAGCCGCGGCGGCGACGCGATCGGCGTGCCGCTGGCTAGGATCGGTTTCGAACCAGGCAAGCAGTCGGCCCAGCGGACGCGTGAAGGCTTCCAGCGTCGGCAGATAGGCCGCGTCGCTCGCCAGAGCCCACAGCAGACGCGTTGCGCTTCCCGACGAGCAGCGCGCGGCATGCCGGCGGTAGAATCGCTCAGCGGCTGCGCCGGCGCTGAGGCCGCGCAATCGCTGGCTGCCCGACTCGCTGAGCGCCAGCGGCAGGCTCGGCTCGACGACGGTTCGCAGGCCGAGGTCGCTGATGGCGAGCCCCAGGTCGAGATCGGCGTAAGCGTCGCCGACGCGCTCGTCGAAGCCTTCCAGCGCGAGCAGAACATCGCGGTGATAGAACCCGGCATCGAGCGTCGGCCCGCTAATTTGCGCCTCGAGCGACGCGATATCGCTCGTCGAGTCGGCCAGAATGACGCGGCGGCGTCCGTCCGACGTCAGGGCCACGCCCGCCTGAGAGCCCGCCGCGGTTTGCACCAGTGGCGAGACGGCTGCGACTTCCGGATCGTGGAAGTGGGCCAGCGCCGGCGCGGTCCAATGCTCGGTCACTTCGATGCCACAACCGAGCAGATGGATGATCTCGCCTTGCAGTTGTGGCAAGGCTTCGTTGATCAGGCCGATCACGCTCCGCTGCTGGGGTGCGTGGATCAAACGCAGCTCATCGCCCAAGCCGTACGGATCGTCGTACTCCGGCACATGCGCGAGCACGACCTCGCAGTCGGCGGGCCTGTTCTGCAGGACCGATACGAGGGTTCCCTCAAACTGTTGAGGAAGACCTAGCCAGGGGATCAAGATTGAGAGCCGAGGCACGCTAGCCATCCTTGGAGAGCAAGCGGCAGGATACGAGTCCCCGCCGCGGATCGGTCCCGTCAGCTTCTATTTCGGCAACGCCCAGAGCCGGCGTTTATCTAAACTGCCAGCAGTAAGCTGCGCTCGCCAAACTTGCCTGGCTTAACGAGGCGATTGCTAGCACCCGCGATTGAGTGGCGCTTGCGGTCGCGAGTCCGACTAGTCGAAGCGTGGCTCTAAGCCAAAGTGGCGCAGGAACTTGATTTCCTGTTCGCGCATCTCAGCTTTCGCCTCCGGCGTTTGATCGTCGTAGCCGATCAGGTGCAGCGAGCCGTGGATGACGTATAGCAGCAGTTCATCCATCGTCGACCAGCCGAACCGCTCGGCTTCGCGGCTGGCATAGTCTGCCGAGACGATAATCTCTCCCTCAAGCCTGCCATCGTCAGCCTCGAACACAAAGCTGAGCACGTCGGTGGGATAGTCGTGGTCGAGGTGCCGCCGGTTCAGCTCGTGCATCTGCGGATCGTCGACGACGGCGATGCTGATTTCCCCTTCGCGGTAGCCGCCGCTTTGGACCACTTCGCGCGCCGCCGCGATAAGACGCTGCTCGTCGACCGCATGGCGGTCCTGCTCTTGGGCGACTAAGACGTCGATCATCGGAGTGAACGTGCCGGATCAGGCGGTTTGGTGTTCCGGATACTTCACTCGGCCGTGGTAGACCGCCGTAAGCGACTTCACCAGGCTGTCTTCGATCGTGCGCAGCTCCGAGAGAGTCAGGCCGCACTCGTCGAACTGGCCGTCGAGCAGTCGTTTCATTGCCAGATCGTGCACCAGGCTTTCGATGCGCGACGGCGTAGGATCGACGAGCGCCCGGCTGGCGCTTTCCACAACGTCGGCCAGCATCAGCACGGCGGCTTCTTTCGTCTGCGGCTGCGGGCCTGGATAGCGGAACGTGCTTTCGTCGAGTTCGCCCGAATCGGGGAACGCTTCGAGACGCTTGGCCTCGCGGCGATAGAAGTATTCGACGAGCGTGGTGCCGTGGTGCTGCTCGATGAAATCGATAATCGACTGCGGCAGGTGATGCTGGCGCGCGAGGTCGGCGCCGTCCTTCACGTGCGCGATGATCACCAGCGTGCTCATCGCCGGCTGCAGAGATTCGTGGCGATTGCCGTCGGGGCCTTGGTTTTCGACGAAGTACGACGGCTTGAGCATCTTGCCAATGTCGTGGAAGTAGGCCCCCACGCGCACCAGCAGGCCGTTCGCGCCGATCGATTCGGCCGCCGTTTCGGCGATCGAGGCGACGTTGATCGAGTGGTTGTAAGTGCCCGGCGCGCGGCGGACGAGCTGTTGCAGCAGCGGATGCTGCACGTCTCCCAGTTCGAGCAGGCTGATGTCGGTTTGCACGTCGAACAGTCGTTCGACGAACGGCAGCAACCCGGTCATCAAGATGCCGGCTACGACCGCGCAAAACGCGAACCACGCGGCGCCGACGACGAGCGTCACGTAGAACGACTGCCCGAACCACTCGTTGATGTAGTTATCGCTTGGCGAAACTGCGAAGTTGGCGCCGTAGGTTTGTCCTTCGAGCGTCCCCACGCCGATCGCCGTGGCCATCACGACCGCGCCCGCTACCGCGCCCACGTAAATGAGCTTGGTTCGGCTGCGAATGCGTCGCAGCAGCAGAATGGCTGCGGCGATGCCGCTCACCAGAATCACAAACTCCGCCAATCCGTGTTGCAAAGCGAACGCGATGATCAGCGCCACCGAAGCGCTCAGCAGCAGCGCGAGTTCTTTCTCGTAGGCAATGGCAGCCGTCATGCCGAACAGCATCAGCGGGATGATTTCCGCGCGGAACCGATCCCCCGACGCCATCCAACACATGCAAACCGTGGCGACGATCGCCCCGAGCAGGATTGCGAAGCGGCGCAGGTCGATCAGCAGGCGGCGGTTGCGGTGGAAAATGTAGAAGCCGCACAGCACGTACACGGCCAGATAAAGGCCAAACGTCGCCAAGCTATACCGCAGCCGATTGGTCCAATGCCGCTCGGAGAGCCATTTCTTGTGTTCTTCTTGCAGCAGCGCGTAGGCGGTGGCGTCGATCGGCTGACCGCCGGCTGCTAGTTGGTCGTCGCCCGCTTTGTAATGCCGCATGAACGGCGGCACGGCGCTGGCGGCTCGTTCGGCTTCCGCTTCGGAGGCGACTTCGTCGCGCGTCAGCAGCTTGATGTTCGACAGGTTCTTGTCGAGCCAGTTGATCATCATCTCGCCGACGATCTTGCCTTCATCCCCCTGCCCCATCTGGGCAGCCAGGGCGTCTTGCAGCCGCGTGGTAATTCCGGGGCGCAGCTTCGCCAGACGCAATTCATCCACCGCCGCGCGATGGGGTTCCGCGTCGGGAGGAGCGCCAGCCGGTTTGATAAGGATCGTGGTCTGGCTGCCTTTTTTCTGCGGCGGCTCGTTGGCGTCGAGGATGCCGCTCCGTTCGAGCGGTTTCAGGGCGTCGCTAATCGCGCTTTCGAGTTTGGCCAGGTCCATGCCGTTGTCGAAGAACTTCTTCAAGGCGCGCAGGCGCCGCGAAGGAAGCTCGGGGTCGGCTTCGGGAACCGAAATCGGATCGAACTTCGACCAATCGGTCGGATGCACGTCGGTGGCGGCATCGGCCTGGCTGATGCGCAGCAGCTCGTTGGTCAGCTCCTGCCGTAATTGATGGAGCGGGCCCAGGTCGAGCGTGTAGACGTTTTCGGCCGACTCGCGCGCCTGCTTGCGCAGGTGGGCCGTTTCCTGCTGATCGAGCACTTCGAAATCGACGCGGGCAATGATGTCCCGCGGCGGGACGTAGCCCGTGCGATACGGAAACGCGGGCGCCCAAGCCTTGGTGAACAGCCACATGGCCAGCGCGGCGGCGATGCACAGACCGATGCGCACGAGCACATCGCTACGGCGCACCGTCTCCATCAGCCGAGCGAAATGGCCGGGGGGAAGCGCCAGACCGTTGGACCGGTGTGGGCGGAAGCGGCGTGAGGGAACGTACGACATGGCTTATCGCGGCGTCAGTCGCTTAGCGTTTGCGAGACAGCGCAGCCTTGGGCTCGTCCTCATAGGCCCGCACAATCTCCTGAACCAGGCGATGGCGGACGATATCCGACTTGGTCAGTTGCACCACATTGATGCCCTTGATGTCGCTCAAGCGATGGAGGGCGTCGGTGAGCCCACTGGCGCTTGCCCGCGGCAAGTCGACTTGCGTCGTGTCGCCCGAAATGACGATCTTCGAGCCGTTCCCCATGCGGGTGAGGAACATCTTCATTTGCGAAACGGTCGTGTTCTGCGCTTCGTCGAGGATAATGAACGCTTCGTTGAGCGTGCGGCCGCGCATGTAGGCCAGCGGCACTACTTCGACCACGTCCTGCTCCATGTAGCGCTTCATCTGGTCGTAGTCGATCATCTCCTGCAATGCGTCCAGCAGCGGACGCAGGTAGGGATTGATCTTGGCTGTGATGTCGCCGGGCAGATAGCCGAGGCTTTCTCCCGCTTCGACCGCCGGGCGAACCAGCACGATCTTGCGAATCTGGTGATTCTTCAACGCCTCGACGGCCACCGCCACCGCCAGATAGGTTTTGCCAGTTCCAGCCGGGCCAATGGCGAACGTGATGTCGTGCTCGCGGATCGATTGCACATAGCGAGCTTGCCCCTGCGTGCGCGGGACTATCCGCTTCACCACGTTTACGACGTCGATCGGAACGACCGAGTCGACCTTCTTGCCTTGAACTCGGGCCAGCACCTCAGCTACGTACTCGACGCTGACTTCCCCCTGCTCGTTGAGCCGGTTGGTCAGTTGTTCGAACACCTGTTTGGTCTTGGCGACGGCTGAGTCTTCTCCGGCGACCCGAATGGCGCCGTCGCGATGAACGATCGAAGTGCCGAGCGTATCGCGGATTGTCCGCAGGTGTTGATCACGCGCGCCGAAGAGAGAGAGAACCCGCTGCGGGTCATCCAGCGCGATGGTAGCTTCTGTCATGGAACTGGCGACGGACCGTAGTCCGCACGCCCCTAGGGAACGAAACCTTCCTGAACGATTAAGTATACCCGACTTCTTGCCCAAGGCACTATGCTGGGAGCGGGGTTCGTCAGTAAGGCTATAGCAGATATGTGTTTAGGGCGTCTGGTCGGGTCGCGCTCCGCCGCCCACCGCTCACCCCGCCCCGACACCGCGGTCAAAAGCGTCTTGCTCCCGAACGCTTACAGCCAGGGTCGATTCGAACAGGTTTGACGAGATCGTCCACGACGGATTCTGGTCGGTGTGCGCGTTGCAGTGCGTCACCAGCAGGTGGTAGAGGAACTTGAACAGCCGCCGCGGCACGCGCAGCGAGCGGAAAGCCTCGATCAGCCGCTGCTCGCTCAGGCTGGGGTCAAAAAGCTCGCGTAAGGACGGTTTCTGTCCGGCTTGGGCGCAGGCGCGGACCCGCGCGTCGGCGACGTCGAACAAGGCTTCGCCCGTCCACTCGAACGACGGCACCATGTTTTGCTTGTCGAGCCGGGCCCGCTGATAAAACTCCCGTTCCTCGCGCTCGATGAAGCGAGTCAGCTCGATCGGCAGCATCAGCTTGAGCCCCAAGCCGGGATGCTTGAGGAACTTGTTGTCGAGCATCGGCCAAAGGAGGGCCTTCATCAGCTCGGCCGAGCCGTTGATCAGATGCGGCTCGTCAACTCGGTCGACCAGCACCACGATGCCCGGATGGCCGAGCGACTGCAAAATGGCTTGCAGCTTGAGGAGCAATTCGTAGCGGTCGTCGGTGCTGTCTTTGTTCGGCAGCGGTTGGCCGGCGAGTTCGGCAGCCGTGAAGTGCATCAGCGTCTGCCGCAGGGCGTTGGTCTCGTGATTGCCCACGCGCATCCGTCGCAAGATGCCACGCGCGAGCCAGAACGTCTTCCAAGCCTTCCACAGCCAAGGCGACCAGCCGGCAAACAGCAGAATTGGGTAAACCCACCACGGCGGCAGCGAGTTCTGCGCCCCTTTGGCAAGCATCACGATGACCACCACCGCCACGAGCAAGGTCCATACGATGCCCAGCGCCAGCGGCCAACGGGCCATCAGCGT
>Ga0182743_1001994_pt1 | contig 18791 bp, 14 predicted proteins | sample eDN3rd30CKraftOP_FD_128522 | JGI IMG/M metagenome (GOLD analysis project Ga0182743, IMG submission 128522) | Enriched Organic Plus compost microbial communities from Emeryville, California, USA - eDNA 3rd pass 30_C Kraft OP (version 2) (version 2) ... | reverse complement strand
GAACACGCAGTCCGTGATGCTGGCGTTGAGGAGTGGGCAGCGAATCGCCAAACCGTTGAGCTTCCCTTGCAGCTCTGGGAAGATGAGGCCGATGGCGGTAGCGGAGCCAGTCGTCGTGGGAATGAGCGACAACCCGCCGGCACGATTGCGACGCAGATCCTTCGTATCATCCAGCGGCACATCGACGATCACTTGCGTGTTGGTGAGGTTGTGCACGGTGGTGATGGAACCGTGTACGATGCCCAACTGCTTATGGATCACAGCCACGATGGGAGCGAGGCAGTTGGTTGTGCACGAGGCGGCAGTGACGAAGGCGGGCCTGGCGGCGTCGTACTCGTGCTGATTCACGCCCATCACCACGTTGAGCAGACCTTTGACAGGTGCGGAGATGACGACTTTGCGCGGGCTCTCTGCGTGGCCGGTGTACACTGCCTCCAGCTTCTCCTTGGTGACGAAGGCGCCCGTGCATTCGAGGACGAGATCCACTCCCATCGCCTTCCAGGGAACACTGTCGGGCGAGGCATACCGACTGACCGTCACTTTCTGCACGCTCTCCCCCTCTCCGATAGAGATACTCTGAGCATCATCGGCGCGCACAGGAGTGCCCCACTTGCCATGCACCGAGTCGTACGTGAGGAGATGAGCGCACTGATTCGCGTCGCCTGCGAGCTCGTTGATGTGCACAAACTGAAGGATGGATGCATGCACCCAGCCGGCACGGAATGCCAGCCGGCCCATGCGGCCGAAGCCGTTGATACCCACACGGATGCGTCGAGAAGCAGCAGACGACATGTGCGAGAGGTGGGAGAATGCTGCAGCCACGCACACACACACACGCACACACACACACACACACACACACACTGCCTGTCAGCATCACGGAAACAGTGGAGCACCCGAGCTTACTGTATATGAGGGCATTTTCTTACCACCGTGAGATCCGGGAAGAAGGGGAGGCAAGGGGTAAGTGTGCGACGATGAATCTGCTCCTTGGGACGTGTCTGCTGTTGTCGTGTGGGTCGGTCGCTGCAGATCTGTGCTGGGTTCTGTGAGATGGGCGTTCGCGATGAGATGACAGCAGCACAAGCGCAACACCCACCCGTAAGATTATGTGAGCACTGAGAGAGCTGAGAAGAGAACGACAATGCTAGCAGCGTGGTCTGCACACCGAGCAAACGCAGCGCATCCAGGCAACACTGCCACGCTGCCGCAAGGGTAGGACAGTGGAGTAGCGCGTCTTCCACCGTCTGCTGACATTGCGGATGCAGCGGGCACACCGGCGAGATCTGTGCAAGCAGGGCGCAGGCGCAGAGCCCCATGTCGGAAGGGCGTCTAGCGACGGGGCCACCGCCCAGCACCTCACTCTCCCGCCCGCGATCCGCAACGCAAGGAGGAGCCAGTGAGAACATTCGCGCGCGACTGCCACAATACAACGTGCGCTCTTCCACGCCACCACATCGGTTCCGTCTACTCATTCGCTGTCGCCACTACAGCCCTCTGCCGCACTTCTCGTCGCCCCTAGGCTCCCATGGCCAGCAGTGCGGCAGCGCGAGAGGAGGAGATCAGCCACGTGATGTGGCATGCGTCGCTGGCCGACGCGCAGCACGCGGATGCTGCCGCTGCTGTCGCTCCTCCTCTGTCCGTCCCTCCAACCCCGTCGCAGGCAGTCCTCACGCTCCCACCCGCTGCGCGAGAGGTGCTGCCGTCGGACATGCGCAACTTCTACGTCATCTCTCTCGTCTACCTGCTCTTCACCATTACCGACACCGCTCTGCGTGTCAGCATTCTCCTGCACGTCAACAACCTCGGCTTCTCTGCCTTTGAGATCTCCCTCATGTTCTGTTCCTACGAGCTGTGCGGAGTGTTTACCAACTTCGCCGGCGGTCTGCTGGCGACACAGATCGGCCTCAAGTACATGTTGCTGGGCGGAGTGGCATGCCAGATCTGCAGCGTCTGTTTGCTCGTACCGTTTCGAAACTCAGCGGTGTTTGACGTGTTCCCCACCCTCGCCGGGCGCATCGCCTATATCGCTTTCACGCAGTGCTTCTCCGGCATCGCCAAGGATATGATCAAGTTGAGTGGCAAGAGTGTGTCCAAGTTGGTGCTGAACAAGGAGGAGCAATCGACGTTGTTTCGACTCGTCACCAATATCACGGGTGCCAAGAATGCGGTCAAAGGCGCGGGCTTCTTCCTCGGCACTCTACTTCTGCAGTTCACCAGCTTTCAACCGACGCTGCTGATTCTCCTCGCACTGCTGGCCGTCCTCGTGCCCTTCATCTGTCTCCAGCTTGGTACCGCGATCGGTCGTTCGGGCTCGCGCATTCAATGGCGTGACGTGTTGTCGAAGACGCGAGAGTTCAACCTCCTTTGCATGGCGCGTCTGTTCCTCTTTGGCTCGCGCGACATCTGGTTCGAGGTAGTGCTTCCGATCTACTTTCGCAATCAGCTGCGTTGGCAGTCCATCGCGGTGGGCAGTTTTCTCGCTGGATGGATCATCGTGTATGGTGGCGTGCAGTCCAATACGGACAGGCTGGCTCTCAAGCCTCTCGGCTGTCGACCTCCCACCACTCGGCACCTGTGGCCGTGGGCCTGCGCGCTGGTTGTGACGTCTGCTGTGGTGGCACTCGCCTTCACGCTGACGCTTCCTGGCCAATCGATCGCCACCGCGACAGCCATCGTGGTCAGTGGACTGACTGCTTACGCGATCGTCTTCGCGGTCAACTCGTCGGTGCATTCGTACTTAGTCGTGCTCCTCAGCGACCATGACAAAGTAGCGCAAGACGTGGGCTTCTATTACATGTCGAATGCGCTTGGTCGCTTGGTCGGCATCCTGCTGGGCGGCGTACTCTACTCCTTCTACGCCATGGCTTCGGAGTCCAAGACAGAAGACGATGCTCGCAGTGAGTCATTCGCAGCCTGTCTATGGGGCAGTTGTGTCCTCATCGCTCTGTCGACCGTGTTCGCATGGAGTATTACCTCCTCTGTGGTGACAAGCAGTTCGAGTCGGACACCACCTGTACCCACCGACGCAGAGCTTCAGCAGCTGTCAACGACCGATTCGCGATGTGGATGCTGTGAGGATGAAGGAGAGGGCACTGCGCGCGTGGCCCCATCAGGCGAGGCTTGCCACAAATCATGCCCCGCGTGCTGTCATCTGTATGATCATCCCAACTGCGCAGTATCGTGCACTCGCCGCCATGCAGCTGCCAATGGCACTATCCAGCATACGCACTCGTGAACAGTTCCGCTGTTGCCTGACCTCATAAACTCTTTGAAATCAATTGCATCCCTGCTTTTGTATGCCTTAAATTCATTGTTGGGTCGAATTGAGGACGCAAGAGCGCTTTAGTGCGAGCAATGTGCATGCAGGGCATCATGACTACTGTACTTTCATTCACAACCAAGTTGCCTGCTTGCGTTCATAGACAAACATCAAAGTCAAGAGAGTGCATTCAATAGGACTTTTGCGATCTGTATGCCGAATCGATCTAATCACAGTTGATGCACATCGCTGCTCGCTACGTGTTTCAATTCTGTCGAGTCGTGGCCATGAATAAGCCGGTCGCAATGGCACTGGCTGCTCCGATGAGGAATAGTCCTGTCCACAGTACCGTGCGAAGCGTGTCGCCCACCACACGGCGCGCCGGGTAACGCGCATGTGTGATGAAGTCGGCTGCGTGTGGCCATGGGTGAGGACCTTGCAGACGAAACTGCGCGGGAACAGCAGGTCCGAACAGCAAGTTCCAGGCGAGACGCGGGCGCAGGCGCAAGAGCTGGCCCAGGGGGCTCGGCACGGCCCCAATCTCCGCGCCCAGTTCGTCCATGTAAGGAAGGTAGTCGACCTGCATGCGATGGCGCGACCGGTCGGTGAAGCGTGTGGCAATACGCTGCTGCTCACGGCGCACGTGCTGCTGCATGGCCACACTGGACGGTAGTGAGGTGACCCCGGTGAGGACGGACACGTACCAGCGAGACTGCATCTCGACGATCGGATTCGTTGCGCCTGACATGCAAAGCAGACGAAACAACGTGCACTCAGCGAAATGAGAAACTGAAAAATATATTCCACGTTGCGCTCTTCGTGTGCCACGTCATGACAAGCAAGCACGCTGCCCCCCGCCGCTTGTGGCGCTTCCGTGCGTTCGTGGCCCCATCGCGTGCGTGTGCGTGCGTGCTGACCCTGTGGCTGCATGAACCCGATAAACGCCGCTGAGTGGTACTGTGAGTCGAGAGGAAAGACGAACTTGTACGCCGTCCACCGATTGTCGTCCTGCAGCACCGCACTCAGGAGATGCGGTTCGCTACGCAGGAATGGCAGCGCGATGTCGTAGCCGGTGGCCAGCACCACCGCGTCCAGCTTCTCCTCCACCTCTGGCTGGTCCGCAAACACTGCACCCTCTGGCGTGAAGCGAAGAATATCGCGATGCACACGCAGCATGCCCGTGCGGATACGCGGCACCAGCTCGGCATTGGTGGTCTGGTGTGCGCTCAGCAGCCGATGGAGCGGGGCCAAGCCCACCTCACCCATGTCGCCGCTCAGTAGCCTGCACAGGGTTTCCAGCAGCCACCCCTTGATCCACGCGGGCACAGCGTACTGCATCCAGCGTGTGACGAGCACGTGGTCCAGCGGACGTCCGCCCAGGCCCAGTCGGGGGAAGATCCATACGCCCGAGCGCGTGCTGAGCACGGTGTGGGAGCAGTGGCGACTGAGCTCGACGGCAATGTCCACGCCGGAGTTGCCCACGCCCACCACACAGACACGTTGGCCCAAGAAGGGCCGCTCGTCCTTGTAGTCGTGAGAGTGCAAGATGCGCCCCCGAAATGCGTCTTGGTTAGGGAAGCGCACTTGGTGGGGAGTGGAGTGGTGGCCCGTGCACACCATGAGGCCGTGAAAGTGCTCAACGCGACGAACTGCCACGCGAGCCCGGCCGACACCGTCACCAGAGGCCGAGTCACTCGCCGCCACCGAACCAACCGCTGCATCCGTGTGACTCTCGCTAACGGTCTCGCTTTCCACGCGCCACACAAACTCGAAGGAGTGCGGGCTCGCACCAGAAATCTCTGCGTCGGGCAATGCGTTGCGTTCTTCATCCGAGAGCGAGTCCCTGCGTACCTGGCGCACATCCACGACGCGCGTATGGTAGCGCGTGTATGCGTCGAGTCCGAAGTGCCGCCTGTATGCCTGTATGTAGCGCAGCATGTACTGGTGGTGCATGTAGGTGGGCGCAGCCTCGGCCACGGGGAAGTCTGAGAATGCGCTGAGCTCCTTGCTGGTGTTGATGACGGTCGAGCGGTAGACAGACGATGGAGCATTGGCGCGGGTGTCGAAGCGCCAGATGCCACCGGACGATTCTTGCTGCTCCAGACAAGTTGGCAGTACACCGCCCTCTAGGCACGCCTTGGTCGCTGCGCTGCCGGCCGCGCCGCTGCCGATCACGCACACACGCAGGGCGGTGTCGGATGGAGGTGCTGGGTATGGCGCCGGGGGCGGACACATCTGCGCGTCGGGGAGCGAGGGGGCGGACAGGGGCCTGTCTGCAACAGACATGGCGAATGCGTCGTCGCGCCTGTGGCTTCGCTGCAAAGGGGTCAGGACGGGGACCGAAGCGGGACTGCTGCACGCCTACACGAAGGAGAGCACAGGCCATCAATCGCCACCACGCGTCAGTTGGGTGTGAGCGGCCTTCCACCTTCCCAGTGCGATGGTTGGGTGGCCACCTGTTCTGTGGTGGCTGTGCGCGTGCCGCCTTTTATTCACCCCCCCCTTATTCTTCTCTGAGATCCGCGACGGCGGGCAGGGGGAGGCGGCACGGGTTTGTTGGCAACGAATTCCCACCAAGCATTCCAGAGTGTTGTCTTTCTCCTCTTCTGTGGAAGATTTGACCTTTCCTTTGTTCTCCTCCACTCTCTTGAAGTTGTGTGTTCCGCCATAGGAATCCTTAGGCAGAATCCGACCAGACCCAGCCAACTTCCAAACACTGTCCATGCCGTTACTACCTGTGACTCACACCACACTACACACACACTCGTACTTCCTAACCAACTCTATTTGTATTGCCGGTTTGTTTCTGCACTCAATCTCCTTGTGTCCATGCGCGTGTGCGAGACGGTCCCAGCTTTTCTTTGTGTCTTCCCCCGCCGCCGCCGCTCCACACCCCACGGCAAGTGGTCAGCACACCGCACCATCTCACACACACGAAGCACACACATACACACACACACACACATACACACATGCACACATACACACATGCAGGATCGCGGGGGTCGACACGCAGGAAGGGAAAGGGAGGCGGCGGCGCGCAGCCCGGCAGCCCTTTCCTCCTTCTCGTTGCCGCCCTCCCCGAGCGCATCCGTGGCGCATTCAAGCGATGTGAAGGGGTGTGCGTTCCTCGTGTGCATTTGCTCTGATTCTAACGGGATGGTGCCTATGCGCGCTCTTGTGCATGCTCTCTGTCCTACAGGTACCGCCTTTTCGGTCCACTTCTCCCCCCTCCCCGCACTTGCACACAAACTGTATATGGAATCTGGCAACGTCGAGTTGCAGGTGAGAATGCAGCAGGCGCAGGAAGGAGGGAAGGGGGGCGCGCAGAGGCATCGGATGCTTAGAGTTTCTCCATCCCCCCGTTCGCTCCTCGTGTTCCGCTGTTGATCCTTTTCTTCTGTGTCTGTGTGTGTGTGTGTGCAGCAATCATCATGGCAGGAGTCCTCTCGTGCCGCCCCCACCGCCTCCCGTAAATCCGCTCACCCCGATGAGCCTCAAGCTCTCCAGGGAGCGCCCTCCCCCTCTTCCTCCTTGACCCCGCAGGGGGCAGGGAGAGGGGAGGCAGCGGCGCCCGAGCAGGGAGCGCCTCAACCTTCCGCCGGTGGTCGGGACCCAGGCTCGCGCCGAGCTGGCTCCGTGAGTATGTCCAACAACCGCGAGTCGAAGGTGGTGTACTTTCACACCGCCGAGGACGACGAGGAGCAGGGCTCTGCCCCAGGGGGAACTGGCCCGGCTCCGACGGCGAGGAGGAGCAGCGCCGGTGACGGAATCCGTCGCGACTCTCCGGCGGGCGGAGCGGAGTCGCATGTGGTGTCCATCGAGATGATCGAGTCTGGGCAGCCGGGCAAGCAGCAGGAGGGGCGAGAGTCGCAGGTGGGCGGATTGGAAGCGGAGGTGGTGTCTGCGCTCATGCTGGATGCCGCGCGCTACCTGGCTCCGTCTCCCTCGCCCCCTTCCTCTCCCCCCCACGCTCTCGATCGCCAGGTGGCAGAGGAGGAACAGCCTCTGCTGCAGCGGTGGGTGACGCTGGGTGACCGGCTGGGCATGTCCAAAGCCGCGTTCGACGAGGACATGGCGAGAGAGAGCGCCCGCATGGCCGAGGGCACCGGACCGATGGCGACCGCCATGGGACATGTCAGCGGACCGGTGGAGTCAAACATGCCGCCACCATTCCCTCTACAGCACGGACCTGCCTCTTCGCCACCACCGCCTCCTCCCACGCATTCTCCTGCCCCTGCTGGCGAGCCGCTCGCTCCGCTGTCTCTCACGGCGACCTCGTTCGACGCGTCTCGTCTGTGCAGCGCGGTGGACCAGCTAACGGTGGAGCAGGCGAAGCTGCTGCTCAACTACATGGACGTGCTGATGCGTGACCACATCGTGCGACAGATGTCAAAGGCGCAGATCGAGAGACGAAAGAGACGACACAAACAAGTGGTGGAAAAGCATGGAGAGGAGGAGGAGGAGGAGGAGGGTGAGGAAGCCGAGGACGACGAGGCCGTGGTCGGAGGGGAGGGAGATGGCTTGTCCTTTTTCTCCTCCCCGTCCGGCTCCGAGTGTCGGACTCCAGCTCCACCGGGCGGTGAGCGGAAGATGGCGGAAGAATCAAAGGAGCATCCCCCCCGAGCTCCCAGCGCTGGCCCTCCCATCGCTCCGTTCGAGTCCGTCGGCCCCGCTCTGCCTCTCCCCTTCCATTTCCCCACCCTCTCCAACGCCCACCTCGCGTGGCGCCACCTCTCCCTCATGCGCAACGACGTGATGCTGCTGCAGCGTGTGTCCGGCTTCGTGGAGTGTGGCTCCATGATGTGCGTGCTTGGTGCGGCCGACGCTGGCGCCACCCCGCTGCTGCGCTCGCTGGCGCAGCAGCAAGAGGGGCACATGCACGGAGACATCCTCATCAACGGACTGCACATCGACGACACCAAGGCTAAGCAGGCATGGAGAGCCATCGGATTCGTGAGCAAGGACGAGATTCACCTGCCCACGCTCACCGTTAGCGAGTCGCTGCTCCTCTCTGCCAAGCTACGATTGCCCGCCACGCTGCCCCCTCTCTTCGTGCGCCTGCGCGTGGAGCTGGTGATCCGCCTGCTAGGTCTGAGCCGTGTCCGGGGCAGCCGCATCGGAGATGCGCTCATTCGTGGCATATCGGGCGGCGAGCGGCGTCGAGTCTCGTTTGCGTGCGAGATGGTGAGCAGCGCACCGCTCATCCTAGCCGATCTGCCCACCAACGGACTCGACTCGGCCTCCGCTCTCAACCTGCTCGAGGTTGTGAAGGAGACGAATGGGCACAACCGCGGTCTGATGTGTTCCCTGGTGCAGCCGTCGATGGAGATGCTTCGCCTCTTTGACACCATCCTCCTCCTCAGCAAGGGCAGCGCCATCTACTGCGGTCCTCTCGACGACATGGAGGCGCATTTCACTGCCATCGGATTCCCGCGACCGCCCGGACAGGCCTTTCCCGAGTACGTTGAGTCGCTCAGTGCAGATGCGAGACGATGCTGGGACAGACGCACGCCGCTGCTCAAGGTGTTCAACCTGGTCGGGGAGGCGCCCACCATGAGGGCATGGCATCACTTCGACCAACAGGCGATGGGAAACACCATCAAGCCGCTCGCAGCATGGCGACCAGCAGCAGGAAAGGCGGAGCAGACACGCAACAACAACCACAAGGAGACCAGGGTGGCGACGCACGGACCCATTCGATCAAAGGAGGTAGGCACACATCACATGCACCGCCTGCGCCGGTTTCCGAAGCTGTGATCCTATCGTCCATCCGTACTCTCTGCTTGTGCGTTCTGACTTGTCGTCTTGTGACTGTTGTGTGTGTTGTGTTGTTCCCCAGCTGATGAGCCTGAACGACGCGTGGAGTCACCTTGTTCTGTCGTTCGAGCAGTCTCAGTACAGCGATCGTCTGCACCATACTCTCTCGCATCGTCTGGCGCCTTTGCCCATCCCGCGCAGCAAGCCCCTCAAGGCCTCCGGTCCAGGTGCACCTGTCCCTCCGCCGTCTTCGTTCGACCTGTCGCTGTGGCGTCAGCTCGCCCTCCTGCTTCAGCGTCAGCTGTGGCTGACTCTCCGCTCTCGCGAGATCATCATCACCAACCTCGTCCGCAACATCTTCATGGGATTCGTTCTGGGCTCCCTGTGGTGGCAGGTGGGTAACGGGCAGGAGGACGCGCGCGCAAGGTTCGGACTCTTCTTCTCCGCCATGAACTTCCTGGCCATGCCGGCCATGGCGCTCATCCCCATGCTCGTGCGACAGAGGGAGGTGTATTACATGCAGCGAGCGGCCCACTACTACGCACCGGCGCTGCACTTCCTCACCCTCCTCGTGATGAACCTGCCGCAGGCGGCGATGGAGACCATGGCCATGCTGATTCCCATGTACCCCCTCGCCGGCCTCCGCGGCGGAATCTTCAGCGGGCCGTTCTGGTACGCGTTCCTGGCGCTCACGCTCGTCAACATGAACGCACGATCGTGGGTACTCTTCCTCACATCCGTGGCCGGCGATGAGGTGATCGCACAGGCCATCGGCCCGCTCACCATGGTGCTGCTGCTCAACTTCGCAGGATACGTGAAGCCCAGAGACGGCATTCCGATCGGCTGGAGGTGGTTCTACTACATCGACTTCATGACCTACTGCTGGAGAGGACTGGTGCAGAATGAGCTGAGGGGACTGACGTTCGACTGCACGGGCGAGTCGCTTTCCCCGCCCAGCTTCGATCCGCGACTCGGACTGCCGCCGCCGGACGGATTCGGCGGACTACAGACATGTCTGCTACAGACAGGAAACGACGTGCTGAGACTCTATGACGCAGACACCACCAATCCCAGCGAGCCATGGGTGATGCTGGCCATCCAGGTGCTGTTCTTCGCCGTGCTCTCCTTCATGGCCGGCCTCGCGATGACGTTCATGCCCAGCACGGGAGCCGATCCGGCCGATGCACCACGATTCAGGGGCAAGCGCATGGAGCGGGTGAGGCGGAAGCACAGATTGGCTATGCGAGAGTCGCACCTCGAGTCCGCACCTACGCCGGTCACTCTCACGTGGTCGCACCTGACCTACGCGGTGGAGCTGGAGCGCGACAAGAAGGCTGTGGCAGCGGCTGCCGCTTCGGATCAGCCTGCCCCCGCTAACACCAAGACTCTCCTGCATGAGACGTTCGGTTATGCGAAGCCCACGCGTATGGTGGCGCTGATGGGGCCGAGCGGCGCTGGGAAGAGCACGCTGCTTGATGTGTTGGCCAACAAGAAGACAGGTGGTGTGATGAGTGGCTCTGTGTGCCTCAACGGTCGACCTCGCGACAAGAGCTTCGAGCGATTCGCAGGATACGTCGAGCAGTTCGACTCGCACAATCCGCGATCCACCGTGCGCGAGTGTGTGGAGCTGTCAGCGAGACTCCGACTGCCACAGTCGTGGAGCGACGATGAGATCGCGCGCAAGGTGAACAACGTGCTGGACGTGCTGGGCCTGCGCCACATCGAGAACTCGGTGGTGGGCGGCATGGGCGTGCGGGGAGTGTCGCCCGAGCTGCGCAAGAAGCTCACCATCGCGGTCGAGCTGATCATGAATCCAAGCCTGCTCTTCTTGGACGAGCCCACCACGGGACTCGACTCGGCGGGAGCCATCGCGGTCATCGAGGCGGTCAAGAGGCTGGCGCAGCACATCAGCGTGGTGTGCACCATTCATCAGCCCTCCGCCAGCATCATCCAGCAATTCGACCTGATCATGCTGCTCAAGGCGCCCGGTGAAGTGGCTTATTTCGGTCCGCTGACTCAGCTGTCCCAGTACTTCTCTTCTCATTTCGGCGTTCCCCCTTGTGTGCCGGGTGAGAACCTCGCCGACTACGCGCTGGACACCCTCGCCACGCTGGAACAGAGACAGGTGGCGGCACACAAGCAGGGACAGTTCCATCAGTCGGACGACATCGCATTCGTCTTCTCGCAGTCGGAGCTGGCCAAAGAGGCGTGGCACGAGATCGACGAGTCGGCAGGGAGAGGAGGGCCGGGCAGCAAGGAGCTGGAGGGCGGCGAGCGCGTCATCCTTCCGGAGTCGGCAAGCGCCGCCATGCCGCTCCCCGCGATCTCCGCGGGGGAGGCGCACGACGACGGAGCTGTCAGCGAGAAGCACTCGCATGCGAGCTTCATCACGCAGGTCAGAGGCGGACAGCGCGCATTGTCACTGCGCATGGGAGAGGGAGGACTGTGGCAAGTGTGGCCCTGGGTGGCTTCCTCACCGGCGCTGTGTGTGTGTGTGTGTGTGTGTGTATGTCTTGTCTCGTGTCCCGTTTGTCCGTTAGGTTGTGTATCTGATCCGTCGCTTCGTTCGCAACACCCTTCGCAACCGTGCTGGCCTGATCGCCCGTACGAGCGCTCCCATCTTCTACGCACTCTTCCTCGGCACGCTGTACTATCAGCTGACTCTGAGTGAACAGGACGTGTTCTCTCGCATGCCGCTGATGTACATCTTCACGGTGGAATCCGCCTACAGCTGCGCCATCATGTTCCCCGCCATGTTCGAGGCGCGAATCGTCTACTTTAGGGAGCTGGGAGCGAAGACATACACACCGGCGGCATATTACTGGGCGAGACTCATTGCCGACCTGCCGTTCTCCATCGGCGAGAGCCTCCTCTTCACGCTGCTCATGTACTTCACCGCAGGCCTGACCACCGCCAACGACGGTGCGCCCTTCGGCATCTTCCTCCTCGGCTACTGGCTGAACCGCATGATCGGCCTGGCCTTCGCCGAGTTCTGCGCGTCGGTCTCCCCCCTCGCAGAGACCGCCAACGCCGTACTCGCCACATCGCTCAACTTCCTGCAGCTATTCGCGGGATTCCTCATACGGGCGCCGAGCATGCCGAGGGCGTGGATCTGGATGCACTACCTATGCCACTTCCACTACCCCATCTACCTATTCCAGGCAAACGAGCTGAGGCACATCGATGAGGTGGAGTGCAGCGGCGGCAGCCGACTTCCGGTCAGCACGCCGGCGAACGCTCCAGTCGACTGCAACGACCCGCAGCAATTCGAATCCTCGCTCTTCTGCTCGCGGCCCGTCTGCCTCATCTCCTCCGGCCCGGACCAGCTGGAGGCATTCTCCATCGGATACTCCGACTCTGACATCGGAACATACCTAGGAGCCATGGTGGCATTCCTAGTCGGATACAGAATCGCAGCATTCCTAGCGCTCAAGTACGTCAACCACCTCAAGAGATGAGCGGAGCGGGAGGCGCACCTCACACCAGGCGAGGAGGCACGGCGACGCACAACACCCAAGCACACTCTGCCTTGCATCGCCCATCCCCTCTATCCTCCTTCTTTTTTCATTCTTCCGCTTCACTCGACCCATCCAACATGAGAGGGGACCGCGCATCTGTGCACGCGTAGCTCCACCGCGCTTGCACAGCTGATCTTCCCCTCCTCTTTTCTTCGTATTTATACTGTGTATTCTTCCCTTTCCTTTCTCTCCGGCCTGATCAGTGCCCGATCCAACTGAATCCTCTCACACCACACATTCGCATCACCAAACACACGAATGTTTCCGTTTCCCCTCATTTCAAATTCTCTATCTTTGTGCTCTTTGGCCATGTGGACTGCGAGCTTTGTCGACGAATGGCCCATTTTCGTTACTTAGCTCTCTCAGACTTCCACCTAACGATTGCCAATCCTGCGTCCCCTCAACCCATGCGTTCGCGAGCCTTGCTTGATGAAACGCTCGAGCGCGCGCGATCGCTACTGTGCGGGTCACATAAGCATAAGATAATCCAACATCACAAGCATGCTGTCATTTTTAACCCTCCTCGTGGGCGGCTGGGAGTTCCCATTTTCCGATTTCGCACATTTGAAGCTCCAGCTCGCGCAATAACAATCGTACTAGTAGCGGGACAATCTTTGCACAACACAATAGTGCGGTCCAGCGAGCATGCTCGGATAAAGAGGCAGCTTCCTTACAGTAGCCTGCTCGCTGCGGAGTTAGACACGCCAAATTCGAGCTAAGCATCGCAGTCAACGTACTTTGTTCTGACTATTATGGGTGAGGCTAGTGAGCTGCGCCTAAGCTGCATGCGGCGCGCAGCCAGCTGCGTCACTTGTAAATTGTAATTTAGCGAGAGTCATGGCACAAGTGTACCAAGTTATGGTACTACCGAGGTGCAAGGGCACATGTTTTAGCCATGTGCTAACTTCATAGCGCTTGCATCTCCCGCTGCTGCGGCAGTCACGAATGAGGCGGTACAGTATCGGTATCGACTCAGTCGTGCAAAGGCATGCTGATGTCTCCTCACAGGGCACTGCTGGCCTGTATCTGCAGAAGTACCGCCGCGGCTATGGCGGACTGCTGCTCGGCTCTCCCAACAAGCGGCAGCGCCGGCAAGTCGCTGTTGTGCCACGTGAGACTCCTCATGCCGGAGCGGCCTCGTATCAGCTGGGCCACTTGGCGCATGGCGGCATGCATGCAGTGCGCATCGGCTGCAACAGCAGGCGCGGAAGGCTGGCGGATCAGTTGGCCGCCTAATCCAACTCACTTCGCACTTCACTTGTACTCTTTCTTCTCCTCCTCTCCCATCCCTCGAGTACGCAGCGGTTGGACTGCTGCGTCCACTCAGCGAGCAGAGGAAAGCGCGCGCTTGTACGCATAGCTTTGTAATTTTGGTATCCTGCTAAACAAAGGCATAAACGCATCGATCAAGACGACCACTCGATAACGACGTTGTCACTTGCTGAAAGAGCAAAATGATTTCATGTATGAGTTGTCGACGCGAACGATTCATCCGAGCGGCACAGAAGCGACAAGTGAGGCCAGCTCGACCATGCGGCAAGCATAACCCCCATTCGTTATCGTACCATGCCAAGATTTTGACTTGAGTGCCATCGATGACCATGGTGGAAGGGGCAGCCGTCAGTAGCTCGTTCACTTCCTAAGCGCTTCGAGATCGCTTGCGCTCGCTGTGGCGCTGCTGCGCTGCTGGGGAAAGCGAGAGCGAACCAGCAGGGAAGAGTAGCAGCAGCCACCGCCGGGGACTGATGCGACGCGAGCTTACTCGCAGAACTGACGGCCGGACTCGGCACGAGTTATGCAGTGTCGATGACATTCGTCACTGTGCCATGCTCGTGGCACAGTACCCGCTCAAGTGGACGCTTTGGCGACCAACATGTGCGCTTGTCGCGTGAGGACATGCCGCTTGAACAGTTCATCAACGACAGTGATGAAGACGACGCTGCCGAGGGCCAGCAGCCACCCGTATAAGGGCAGCATGTGTGTGAGGCCGAAGATGTCGCCGACACCGGGTGCGAGCACCAGCAGAAGCATGAGACCGAGACCGACGGCGTTGCCGATGAAGAGTACACGATTGCGGAAGAAGCGATGCCAGACCGGCTGCAGTGTGTTGCGCACCGTGTACGAGCGCACACACTCACCCACGCAGATCACGATGAACACCATCGTGCGAGCACGCATGATGCCATCACGGCAAAGTTCGTCACTGAGATCAACCCACACGCCGGACTCGATGAACTCGCGGCAGTGGTTGACACCCGTACCGTCGCCAACGCCCGTATTGAGGTTCAGCTCATGCAAGCGGAAATGACCTGCAGCAAAAACAACACTCCAAAGAGCAGTAGATCAGCCGAGCCACAGCAGAGAGGAACATGCACTCATCGACGCGGTTGTCTGAGCAACTGACCAGTGAACCACCAAAGGCCCATGAGGAAGTTCAGCACCAGCACGACGGCAAGCGCGAGTGCATGCACGAGCAACGAGGCCAGATGTATGCCATGAATGATGGGTTCGCTGGCGTCACGTGGTGGAAATGTCATTAGAACACTCTCGCCCTGCTCCAGAGCCAGTGCCACTGAGCTCAGGCCAATGTTGACGAGGTTGATGAACAGCACTGCCAACGGCATCAGAGGAAGTGGTAACTTGGCTGCCACACATACGAACACCAGCAGCACCTCCACTGCGCTGACGGCAGTTAGATACATCACGAACTTCTGGATGTTGCCATAGATGGCACGGCCGAGCTTCACTGCTGAGACGATCGTCACGAAGTTGTCGTCTGCAACACGAAAGGAAAAAAAGAACACGAAAGGAAAAAAGGAAAGCGGGGTTAAAATTCAGCACATGCCGTATTCGTTCACAGCTTATTCACTGCCACACTTACCCACGATGACGAGATCGGCAGCTTGCTGCGCCACTGCGGTTCCGCTGCCCATCGCCACACCAATGTCGGAAGCCTTCAGAGCAGGTGCACTGAATCCGAAGAAAATCAAGCAAAGAAAGAATTGTCCAAGACAGTCAGCTCATGTTACATTGAGAGACTCCATCGGTCGCAGCTTGCTCGCATCTCTAGACGGACTCATTGGTACCATCTCCGGTCATGGCGACGATGTGCTTGAGCCTCTGCAACGAGCGCACAATGACGATCTTGTCCTCAGGGGTTGCTCGCGCAAAGACAGTGGTAGTGCTGGTGATCTCATCGATGCGCATGTCGGTGTGGTACGAGCCGCTGGGCAGCCGCAGGTCTTTAGCGTCGCGTGCCAAGGCATCCGCACCCAATGCGACCAGACCAACACCTTTGGCAATTGCTGTCGCCGTGAGCAGATAATCGCCTGTGCAGATGCAACAGCAAGAGATCAGTGTGAGTGCCAGCATGGAAACGCAATGGTAAAGTGCGCAGCTCACGACAGGGTGACTCACTGACCTGTGATCATGATGGTGCGGATGCCAGCATTGGCGGCGGTCTCGATGGCGCTGCGGATGCCGCCACGTGGTGGGTCGATGCTGGCCACAAGGCCGACGAAGATCGGCGCTTGCATCCATGTGTCCAGTTGCGTGCTCATGTCCTCGTCCTTGGGCGCTGACTGCATCGGCGTGTATGCGACAGCCAGCACACGCAGGGCTTGCGCGCTGAGGTCATCCACCATGGCGAGCGTCAACTGGCGCTCCTCCTCTCCCATAGACACGATCGAGCCGTCCGCACCCACCGACCGAGTGCACAGGGGCACAACGTAGTTCGGCGCACCTTTCACCGCGGCAAATACGGGGGACGTGAAGAACGCGTCGGCTCCGGGGAACAGACGCGCAAGAGGCGCGGTCATGTCGGTGCCACTCACAGGAATCACATGCAGCTCGCGGGGCGGCGCGGGAGCCCTGGGCTTGGTGAGAAAGATTTCATCGGACTTCTTCTCATCAATGGAGCTGCTGCAGTAACGATCGTTCTTAGATGAAGCTGCCACAGACGCCGTGTGTGCGACGGAAGTTGTGCCCTGTTCGAGAGCGGCGTTCACATGCAGCGTGGCCATCATCTTGCGCTTGCTTGTGAAGGGCACCTCGGCGAGACGTGGGAACATGGCGTGCAGACTGGCAGAAGCGGTCAGGTCGAGCTTGGCGGCGGCGACCACCAGCGGCGCCTCGGTCGAGCTGCCTTTCACAGTAGTCTTGCCGCCTTCGTCCACAAGGCTTGTATTGTTGCACAGGCAACCGCTGAGCAGCAGCGCTGCATGTACCCCCATCGACTCCTTTGCAGACATGTTGCACATGTCCTGGCCCTTGTGCGTGATGGCGCCCGTCCTCTCAAAGCCCTTGCCAGAAATCTCATACAGGCGGCCTTGTGTGTAAAGGTGGGTTGCCGTCATTTTACCTGCAGTGATTGTGCCAGTTTTGTCGCTGCAGATGACCGTCACACTCCCAAGCGCCTCCACAGCCGGCAGCTTGCGTACGATCGTATTGGCACGCGCCAGACGAACAGAACCCATGGCGAGTGCAATCGTCGTTGCCAGCGGTAGACCTTCGGGGATGGCCGACACAGCCAGTGTGACAGCGATGAGCAACAGCAGCAGCCATCGCTCTTGGTTTGGTTCAGTGGAATCGCTGTAGCCGATGCCCATGCCGATGGCGAACACGAGGATGCACGCGACGATACCCACAGCTGCCATGGTGAACCCGACACGCTTCAGCGCCATTTGCAGTGGGGTGGTGTCGGTGCTCGTGCTCTCCTTTTTGGATGACTGCAGCACTTCAATGGGAGGCGAGTTGGCACTCTGCTCCGCGCGCACCCGAGTAGCCCGCTGATGTGGGCCCAGCTCAATGTCAGCTTGGATGAGGGCGGAGTGCTCAGCCTCGGCGACTGGCTGCTCGTCGTCTTCCATCTTCCTGCGGCCGAGCAGCAACGCTGCGATACGGCCGATGCGCGTCTTCATACCCACAGCTACGACCACGCCAAGAGCATGGCCCGTGGCAATGTGTGTGCCAGAAAAGCACATGTTGGCAGCGCTGAGTCCGGCCTCCTGGTCCGCATCCGATCGCCAGTTTGCATCCTTGGTGACGTCCTTGCTCTCACCCGTCAGCATCGCCTCGTCCACGCGGCACTCCACGCAGCTGATTAAACGCACGTCGGCAGCCACCACATCGCCTGCCTCCAGTACTAAGATATCTCCAACCACAGCTTCACGCGCAGGAATCACCGTATAGTCGCGAGAGTTGCTACAGTGTTGTTGTGCAGGAATGCCACCGGTTTCGACGTCCTTGGCAACGAATACGGAGGACCCCGCAACATGATGCGCCTGCTCTTCGAGCGACCGCACGGTATGTGCAGATGCGCCTTTGCGTCTCACCTTGCATGTTGGCGCGGTCATGGCCATGAGTGCTTCGAGCGCGTCACCCGAGCTTTTCTCCGAGTACGTGCCAATGCTGGCGTTGGCTATCACAGTGACCATGATGGCAACTCCCTCGGCCCATTCCTTCAGCGCCAGGCTCACGACAGCCGAGATGATGAGCAGCACCACGATGGGATTGCTGACGTTGGACCAAAACAGCCGCCAGGTGGAGGGCCGCTCGTGACGTTTGAGCTCGTTGGGTCCATCGCGCAATAAGCGCCGATCTGCTTCAGCTTGGTCGAGCCCACCATGCACGTCGGCTCCCAGCGCGTGGAGTAGCTCATGCAGCGCCATACGTCCGAACTGCTCATGCGTGAGTGGGTGCCGCAAGCTGCTACGGTCGCCACTGCGCAGGGACGCTGCTTGCGCCTCCACATTCGACGGCAATGGCTCGACTTCGGCATACGGCAGATTCGGTACCAGCGAGTGCGGCGCCAGCACGATCCTCACGGCAGTGGGAGAGAGAGCGCTTGGGAAGGGCGGATCAGACGTTGTCATGGGCGCGTCATCGCGCTGCGGTGGCCGGTTGGGACAGCAGCTCGCAGGCGCGGCCGATGAGGGATGACCTTGCTCGGCCATGTCGCGCCCTGGGGCTGCTCCACAGACTCTCTCTTTGGTTCTATGCGTGAGCTGCACACGTACTTCGCGCTCCATTGAACGTTGAACGTTGTGATCCGTGAGATGGCGGAGCGCCGCCAAGCAATAAAAATCGCCCCCGTGTGAGACACGTGGAAAGACAAAAATAACCGCGCGAACCCTTTTTCGTTGGATTACTGACTGGAGCCTTTGCGGCGTCCGCACTCGCGACTGCCTCACTGCTTCACTGCAGACTCTCTTCGTTTCGTCCGGAACGTTCGCTGAAACGCTCTGTCTGCT
>Ga0182743_1001992_pt1 | contig 18803 bp, 20 predicted proteins | sample eDN3rd30CKraftOP_FD_128522 | JGI IMG/M metagenome (GOLD analysis project Ga0182743, IMG submission 128522) | Enriched Organic Plus compost microbial communities from Emeryville, California, USA - eDNA 3rd pass 30_C Kraft OP (version 2) (version 2) ... | reverse complement strand
TACCATCCAGAACAAGACGATGATCCGCGGGCTTACGCCCATGCGGGTGTCGGACGGCACGAATAAAGCCTTCGAAGAAGGCCCACTCATCATCGGATATCAGGTTGCGCGCCAAGCTCCATCTCCCCGCATAGAGATGAGCTTGAAACACAGGTCGTCGACCACCGGAATCACTTTCGTCAACACAAACTAGGGCGTCTTTGCCGGATCATGGCCAAGCAGGCGCAGCGCGTTCAGGGTTACCAGCACCGTGGCGCCGGTATCGGCCAGAATGGCGATCCACAGACCGGTGATGCCAAGGACCGAGGTGACCAGAAACACCGCTTTCAGCCCCAGAGCGATGGTCACGTTCTGGTGGATGTTGCGCATGGTCACCCGCGCCAGCCCGATCAGCGAGGGAACATCCCCGACCCGGTCGCGCAGGATCGCGGCATCGGCGGTCTCAAGCGCGACATCGGTGCCCGAACCCATGGCGATCCCAACGCTGGCCTGTTTCAGGGCCGGCGCATCGTTGATGCCGTCGCCGACCATCAGGACGCCACCCTGTCCGGCCATTCCGCGGATCGCGGCCAGCTTGTCCTCGGGCAGCATTCCGGCACGGAAGGAAATGCCCAGCCGGTCAGCGATGGCCTGCGCGGTGCGCGGGTTGTCACCGGTCAGCATGATCGGTTCGATCCCCATGGCTTTCAGCCGGCTCATTGCCTCGGCGGCGTCGGGACGCGGCTCATCGCGCAGGGCGAGCAGGCCCAGGGGTTCATCCTGGTGAAAGACCGCGACCACCGTCATGCCCTGCGCCTCAAGCGTCTCGATATCGCCCGTGGCAGCTGCGTGCAGCCCGCCCAGAGTCCCGGCATAGCTGGGCGAGGCGACCCATGCGCGGGTACCGTCGACCAGCGCCTCGACCCCCTTGCCGGGCAATACGCGGGCATCGCGCGCGGGCGGAGGGGCGATGCCCGCCGCCTCGGCCCGTTGCAGGATCGCCTGCGCCAGCGGGTGGCCAGATCCTGCCTCGACCCCCGAGGCAACGGTAAGAAGCTGGGCTTCGGTTACACCGGGAGCGGGCAAAAGATGCACCACCTCGGGCTGGCCGCGGGTCAGGGTGCCGGTCTTGTCGATAGCAACGCGCCGGGCCGAGGCGGCGGCCTCGATCACTGCGCCGCCCTTCATCAGCAGGCCTTGCCGCGCGCCCGAGGACAGGGCCGACGCGATCGAGGCCGGGACCGAGATCACCAGCGCGCAGGGGCAGCCGATCAGCAACAGTGCCAGCCCGCGATAGATCCAGGTGTCCCAGTCGGCGCCAAAGGCCAGCGGCGGAACCAGCATCACCAGCGCAGCGACCGCAACCACGGCAGGCATGTACCAGCGGCTGAAGCGGTCGATAAAACGTTCGGTCGGCGCACGGGCCTCTTCTGCTTCTTCGACCAGCCGGATGATGCGGGCGATGGTGTTGTCGGCGGGCTCACGCGTGACGCGGATGCGCAGGGCAGCCTCGGCATTGATCGCGCCGGCAAAGACCGGATCACCCGGGCCGCGCGTGCGGGGCAGGCTTTCGCCGGTCACCGGGCTTTCGTCGATGCCGCTTGTCCCTTCGATGATCTCGCCATCGGCCGGGATGCGGTCACCGGGGCGGACCAGCACCGTCTGGCCGACGCGCAGCGATGCGGCCGGGACCTCGCGCGTGGTGCCATCGGTTTCCAGCAGGGCGGTCTTGGGTACCAGATTGGCCAGCGCCCGGATTCCGTCACGGGCCTTACCGGCGGCGACGCCTTCAAGCACTTCGCCCACAGCAAACAGAAAGACGACCAGAGCGGCCTCTTCTGCAGCGCCGATGATCAGCGCGCCGATGGCGGCAATCGTCATCAGCGCTTCGATGGTAAAGGGCTGGCCAAGGCGCAGCGCCGCATAGGCGCGGCGCGCCACCGGAGCAACGCCGATGATACAGGCTGCCTGAAACGCCCAATGCCCTGCCGGCCCAGCGATCAAAGCCGAAACAACCCATGCAATCACCAGCAGCGCACCGGTGAAAAGCACCAGCCGTCCCTTGCCAGTCCGGTACCACGGCTGGCCGCGTATGGCCTGATCATGTCCGCCATGATCGTGGCCGCTGTGATCATGTCCGGCGTGATCGCGGGCGTCCTGCGGCAGACGTGTGGCGCCGGAGGATGCGCCCTGTCCTTTCGGCACGATGCCATAACCAAGGCTGCGCACGACGCCCTCGATCTCATCCGTCCCGGTTCTGCCGGGGGTAAGGTTCAGGGACAGTCGCTCGGACATCAGGGCTACGCTGACATCGCTGACGCCGGGCAGACGCTCGACCGCGCCCGTCACCTTGGTGGCGCAGGACGCGCAATCCATTCCCGTGATCAGCCATTCCCGCCGCTCTGCCTTTGCCGTGTTCATCGTCCTGCTCCTGCCCATCGGAGGCCTTGTACTTGATGATTCGGGACCCTAGATGCTCTAGCGACCAGAGCTTCAAGGGGTATTTCGATGTTCTCGATCGGCAGGCTCAGCGCGGCGACAGGGGTCAAGGTACCCACCATCCGCTATTATGAGCAGATCGGCCTTTTGCCCGAGCCCGAGCGGACCGGGGGCAACCAGCGCCTTTACACCCGCAAGATGCAAGAAAGGCTGGCTTTTATCCGCCATGCCCGCGACCTTGGCTTTCCGCTAGAGGCGATCCGCGAGCTGTTGAGCCTTTCGGACCAGCCCGGCGAATCGTGCCACACCGCAGATGAGATCGCGATCCGCCAGCTTGCCGAGGTCGAGGCAAGAATCGCCCGGCTGGCGGCGCTGCGCGATGAATTGCGGCGTATGCTGGATCATTGTGCCAGCCACACAATCGCCGAATGCCGGGTGATTGAGGTTCTGGGCAATCACGCGCTGTGCGCGCATGATGACCATAGCGTGCCCAAGGGGGCCGGACCCGCCTAGCGCGGCCTGATCCCGTGGGTGACCCCTTCCCCCCGCCGCGACGACGTCCTAGAGTGCGACCATGCGCTGGACCCTGCCAAATCTACTGACTGTTCTGCGACTTCTGGCGGCACCGTTGGTGCCGCTGATGTTCTTCTTTCTCAGCCGGCCCTTTGCCGATTTCGCGGCGCTGGCGCTGTTCCTGATCGCCGCCGTAACCGATTGGTTCGACGGCTATCTGGCCCGCGCCTGGGCGCAGGAAAGCCGCTTTGGCGCCGCCATGGACCCGATTGCGGACAAGGCCATGGTCATCATCGCCGTGGTGGTCATCACCGGCTATTCGGGCATGAACCCCTGGCTGATCCTGCCCGCCACCGTGATCCTGTTTCGCGAGGTCTTTGTTTCGGGCCTGCGCGAATTCCTGGGGGACAAGGCACGGCTGCTCAAGGTCACGAAACTGGCCAAGTGGAAGACAACGGCACAGATGGTCGCCATTGCCGTGCTGTTTCTGGGCACCGGGCTGAATTACTATGAAACCGGCCATCCGCCGCTTGTGGGTGAAACCAGTCTGCCCTGGTCCGACAACTGGTCGGATCTGGCGACGCAGGTTGGGCTGGTGCTGATCTGGATCGCGGCGGTTCTGACCGCAATCACTGGCTGGGACTACTTCGCCAAGGCCCGGCCATTCCTGAGGGATGACCATGGCGCTTGACGTTCTGTATTTCGCCTGGCTGCGCGAACGCATCGGCCAGCCGCGCGAGCGGGTCGAGACACAGGCCCGTACCGTCCGTGAACTGGTGGCCGAACTTGCTGCAATGGACGAATGGCACGCGGCGGCACTGGCCGACCTGACACCGGTGCGCATCGCTGTGGATCAGGAACTGGCTGATCTGGACGCATCGTTGGAAGGGGTGCGCGAAGTCGCCTTTTTCCCGCCGATGACCGGAGGCTAGGATGACGGCCCGGGTCCAAAGCGTGCCCTTTGACCTTGGTGCCGAGCTGGCGGGCTTTGGCGCAGGCGCAGGCGCAGGCGCAGGCGCAGGCGCGGTCGTAAGCTTTTCGGGCCTGGTGCGCGACGAAGATGGTCGTCTGGTCGCACTTGAGATCGAACATTATCCCGGCATGACCGAAAAGGCGCTGCAAGCCTATGGCGAGCAGGCAGCACAACGTTTTGGCCTGACCGGCTGGCGGATCATCCACCGCTTCGGCCGTCTTGAAGTCGGTGAACAGATCATGATGGTCGCCACAGCCGCCCGGCACCGCAAGGCGGCATTTGAGGCGGCGGAATACCTGATGGACTGGCTGAAATCCCGCGCCCCCTTCTGGAAACGCGAAATCGGTCCTGACGGTCCCGGTGATTGGGTCGAAGCAAAGGCCGAGGATGAGGACGCCTTGTCACGGTGGTGAGGCAAAAGTTGCATTCCCGGCGCGCGGCGATCATATAGGGCGCGGACCAGACAGACCCGACCGGATGACAGCGCGGAGCCCTGCATGACTTACCTGGAGTTCGAAAAGCCCCTTGCCGATCTTGAGGGCAAGGCCGAGGAACTGCGTGCATTGGCCCGAAAGGGTGAAGGTGTTGATCTGGAGAAAGAGGCGGCCGCCCTTGACCGTAAGGCCGAGGAAATGCTGCGCGATCTCTACAAACAGCTTGATCCGTGGCGCAAGACGCAGGTCGCCCGCCACCCCGAGCGGCCCCATTGCCGCGACTATATCGACGTGTTGTTCAGCGAATACACACCCCTGGCCGGCGACCGCGCCTTTGGCGAGGATCATGCCGTCATGGGCGGTCTTGCGCGTTTTAAGGATCAGCCCTGCGTGGTCATCGGCCATGAAAAGGGCAATGATACCAAATCGCGCATCTTTCACAATTTCGGCATGGCCCGGCCCGAAGGGTATCGCAAGGCGATCCGCCTGATGGATATGGCCGATCGTTTCCGCCTGCCGGTGATCACGCTTGTCGACACGCCCGGCGCCTATCCAGGCAAAGGTGCGGAAGAGCGCGGCCAGTCTGAGGCTATTGCCCGGGCGACCGAGAAATGCTTGCAGATCGGCGTGCCGCTGATTTCGGTCATCATCGGCGAAGGCGGTTCCGGCGGGGCTGTGGCCTTTGCCACGGCGAACCGTATCGCCATGCTGGAACACTCGATCTATTCGGTGATCTCGCCCGAAGGATGCGCCTCGATTCTGTGGAAAGACGCCGAAAAGATGCGCGAGGCCGCCCATGCGCTGAAACTGACGGCGCAGGATCTGAAAAAGCTTGATGTTATTGACCGCATCATCTCTGAACCGATGGGCGGCGCGCAGCGCGCCCCCGAAGAAGCAGTCGCTGCTGTGGGCGAGGCTATCGCCGCAATGTTGGGTGAGCTTCAGGGCAAGAAACCCGCGGAACTGATCAACGAGCGGCGGCAGAAATTCCTGAACATGGGGTCCAAGGCGCTGAGCTGAGGCCGAAAAGCCCCGGGGAAATCAAAGGTCCGTCCTGTCGGGGCGGACCTTTCCATTTGATCTTTCGCGGTCTTGGCGCTGATTTATTCCCGCGCAGCCCTAAGCGCGGCTTCCAGGATATCCAGCGCCTCGTCAAAGACCTGATCCTGAATGGTCAACGGCGCGAGGAAACGGATGACATTGCCGTGCACGCCGCAGGTCAACAGGATCAGGCCGCGTTTCAGCGCTTCTTCGCGGACGCGGTTGGCAAAATCGGGGTTCGGCTTGTCGGTGCCGGCAAGGTTGAACTCGACCGCGTTCATAAAACCCGGACCGCGAATATCGACAATCTCGGGCACCGAATCGGCGATGCCGGCCAGGCGCTGTTTCAGCCGCTGGCCAAGCCGGGTGGCACGTTCGCAAAGGTCCTCTTCTGCGATCACGTCCAGCACCGCATGGGCGGCGGCGACGGCCAGAGGGTTGCCCGCATAGGTGCCACCAAGCCCGCCGGGGGCGGGGCTGTCCATCACTTCGGCCCGTCCGGTGACGGCGCTGATCGGCAGGCCGCCGCCCAGCCCCTTGGCCATGGTGGTCAGATCGGCGGCAACCCCGTGATGTTCCATCGCGAACAGCTTGCCGGTGCGGGCAAAGCCGGTCTGAACCTCGTCGGCGATCAGCAGGATCGAATACTGGTCGCAGATCTCGCGCAGGCGCTGGATAAAGCCGGTCGGCGCCTCATAAAAGCCGCCCTCGCCCTGCACCGGCTCGATGATGATGGCTGCAACGCGCGAGGGGTCGATATCGGCGCGAAACAGCCGGTCAAGCGCCGCCAGCGCCTCGTCGGCAGTCACGCCATGCAAGGGGTTGGGGAATGGCAGGTGCCAGACGTCGTTCATCATCGGCCCAAAGCCTGCCTTATAGGGCTGGACCTTGCCGGTCAGCGACATGCCAAGGAAGGTGCGGCCGTGAAAGCCCCCTGCAAATGCGATGATCCCGGCACGACCGGTGTAATGACGGGCGATCTTGACCGCGTTTTCCACTGCCTCTGCCCCGGTGGTGTAAAAGGCGGTCTTTTTCGGCCCGTCGCCGGGGACAAGCTGGTTCAGCCGCTCGGCCAGCGCAACGTAGTTTTCATAGGGCACGACCTGATGGCAGGTATGGGTAAAACGGTCGAGCTGAGCACGCACCGCCCCGATCACCTTTGGGTGACGGTGGCCGGTGTTGACCACGGCGATCCCGGCGGCAAAGTCGATATAGCGCTTGCCCTCTTTGTCCCAGATCTCGGAATTCTCGGCGCGTTCGGCATAGATCTGGGTCGTCATCCCCACCCCGCGCGAGATGGCGGCATTCTTGCGTTCGGTCAGGCTGGTCATACTGGGCGCCCCTTACTCGATGCGATTCGGGGTCGATGCTATACGCGGCCCGGCGATCCGAACAGGGCCGCTTGCACAGCACCCGGTGATGCTTCAGGCTGAAGCCATGTTTCCGATCCGCGACCATAACCCATCCGAGCGCACGCCCTATGTGACCTATGCGCTGATCTTTCTGAACGTGGCGATGTTTCTCATCACCATGCCATGGGCGGGCGGAGAGGTCGGTCTGTGGAACCGCCTTGCGCTATACCCGGTGGCGGTCAGCCATGGCGACTGGCTGTGGGGGCTGGTAACGCATATGTTCCTGCATGCCGGGATCATGCATATCGCCGGTAACATGCTGTTCCTGTGGGTTTTTGGCGACAATCTGGAAGATCAGATGGGGCGTTTCGGCTTTCTGGTCTTTTACCTTGCCTGCGGGTTGGCGGCGGCGGCGGGCCAGATCGCGGCCGACCCGATGAGCGATGTCCCCATGATCGGCGCTTCGGGTGCAATTGCCGGGGTAATGGGCGGCTATCTGCTGATGTTCCCGCGCGCGCGCGTCGATGTCATCGCCATTATCATCATTATTATTCGCCGCTTTACCATTCCGGCATGGGTGCTGTTGCTGGCATGGTTCGGCATCCAGCTGGTCTCAAGCGCCAGCATGGTCGATGACGGCGTTGCCTATGTGGCCCATGCAGCGGGGTTCCTGGCGGGGATCGTATTTGCCGTGCCGCTGTTTCTGCGTCGGGGCGGGTCGGGTTTCTGGCAGCGCACCCATGGTCGCCCGCCTCATGCCCCGGCCTATGCCCCCTCACGCATCCCGCCGGTGCGTCGGCGCTAAAGCCGGCCGCGGCTCATGTGGCGCTTGCCGGCAAAGCCCGGCGCGCGACTGACGGTAAAACCTGCCGCCGCCAGTGCCCGTCGTACATGGCCTGCCGCTGTGTAGGTCGCAAAGGTCCCGCCCGCGGCGGTGTGGCGTGCGACCTCGGTCATTAGTGCCTCGCCCCAAAGCTCGGGGTTTTTGGCTGGCGAAAACCCGTCCAGAAACCACGCATCCGCCTGTCCATCCCATACGGGCAGGGCCTCGCGCGCATCGGCCTGGATGATTTCGGCCTGAACCAGCCCGACGGTCAGATGCTGTTGCGGCCAGCCCTCGCGTAACTGGGCTGCAAGCGGGGCAAGCTCGGGAAAGGCGGCATGGGCGCGGGCCAGTTCATCGGCGCTCATCGGAAAGGCCTCAAAGCTGGTAAAGCGGATCGGCACAGTTGCGATCTGCGCCAGTGCCAGAAGGTTCAGCCCAGTGCCAAAGCCCAGTTCGGCGACGTGAAAGCCGGGCCGCAACCGGGCGGGCAGATCGTTTCCGGCCAGAAAGACGTGGCGCGTCTCGTCCAGCCCGCCGCTGAGGCTGAAGTAGGGGTCGTCAAAGCGGCGCGAGACAGGAATCGCCCCGTCACGCCAATCCAGATCGGCGCTGCTCTGGTCGCGCTTGGCCATCCGCGCTAACTCCTTTTTGCAGGCAGATGCGGCAAGGGGCGGCGGAATGGCAAGCGAAATCACAGTGGCGGGCGCAGGTGTCTTTGGCCTTGCCTGCGCATGGGAGCTGCTGCGGCGCGGCATACGGGTGCGCGTCTTTGAGGCGGCGCGGATCGGGGCAGGTGCCTCGGGCGGGCATGTCGGCGCGCTTGCCCCCCACGCGCCCGAGAACTGGAACGCCAAAAAGCAGGTCCAGCTGGAGGCTCTGATAGCTGCCGAAGGGTGGTGGACCGAGGTTGCCGCGGCGGGCGGGGTCGATCCTGGTTACGCCCGCACCGGTCGTATCCAGCCCGTGCCCGAGGGGTCCGAGGCGCGGATGGCCGAACGGATCGAGGCAGCCCGCGCCAACTGGCCAGAATGGGCGGGAATGGAGATGACTGAGGCGCCACAGGCGCCGTTGGTGCCCCTGTCGCCTTCGGGCCTGTGGTTGGTGGACCGACTGACCGCGCGGGTCAGTCCACGCCGTGCAGGTGCCGCGCTTGCCGCCGCGATCATCGCCCGGGGCGGAGAGCTCATCGAGGGGCAGGCCGCGCCCGACGCCCCCGCGATCTGGGCGACCGGAGTGGCCGGTCTTGCGCCCTTTGGCGGCGGCGGGGTCAAGGGCCAGTCGGCGCTTCTGGCGCTGGATATGGCCGATGCCCCGCAGGTCTTTGCCGATGGGGTCCATATCGTGCCCCATGCGGACGGGACCGTGGCCATCGGCTCGACCTCGGAACGCGATGTCATGGACACCGGCACCGACGCCCAGCTTGAGGTGCTGATAGACAAGGCCCGCGCCCTGTGTCCGGCACTGGGGGATGCACCGGTCGTTGATCGCTGGGCCGGCATCCGCCCGCGCGCGCGCTCCCGCGCGCCCATCGTCGGGCCATGGCCGGGGCGGCCGGGCCATTACGTCGCCAACGGTGGTTTCAAAATCGGCCTTGCCATGGCCCCGGCCTGCGCAGGAATGCTGGCTGATCTGATCCTTGAGGGGCGTGATCGCATCCCCGAGGGCTTCAGGGTGCCGGGCTGACCCCGATTACCATGGGGTGCAGGTGGAACAGCCCTGCCCAGATCAGAACGGCCAGCGCAAGGCGCGGCCAGGTCAGCCGCAGGGCCCATCCGCGTCGCAGGCTGATCGCCAGCCCGAACAGGGCATAGGCTAGCAGCAACCCGAACAGGATCACATGCGCCAGATCGCCGTTGGCGATCAAATGCGCTGCGCCCCACAGGGTAAAGCCCGCCATCAACCCCGCCATGCCGCCGGTCAGCGCTGCCAGCACCGCTATGGGCATGGCGATATTGGCAAGCCAGCGCATCCACGGCTCTTGCGGCCAGATCTCGACAAAGGGGGCGCGGGCGGCGGCAAGGATCAGCCAGTACAGCAGCGCAAGCGACAACAGGCTGTAACCGATGACATAGCCCCGCCGCCCCAGCGTACGGATCAGCGGCTCGCGGAATCGGGCCGGGATCACATGCGAGCCCAGAAAAGCCGCCAGCGCCAATGCAAATTCGCCCCATTCCATGCCGCCAGCCTAGCCTTGCGCCCCTGTGACGGCAATCCGCGTTGACGCCGCGCCCTGCTGCGGCATGATGACGCGAAAAAGGGGACCCCATGACACGCCTTCAGACCGCTTTTGACGCCATCGACAAGGCTAATTCCGCCGACCCGCATCTGGACGCCGAAGGGCGGCCCGAGGCGCTTCTTTACGGCCAGCGCATGACGGCCGAGCAAGAGACGCTGTACCCTGATGCCTCTGAGCCCTTGCGCATCGCCTGTCGCGGCCAGCATGTCGAGCGGTTCCTTTTGCCGCGCGATGCCTATCCCATGGACCGGGCGGGCTATCTGGCATGGCGGACCGAGCAGGGTCGCCGCCATGCCGCCCGTATCGCCGGGATCATGCGCGAGGCTGGCTATGACGGGGATGACATCGCAGCAGCCGAACGGATGCTGACCAAACAGGGCATCAAGCGCGACCCCGAGGTGCAGGCGCTTGAGGATGTGGCCTGCTTTACCTTTATCCGCTGGTATATGGGCCCCTTTGCCGAGGGGCGCGACCCTGAGGAATTGCAGCGCATCGTTGAAAAGACCGCACGCAAGATGTCCACCATGGCCCGCGCCCGGGCGCTTGGGGAGTTCGCGATCCCCGAGCCTTTCGCCGCCGCCTTTCGTGCGTAAGGCGCTGATCGTCGCCCATGGTCAGCCGGGCGATCCGGTCCCGCAGCAAAATGCGGTCGAGGCGCTGGCGGCCCGTGTCGCCGCGCTTTTGCCTCAGGCGCAGGTGCGGGGCGCGACGCTTGCCATGCTCGGCGCGCTGGATATCGCTGATGATAAGACGCTGATCTATCCGCTGTTCATGGCCACGGGATGGTTTACCCGCAGCGAGCTGCCCCGCCGCCTGACGCTTTCCGGTGCGGCGCGGGCACGCGTCCTGCCACCCTTTGGCAGCGATCCGGGATTGCCGGGCCTGTGCCTTGCCCTGATCTCCGAGGCGGCGGCAGGGCAGAGGTGGTCTATGGCGCAGACGCATCTTTTGATCGCTGCACATGGCTCGGGGCGTTCGCGTGCCCCTGCCGAGGCCGCGCAGCAGATGGCCAAGACGCTTGCCCCCCATCTTGCCGCTGTCTCGTGCGGTTTTATCGAAGAGGAGCCGCGCCTTGCCGATGCCGCGCGCGGTTTGCCGGCGCAGTCGATCTGCCTGCCGCTTTTTGCCACCGGGGCCGATCACGTCACTGACGACTTGCCCACGGCGCTGGCCGGGGCCGGGTTTCGCGGCCTGACCCTGCCGCCCGTCGGGCTGGCGCCCGAAGTGCCCAGGATGATCGCAAATAGCATCAGGGCCGCCCTGTCCGAACGGCCCTGAGATAAGTGTATTGCGGTGCGGTGTCCCGCGGGGAGCGCAGGGATTACATCGAGGCGAGCTGCGCCAGCGCCCCGCGGATGCGGGTCAGGTCGTCTTCGAGCGCGGCGAGTTTTTCGCGCGTCTCTTCGATGACCTCGGGTTCGGCATGTTCGACGAATTTGGGGTTCGCCAGCCGACCACGCAGGCCCTGCGCATCCTTTTCCGTCTTGGCGGCGGCCTTTTCCAGCCGCGCGGTCTCGGTCTTGACGTCGATCATCTCGCCCACCGGCAGGGCAAAGCTTGCCCCCAGTGCCGCGACCGAGATCATGCCGGGGCCGACTGCACCCTCTTTCGGTGCGCCGACCCGGGCCAGACGCTCGATCAGCGGGCCGTTGGCGGCAAGGGCGGCGCGGGCGGCATCATCGGCCTCGGTCACGATCAGCTCGGGACGGGCACCTGCCGGCACGCCGATCTGGGCACGGGCCGAGCGGATGTTTTCGATCAGCTGGATCACCCAGTTCATCTGACGGTCAGCCTCGGCGTCGATCAGCTCGGCACCATATTCCGGCCAGTCACCATGGATGAGCATGCCTGCCCGGTCGCCGGTCAGCGACCAAAGCTCTTCGGTGACAAAGGGCATGATCGGATGCAAAAGCGTATAGCACTGATCCAGAACCCAGCCCATGGTGGCGCGGGTTTCATCGCCGAACTCGCCATCGAACAGCGGCTTCGAGAATTCGACATACCAGTCGCAGACCTTGCCCCAGACAAAGGCGTAAAGCCCGGTCGCGGCATCGTTAAAGCGGAAACTCGCCAGCGCCTCGTCGGTCGCCTGACGGATGCGTGCGACCTCGCCGATGATCCAGCGGTTCACGACATGGCGCGGTTGCGGCAGGGCAACACCCCCGCGCACGCCGTTCATTTCGGCAAAGCGGGTCGCGTTCCACAGCTTGGTGACAAAGTTGCGGTTTACCTCGACATGTTTCGGCCCAAGCTTAGGGTCGCGGCCCATCGCGGCCATGCTGGTCAGGGTAAAGCGCAGCGCGTCCGCACCATATTCGTCGATCAGCACCAGAGGGTCGATGACGTTGCCTTTCGACTTCGACATCTTGGCGCCTTTTTCGTCGCGCACCAGTCCGTGAACATAGACAGTGTGGAAGGGCACCTGACCAACCACGGCCAGTTGCATCATCATCATCCGGGCCACCCAGAAGAAGATGATGTCGAAACCCGTCACCAGAACGTCTGTCGGGAAATACCTGCGCAGCTCGGCCGTGTCCTCGGGCCAGCCAAGTGTCCCGATCGGCCATAGCCCGGACGAGAACCAGGTGTCGAGCACATCGGGGTCGCGCCAGACCGGATAAACCAGTCTGGTCGGGTCCTGCGACAGGTTGTAATCGGCAAGCCCCTGGGCAAAGGCGTCGATGGCGGCCGCGCGGTCGGCAACCTCGATCACCCGGGCGGTTTCCAGCGGAACCGGCAGCGCGGCGATGGAATCGCGGAACTTCTCGGCCACCTCGGCGAAATTCGATGCGGCATGGTGGACCTCGTCGCGGTGGACAAGGCCTTCTTCCAGCAGGGCAAAGATCTCGACCTCGTCAAGCGCGCCGTCATGATCGTCATCGACCTGACCTTCAAGCCGCAGGTCGAGGCCGTACCAGACCGGGATCTGGTGACCCCACCACAGCTGGCGGGAAATGGTCCATGGCTCGATGCTTTCAAGCCAGTGGAAATAGACCTTTTCGTGCTGTTCGGGCAGGATCCGGGTCTGACCCGAGCGGACTGCCTCGATGGCCGGGTCGACGATCTTGGCCGTATCCACGAACCACTGGTCGGTCAGCATCGGCTCGATCACCACGCCCGAGCGGTCGCCAAAGGGCTGCATGATCGGCTTGGATTCGACCAGGGGACGACGCTCAAGATGTTCAGCGCCGGTTTCCTTGTCGATTTCCTTATGCAGATAGGTGACGGCCAGCCCTTCGCTGGTGATTGCCTCGACCACGCGCGCCCGCGCCTCATAGCGGTCAAGGCCGCGCAGCTCTTCGGGCACCAGATTGACGTTTGAGACATCGCCCACATCCTCGCCCCGGGCCGCGCGGGTGGCGATCCCGGCGCTTTCCGCATAGCTCAGCCCGTCCGCGCGCATCCGCCCCTTGCCGTCCAGCAGCACATAAAGCGGGATGTTGTTGCGCAGGGCGACGCCATAGTCGTTAAAGTCATGCGCGCCGGTGATCTTGACCGCGCCTGACCCGAAATCGGGGTCGGGATAGTCGTCGGTGATGATCGGGATCAGACGGCGGTACTCCTTGGGTCCGACCGGGATTTCGCACAGCTTGCCGACGATCGGGGCATAGCGGGGATCATCGGGATGAACCGCGACTGCGCCGTCGCCCAGCATGGTTTCGGGGCGGGTGGTGGCGATGCTGATATAGTCGCGCGTCTCGCGCAGGGTGACGTTCCCGTCCTGGTCACGCTCGACATATTCATAGGTCTCGCCGCCGGCGAGCGGGTATTTAAAATGCCACATATGGCCGGGAATCTCGCGGTTCTCAACCTCAAGATCGCTGATCGCGGTCTCAAAATGGGGGTCCCAGTTGACCAGCCGCTTGCCGCGGTAGATCAGCCCCTTGTCATACATCTCGACAAAGACCTTGATGACGGCATCGTGGAAGTTGCCTTCTTCGCCCGCTGGCGCGCCGGGGGCGCCGGACATGGTAAAGGCGTTGCGCGACCAGTCGCACGAGGCGCCAAGCCGCTTGAGCTGTTCGATGATCGTGTCGCCTGATTCCTGTTTCCAGGCCCAGACCTTTTGCAAAAAGGCCTCGCGCCCGATGTCGCGGCGGTTTGGCTCTTGCCGTTCGGCCATCTGGCGTTCGACGACCATCTGGGTGGCGATGCCGGCATGGTCCTGACCGGGCTGCCACAGCGTGTCAAAGCCCCGCATCCGGTGCCAGCGCACCAGAATGTCTTGCAGCGTATTGTTCAGGGCGTGGCCGATATGCAGGCTGCCGGTTACGTTCGGGGGTGGGATTACCACCGAGAAGCTGTCCGCCCCCGGTTTTGCATTGGCGCCTGCGGCAAAGGCGTTTCTTGCCGCCCATTCCCGCGCAATCCGGGCCTCGGCGGTTTGCGCGTCGAAGTTCTTGTCCATGGCCATGGTGTTTCACCCCTTGAATCGCGTTGGGGATAGCGAAGCGCGGGCAAAAGGCCAAGAGGCGCTAGGCCAGGAACTGCGCTGCAATCCCCTGCCGGAAGGGAAAATATTGAAACCAGGGCCGCGCGCCCTCGATCACACGCCCGGCCGAAGGGCGCCGGGTCAGCCGCGTGAAATACTCCGACAGTGCCGGATGGGCATAAAAGGGGTGAATCGCCCCGGCATAGAACAGTGCAGGCATGGCCGCGCAATCTGCCAAAGAGAACGCGCCTGCGATCCAGCTGTCGTTGTCGCAGGCGGCCAGATGCCGCTCGGCTGCGATATAGGCGCGATCCAGCTTTTCTTTTTGCTCGGCCACCGTCTGCCGGTCGCGGCGCGACTCGGGTCGCAGGGCGTCGCGGACGATTTCCTGCACGGGCGATTCCATGTGCATGTCAAAAAAGCGGTCCCATAGCCGCACCTGAAGTGCGGCCTTGGGGTCGGCGGGGATCAGGCGATGGGGCCCCGGGTGATGCAGGTCCAGATATTCGATGATGATCGAGCTTTCCGGCAGCACCGTATCGCCATCCTCAAGAACCGGAAACAGCCGCATTGGCCACAGCCGTTCCAGCAATGCCGCATCGTCAGGCTGCGCCAGATCCACAAGGCGCGGCGTAAAGGCGGTCCCCGCCTCGTAAAGCGCGATGAGCGGTTTCCAGCAATAAGAAGCCAGCGGGTGATAATACAGCGTCAGCATGGTTTGGCCTGCTTTCCGGGCGTCATTCCTGCCGGGCGAACTCGGCATCGACCTCAATGGTGATCGGATCGGTAAAGAACGGACTCATGCCATAGGCCTGCGGGTCGATCTGCGTTTCGGCATGAACTCCGATCAGGTCGCGGATGATCGGGTTGCCAGCCTCATCCCCGGTAAAGCCTTTGCCCGCACCGATCAGGGTCACGTCAAAGGTAGTGGGCAGGGTCTTGCCCAGCAATGTCAGCTGTCCCTGGACCTTGCCCGCTGTCAGGCTGTCGGCAGTGAAACCGTCGGCCGCAAAGCGTGCTGTCGGGTTCTTTGCGCTGTCGAGATAATCAGGGCCGGTCAGGATTTCTGCAAACCCCTCGACCGGGGTTGAAAGTGAGGCAATCTCGACCTCGGCTTCAAGCCGGTTTTGCGCCGGATCGTCGGGATTCCACTCCAGCTGACCCGAGACCGAGCCAAAACGGAAAACGCTTACTGAAAAGCCCATATGCGGCACGCGGGTCTGGACGGCGGTATGCGCCGGGTCCAGCCGGTAGGTCCCGGCGCTGGCGGCGTGATAGTCCTGCTGGCCGCGCGGGATGCTGTCGGGTGTCATCTCCTGGGCGGCGGCAGGCCCCGCCCAGAGAGCGATTGCGATCAAAGAGGCACGGATCATGATGCAACCTCCTTGGGACCGACCAGCGCGAAATACACACCTTGCGGGTCGCGGGCGACGGCGATGAAGGCCGGGCCGGGCACCTCGATCGGACCATGCACCACCTCGCCGCCGCCGTCGCGGATGCGATCCAGAGCGGCTGCGACGCCGTTCACGCCGAAATAGGGCAGCCAGCAGGGCACGGGCGAATTTCCCAGACCCATCATGCCGCCGATCTCGGCCCCCTGCCACGAAAACAGTTGGTAGGTCCCCATCTCTCCCATGTCCATGGCGGTGGATTTCGTCCAGCCAAACAGCTCGGAATAGAAGCCGAACCCGGCCACGGGATCGGTGGACATCAGCTCGACCCAGTTGCCATGGGCCTCTTTACGCTGGTTCCATGCCCCGTCCTCGACCGGGGGCTGGGGGTCCATCGGCAGTGGCTGCAGGATACCAAAGACCGCGCCCTGAGGATCCGCGACGACCGCAAAGCGCCCCGTGTGGGGAATATCTTCGGGTTCGCGAAGGGCCGAGCCGCCAAGGTTCCTGATCTTGGCGACGGCTGCATCGGCGTCATCGACGTCGAAATAGATCATCCAGGACGGAGGGACGTCGGCGCAATCCTCCGGCGTCTCCATCAGTCCGGCAACCATGTCGCCGCCATGGCTGGCAAGGTGATAGGTAAAGCCCTCCATCCCGGCGTCGGCAGTGGTCCAGCCAAGGATCTTGCCATAAAAGGCCCCGGCCTCGGCAAGCGCGCCTTTCGCGGTCGAAAGCTCGAACCAGCAGGGTTTTCCGTGATACATGGCGGTTCCCTTCAGGCTTTCACATCGACGATGGGTTCGAACCCGCCCCACATCATCCGCATGCCGTCAAAAGGCATTTCTGGCGGTTTTTGCATCTCGGGGTCGGACATCATCTTTTCATAGCTCGCATCGGCAGTCGCCTTGTCGGGCCATTCGATCCAGGAAAACACGACGGTTTCGTCATCCTTTGCCTGGGTGGACATGTAGAAATCATTGACCTTGCCGCGGGGGACGTCGACGCCCCAGCATTCGACCATGCGCAAGGCGCCGTAGCGTTTGAACATGGGCCAGGCTGCCTGAGCCATGTCGATGTATTTCTGCTTGTTGGCCGTCGGAACCGCCAGCAGGAAGCCAGAGTAATAGGTCATCTCTTTTCCTCCTCACCGGGCGCTGAATGCGCCAATGAGTCGCAGGTTGGCACTTGAAGTATTAAAAAGCAACTGTTAATATCAAAACATGACTGAAACTGGCAAAACTCTGCGCTTACGCTATGAAGAAGGGTGCCTTGGCGCCCATGCGCTGAATTTCATCGGCGACCGCTGGGCGCTTTTGGTGGTGCGTGAGCTGATGTTTCAGCCCAAGCGCTTTCAGATGCTGCGCGCCGGGCTGCCGGGTGTGACGGCAAGCGTGCTGACCCAGCGCCTGACCCAGTTGGTGCAGGCGGGGGTGGTGGCGCATGATGATGTGCTGGGGGTTTATGCGCTGACCGATGCAGGTCGGGCACTGCATCCGGTGCTGCGCGAGCTTTGCCGCTGGGCGTTGCGGATGCCGGGGCATGACCCGGCCAAGTTCATCAGCATCTCGGCGCTGATGATTTCGATCTCGGCCACGGTGGATCGGGCGCGTGCTGCCGGATCACCTCTGCGTGCGGGGTTTGTTTCAGGCAAAGAGGGGTTTGAGGTCACGCTGTCCGCGGCCGGCATACCGCAGGTCCGCGCCATGCGTGAGCCGGTGGCCGATTTCGTCATGGAGGGGTCGGGCAATGCACTGGCCGCAGCGATATATGGGCCGGGGCCGATGGCGCTGGCCGCCGCAGGTCTGGTGGGGTTGCGCGGCGATCACGCCGCCGCGCAGGGGTTCACGTCGCTTTTCAGCCTGAAGCCTCAGATCAGCGACAGCAGCGAATCGCCCGACGAGATCGTGCAGGCGCTGGGGGCCTCTTCGACCTGAAGCTCTTCGACCGAGCCGTCGTTGACCAGCATGGCATAGCGTTTGGAGCGGCCATTGACCCAGCCCGGCGCCTCGATGTTCATGCCAAGCGCCTTGGTAAAGCTGCCGTCGCCATCGGCCAGAACCTCGATACCGGCATCGGTTGCACCGGTGTCAGCCGCCCATTTCCCGGCGACAAAGGGATCGTTCACCGTGATGCAGATCATGCGCGAGACGCCTTTCTCGCGGAACTTGTCGGCGTTTTTCACAAAGCTTGGCATATGGGCGTTGGTGCAGGTCGGGGTATAGGCGCCCGGCACGGCAAAGATGGCCACATGGCCCCTGGCCAGATCGGCAACCGCCACTTCCTCGGGGCCATTGGCGCCCAGTTTCAGCAGTTTGCCTTCGGGCAGCTTGTCGCCTTTTGCGATGGACATGCGCGGTTCCTCCGTCAATTGCATCGATCCGAGGGCGACTATAGGCTCTGCGCCGCAGGCAAACCAGCGAGGGCGAAGAATGAACATCGTGATCCTTGGCGCGGGACAGGCGGCGGCCTCTCTGGCGGCGAAACTGCGTGCGCTGGGGCATCAGGGCGGCATTGCCATTATCGGCGACGAGCCAGCGCCGCCTTATCAGCGCCCGCCCCTGTCCAAGGCCTATCTGTTGGGTGATATGGGGCTGGATCGCCTGACGCTGCGCGCCCCCGAATGGTGGGAGGAACAGCGCATCACCCTGCATCTGGGGGAAAAGGCGCTGCGCATCGACCGCGACCGCCGCGTCGTGGTGACTGATCGGGGCGAACACCCCTATGACCAGCTTGCCCTGACGCTGGGCGCAACGCCCCGCCGCCTGCCCGAGGCGATGGGCGGCGCGCTGCCCGGTGTTCATGTGGTGCGCAGCCTGGCTGATATCGCCGGGCTGAAGCCGGGGCTGGTTGCCGGGCGTCGCCTTGTGGTGATTGGCGGCGGCTATATCGGCCTTGAGGCGGCGGCTGTCGCCCGCAAGCTGGGGCTTGAGGTCACTTTGGTCGAGGCCGCGCCGCGCATCCTTGGCCGCGTCGCCGCGCCCGAAACGGCGGCGATGATCCGGGACCTGCACACAGCCCATGGGGTTCAGGTGCTGGAAGGTACTGGCATTACCCGCATCACCGGCCAGACCGCCGCCGATGGGGTCGAACTGGCCGATGGCCGCCATTTGCCTGCTGATCTGGTGATCTGCGGTATTGGCATCTGGCCCGAGACCGCTTTGGCCGGGGCGGCGGGACTGACCCT
>Ga0182743_1001990_pt1 | contig 18820 bp, 8 predicted proteins | sample eDN3rd30CKraftOP_FD_128522 | JGI IMG/M metagenome (GOLD analysis project Ga0182743, IMG submission 128522) | Enriched Organic Plus compost microbial communities from Emeryville, California, USA - eDNA 3rd pass 30_C Kraft OP (version 2) (version 2) ... | reverse complement strand
TCGCTGCTCCTTACGCTGCTGGTTACCCCGGTCGCCTACTCCCTCTGGGATGACTTCACGCAAATCTGGCGTCGCCTCACCCGCCGCCGCCCGCAGGACAGCGAGCCGGCTGAGGCCACCACTCAACCACCAGCCCTGCAGCCAGCCGAGGCGCTTGCGTAGTCGGCGCTGCTCGAAAGTTCAAACAGCCAGTTCGCTAATAGGGATAGCTCCAATCGGCTAACCAGCCCGAACCATCGCCCCGTGCGCGGCGTAATTCGGGCACTTTGCTCTCTCCAACCGCTGAAACCGAGCCCTCAGCGCAACGGCGCTGACGCTCGCCCGGCGCACGCCAGCGCATGGCAGCACCAGCGCGCAAGCGGCAACGCATGTGCACCTTTTCCTACTTTCGAGTTCCGCGTTTCGCTCGCCGCATGCGGTAACGCGCCCGTGCAGCCCGCAAGCCCATGGTCTAGAATGCGCCCTCACCTGGCGCTGTAACGCCCCTTTTGTTCGACTTCCGCTTGCGCGATTTCTTAGCCCGCGCCGCCACGCATGCAAAAGCAGCGACCGCCCAAGTCGAGCCGCAACCACCATGGCGTCGGAGACGCGAACGGGAGCGCTGCGACGTCGGTCGCCGCCATCAGCCGCGGCAAGCCTTCGCTCGACGAGCTGCTGGCAACGGCCCCCGGCATCCCCGACGACCTGCGGGCCGAGCTGCTCGAAGCCCGCGCCGCCGAGCGTCATCAGGCGGCCACCGAACTCCGGCTATCCGAAGAACGGTTTGCCATTGCCTTCCGCGCGAGTCCCGACGCCCTTGCCATCAGCCGTCTCGACGGCCGGCTGCTCGAAATCAACGACGCCTGGCAACAGATGTTTGGCTGGTCGCGCGAAGAGGCGCTAGGCAAGTCGCCGGTCGAGCTTAACTGCTATGTCGATATTGAGGATCGCGAGCGATTTCGCCGCCAGTTGGAAGACGGCGGCAGCGTACGCGATTTCAGCATTCGCATTCGCCGCCGCTCGGGCGAGGTCTTTCAAGGCGAGCTGACCGCCGAACTGACCAACATCGCCGGCGAAGTCTGTTACCTGACCAACATTCGCGACATCACCCACCGCCAGCGCATGGAAGACGCGGTGCGGCGGAGCGAACGGCTGTACCGGGCGATCGGCGAGACGATCGACTTTGGCATTTGGGTCTGCGACCCCGAAGGGCAGAACATTTACGTGAGCGAATCGTTCCTGCGGCTCACCGGGCTGACGCAGGAACAATGTTCGCAGCACGGCTGGTTTTCGTCGCTCCATCCCGACGACGTGGCGAGCACGATGGCTGCGTGGCGGGCCTGCGTCCAGCTCGGCGGATCATGGGACCGCGAATTGCGCGTTCGCAGCACCGACGGCAAGTATCACCCGGTGCTCGCCCGCGGCGTGCCGGTGCGCGACGAAGAGGGACGCATCGAATTCTGGGCTGGCATCAATCTCGACATCAGCCGAATGAAGCGGTTCGAGGAGCAACTGCGCGAGAGCGAGCGCCGTTTGCAGGCCGTCATCGACAATGCCAACGCGATGATCTACGTGAAGGATCGCCGCGGCCGCTATGTCCTGGTCAACCGCCGCTTCGAAGACGCCTTCCAGCTCACGCGTAACGAAGTCTTCGGGAAGACCGACTTCCATCTTTTCCCCCGCCCGATCGCCGAAGCGTTCGTTGCCAACGACCGCCGCGTGATCGAGACCGGCCTGCCGCTCGAAGTCGAAGAAATCGCGACGCATCCCGAAGGGGAGCGCAGCTACATCTCGGTCAAGTTCCCCCTGCGGCACGCCAACGGAGAGATCTACGCCGTCTGCGGCATCTCGACCGACATTACGATCCGCAAGGAAATGGAGATCGCCCTCCGCGAAAGCGAAGAGCGTTTCCGCCGCATCGTCGAAACGGCGAACGAAGGAATCTGGCTCTTCGATCCCATGGGGGGAACCACGTTCGCCAATCATCGGATGGCGGAGATTCTCGGCTGTAAGTCGGGCGACATGGCGGGAACTCGGCTGCAGGATTACGTCTTCGAAGAGGACCTGCCGGCGGCGAATGACCTGATCGACCGCAACCTGCGCGGCTACGCCGATCAGTTCGACTTCCGTTTCCGTCGCTGCGACGGCGAAGAAGTGCTCGTGCTCGGTTGTTCCAGCCCCGTCGAAAACGCAGCCGGCGAAGTGGTGGGCGCCCTCGCGATGTTTTCCGACATTACCGACCGCCGCCGGGCGGAGGACGCGCTCAAGGAAGCCGACCGCCGCAAGGACGAGTTTCTGGCAATGCTCGCCCACGAGCTGCGCAACCCGCTGGCGGCGATCAGCAGCGCCTACGAGCTCACGAAGCTGACCGATCTGCCGCCGCAGGAGCAGCAATGGGCCGGCGAAGTGATCGGCCGGCAGGTCGGCCAACTGACGGCGATCATCGACGACCTGCTCGACGTCTCGCGGATCACGCGCGGCAAGATTCAACTGAAAAAACAGCGCGTGCGGATCGACGAGATCGCCCGCCGCGCAATAGCCGTGCTGCGTCCGCTCGTCGAACAGCATCGGCACCAAATGGAGCTGCGACTGCCGGAGAATCCGGTGTGGGTCGAGGGCGATCCCAACCGACTCGAGCAGGTGATCGTCAACATCCTGACCAACGCCTGCAAATACACGCCCGACGGCGGGCGAGTGGAGCTGGAGCTGACCCATTCACTGACCACGGCGACGATCATCGTGCGCGATAGCGGCGTCGGCATTGCGCCGGAAATGCTGCCGCGCGTGTTCGAGTTGTTCGCCCAAGCCGACCACTCGCTCGACCGCTCCAAAGGCGGCCTTGGCATTGGCCTGACGCTCGTGCAAAAGCTGGTCGAAATGCACGGCGGACAGATCGGCGCTCACAGCGACGGCCTGGGACGCGGGAGCACGTTCACGATCGAATTGCCCCTGACGCCGGCGCCGATCGAAGACGCGGCGTGCGGCGAAAAAGACGAAGAACGGTCGTCGGTCTGCCGCGTGCTCGTCGTCGACGACAATGCCGACGCGGCCCACGCCCTGGCGCTGGTGCTGCAATCGGCTGGGCACACGGTCATCACAGCCCACGAGGGGAAAGCGGCCATTCAACAAGCGGTCCATTCCAAGCCGCACGCCGTATTGCTCGATATCGGCCTGCCCCACATGGACGGCTACGAGGTCGCCCGCCGATTGCGCCGCAAGCAGCAATTCGCCAATACGCTCCTGGTCGCCATTTCGGGCTACGGGCAGGCGGAAGATCGCCAGCTATCGGTCGACGCCGGTTTCGATCATCACTTCGTGAAACCGGTGAAGCACGAAGAGCTGCTGAAGTTGCTGTCGCAGGTAGATGCCACGGCAGCGGACTAACAAGCGCGCATTGGGCGTGCGCTGGCGCCCAGCATCTAGCTCGAGGCTCGCGGCGGCCGGAGGCTTATCTGGTTTGTCTGGCTTGTGGCCCGCGATAGGCGTACAGTGGTAGGTGGTTTCCTACACTCGGCAATGGAGGCGGCGCCATGCGTGCGAATTTTGGTCGACGAACTCTTCTGCAAACCGCGGCGGCGGGTTCAATCTTTGCCGCACTGCGTCAATTCGATTTTCTTTCCGGCTTGCCGAGCGTGTCCGCACAGGAGGCCAAACCCGATCCAAAGATCGTGCAGCTCACGCCCGATATCGAGCCGCTCGTCCGTCTGCTCGAAGACACGCCCCGCGAACAATTGCTCGACAAGGTCGCCGATCGGATTCGCAAGGGGACCAGCTATCGCGAAGTGGTCGCAGCCTTGTTGCTGGCCGGCGTGCGGAACGTGCAGCCGAGGCCGAGCGTCGGCTTCAAGTTTCACGCCGTGCTCGTCGTGAACTCGGCCCACCTGGCGAGCCTCGCGTCGCCCGACGATCAGCGTTGGCTGCCGATCTTTTGGGCCCTCGACTACTTCAAGGATTCCCAGGCCCGCGACGTGCGCGAGAACAACTGGACGATGGCGCCGGTGGACGAGTCGAAAGTGCCTCCCGCGCACAAGGCTCGCGCGATGTTCATCGAGGCGATGGACAACTGGGACGAAGAGCAAGCCGACGTCGCCGCCGCCGCCCTGGCCCGCTCCGCGAGTAGCGACGAGCTGTTCGACCTGTTCAGCCGCTACGGGGCCCGCGACTATCGCTCGATCGGCCACAAAGCGATCTACGTCGCCAACGCCTGGCGAACGCTCGACATGATCGGCTGGCAATATTCCGAGCCGGTTCTCCGCTCGCTCGCCTACGCGATGCTCGCTCACGAAGGGGACCAGAACCCGGCGAAAAATGATTACAAAGCCGATCGGCCCTACCGCGAGAACCTTTCGCGAGTCAAACAGATTCGCGACGAGTGGCGCGACGGCAAGCCGGACGAAGCCGCCACCAAGGACCTGCTCGCCACCCTCTACGCCGGCAGCTCCGACGACCTGTGCGGGCAGGTGATTGAGGTTCTGAACCGCGGCGTTTCGCCCCAGAGCATTTGGGACGCGCTGCTGGTCGGGTCGGGCGAATTGCTTATGCGTCAGCCGGGCATCGTCGGCTTGCACACGCTCACGACCAGCAACGCCATGCACTACGCCTTCCAAACGGCGGCCAGCGACGAAACGCGGCGGCTCGTGCTGCTGCAGAACGCAGCGTTCCTGCCGATGTTCCGCGAGTCGATGCAATCGCGCGGCAACGTCGGCGACACGAAGATCGCCGAGCTGCAGCCCGCGGAGCTGAGCGCGTCGAGCGACGAAGCGCTCGAACAGATCTTCCGCACGATCAGCAACGACCGGCTGGAGGCCGCCCGCCAAACGCTCGCCTATGCGAGGGCCCATCAATCGCCCGACGAATTCATGCAGCGGGCCCGCGTGCTGGTGTTCCTCAAGGGACGCGATTCGCACGACTACAAATTCAGCTCGGCGGTGCTGGAAGACTATTTCCACGTCTCCCCCGCCTGGCGAGACCGTTTCCTCGCATCGAGCGTCTACCATCTCCGCGGCAGTGGCGGCAACGACAACCCGATCGTAGAACGCACGAAGAAGGCGCTCGCCTAAGTGGCGAGCAGGCGACACATCGGAGTGGCATGCACACGCAGTGTGGCATGGGTGTCCCCAACCATGCCACACTACGCCAGTCACGCGCTGTCGAGTAACAAGATTTTCCAATCAGCCACTCGGCTCAACCGTAGATGGCAATGGAATCTGACCATTGCCAATCTGCCGCTACGCAATTAGCACACTAGAAGGCGCGAGCGCTGCCGGCTCAAGCGACTAGCCGGGCATGGGTGGGGACACCCATGCCACCCAGATAAGCGTCCCGACTCACTCCAGCGGTCGGCGGCCCCACACCAGGACGTTCACGCAGCTCACCGTGAACCACTCCTGCCGCAGCAAGTATTTCTCGCTGGCTGGGTCGCTCAGCTCGTGCAGCTCAATGGCCAGTTGTGGCTCGAGGAATGAGCTAACGCGCTCGTGCATCCGCTCCAGGTACGACTGCAGAAACGCTTCGAGGTCTCGGTCGAGCGGCGCCTGGCGGTCGATGCACTGCGTCTGAAAGCCGAGCGGTTCGAGTCCCGCCTGGGCAAACACGGCGGGCAGTTTGCGGCCAACGTAGAACTTGCTCGGCTTGTGCGACTCGTGAGCAAAGGCTCGTAATTCGGCCGAGCGCACCGCGATCTCGAGGTGAATCGGCCACGGCAGCAGCAGTTGATGGAGCGTGTCGTTTTCGAGCACGGCGACGATGCCGCCCGGCCTGGCGGCGCTGCGCATCTGCCGCAGCGCGGCGATCGGTTCCGGCAGGCTGTAGAGGCTTTGAGCGCACCAGACGAGGTCACAATCGCGACAAGCCTCGGGAAGTTTGCCGAGATCGGCTTCGACGAAGTCGAGCTCGCAACGGGCCTCGCGAAGAGCCGGGTTCCGGCGCGCGACGGCGAGAAAGTTTGGATCGACGTCCAAACCTACGACGCGTCCCGGGCTTAGCAGCCGCTCGGCGAGCAGCCCCATATAAAAGCCGTCGCCGCAGCCGACATCGAGCACCTTCATCTGCGGCGAGAGAGGAAGCGTGGCAATCGCCGCGCGCAACTCGGCTGCAAAGGCCCGATGGAACGCGTCCATCTGGTCGGCATAATCGGGCAAATTCGCCTCATCGGCGACTGCTGAGGCGGTAGTAGCCAGTGGCAAGGCGGCGTCCATCGTAGGTCCTAACAAGAAATGCTTTCAGGTAACCCGCTGAAAGCAAACCTTGGACCGAACCCACCAATTCGACGCCAGCCAGGCTCAATTCCGCTGCGTCCGCTGCAAGCACTGGGCGCTTTCGCAGCACGCCATTCCGCGAATAGGAACACTGGCGAGCAGCGGTTCAACGTTACCCGTCCTGCTCGCCCGCTGATCAGCGGCCGCCGTGGCTACTTCGCCTCCTTCAGGCTCTCCAAATAGGCGACGATGTCGGCGAAGTCGGCGAGCGTCAGACCGTCCTTCAACCCGTTGGGCATCAGCGACAGGTTGCTCTGCTTGCGTTCTTCGATGTCGTCGACGGCGACAGTCAGCGTCTTGCCTTCGGCGTCGATCAACTCGAGCGTCTCGGGGGTGTCGGTCTTGACGAGCCCTTGCTGCACCTTGCCGTCGGCAGTCAGGATAATCGTCACCTGGAAACTCTCCGCGACTCGGGCCGACGGCTCGAGAATCGAGCGAATCAGCTCCTCGCGCGGGTACTTGCTGCCGATGCCGGCCAGATTCGGGCCGATCTTCGACGTTCCCTGGTCCCCCACCGCGTGGCACTTCACACACCCGACGCCTTGCATGTCGAAGAAGAGCGTTTGGCCGCGGTCGGCGTTGCCCGCGTTCTTCAACGCGTGCTCGCGATAGACCGACGTATCGAGCTGCGCCGGCGTGTTTTCGTAGAGGAACGCGTACTTTGGATCCTTCAGCCGAATGCCGAGGCTGAAATCCCAGGGCCCGCCGTCGTTGCCGCACAGCAGGTAGATGCGGTTGACGCCCTGCTTCAACTGAATGGCGCCCCGATCGGCTTCGGCCGACCAGCCGCGGTTGGCGTTGAACTCGTATACCTTCTCGCCGTTCACCCACAGCGTCGCCTGATCGTCGCTGCCGATGACGAACTCGCTCTGCTGATCGGTCGCCGATTCAACCTCGGCATACGCGACCACCCAGGCGTCGCTGTCGGGATCGACATGCTGCGCGGGGCTAACGCGTCCGTCGGGGTGATTGGTTTTGATGCGTTTCCACGAGAGATTTTCGCCCCCAACTTCGACCGGCTGATCGAGCTTGGGCGGCTGAGCGGGGTCGAATTTCGGCACGCCTTTGTCCTTGGGGAATCCGCCGAGCAATTGCCACTCGCGAATCACCGTCGGCGACGAGAAGACGCCCTGCAGCTCGCGCCGCTGTTCGGGCGACAGTTCGCTCCGCTGATGACGCTGCACGATGTCGTCGCCAATCGACGATTTGATCGCAATGAGCGCCTCGCGGGCCTTCTTGCGGAGATCGTTGTTCTTGCTGGCGAGCGATTGCAAGTAGATGCCGACCGCGCGGCGATCGGGCATCGCGGCGAGCGCCGAGGCGGTTTCGAATTCGACGTTCGGCTGCGACGCCACTTCGAGCAACGCCGGAATTGCGTCGCGCAGGCCAGCTTCGCCAGCCACGCGAATCGCCGTCTTGCGAACGTCCAAATCGGCGTCGTTCAGCGCGGCTACGATGGGTCCAGTCGCAGCCGAGCCAGCCGTCGCGGCGAGCGATTCCAGAGCTTTGCTTCGCACGGCGGGGTCCGAGTGCGACAGTGCGCCGACGATGACCTGCGTGGCGTCTTTCGCTCCGCTCTGCCGAAGCGCGTCGAGCGAGGCGATGAGCAAGGCGTTCGAAGCCTTGCCGCCAGACACGATTCCCCCAGCAACATTGACCACCTCCGGCGATTTGCTCGCCAGAAGCGTTTTGATCGCGTCGATGCGCACCTGATCGTCCAGCGAAGCGTCGCGGGCCATTTCGACGACGATCGGCAGCGACAGCGGATCGTTCAGCTCAACCGTGGCAGCCATGGCCGCCTTGCGGACGGCTTCGTCTTTGCTTCGCAGAGCGGTGCGGACAGTGGTCAGCACGGTCGACGTGCCGGACCACTCATGAACCTTGGGGCGCGACGGCTTGCCGCGGGCCGGCTGAGTGCCCCACCAACCCTTTTCGTACGGATCGGCTTTGCGATGGACCTCGGCGATCGCCGCCACCGCGCCCGCTCGCACGTCGATGTGCTTCGCGTTCTCGGCCGCCCAGGCGAGCGCCGCGACCGCGTCGTCGTGATACTCGTTGGTCAAAGCGAGCAGCGTGGCCAGCCGTTGGGTTTCGTCGTCGCTATCGAGATACTTCTTCGCCAGCTGCCACTGGTCGAGTTCACGCAGGGCCTGCACCATCGCGAAACGGGCGAAGACGTCTTTCTCGCGGAGCGCCGCGTAGAGCGAGTCGGCAGCCGACGGGTCGCCGATGCGGCCGAGACCGACTGCGGCATACATGCGAACCGAAGTGTCGGCGTCTTGTAGCGCAGCCTGCAGCGGCTTGACGCCGTCTTTCAACCGCCGCGTGCCGATCGCTCGCGCCGCCTGGGCTCGCACGTCGGCGTCGCTCGCCTTGAGTCCTTCGACAAAGTCGGGCAGCGGATTCAAATCGGCCAGCCGATCCGCAGCCGCATTCACTGCCCAAAGCGAGTGAATCTTCGCGTACTTCGGCGCATCGGCCTGGCGAATAATTTCGCTAAGAACCGCGCGGGTCTCGTCATTGGCAGCGTTCGTGACGCGTCCCGCGACCTCCCACTGAGCCTGCATCCGCTGGCTGTGCGCCGGCTGCGAAAGCGCGGTGAGCGTCGGGCGAATTCGCTCGGCCGCGTTGACCTGCGGAGCGTCCTGCTTCTCCACGGGACCGGTGTAGGACACGCGGAACAGTCGACCGCAAACTTTTGGGTTCACCCAGCCGCCAAAATTCCAGTCGGCCACGTACATGTACTTGCCGTCGGGGCTGAAGCAGACGTCCTGCGGACGGAAGTCTTCTTTGCTCTGCGGGTCCTTCACCATGAAATCTTCCATGGTGGCCGTGAACGACGCCCCTTCGCGCTTGGGATAGAAGACCTGAATCTTCCCCTTGCCCCATTCGCAATGGAACGCTGCGTCGCGATACTTCGTCGGCCAATAGGCCTCGCGATAGCAGGCGGCGCCCACCGGCGAACCGCCGCCATGCTCGCTGATGCGCGGCAGATGCCGCTCAGGATGCGGATGGTAGTCGTAGGGGTAGCCGTAGTAGCCGGTCGGAATGTGATGCGTGAACCGCGTCCACCAGCCGAGGCCGTCGTCGGTGTTGTCGTAGGTGAAAATGTTGTCGAGCGAGTCCATCGCCACGTCGAGGTGGTTGCGCGTGCCGCTCGAAACAATCTCCAGTTGCGTGCCGTCGGGGCGCATCCGCACCACGCCGCCCCCTTCGAGCGTGATCGTGCTGCCGTCGGCGCCGGTCGCCTTGGGAATGCCCTTGTCGCCGACCGAGACGTAGATGAACCCATCCATGCCCAGCCGCGTGCCGGTCACGATGTGATCGTTGAAGCCGTAGACGCCCGCCGGCGGACCAAAACCTTCAGCCAGGTCCTTCCGCTCGTCGGCGACGCCATCGCCATCGGTATCGCGAAACACCGAGTAGAGCGGCGCGTGCATGACGTAGAGCGCCCCCTCGTGCCATACCAGGCCGAACACCGCGCCCAGGTTGTCGCAGAACACGGTGCGGATCGGCTTGCCGGTCTGCTTGTCCCAGCGAATGAGAATGACGCGGTCGATGTGCTTCGTGGTCGGCCCGCGCATGTCCATCGGGTCTTCGCCGACGAACAAGTTCCCTTCGTCGTCGCACGTGACGACCGAAGGATGTTCAATCTCCGGAGGCTGATAGATCAGCTCGACCTTGAAGCCTTCGTGCGGGATGATCTGCCCGAGAGCGGGAGAAGCCATCAATAGCGCCGCAGCCGAAACCAGCAGACACGCGCACCATCGCAATCCAGACCGTTGCATGGGCAACACAACCTTTGGGAGAGGAAAAAGGCAGGAGGAATCCGGGGCCTAACATACTAATTGGCCGCGGGGTGGGATAAAAGCAGAAGTCGCCAGGCGACCACGTTTGCAGTCCCGTCCGTGCGTCGATAGTCTCGCGCTACTTTTTCGTCTTTTTTCCCGCGGCCTGAGGCCGAACTTCGTTCATTAGCTTGCGCCACGGCTGCAGGCTCGGGCGCATTTCTGCAGCCGTCTTCGCCGGCTTGAGTTTCGAGACGTCGGTCTCGACGTATAGCTTCTCGTAGAGCGCCGGCTGAAAGTCGGGATTGGGGGTATTCTCCTGCGCGCCAATCTCCTTTCGCCAGGCTTTCAGCTTCGCTCGCAGTTCGGCGACGCGCTCCGGATGCTTGCTCGCGAGGTCATGCTCCTCGCCGATGTCGCTGCTCAGGTCGTAGAGTTCGACCTGATCGGCGTCGTAGTGCTCGACCAGCTTCCAGTTACCTTCGCGCACCGCTCCGCCGGGGCGGCTGCCTTGGTTGGTGTAGTGCGGAAAGTGCCAGAAGAAGGTTCGCTGCCCGCCGGCGCCGCCTCGGAGGACGGTGGAGATGTCGGTTCCATCGAAGCGTTGATCGGTTTTCACGCCGCAGAGGCTGAGGAGCGTGGGCGTAAAGTCGGTGTAGATGACCGGCGTGTCGGTCACCTTGCCAGCCGGAACGAGGGGCGGATAGCGCACGATCAGCGGCACGCGCAGGCCCCCTTCGTAGTTAAACCCCTTCCCTGCACGGTACGGCGTGCAGTGCGTGGCTGGCGAGTCGGGCGATTCGAGCACGTGCAGGCCGCCGTTGTCACTGGCGAAGATCACGATCGTGTTCTCCACCAGCTTCAGTTCGTCGAGCCTGGCGAGCACTTGACCAATGCTGTCGTCGAGCGTTTCGATTACGGCGGCGTAGACCGGGTTGAAGGCGTCTTTGTTCTTTTCGATCAGCTCCCGCTTCGCGGCGAGCGGAATGTGCGGGTTGTTGTGCGATAGAAAGAGGAAGAACGGCTTGTCGTGGTTCTGCTGGATAAATTCGAGTGCCGCACGGGTCAGATCGTATTCTCCCTTGCCCCCTTCTGTCTCGCTTGGCGTGGTGTTGGCCTGACCGGCGTGCACAAATTGAAAACCTTGGTTCTGGGGACCGAAGCCTGCGCCGCCTAGATGCCACTTGCCGACGCATGCCGTGGCGTAGCCGGCTTCGCCCAGATACTCGGCGATCGTTTTCACTTCGAGCGGCAGGCGCTGGGAGATTTCCGGATGGAGCAATTTCTGCGCGGGAGTATTTGGCCGCCCCGGCAGGAACGTCGTCAGGTGCAATCTCGCTGGAGCAAGCCCCGACATGATGGCCGCTCGCGACGCCGAGCAGATCGGCTGCGCGCAGTAGGCGCTCGTAAACCGCATGCCCTGCGTCGCCAGCTTGTCGAGATGCGGCGTGTGGTGATCTTTGCGTCCGTAACAGCCGAGGTCGTTAATACCCAGATCGTCGGCAAGTATCAAAACTATATTTGGTACACGAGATTCTCCGGATTTTTCCTCGGAGAATGCCGGACGAATTGTCGAGAGAGACCCTGTGGCGGCAATGATTAGTGTAGCAATTAAGTGTAGTAAACCGGGGACGAAATTCCGGTAGGCCAATCGTCCGAAGGGACTGCTGTACATGGATCACCGAGTTATTGAGCGATGAGAGCGGAGCGGCTGCGCCAGTATCGGCCGCTGCGAATTGTTGGTCAACAGGCGAGAGGTTTAGTGATGGGTCGGAAACGAAAAGTGCGTCGCCAGCAGCATGGATCGGCGTGGCACTGGAAGCAGACTGACGCGTGGTACTACACGCTGCCGGGAACCAAGCGGCGAATGGCCTTGTTCGACGATCAGGGCGAGCGCATCAAGGGGCTGGCAAATAAGTCCGCGGCAGAGCGGTCGCTCGCCAAGGTCAAGGTAGCCGCGGCCGACGACCGGCCCGATCATCTGATTCACGGTGAGTGGATCGTCGCTCGCGTGTGCTCTGAGTATCTGCAGTACTGCGAGCGATGCGTCGCGAAAGGCTCGATGAGCGCGAGCCACTGGACGAGTTCCAAGAGCTGGCTCAACGATTTGTGCTCGTTCTGCGGAGCACTTCCACTTTCCGAGCTTAAGAAGGGGCACATCGTTACCTGGATCGATAGCCACGCCAGCTGGCGAAGCACCGAGACCCATCGGGGCGTCATTAGCGTGGTGCTCGCGGCCTTCAATCGAGCCGAGGAACTGTTTGGGGTCGCGAACCCACTGAAGGGCCTGAAGAAGCCGACGCCTAAGCCGCGGCTACAGTCAATCAGTCCCGAAGACGAGCAAGTGCTTTACGCGAACCTCGAACCGCAGTTTCGGAATTTCCTGTTCGCGGCACTTCATACGGGCCTGCGGCCGTTTTGCGAACTCGCGAAGCTGACGGCAGAACACGTCGAGCACACGCCACGCGGGATGATGTGGCGAGTCTACTCTAGCAAGACGAAAAAGACCCGCAAGACTCCGGTTCGGCCGGAGGTTGCCAAGCTGGGGATGCAACTTCTCAAAGACTCTCCGCCGGGCTCGAACCTACCGCTCTTCCGCAACACCAAAGGACGGCAGTGGAAGCGGATGACTGGCGTGGTCAGGTTCCGCAACTTGCGAAAGAAACTTGGCTGGGACCAGGATCCGGTTCGCGGCAAGTACACCTGCTACTCCTGCCGGCATACCTTCGTGCATCGGATGCTGTCCGGCTACTGGACGGATGGCGTCGGGTGTTCAATCGAAACAGTAGCCGAGTTGATTGGGGACACACCGAAGGTTGCCTTCGACCACTACGGCCGAGAGTGGGGACAGCATTACCAAGCTCCCCTCTGGGCAGCGATTGGCGAACAGCCAAAGCTTCCGAAGAAGCGGAATGACACCGTTCGGAAAAGAGCAATTGCATGAACTCCGAATCAACCAAACAGACGCCTCTCGGGCCATTCAAACGGAGGCGTGCCGCAGGTTCAGCATGGTACTGGCAGCAGACCGATACTTGGTACTTCACGCCCCCGGGCACGAAACGGCGTGTTGCTCTGCTCGACACAACCGGAAAGCGGATCAAAGGTGAGACGAACAAGCAAGCTGCCGATCTAGCTCTTGCTCGACTGAAAGCGAGAAACGACTGGAAACCTAGTGCCGAGATAATCGCCGACCAAAAGGCGGTTGCTCTCGTGGCTGGCGTATGTTCCGAATACATACAGTCCTGTGAGGCACGAGTACGCAGCGGCCGCGTCTGCGATGAACATGGACAGCATGTTCGTCGCTTGATCAACGACTTTGCAGGGTATTGCGGTGCCTTGCCGGTCGATCAGTTACAGAAGGCACACCTGGAGCACTGGGTCGATTCCCACCCAGCTTGGCGATCACCGGTGACGCGTCGAAATGCGTTAACGGTCGTCATCTCAGCCTTTGAATTCGCCCGAGAAATTCACGGAATTCAAAACCCGTTCCGCGGTTTCCCGAAGCCGAGTGCAAGGCCGAGATTGCAGTCGTTTAGTCCTGGCGATGAAAAGGCAATTTATAAGGCCGCCGACAAAGCATTCCGAGATTTTCTGTTCGCCGCCATTCACACCGGACTGCGACCATTTTGTGAACTGGCCCGTCTTCGAGTCCGCGATGCGGAGCTAGTAAGCGGCGGGATGCTCTGGCGAGTTTACTCCTCGAAAACAAAGAAGACTCGTAGGATTCCGGTTCGATCTGAAGTGGCCCAGCTATCGTTGACTCGGTTGCGAGGCGAGGACAAAGACGCGCCTCTGTTTCCGAATACACAGGGAAGGACTTGGAAGAAGGTGACTGGCGGGGCAAGATTTCGCAAGATTAAACGGGCGCTGGGATGGGACCTCGACCCAGTACGTAGCGGATTTTCTTGCTACACATGCCGGCACACCTTCGCCCATCGGTTACTTTCAGGCTACTGGAACGGGGGCAAAGGCTGCACTATTGAGACGCTTGCCGAGCTACTCGGCAACACTCCTCAGGTCGCGTTTGCTCATTACGGTCGCGAATGGGGCAAGAGCTATCAAGATCCATTGTGGACTGCGGTCGGTATCGCATCACCAAGGGACTCGTAGAACCATGAGTCTCTGCGGCAAGCGTTCGATCAGCCTGATGCCAGCGGAAAACACGCGAGCGGCAAGCGACCAAGCTGAACGACTGCCGCCGTTTAGATGCGATTCTAGGTGCATTTTCTGACGGTGTACCCACTTTTGAAATTGTTGGCCTCGCGGAGTATTTACCCGCCGTTCGAGGTGCTGCTGAGGGAAACGCCAAACCCGAGCCAACCGGCGAGCTGGTCAAGCCCAAGTCCGTCAAGCCGCGGAACAAATAGATTTTGGCGGCCGGCTTCAAAACAGCCCGCGCTTCCCCTTTCAACGCGAGTCTTAGCGCTTACAAGGCTGCCTGCCGCGACCTTTCGTCACTAGGCAGTAGAGCTAGCTCTGCGACCTCGGTCTAATGACACTGCGGCACACTCGGAAGAGCACGCAGTTTCATTGACTGTTCACGGAACCTACACATGGATTTGGCCTCAGTTCACGCGCTGCTGCAGGATCCGGTGGTTGGTGGACTATGCCTCAATGTGCTTGCCAGCATTGGCTACGATTCAGCGAAGGCGACCGGGAAATGGGCGATCAACTTGTTCCGGGCAAAGCAACCCGAGACCGATGATTGGATCGAGAAGCAATTCGAGACTCTGAACGCACGTGACCAAGTGAAGCGCCATGCTCAACACTTGCTCGCAGAAGTCGTTGCAATCAGCGGCGCCGATTCCATCGATCCGTTCGCCTGCGATCTCGCGATTGAGAAAATCACCGCTTACTTGGTAAGTAGTGGAAACGATCGAGTGTCGATCGCAAAGATCGTGACCGCGTCGCTCGCATCTGGCGACAAGCCCATTTCTGAACACGACGCAGCACGGATAGCGGCGTGCGCCTTGGTAGCTCTGGCTGCATCGCCCTTGAGTGGAATCGTAATTCATCACAGTCTTGAGATTATCAAGACGGACACAGCCGAACTCCGGATTAGTAACGAGCGGCTGGAAAGCCGTACCCAAGCCAGCGCACACTGCATGAAGGATATGCAGGCAGACATAAAGTTGATTGCTTCTAAACTGGACCTGCTGGTTCCTCCTTCACATTCGCCTGCTACCGATAGTGAATTTGAACTACTTGGAACGGCGGTGCCGCTGTTGCCGGCCGATCATGTTCCGCGCACGAAGCCCGTAAAGCAGCTCGGAGCAAAGCTGCGGTCCACTTGCGTTCTGGCCGTCGGCGGTTACCACGCCTGTGGGAAGACCACTGTTTTAATTGAGTACGCGCTCGCTTCGAAACGCCGCTGCATTTGGATCACGTTGCCATCGATCGACAATCAGCCTCTCCAGCATGCACGGTATGTTCAGCGATCGGTCAACGAGGCCCTAAAACTACCGGACGGCGGCGACTTCGGGCGCAACTTGCAACACGCAGCCAATTCTGAGGTTCTGCTGATTGTTATCGACAATGCGGAGCGTCTTGAAGATTTAGCCCACATCGGCTCATTGCTCACCGCCGCCAGAGGGTCCTATGGCCGGATCCAGGTGTTATTGTCCTACGCTGACGATCCTTCATTCGCTTCTAACGTAGTTTTGCGACTCGCGCATCGCTGGCCGTTGCCGGGCATGCAGGCTAACGAAGCGATGGAGCTGTTCGAGAAGATGGGAGTGCCGAATGTAGCTCGGCACAAGGCAACAATCGTTGCAATATGTTCGCTGTGCGACGGGCATGTGGGACTGATTCGTGCTTCTAGACACTTGCTGGAAAATGAGTCGGGCGTAGGAGTGACCTCGCTCTTGCAACTCCATGTAGAGGATCCTTTCGTCGCAATTCGCAATGCGGTAATGTCGGCATTTTTAAACACGGTTGAAGATGATCAACTGAAATTATGCAAGCGAGTCAGCGTGTGCCCGGGATCCTTTAGCCGAGAACTTGCCAGAGCCGTTTCCGCTGAAGCGTCGGACGAGGACTTTGATCGCGTTTGGTCCGTGACTGGAGAGGTACTCTTTCAGCGAGTCGAGGAGCGGCGATTTCAATTGCCCTATTTGTACCGTATCGGCTTCCAGGAATTGCTCTCCCCTACCGAAGGAGTGGAAGCGCACAAGGCAATCGCCGATGCGTTAAGCGTTCCACAAGGTACAGCAATCCGAGTCGACGACGCTGTGAACTGCGTTTTCCACGCGGTGGCCGCTGGCGATGCCAATGTCGCTACTCATTACGCCATGTCGTTCCTTGTTCACGCGCAGCGTTCAGGACGAACGGACGTATTGTCTTACCTTCTGAAGCAATACAGGTTTCTTCTGAGCGATTCGACTTCAGTGCGACGCAGCCGCGAACGTACTGTAGAGCTTAACTGGCTCAATCTCCAGTTGCTCGCGTGCAAAGAGATCGAAGATGAGGTGGTTGGAAATGCAGTCGCCGAGCAGCTCATTCTTTTCTTAGAAGAACACCGCTCATCGCTTACCCGAAAAGAGCGGCACCGATCGGCGTTACATCTACTCCTTCATGCTTCAATAGTGGGCAATGTGGATGTCGCATGGAGAGCGTGGGACCACCTCGACCAAAGAAGGGAGCGTGTAGCACCCCGCCACACTGAAACACCCCACATAGCGTTCATCGTTCAAGCATACTACACATCGAAACGTCCGCTCTCAGATTTTGCGATGGCGGTAATTCAATGGGTAGCAAGAAACCCAACTGAAGCCGCTGCAGTCTGGGGAGATGCATTTTGCTGGCAAATGTGGCGGTCGCTCGCTATGACAATGGCGGCCAAGCATGGGTCGGATGCGTGCTCGCAAGACAGCTTGCGGGAGATAGCCGATTCGGCTGCCGCCGCCGGATTGCCGGAAGTTGCACTGGTATTTGAAGCAGCCATCATTTTGCACCTTATCGACGTCGCGCGGGACCTGACGCACGCCGCACTCAGAGCTACCGGTTGGCGGTTGGACGAGGTGGCGTACCCCAGCCTCTTGCTGTTCCTCAGCTCTGTAAAGGGGGATGCACTTCGCTGCAATCAGCAGTTTGAGCTGGCCCGCGACTGCTACATTCAAGGTGAACTCGCATCGATTGCCGACGGTGGGACGGAATACACCAATTGTTGTCTCGGCGCCGCGGTCTGCGAATCCCGTCTTGGTGACAATCCGGCTGCAATCGCCCGGCTCGAATCGCTCAGCACTCATCGCAGGCTGGACGGTGACAACGGCCTGGATGCTCTTGATGACGAAGCTAAAGTTCGACTCGAACTTGCAGCACTCCAGCTTCACTCTCACAGACTTTCGGATGCGCTCGATCAGTTGCTCGTCGTATACCGGGCGGTCAAAGATTCACAGCTAAAGGAGAAATACTGGGTAGTACTTGCGCAACTCGCGATGGGACTAACTGACATAGCTTCCGGAGAACGCACGCCTGAGGAAGTCGCGGTGCCAGGCTTCACCTACGGACTGAGCGGCGATTCGTTGCGAGAGTCGGGGATGAAAGGAGAAGCGCCTGCGATGGTGCTTGAGATCGCCTGCCGGCAGTTCGGAAAGCATCAAGAGGCCCTGCGTTTCTATGAGCAACTGGAACCGGCCGTGAAAGGGACGCCGCTCGAATGGCCCCACCATTTCAACGCACTTCGTTCTGCTGAAGAATGCAAATCTCTAGATCAGTATGCGTTGATCGCCCGCCGGCTCGTACTTGCAGATACTTTCGCTGACCATGCAACGATCCTTGCTCAGTCGCGCGATTGGGTTTACTGGACCTTAACAAAACTCGCGTTCGCTGCCACAAAACAGCCGATTGACTTCGCGGTCTGGGATCGCTGTTTACATCAGGCGAAGAATTCAGCGAGTGCCGATGCGGAATTCATTAATCAAGTTCTAAACGGCATCTTCCGATGCGCCATTTCGAATGACTCGACATTAATTGAATCTGCGTTTCGTGAAGCGATCAACCGAAAGCTCCTGGACACTGCACGCGGCCTAGCGTTCTGCTGGTGCTATCGCGCTGGAATAGAAATGTCAGTGCGCGAAGTGTGCAAATGGCACTTTCGCCTTGCTTGGTTGAATGCACAAACCCTAAAAGACGCTGACAATGCCCGCATCGCCGTTGAAAACGAGCGTCAATATTGGTCATGCGTAAACTCAAGCGGCGATGCCGACTTTAGTGAAATTACAGACGCATTAAGCAATTCACCCGACAATGACCTCGACACAGCTCACAAACTGGAAGCCGCGACGGCCATAGCTACGGCTCGCAATCTCGGACTGGATGCGTTCTACAAAGAAGTCAAGTACTGCTATGAATGCGGCCATACAGCCCCGTGGCTGGGTGAAGTGATCAAAAGAAACTGGCTTAGCCAATGGACCGCATTTGCCTTCTCTTCATCTGAAGACTTCCTGAAAGATCACGCAGGGACGTTGGCGGACACTGTTAACTTACTTGACCTTTGCAGCGATCCTGTAGACTCACCCCTTCGGATGACCCTGGCGAAGTTACAGCGTTTGATTACGTTTTCGCTCGGTGATAGTCCCGCGGCGTCTGACCTTTTGCCGATCCTGTTGGAGTCTGTCGATTCATTGCTGTTGGATGCCGTGCACGCAAGACTGCGCTGGTTCGAACTCTTGAAGGTAACCGTTCACACCCTGGCGTGAATTGCTCTTCGCGCCGAGGCAAAAATTGGCGAAACCATCGGGGCATGTCGTCGTTGCCGATTACGCCCGAGCAGTTAGCCGCCTTGCCGCCTGAGTT
>Ga0182743_1001987_pt1 | contig 18838 bp, 14 predicted proteins | sample eDN3rd30CKraftOP_FD_128522 | JGI IMG/M metagenome (GOLD analysis project Ga0182743, IMG submission 128522) | Enriched Organic Plus compost microbial communities from Emeryville, California, USA - eDNA 3rd pass 30_C Kraft OP (version 2) (version 2) ... | reverse complement strand
GCGGCATCGAGCTGATTGGTACGGATTTCCGCGTATTGGGAGAAAACGATGGCATGCCGCGTCTGCCCGACGTCGAATACTACCTATTCGTGCGCAATAACGTCGTGCGGCCGCTGACACGGCGCGTCTTCGACATGCTCAAGAGCAATATGCGGCTGCTGCGCAGCGCCGATCGAGAGAATCGCCCGGGGGATGTGCTGGGCGGCGGAAATCATGTCCGCTTTGCGGTCTGACGGCGTTTGCGCAAACGCCTTTGGGAATTTGCGTCAAAGTGACAAGCCTGGCACGCGCAAGCGCGGCAAAAGCATCGGGCTCCGTCCCCCATTAACGCGCCGCGGCCGCCAGCGGCGCGCTCGCCTTGCGCGCTTGCACGGCGATCCACTGTGCCAGCAAGGCTGCGACGGCAAATGCGATGCCCGCCCCGATCCAGGGGCCGTGACTCATCCCGGCATCCAGCAGCAGGCCGAATCCCAATGGGCCCAGCGCTGATCCCACATCCATGCCCGAGTAGACCAGGCCATACACGGAGCCCGTCGCGCCCTTTGGCGTAACGCGCCGGATCAGCATATCGCGCGAGGGGGCAGCGACGCCAGAACAAAAGCCGGCCAGACCCACGACTAATGCTGCCCAGCCAGGAGGCACCATTCCCAGGGCGAGCACTACCAAGGTAACGCCAGCCAGGATCAGCGCCACCGTGACGGTCAACTCGGTGCGCGGGTTGGCGGACACGAGAAAACCTCCTGCCGCCATCCCGAGAGCCGAGGCCACCATATACCCGGACAGCGCCGAGCTGGCAACCACTTTTGACAAGTTATACAACTCGCCCAAGAGCGGAATCGTGTAATTCTGGACTGAGGACAATGCAATTGACGTAAAGGCGAAAAACAGAAAGGCGCCCCACAATGCGGGCTTGGCCAGCAAGGTCATCAAGGTCGTCAATACGCTTTCTTGAGGCGCAGGCGTGCTCGCCGTTGCCTTGGTCTGAACCGTGTCGGATGCAGGAGGGTTGCCTCCCAACAGGTCGCGCCCCACGACTGCCAGCATCAACACCACAGCCACCAGACCCGCTGCGCTGAATGCCGCCACGCGCCAGTCGGCCAGCAGCGTGATCGAGGTGATGAAAACCGGCGTCAACGCCCACCCCAAATTGCCCGTCAGCCCGTGCGTACTGAAAGCGTGACCCAACCGTGCCGGACTGACGCGATGGTTGATGATGGAATAGTCGGCGGGGTGGAATACCGAGTTGCCTATGCCGCCGATCACTGCTGCTGTCAGCAGCATCAGGTAACCATTGGCCGCCCCGATCAAGACGCCCGACAAGACAAAACACGTCAGCCCGAACCACAACACGGGTCTGGCGCCAATGCGATCCACTACAAAACCGGACGATGCCTGGCCTACGCCCGAGACGACATAAAACGTCGAGACCAGCAGCCCGAGCCGAGCAAAATCCAGATCAAACGCCGTGCCCAAGGATACATACAGCGAAGGCAGCACCAACTGAAAGAAATGCGATGAGGCGTGCACGACACCGATCAACAGGATCGTCAGCCAATCGCGGCGGCGAAGATCAGAGGAATCCAGCGTAACGGTATCTGCAGCGGAATGCATGGCAAGCAAAACTCATCTCAACGCACAAAGCGCGGCTCGCGCAGCGCTACTGCGTAAATATTATTGTCGAGATCTCAGCCGCGATATCGGTTATTGAATTCGCCGCGATGCTGGAATCCCGACCCTCCTTAAAGCCTGGCTCGTCTATTGAGACTTTTCACGAATGGCGGGCCAGGCGCGTTGCAAGTAATAGAACATCGACCACACCGTCAGCACGGCCGCAATCACAATCAATATATCGCCCAGGAGCCGGCTCGACATCCCGAACAACGGTTGATCGTAGAGCAGGCACGGGATGGCAACCATCTGCGCAGCGGTCTTGAATTTGCCCAGGCGGTGCACGGCGACGCTGGCGCTGGCGCCGATCTTGGCCATCCATTCCCGCAATGCCGAAATCGTGATCTCGCGCCCGATGATGATCAGCGAAATAAAGGCGTCTACCCTGCCGAGATCGAGCAAGACGATGAGCGCGGCGCACACCATGAGTTTGTCCGCCACGGGGTCCAGAAATGCGCCAAACGCCGAGGTCTGATTCCAGCGGCGGGCCAGCCAACCGTCAAACCAGTCGGTCAAGGCGGCAATGATAAAGGCCCAGGCGGCCAGAGTGTCGCGGGCAGGCTCAGACACCCAACTGGTGGGCAGATAAAACAGCCCCACTACCAGCGGGATCATGGCGATGCGCAGCCACGTCAGAATAATCGGCACATTGATTGGCATAATGAACGTATGCTACATCACTGGCGTGAAAAACTCTTGGCAGGAAACGCCAGGGTGGGGGAATAGCCAGCGGCAGGCAGTTTATCCATGCAAGGCCTCATAGATACGCTCGGCCAGATCGTGCGAAATGCCGTCCACTGAGGCCAGGTCCTCGATACTGGCGGATGCCACTCCGGAAAATCCGCCAAAGCGGGCCAGCAGACGCTGGCGGCGGCGGGCTCCGACACCCTCGATTTCCTCGAGACGCGACACATTACGAGCTTTGGCGCGGCGAGCCCGCATACCGGTAATCGCAAAACGGTGGGCCTCGTCGCGGACCTGGGCGATGAGCATCAGCGCAGCAGATTCCCCGCCTAATGCTACCGGCGGACGACCGTCGGCGAACACCAGCGTTTCCAGCCCGACCTTGCGCCCTTCGCCTTTGGCGACGCCAACCAGGGTTTGTATGTCCAGCCCCAGCTCGGCGAAGACCTGGCGCGCAATCTCGACTTGGCCCTTGCCGCCATCGATCAAAACGAGGCCAGGCATCGGCGCCTCGCCATCGGCGACCTTGCCAAAGCGCCGGGTCAATACCTGGCGCATCGCGGCATAGTCGTCGCCCGGCGTGATCCCCGCGATGTTGTAGCGGCGATATTGAGACGGCTGCATGTCGTGGTGCAGGAACACGACACAGGAGGCCTGCGTCGCCTCGCCTGCGGTATGGCTGATATCGAAACACTCGATACGCAATGCGTCCAGCGCAGCCTCGTCGGTGTCCAGATCCAATACCTCGGCGAGTGCCAGCGTCCGTGCGGCGCGCGCACCGGATTCGGTGAGCGCACGGGCCAGGGCCATCTCGGCGTTTTTGACGGCCTGCTCCAGCCAAGCGCGGCGCACACCTTGAGGACGCGTCAGTACCCTTGCAGGACGGACTTGGGCCTGCTCGGCCAACAAAGCCATCAAGCCGCTATCGGGCAAGGCGTGGGAACAGACCAGCACAGGAGGCAAAGGATTATCGGTGTAATGCTGCGCGATGAAAGCCTCGAGCACCTGGGGCGCATCTTGGCCGTCGACATGTACGGGAAAGAATGGCTTGTCGCCCAAATGCCGGCCGGCGCGCACCATGGCCAGGTTCACACAGACCTTGCCGCCCGCAGACGCGACCACGATGACGTCGGTATCCTCGCCCCCCACGTCCTCCATGGTTTGCTGATGCAGCACACGCGCCAGCGATCCCATCTGGTCGCGCAAGGCGGCGGCCTCTTCGAATCGCAGCTCGGTCGATGCCTGCAGCATGCGCTGTTCGATCTCGCCCATCACCTCGCGAGCCTCGCCATTGAGAAAACGCGCCGCGCGATTCACATCGCTGGCATAGTCCTCGGCCGAAATCGCATCGACACAGGGCGCTGAGCAGCGGCCGATTTGATGCAGCAGGCAAGGACGCGAGCGGTTGGCAAAGACCGTATCCTCGCAAGTCCGCAAGCGGAAGACCTTTTGCAGGATCTGAATGGTCTCGCGCACAGCCCAGGCATTGGGAAACGGACCAAAATACTGGCCGCGCTTGTTCGTCGAGCCGCGATAGTAAGCCACGCGTGGCCATTCGTGCCCCGTGATCCACAGATACGGGTACGACTTGTCATCGCGAAACAGAATGTTGTAGCGCGGCCGCAGGCTCTTGATGAGATTGTTCTCCAAGAGCAGCGCTTCGGCCTCGGAACGCGTGACCGTGACCTCGACACGCGCGACCTTGGCAACCATCTGGGCAATTCGCGGGCTGGCCAGATTTTTCTGGAAATACGAGGAGACGCGTTTTTTCAGGTCACGCGCCTTGCCCACATACATCACCACACCCTCGGCGTCCAAGTGTCGATAGACGCCGGGCAGGTGCGGCAGATCAGCCAGAAACGATTTGAGATTGAAGTCGTCGGGCATGCTGGTAGCGAGTTTCGGCTTGCAGGGCCTTCCAGGAGGGAGCGGCAAAACGGGGCATCAGCCGGCGAATACGCTCGACCGATTCGGGCGGGTGCGTCACGTCCAGGCGGGACAGCAGATCGTCGGCCAGATCCGGACGATTGCACACCAACACCATATCGCAACCTGCGCCCAAGGCGGCTTGGGCGCGCGCAAGGATATCCCCCGCCACCGTGGCGCCCTCCATGGTCAGGTCGTCGGAGAACACCACGCCCTCGTAGCCCAGACGCTCACGCAAGATGTCTTGCACCCACCGGCGAGAAAAGCCCGCGGGATGTTTATCGACCTTGGGATAAATCACATGTGCCGGCATGACGGCCGGAATGACGGCATCGCCCAGCCACGCGTACGGTGCGGCGTCTTCGCTCAGGATACGTTCCAGCGGACGCGGGTCGACCGGCATCTCATGATGCGAATCCGCACCCACGAAACCATGCCCGGGGAAATGCTTGCCGCATGCGGCCATCCCGGCCTGCGCCAAGCCCTGAGCCACCGCGCGCGCCAGCATGGCAACCACGCGCGGATCGCGGTGAAAAGCGCGCGTGCCGATGACTTTGCTCACGCCGTAATCCAGGTCCAGCACGGGAGTGAAGCTAAGATCCACGCCACAGGCCCGCAACTCGGCAGCCAGCACATAGCCCGCTTCGGTAGCCAGTCGCATGGCGGTCAAGGGATCGCGGTCCCACAACACGCCCAGATCGCGCATGGCCGGCAACACGGTAAAACCGTCTTCACGGAACCGTTGCACTCGTCCGCCTTCGTGATCGACCGCGATCATCAGCGGCTCGTGGCGCGCACGATGGATCTGGCGTGTCAGCTCGCACAACTGTTTGCGGCTCTCGAAGTTTCGGGTAAACAGGATCACCCCACCCACCAAAGGGTGGCGCAGGCGTGCTTTCTCTGCTTTGGTCAATGTGGTGCCTGCCACATCCACCATGACGGGGCCGGGGGGCAACAAGGTTTTATGTTTCTTGGCCATGCGGTCTGGTCCTTTGATGAGAGAAAAAGAGAAATCCGGCAGGCACTAGGCCTTGCGCTCGACGATGACGTACGCGGCAGCCATATCGGATTCATCGGTAATGGAGACATGCGCCACACCGAAACGCGGCGAGTACCATTCAAGCAGGCTGGGCGCGATGACCAGGACCGGACGGCCACTGGGAGCATTGAGCACCTGCACACGCGTCCAGGTCATCGGCATACGCATCCCCAGGCCGATCGCCTTGGAGAACGCTTCTTTGGCGGCAAACCGCGTGGCCAGGAAACGCACGCCGCGAGCAGCGTCCCGGGCGCGCCGGGCGTGAAATTTCTGCAGTTCCTCGGGGCCGAGGATTTTCTCGGCAAATCGGTCCCCATGACGCGCCAACGCGCGCTCGATACGATCGATGCGCAGCAAGTCCATGCCTATGCCGGCAATACTGCTGGCCGGCTGTGGCGGAGAATGGGCGGGAACGTCAGACATGAGATGAGACTCAGCGGCCGCGCACGGCCTGCAAGCGTGCCTGCACCATGAGCGCCTTCATGTCGCGTACGGCCTTGTCCCAGCCGTCGAATACAGCCTGCGCCACGATGGCATGACCGATATTGAGCTCCGAGATACCGTCCAGCGCCGCGACAGGCGCCACATTGCCATAGTGCAGTCCGTGGCCGGCATTGACGCGCAATCCATGCCGCAGGCCTTCGGCTACCCCGGCACGCACGCGCTCGAGCTCCTGGCGCGCCTGATCTCCCTCTGCCTCGGCATAGGCCCCCGTATGCAGCTCGATCACCGGGGCACCTGCCTGAACGGCTGCCTGAATCTGCGCCGGCTCAGGATCGATGAACAGGGAAACGCGGATACCTGCCTGCTGCAGACGGGCCACGGCGCTGGTGACGGCAGGCAATGCGCCCGCGACGTCCAAGCCGCCCTCGGTCGTGAGTTCGGTGCGCTTTTCAGGCACCAGGCACACGTCGCTGGGGCGAACTTGGCACGCGATCTCGAGCATTTCGGGCGTGATCGCACATTCCAGATTCATGCGGGTGCGCAGCAGCGGGCGGATGGCGTGCACGTCCGCATCCTGAATGTGACGGCGATCTTCGCGCAGGTGCAGGGTGATCAGATCGGCCCCGGCATCCTCCGCCCGCAAAGCGGCCTGGATCGGGTCGGGATAAGTCGTGTGGCGCTGCTGACGCAGCGTCGCCACGTGATCGATGTTGACGCCAAGTTCTATCATGATGCTGTCGTGGATGAATCTAAAAGGGCGGCTCCGATACCCCGCAGATCAGGATATCGGATGCCGCCCTCAAGTGTAACTCTCAGATCAGGAGCCAGATGCTGGCGTCGCCGATGCCCCTGGCATCGTGGCGCCCGTACCTGCCGGATTGCCGCCTGACGCCGCTCCATTTGCGTTGCTGGCCGTGGGAGTCACCTCCGACCAGCCACCGCCCAGGGCCTTGTACAGCGCCACGCGGTTGTTCAACGCGGCCAGTCCGGCCTGGACCAGGCTCAGTTGAGCGTTGAAATAATCAACCTGAGCAGACTGCACCTGCAAGTAGCTGTCGATGCCATTCACATAACGCAGGTTCGAGAGTTCCAGCGTGCGCGCCGTCGAGTCCTGCAAGGAACGCAGCGACTCGACTTGAGCCCCGTAGGTGGCCTCGCCTGCCAAGGCATCCGAGACCTCTTGGAAAGCCTGCTGGATGGTCTGCTCGTACTGTGCCACGGCAATGTTGTTACGCGCGTTGGCCAGGTTCAAGCCCTCGCGTATGCTGCCCCCGGCAAATATCGGCGTCGTGATGGACGGAGAGAAGCTCCATGCCCCCTGCCCACCGCGGAACAAAGTACCCAACGAAGGGCTCGCCACTCCCAGCATCCCGGTCAGGGAAATCGTGGGGAAGAACGCCGCCCGGGCCGCGCCGATATTGGCATTGGCCGATTTCAGGTTGTTCTCCGCTGCCATGATGTCGGGACGACGTTCGAGCAAATCGGAGGGCAATCCGCCTGGCACGGTGGCCAGCAATTGATCCCGGCCGAACTCCGCTGGCGGCGGCAGGTTGTCCGGCAGTGGCACGCCGACCAATACCGTCAACGCGTTGACGGACTGTGCGCGCAAACGGGCCAATTGCGCCAGATCGGCCGAGGCCGAATCCAGCAGGCTCTTGGATTGGTTCAACTCCATTTCTGAGGCCACGCCCCCATCAAAACGGCGTTTGACAAGGTTGTAGGACTCTTGACGAGCCGCCAGGGTCTTGCGGGTGAGATCCAGTTGGACATCTGCCGCGCGCATGTTGAAGTAGGCTTGAGCCACGGCGCCGACCAGCGTGATATGAACGCTGCGTTGCGATTGCTCGCTGGCGAGATAGGTTTGATAGGCGGCTTCGGACAGACTGCGCAAGCGGCCGAACAGGTCAATCTCGAATGAGGTCATGCCGACGCCAGCCTGATAACTGCTGGACACCGAAGGCGAGTCTTCGCCTCCCACCCGCATGTTGGGCGGCATGCGTTGGCGCGTGCCTTCGATACCGGCACCAATGCTGGGCCATTGCGCACCGCGCTGCACGCCGTATTGGGCGCGCGCCTCTTCGACGCTTTCGACAGCGACACGCAGATCGCGGTTATTGGCCAACGCCAGCTCGATCAAGGCCTGCAGGCGCGGATCGCGGAAAAATTCGCGCCAACCGATATCGGCCGCTGGCACCGTCGACGCAGGCGCCACGGCCGAGGCCGGCTGTTCGGACAAGGTGACCTGACCGGCAGCCGAACCGAATTGCACTTTGGGCTGCGTCGGCCAATCGCCTGGAACAGGCGACTCGGGACGATGATAATCAGGCGCCAGCGAGCACCCGCCCAACAGCGCGGCCAGGCACAGCGACAGCGTGGCGCGCTGATATTTCGAAGATGACTGCAACATGTCGCGCTGCATAGATGACTTATCTCGTTTAGACATCAGAGCACTCATTGCTTGCTCTCCTGATCGTCTGCCGGGCGAGGCGTAGTGCCGTTGGCGGACGAGCCCTCGGCGGCTTCGCGAGCGCGTTTTTCGGCCTGCTCGGCCTCGAAGGCCTTGAGCTCATTACCCAGCAAACGAGGCTTGGTCTTGAAAAGGCTGAGCATCACCACAAAGAACGTGGGCACGAAAATCACGGCAAAAGGCGTCGCCGCCAACATGCCGCCCAACACGCCGATACCCACGGCCTTTTGGCTGGCAGCGCCCGCGCCACTAGCCAAAGCCAGCGGCACCACGCCCAGGATGAATGCCAGCGAGGTCATCAGAATCGGGCGGAAACGCAGACGCGCCGCCTCGACCGTGGCCTCGTACAGTCCCATGCCGCGGGCGTACTGGTCCTTGGCGAATTCCACGATCAGAATGGCGTTCTTGGCCGCCAGACCGATCACGGTCACCATCCCCACCTGGAAGTAGACGTCGTTGGACATGCCCAGCAGCGACACCAACCCGACCGCGCCCAGCATCCCCAGCGGCACGACCAGCATGACCGACAAAGGAATTGCCCAGCTCTCGTACAGTGCGGCCAGCACCAGGAACACTACCAGCAACGCCAGCCCCATCAAGATGGGGGCCTGGTTACCAGCCTGGCGCTCCTGATACGACAAGCCGTTCCATTCGTAGCCAAAGCCCGAGGGCAGTTGGCCCACCAGGCGCTCCATCTCCGCCATGGCTTCACCTGTGGTGTAACCCGGCGCGGCATCACCGCCTATACGCATGGACTCGTAGCTGTTATAGCGCACGACCTGCACCGGCCCTTGTGTCCAGTTGTACGACACGAACGAGGACAGGGGCACCATCTGGCCGCTGGTATTGGCGACGTTCATCTTGAGGATTTCGTCCACCTGCATACGGTGGCTGGCCTCGGCCTGCACCCAGATATTCTGCATGCGCCCCATGTTGGGGAATTTGTCGATATAGCTGGACCCCAGCGACGTCGCGATCAACGTAGCGGCGGCCTGGAAATCCACCCCTTGGGCCGCTGCCTTGTCACGATCGATCGTCAAGGTCAATTGCGGACCGGGCTGCAGCCCAGTGATACGCACTTGGGACAGGATTGGGCTCTTGGACGCCATTTCCATCAACTGCCCCGTGGCTTGCGCCAGCGCAGCCGTACCAGCGTTGCCACGGTCTTGGAGGCGCAGGTCGAAACCCGTCGCGTTACCCAACGATGAAATAGCGGGCGGCACCAGCGTAAATACCTGCGCGTCATGGATGCCCATCAGCTGCTTTTCGAATGCTGCAAACGCAATGGCACCTGCCGAATCTTTGGGGTCCTTGCGTTCGGAGAAATCTTTGAGCGTCGAGAAGGCGATTGCCGCATTCAGGCCGTTGCCGTTAAAGCTGTAGCCCTGAACGGTGATGACGTTTTCGACGGCCGGCAGGTTCATGAAGTAGTCTTCGACCTGCTTGAGTACGTCGACCGTCCGGTTGGCACTGGCCCCGGTAGGCAACTCGATGTTGCTGACCACGTAGCCCTGGTCTTCTTCGGGCAGGAACGAGGACGGCAGACGGAAATACAGCCACCCCAGCAGCACCACCAGCAACAGGAACAGGAACATCATGCGGCCGCCACGATGCAGGATGCGGGCCACCCAGCTTTGGTAGCGATGCGTCGTTGCGTCGAACTTGCGGTTGAACCAGCCGAAAAAGCCTTTCTTTTCCTCGTGATGCCCCTTCGGGATAGGCTTGAGGATTGTGGCGCACAACGCAGGCGTGAAACTCAGCGCCAGGAATGCCGAGAAGAAAATGGACACGGCCATCGCCACGGAGAACTGGCGGTAGATCACGCCCACCGAACCGCTCATGAAGGCCAACGGCAGGAACACCGTCACCAGCACCAGCGTGATACCCACGATAGCGCCGCTGATCTGCGGCATGGCTTTCTTGGTGGCCTCCTTAGGAGACAGGCCTTCGGCCGCCATGATGCGCTCGACGTTCTCCACCACCACAATAGCGTCGTCCACCAGAATACCGATGGCCAGCACCATGGCGAACATGGTCAATACGTTGATGGAAAAGCCCAGCCCCAGCATCACCGCGAATGCCCCCATCATGGCTACCGGCACCACCAGCGCCGGGATGAGGGTATAGCGCACGTTCTGCAGGAACAGGAACATCACCAGGAACACCAGCACCATGGCTTCGACCAAGGTGTGGATCACCTGCTCGATCGAGACCTTGACGTACGGCGCCGTGTCGTAGGGGATGTCGAATTTGATGTTGCCCGGGAAATACTGCGACAACGACTCCATCTGGTCGCGTACGCCCTGCGCGGTGGCCAGAGCGTTGGCGTCCGGGGACAGCACGATGGCAAAGGCGGCCGTCGGCTTGCCATTGAGGCGGGCACCAAACTGATAGTTGTCGGCACCCACCTCGATGCGGGCTACATCGCGCAGACGCACTGACGAACCATCGGTATTGGCGCGCAGCACGATGTTGCCAAACGCTTCGACCGTCGAAAGCTGGCCATTGACCACGACCGTCGCCGTAAAGCGCTGGCTTTCAGGATTTGGGGGCGCCCCCAGGCTGCCCGCCGAAATCAGCACGTTTTGTCGGCTGATGGCAGCATTGACGTCTGATGCGCTCAGGTTGTAGCCAACGAGCTTATCGGGATCAATCCAGACCCGCATGGCACGCGGAGCAGCAAACAGCTGAAACTGCCCAACCCCAGGCACCCGAGATACGGGGTTCTGAATGTTGCGCGTGATGTAGTCGGCCAATGCCGTCTGGTCCAACGAGCCGTCGGTCGAGGACAGCGTCACGATCATCAGAAAGCCGGCACTGGTCTGCTCGTACTGGATGCCCTGCTGCGTGACCGCCGTCGGCAATTGCGCCGTCACGTTCGACACGCGGTTTTGCACGTCCACCTGAGCCAGGTCGGGATCGGTTCCCGGCGAGAACGTCGCGGTGATCGTGGACTGGCCGTTGTTGTCACTGACGGACTCGTAATACAGCAGTCCCTTGGCGCCGTTGAGCTGATCCTCGATGATACTGGTCACCGACTCGGCGACTTCTTTGGACGAGGCCCCCGGATAGGTAGCAGTAATCGTAATGGCAGGAGGCGCCACGTCGGGGTACTGCGCGACCGGCATATTGGGAATGGCCAATATGCCCGCCAGCAAGACGAACAGGGCAACTACCCAGGCGAAAATTGGTCGATCGATAAAAAATTGCGGCATGTGGGCTAACTCGGAAAGTGCTCACGAAAACAGGCACGCGGCGCATCGCGCCGCGTACCGTTTTAGGATTTTTGCTCCGAAGCGGGCTGCGCAGGTGGCGCGGCGCCTTCGGGCTTGCCTTGCGTGGGCGGTGCGGCTTTGCTCGGTCCACCGGGGTTCCAGGGGGAGGCTTGCGCGGGCGCGCCAGGGCGGATCTTCTGGAAGCCTTCGACAACCACGACGTCGCCGGCTTTCAAGCCGCTGGTCACCAGCCATTGCCCCTTGATCACCCCACCGGTCGTTACGGCGATCTGCTCGATCTTGTTGTCTTTCACAAGCATCAAGCTCTGCAGCCCATCGGCCGTACGCTGCAGGGACTGTTGAGGCACCAACAACGCCTGCTGATTAGTCCCCTGCTCCAGACGGACCCGCACGTACATGCCGGGCAGCAAGAGGCCGTCCGGATTGGGTACCTCGGCGCGCAGGTTGACCTGGCCGGTCGTCGGGTCCACCGTAATCCCGGTGAACAAGAGTTTGCCGGGATGCTCGTAGACAGATCCGTCCTCCTGCACGACGCTCACGCGTGCAGCGTCTTTGCCGATGCGCTCGATCTTGCCGCTGGCAAACGCCTGGCGCAGTTGAGCCAGATCGGCAGTGCTCTGCGTGAAATCGACGTAGATCGGATCGAGCTGCTGGACCAGAGCCATCTGCGTAGCCGATGTTCCTTCGACCAATGCACCCTCGGTGACCAGGGCCTTGCCAATGATTCCTGTAATCGGCGAGGTGACATCCGTGTACCCGAGATTGATCGCAGCCGCGTCCAGGTTGGCCTTGGCAGCCGCGACAGCAGCCTCGGCTTGACGATAGCTGGCCACAGCGTTGTCGTATTCCTGTTTGCTGACGGCATTGGCCTTGACCAGCGGCGCATAGCGGTCCGCGAGGGCTTTGGCACTATACAGATCGGCCTGCGACTGTTTGAGCTGGGCGGCCGCCTGATCGCGCGTTGCCTTATAGGGAGCAGGATCGATCTTGAACAGCAGTTGCCCTTCTTTGACCTCGCTGCCTTGCTCGAACTCGATCTTTTGCACGATGCCCGTGACACGCGCCCGGATTTCCGCATCGCGAACGGCATCCACACGGCCCGGCAAGTCGGACACGATCGATGCGGGTTGAGGTTGAACCGTAATGACGCTGACTTGCGGCATTCCGGGATTCATTTGAGGGTGTTCTTTGCAGCCTGCCAATGCCAAAGCAACAAGCGCAACGACACCGAATCCAGAGACACGATGGTGCGAAAAACGCATGAATTCCTCACGGAGTAGAGCCAAGGCGCGCGAACCCGCACACGCGACGCCGAACCGGAATAATGGCGGTCGGCAAGCCCGTTAATGTAACCTTATTTTTGTCCCAAAACTACCGAATTTGGCATCAAATCCCTCGTAATATTACGATACTCCGTCAATGTGATGCCCCGTTGACAGGCGAACTCAACGCTTGGCCGAGCGATGTATGTCATGCGTGACAAAGCCTTGGTCGACAGGCGGACGGTCCAGCACTTTCGGCATGGCCAATGTTTGTTGAATGTCCGTCAGGCCGCTCTGCCAGTGCTCGCGCATGGCCTCGGATCCGAACTCATAGTCCTTTGAGTTGCGTTCGTAGTGTTTGGCTTCGTAGATCAGATTGACGACATTCACTGCGGGCGTGCACGCCAACTCACGGATATCGGCCAATTCCGCGCTGCAGCGATCGTCCTCTGGCAAACGCTCCAACAGACGCTGCAAACCGCGGCGCAATTTCAGGATGCGTTGATAAATATTCGTCACCGTGCGAGTGCGGCTGGAGTACTGAATATCCTTCTGACGCTCCGCGACTTCTTCGAGATTGGTGGGCAATGCGCCTCTGGCGGGCCAGAGATCCACTTGAAAAGCCAGCGTGTCGGGCATCGGATGTACAGACAGCACATGAGACAGGGGCGTATTCGACACTACACCGCCATCCCAATAATACTCGCCGTCGATCTCTACCGCGGGGAACCCGGGCGGCAATGCCCCTGATGCCATGATGTGCTCGGCCCGCAACCGCGTCGTCGAGCTATCGAAATACGCAAAATTGCCTGTCCGCACATTCACCGCTCCAAAGCTGGCGCGCACGTCTCCGCGGTTGAGCAAGTCAAAATCCACGTAGCGATTGAGCGTTTCAACCAGAGGCGAGGTGTCATAGAAGCTGGTTGCTTGCGGGCCGCTATGCATCAAATAGGGAGGTGGATAACGCAGCTTGAAAAACCCCGGCTGCCCCGATGTCAATGCGTGAAAAGCGGCCAATTGACCGTTCATGGCGGGCGAGCCAAAACCAAACGGCATGCCCTGAAACAGCCGGGCCCAAGCCTCGCCCCACGGCAAGGAAGCAAACCCGGTAGGCCGGCAAATGGTTTCCCAAAAGCCGCGCAGACGGTCCACGCGCTCATCGGGCGGCGAGCCCGCAATAATGGCGGCGTTGATCGAGCCGATGGAAATCCCGGCTATCCAATTCGGACGGATGCCGGCCTCGTGCAGCCCTTGATAAACCCCCGCCTGATACGAGCCCAGTGCGCCACCGCCCTGTAAAACCAAGGCGATGGTTTCATAGCCATCAGTCTCTGGCGGACACGCACATGGGTCGGAATGCGTCACACTCATTGAGCCTTGGTCGATTGAGGCATTTGCGGCGTACCGCTACCCTGTCGGAACGGGTAGCGTTGGAATATCTGCGCCACATTGGCGTCAACATTCTGCGCAGAGGAAGCAGTCGCCTGGTCATCGATGACGCCGACGCTGACACCCTCCCAGACCAATTGCTTGCGGCGTGCGTCGATCAGATCGATATTCAATGTGCCCTCGGTGTACTGATACACGTCATTGCCCCACGCATAGCCCGGCCAACCGCCGTAGAAACCGGCGCGGTAACCATAGTATGGGCCCATCGGCGCCGCAGGCGTCACCTCGGTTTTCTGCTGCAATTTTGCATTGAAGTTGATCAATAAGTCGGGAGACTGTTCGGCATAGACATAGCCGCGCATTTCCATTTGGCTGCGGGTGGCGGATTTCAAGCGCTCGGTCAGCAGCGTGCTGTACCCTGCCTTATCGGTGCCCAACGGCGACATGAAGCCAAAACTGCGATACCGAGCAAAGTTGGCGCTGTGATCATAATCGCTGCGGATCGTGGGGCCCGACGAGCAGGCAGCCAACAATCCAACCATAGCCAGAGCCGGAACAAGCGCAACGCGTTTCATAACGACATTCTCCGCAATAAGTGCGCAAACATCATGCCCTGAAGTTTGTAAACTTGCAATGGAATCTCATTCGCGTTCAGTTATGGCAACATCGTGTCTTTCGTCGCCTATGCTGCCATGTCCCTACCCCACCGACAACTGCCCTACTCTGTGACTGCACCATGACAACTTCCCCGCTGGAGCTTGGTGGATCCATCTGGCTACGCGCCGGCAGCCAGACATTGGGCGGCAAAAGCCGTATCGACCTGCTGACTCAAATCGGACTCACGGGCTCTATCAGTGCAGCAGCGCGGGCGGTCGGCATGAGCTACAAAGGGGCCTGGGATGCAATCGACGCCATGAACAATCTCGCTGGCGAGGCGCTGGTGTTGCGCGCCACGGGAGGCAAAGGCGGTGGCGGCGCGCATCTCACGGCCCGTGCCGAACAGCTCATCGCGACGTTCCAGATCCTGGAGGCGGAACATCGGCGCGTGATGGAGCATCTGGCTCAAACGAATCTGAACGCACCGAATGACCTGAATTTGATGAAGCGAATCATGTTGAAGACCAGTGCGCGCAATAAGCTCCTAGGCACTGTCAGCGCGATCCGAACGGGCGTGGTGAACGACGAAATCACGCTGCATGTCGCGGGCGGGCATGACATCGTTGCGACCATCACTCGCGAAAGCACGGCGGATCTCGGCCTGGCCGTGGGCAGCGAAGCCATCGCGCTCATCAAGGCTCCGTCCGTCATGATCGCTTTGCCTGGCGAGGGACTGCGCCTCTCGGCTCGTAATCAGTTGGCGGGTACGGTGGCAGATATTCGGCCAGGTGCGGTCAATAGCGAGATCATCGTCGACATCGGCAATGGGGCTAGCCTTGCGGCCATCATTACGCAGGATAGTGCGCAGGCGTTGGAATTGGCGCGGGGAGTGCGGGTGGTGGCGGTGTTTGATGCGTCTAATGTGATATTGGGGGTTGTTGCTTAGCGTGGCCGTTGCTTAATAGGATTAGCGCTTGGTGATAGATGTTGCCTTGGTCGGCAGTTTGTTTGTCGGCGAGGATGGGTTGCTCGCAAATAGTTGAGTTCTTTAGACGCCGGGGGCCGTCATGTAAAGGCTGCGCTGGCCCTATCGTCCGGTCTGGCCGCCTGCGCGGCCAGACTGCCCTTCACCACCCTCGCCAGGCGGGGCGGCTGGGCAAACTCGCTCCGCTGCGCTGCGCTCAAACATGCCCAGCCGACTACCCCCCGCCTGACAAGGGTGGTTCGGCGGACTCAACGGGCCAGCGCAGCCTTTACATGACGGCCCCCGGCTAGCAACGTCTATTATTGGCGGGTGCTATGGGAATGGAGCGCGAATCAATAATCGTGGCCAGCCACGACTCGAAGAAACGCGTACTACCCCAGCAGCAACGCGTCGTCCGAGAGCTTCTCGCCCCGAACTCGCTCAAACATCGCCAGCAAATCTGGCACATCCATCCCTTTGCGTTCATCACCGGAAACATCGAGCACTACCTGTCCTTGATGCAACATGACAGTACGATCCCCGACATCGAGCGCCTGGCGCATGCTGTGAGTCACCATCATGGTCGTGAGTTTGCTCTCAGCCACGATGCGAGCGGTCAATTGCAGGACAAAATCCGCTGTACGCGGATCCAGCGCGGCCGTATGTTCATCCAACAGCAGTATCTGAGACGGCTGCAATGCCGCCATCAACAGGCTGACTGCCTGACGCTGCCCGCCCGAGAGCAAACCGATACGATCGGACAGGCGGTTTTCCAGCCCTAGCCCCAGCGTGGCGAGCCGTTCCCGAAATCCCTCGCGCATGCTGACTTTGACCGCGCGGCCAAAGCCTCGGCGGGCGCCACGCATCTGGGCCAGCGCCATGTTTTCCTCGATGGTGAGGTCCTCGCAAGTGCCTGCCATCGGGTCCTGGAATACGCGTGCGACACGGCCCGCGCGCTCCCAGACGGGTTTGCGGGTGACGTCTTCGCCGTTGATTTCGATCCGGCCGGAATCGACGGGCAAATCGCCGGAAACGGCATTCAGGAAGGTCGACTTGCCTGCCCCGTTTGAGCCGATGACGGTCACGAACTGGCCACTGGGGATCTCGAGCGACAATCCACGCAACGCGCGAGTTTCGATCGGGGTTCCCGCGTTGAAAGTCATTTTCAGATCTTGTGCACGCAACATGATCAGGCTCCTTTCTTGCCGATCAAGCGGCGCTTCAACATGGGGATCACCAGGGCGATGGTGACCAATACGGCAGTGACGAGATTCAGGTCTTGGGCCTGCAGACCAATGAAATCGCTATTGAGCGCCAAGGCGATAAAGAAACGGTACACCAATGCGCCGATGATGACTGCCAAGGTGGCCAATACGAGCTTGCGAGACGGCAGGATGCTTTCGCCGACGATCACGGCCGCCAAGCCGATCACGATGGTCCCGATCCCCATGGAGATATCCGAGCCGCCTTGTGTCTGCGCGAACAACGCGCCTGCCAGGCCTACGAGAGCGTTGGACAGGGCCATGCCTGCGAGGATCATGCCGCCTGTATTCACGCCCTGAGCGCGCGCCATGCGGCCGTTGGAGCCAGTCGCCCGCATCGCGAGGCCCGTCTGAGTGGAAAGAAACCAGTCGAGCAGCAGTTTGACAATCAGGACAACGCCAACCAGGATCAGCGGACGGGCGACGTAGTCGCTCAGCCACTCGGGCTGCATGATAGTAAATACGGTGGGCTCGGTGATGAGCGGCACATTGGGCTTGCCCATGATCCGCAAGTTGACGGAATACAGCGCGATCATCATCAGAATGCTGGCCAGCAGGTCCATGATGCGCAGCTTGACGTTGAGCCAGCCAGTGATGAGCCCCGCGACTGCTCCAGCGCCTGTCGCGGCCACGGTCGCGGTAAAGGGGTCCACGCCCCCCGAAATCAAGGTCGCGGCAACGGCGCCGCCCAAGGGGAAGCTGCCGTCTACGGTCAGATCGGGAAAACGCAGCAGCCGAAAGGATATAAAGACGCCTAGCGCGACCAGGCTGAAAATCAGGCCAATTTCCAGTGCGCCAAGCAGAGAGAATAAGGACATGAATAGACTCTGACCCGCCAGATCTCGTGAACCTGGCTGGCATTACCTTGAATTATGTTCAGTTGAAAACAAACTGCTGGCCCAGTGGGCCAGCAGTGGCGGAATTATTTGATGATCTCTGCCGCCGACTTCACCAGCGCATCCGGTAGCGTAACACCTTGTTTGGTGGCTGCGCCCGGATTCACAAACAGGCGAAGGTTCGAGCTGGTTTCCGAGGCAATCGCGCCCGGCTTTTCGCCCTTGAGGATGCGTACCACGATCTTGCCCGTTTGCACGCCCAGATCATGATAGTCGATGCCCAACGCCGCAATGGCGCCGCGCTTTACGCTGTCGGTGTCCGAGGCCACCAGAGGAATCTTGGCGTCGTTGCCGACTTTGACGAGAGACTCGTAGGCCGACACTACGTTATTGTCGGTGTTGGTATAGATCACATCGACTTTGCCGATCAGGCTGCGCGCGGCGGAGGCCACATCGACGGTACGAGGCGCGGCGGCCTCGACCAGCGTCAAGCCGGACTTGGGCAGCAGTTCCTGCAATCGTTTGACCACCACGACCGAATTGGCCTCGCCGGGGTTGTAGACCATGCCGACGCGCTTGGCGTTGGGCACGACCTTTTTGATCAACTCGACCTGTTTGTCCAAGGCCAGCAGATCGGACACGCCGGTCACGTTGGTACCGGATGGTTCCATGCTGGGCACTAACTGCGCAGCGACGGGGTCAGTCACTGCCGAGTACACCACCGGCACGTCTTTGGTCGCAGCGACGACCGACTGGGCCGACGGCGTCGCGATGGCGACAATGGCGTCAGGACGGTCGCCGACGAACTTGCGCGCGATCTGCGCGGCGGTGCCGGTATTACCCTGCGCGCTCTGGTATTGCCATTTGAGATTCTTGCCCGGCTCGTAGCCGGCTTTTTTCAGGGCGTCCTGGACGCCGTCACGCACGGCATCCAGAGCAGGATGTTCGACAATGGCCGTGACAGCCACTGATTTTTGTTGCGCCGCAACAGCCGGGACAGCGTGGATAGCCAACGCCACCGCCACTGCGCCCACCGTCAGAAAATGTTTTTTTCCGATCAGCAT
>Ga0182743_1001986_pt1 | contig 18843 bp, 11 predicted proteins | sample eDN3rd30CKraftOP_FD_128522 | JGI IMG/M metagenome (GOLD analysis project Ga0182743, IMG submission 128522) | Enriched Organic Plus compost microbial communities from Emeryville, California, USA - eDNA 3rd pass 30_C Kraft OP (version 2) (version 2) ... | reverse complement strand
TCCAGCGCCCAACCTCCGTCCCAGGCTCCAGGGCTGGGACGGAAATAAGTGCGAGGCTCTGCCTCGGAGCCCCGTAATCCGACACTGCCACCGTCAGCTCCGCCGCTAAATTCGCCAAAACTCAGCGGCGAAAGAGTCTCGTCACTCCTCCTCCACCACGCGCACCGCCACTGTCCCGCGATTGTCTGCCAGCCCAGCGGGCGACTCGTTCAGACAGAAATACAGCACTCCGCTATGCGCCGGCGTGAACGTCCCGCCCGCGCCGATCGGCACCGGCTCGGCGAGCGGCGTCAGACCGCGCGCCTCCGGCCCGACCTCGCTAATGCCGGCGAGCAACATTCCCAGCGGCCGTCCGCGGTGGTAGTGCAGCGTGATGCCGTTCGGCTCGCACGGCCACGGCTTCGCGTCGTCGCCGCCGATCGTGAATTTTCCCGCCGCCTCAATCCGGTACTTCTTTCCCGCCTCGACCTGAAAACCGCTCGACTGCCAACCGCGATCGGCGGCAATCGTCGCCGTTCCGCCACCTGCCGGCAGCGGCGACGCTTCCTTCCGCACGACGCTCGCCCGCGCGACGTCGTAGCCGTAGTCGCAGTTCACGACAAACAATTGCCAATCTTCGGCGATCTGCGGCCAGTGCGGCTTGAGCTTGTCGTAAAATCGCAGCGAAAAATCGATCGAGCGATCTTGCACGTCGCTCTTGAGCTGCCGGAACGCCTCGCTCGTGAGTGGATGGTCCTGCAAGAACTGGGCAGCCGCCCAGCACCAGCCGTACGCCTCGTTGCGCAAGTGGGCTTGGGCGTCGAGCTTGAAGATGTCGACCAGTTGCAAGCCGTTCCCCGCTGCGAACTGATCCTTGACGATCTTCACGCGACCCCAGTAGGGAACTTCGTCCTTGGTGAGCGGCATGTACGCCAGCTCTAGCTTGCCCTCCTGCCACCGATGCGTGCCGAGCAGCTCGGCGATCCCCTCGGTGTACCACGGCGGACCGGCCCCGCCGAGCCAGCGGAACATGAACACATGCACTCCTTCGTGCAGCATCAGATGCCTCCGGTAGTAGTCGCTCGGCTGGTCGTACCACCAGAACTCGCTGCCGCGCGTGTAGCCGTTGGGGAACGGCGGCAAATTGTCCGGAAACAGCCCAGCCCCCTGAAACCGCTCCTTGTCTTGCACCAGATAGCCGACCACTTTCCAATCGGCGATCTTGGCTGGATCGACGCCAAAGTATTGGCAGTACAGCGGCACGGCTGCGTCAAAGATCGTCGGCAGCTCGGCGATCTCGTCGCTCTCCGGCACATCGGTGTAGATCGTGATGTGCTTGCCTGCGAGCTTGCGAATGCCGGCGGCGGCGGCCTTGGCGTCGTCGATTTTCGGCAGCAAAAACTCCTCGGCTGCCGCCCGTTCGGCCAGATCGGCGAGCGAAGTTCGCTTGGGCCGCTGAGGCGGCGTTTGCGTGAACTGCGGCGGCGTTTCCGCTGCGGTTTCTCCCACTGCCGGCGCTTGCGCCTGCACTTGCGACGGGGAAGCTGGCTCGACGGCGGGCGTTTGCGCTGGCGGGGAAGCTCCAGCCGGCGCTTCGGCCTTCGCAGCCGATTGAGACGTCTTGGCAGGCGAACTTTTGGCCTTGGCTCGATCGCCACAACCGACGGCGAGCGCGACGGTCGAGATCGCGACGAGCAGACTTAGGGCCAGGCGAAACGTCGTAAGTCGCGCCGCGTTCACTGGCTTGCTGGTGAAAAACGTCGACCGTTTTTCACCGCCCCCCCGGGGCCCAGGGGCCCCCAACTCGGTGAAAAACCGGCCCAGTTTTTCACCACCGGGCTTTGTCGCCGCGGAGCGACTTACGTCACGCGCGCTGGTCGTAAGTCGCAATGGTCGCAGCACAGCATTTTCCCGGTGTTAGGTAGGAGCGCAGTCCGTCCGCCCAATCTATGCAGAGTAGACAAAGTTCAGTAACTTGTCAATAGTTTGGTCGTGGCGGCGCGTGCCGGAATCGAGGCGATGAGCCGCGGGAGCGTCGTGCCCTGCGATGCAGCGGACAGTTTGCTATTCTAGGGCTCGATCATCGCCTGTCGCGTTAACGACCTTATCGCCAGAGACTGTTAGCCTCGTGACTACGGAGCCGATTCCCGACGCCCCTTCCCATCCGGCCGAGCTGGCTCACTTTGCAGCCGCCGCGGTCGCCGCGATGGCACTTGTGCCGCTGCTGGCTTCGACCCTGTCGCTCGGCAGCGAGCCGGGAACCGAGCACTGGGAGCGTTGGCTGTTCGGCCTTTGGCTGGTGCTCGCCGGCTATCTGCTCGCCGTGGCGGTCACCCATTTGAACGAAGCGTGGCGCGGCGCCAATCGCACGCCCCCTGCCCTGTGGCTGACCTTGCTGCGAATCGCGACCGATCTGGCCGTCGGCTCGGTGGTCGCCTGGGTGCTGCTGCGGGGGCCGGAGTCGCGCGTGCTATTGTCCGGCCTCGGCGACGTGCTGCCGGGTCTGTTGGCTGCGGCTGCCATTTCGGTAGGCATCAGCGTCTACAGCCGCTTGCGCGAGCCGGTGGAGCCAGGCGAGCCCCGTCAGTCGTCGCGACGGGGCTGGTTTCATGTGCTGATCGGCCTGACGCTGATCGCCGGGCTGATCGTGTGCGAGACGCGGCCTCTGCCGCGAATTGAACTGGCAACGCCGGCCGAAGCGGCCAGCGCGTAGCCCAGGAGAAGCTCCGCTGCTCGCGTTACGACGAGCGCCCTCGTTACGACGCTCTGCGTCGTAACGCAAGCCCGGACGCTCTGCGTCCGCTGCAGCCGCGAGAAGAGCCAGACTTAGCGTCGGAAGCACAGGACGCAGAGCGTCCGCACGTGCGTTCCCACGCAGAGCGTGGGAACGAGGAGTAGTGAGAACGAGGTGTATCCCATGCAGAGCGTGGGAACGAGAAGTCTAAGCCCCATTCACCACGCTAAACTGCCCCCCGCTCCCTGCCGGCTTGGTCAGCTCAATCTTGATCCCCGGCTCGCTCTTGCCGCTCGTCAGTTGCACGCGGACGGTGACGGTATGGCGGCCCGTCGAGAGGTTCTTCTCGATCTTCTTCTGCGCGTCGAACGGCTCGGCGTCGATCCAGACGTTCGTCGGCTCGGTCGAATCGATCTGAAACGCGACGACTCCCGGCTCGGTGACTTCGAGTTCCCCTTGCAGGTAGAGGACGTCGTTCACGGCCACAACCTTCAGCTCGTCGAGCGGCAGCTTGCCATTCACCATACCGTAGGCGGTCGACCAATCCGCGGCTGGGCGATCGAGGATGAACTCGCGAACGATCTCGACGTTCGGCACGTCGCCGGTCAGTTCCTTCGCCGGCTCCTTCAGCACGCGCCAGCGCTGGATGGTCGGCGTGGTACGAATGGCGTAGGGGCCCGGTTTGCCGAGTTCGGAGACGAACTTGCACAGGTCGAGCACTTCCTCGTGCGTGAGGAACTTGGTGAGCCCCTGCGGCATGAGCGATTGGCCTTCCTTCTCATCTTCGATGTCCGCCGTCGGGATGCTGACGACTTTGCCGGAGGCGTCGCGGAGGTTCACGCGCGTGTCGTCGCGGTCGATCACGATGCCGGTGAGCACTTCGCCATCGGCGGTCAGGAAGACCTTGGTGACGTACTGCTCCTTGATCGCCAGGCTCGGGTTGAGGATCGAGTTGACGATGTATTCGACGGGCGAAATACCGCCTAGTGCGCTCAGCTCAGGACCGACGTTGCCGCCTGCCTGCGAGACCGCGTGGCACTTCATGCAGTTCACGTCGGCCCGGCGGAAGATCTTTTCGCCGCGGGCGGCGTCCCCCTTCGCGTTCACTTCGGCGACCAGTTTGGCCACCTCTTCCTCCGTCGGCGGCGGCACATCGGTCGCCACGCCGGCGGCTTTGCTCAGGACGTCGGACAGCGCCGCGTCGCTGCGGCCGACCGAGTACATATGCCGTAGGGCCATTTTGGCGGCCCCTTCCGGCAGTTTCTTCCCTTCGAGCGCGGCGGCCAACTTGTCGGCGCCTCCCTGGCGATTCAGAAAGGCGTCGACCAGCGGGGCGGGATCGTCCTGCGCGGTGACAGCCGACAGCACGTCGGCAGCGTGTTTGGCGGCGGCGTCGGTATCGAGCTTCACGAGCCCCGCCAGGGCCAGCAGGCGAACGCGCACCGTCTTGCCGCTGGCGGCCAGCTTGCTAAGCGTCTCGATGCTCGCGGCGTCGCCGATGTTCACGAGCCCTTCGATGGCGGCTTGCTGAACTTGCTCGCTCGCCTTGTCGCTACTGGCGAGTTGCTGCAGCTCGCCCGAAATGCTCTTCACTTTCCAGATCGAAGCGAGGCGGATCGTCGCCGACAGGAGGGCGGGATCTTTTTGCACCGCTTCGTCGGTGATCAGCTTGCCCAGCGACGACAAGTCGCCCGCCGGAGTCACCTTGCGCGTGACGGCTGCATCGGCGAGCCACTGCAGCACTTGCAGCCGCAGGGCCGGCGAGAAGGCGTCAGGCTTTTGCAGTTGTTCGAAGATGACGCCCAGATCCTTCTCGTTGCCGCGTTTGACGATCATCTCGACGACCGTCCCCTGCCGCTCCGCCGGCAGCCGGCCGCTCTGCAGTAGTTTCATCAGCGGCGCGACGGCGCTGTCCTGGCCGCTGACGGAAGCGATAGGCAACGCACAGCCGGCGACGACGAGCAGACCAAACAGAAAACGCGACAGACGTGTATCGATCATTGCAAATCAGAATCTAAAACGGCGGGAATGTTTGGCGAGTAATCGCCAAGGGGGGCACTGCTGGACTTGCCCGCAGTGGGAGCTCTAGAGTGGGCCGAACGCAAGTGAGGCCCACCGCACGATTAGCAACAGGTGGATTGGGTGGGCCTCGCTTGCGCTCGACCCACCCTACCGTTGCGGACGATTGGACTACTTCTTGTTCTTGGCCGCCTTCACGCGACGATCGAGAGTGTTCATCGTCTCGTTGAAGGTGTACTTCAGGTAATCGTCCTGATCGTAGATCAGCGACTCGGTGGCGACTTCGATCGCCTTGTCGGCGTCCTTGTCGAAGAAGCTCAGCGCCCGCACGGCTTCGAGGCGAACGCGCGGATGCTCGTCGTTCACCTGCTTGCGCAGCAGCTCCAGCGGCTCGTTGACCCGATCGGCCCAGTAGCAGAGGACGCGCGTGGCGGCGGCCCGGGCTCGCGGATCGGACGAGCTGAGGACCTTCTTCAGTAGGTCTTCGTCGACCACGTCGTGCTGCTGATGCATCCAGAGAGCTTCCAGCTCGTGGTGCGGATAGTTCGGGTCGTTCTTGTCGAGCCCGGCCAGCCACTTGTCGAGCTCCTTCATCACGTCCGCGGTATCGCGGCCGCGAAGCTCGGTCCGGATGCGATAGCGGGTCCGCTCTTCAGGAACGGTGATCAGGGCGTTGAGCAGAACCGGAATCGGCTCGCCGGCGATCTTGGTCGGCTGAACGAGCGGGCGCTTGGCGTAGTGGATGCGCCAGATGCGGCCGTGTGTCTTGTCGCGGTTGGGATCGCGAATCGAGTGCTGCATGTGGCCGACCAGCGGATTGAACCAGTCGCAGATGTACAGCGCGCCGTCGGGACCGAACTCGATGTCGACCGGGCGGAAGTTCGGATCGCTCGACTGCAGCAGCGGCTCGACCGGGTCGGCGTGGAAGCCCGAGCCCTCGTCCTTCACCTTGTAGTTGAGGACGCCTTGGAAGCCGATGCAGTTGTTGAGCAGGTAGTTGCCTTGGGCTTCGTCGGGGAAGTTGCGGCTGGAGACCAGCTCGCAGCCGGCCGTCGGACGCCACTGCTTTTCGAGGAACTGCTTCAGGCCGCCGTGCTTGTTGGGATAGTCGACGTCGCCCGAGAAGGCGGCGCCGTAGTAGTTCGCGCCGCCCGAAGCGTCGGCGATGAAGTTCTGGCCCCAACCGTCGATCACGTGGCCCCACGGATTGGCGAAGCCGTACGAAACGAACGTGCTGAGCTTGAACGTCCGCGGCTCAAAGCGATAGACGCCCGCGTTCACGCAGCGTTCGGGACCGTAGGGCGTTTCGATCTGCGAGTGATGGAACGTCCCTTCTTCGAAGTACAGGGCGCCGCCCTGATCCCAGGTGAACGCGCTGATCGAGTGGTGCGAGTCGGCCGAGTCGAAGCCGTGGAGGATGATCTCGCGGACGTCGGCTTTGTCGTCGCCGTCGGTGTCCTTGAGAAACATCAGGTTCGGCTGTTGGGCGACATAGACGCCGCCATCGCCGAGTTCCAGACCCGTCGGCAGGTAGAGGCCGTCGGCAAAGATCGTCTTCTTGTCCGCCTTGCCGTCGCCGTCGGTGTCTTCGAGGATCAGGATTTTGTCGTTGGCCTTTTCATCCGGCAGAATCTGCGGATACGAAGGCATCGTGGCGACCCACAGCCGGCCCTTGTTGTCGAAGGCGAACTGCACCGGATTGGCCAGCTCGGGGAACTCCTCCTCCGAGGCGAAGCAGTTGATTTCGTACCCTTCCGGCAACTTGAACGACTTGATCGCCTGGCTCGTCGGATTGATGACGACCGGGGTCTTGAAGTTCGACTCGATCTTGGCCAGTTCGCCGGTGCCGCTGTCGTCGATCTCGTCGGGCACCTGCTTGCCTTGGGCGATGTCCCAAATGCGGCGGTCACGAACGGCGACCATCTTCCGCAGCTTGGCGAATTCCGGCGGGAAGTTGACCACGCCGAACGGCGCCTTGCGGCCGCCGTAGATGTAGAAGCCGTTCACCGCGCGATAGTCCTGAAAGTGCTTCGCGCTCTTCTCGTTGACCGCCGCCTTCAGCCGGGCCAGATCGATCTTGCTGGCTGCGGCGGGACGGGCGCCGAACAGGGCTTCGTCCAGAATCTTGCCGACGACTTCGTCGCCGTGTTCGTTCAGGTGGACGCCGTTGATCGTCAGCGGCTGCTTGGCTTCGGCCATCGCCTTGAGCGTCGGCGTGAAGAGGTCGACGAAGGGGACGTTCGCCTTTTCGGCGACTCGCTTTATCGCTTCGGTGTAGAGCTTGAGGTTTTCGTTGTTCTTGCTGCCGTCGGGCAGGCCGTGGCGCTTCAGGTTTTCGTGAGCGATCGGCGAAACGAGCACAATCTGCCGCAGGTCCTTGATCGGCGCGGGAGCGTTCTTCGCGTCGGCGGTCCGATCCCAATTGCTGCGGGCGCTCGAGTACTGATCGATGGCTTGCGGCGTCTTGAGGAACGCTTCGAGGTCCTTTTCAAACTTCGCGACGCCTTCGGGACCGGCGAACGACTCGTTGAAGCCGAAGAACGCCAGGATCACGTGCGGGTTGTGATCGGCGAGCGTGTGGCCGTGGTCGCGAAAGTCCTTCGAGCGCGGGCGAAGCGTCAGTTCGTCGGCCGACCAGCCGAGATTGCGAACCGTCAGTTCGAGCTGCGGAAACCGGCTGTGCAGGAGCGTTTCGAAATTGCCGAAGTACTGCATCCGCTCGGCCAGGGCGTTGCCGAGCAGAACGATGCGGTCTCCCTTCTGCAACTGGAGTTGCGCGGGCTCGGCAAACGCAGCCGACGGAGCGAAGCAGAGCAGCGCGGCCGCCAGTAGGGCGCCTAGGGACAAGCGACGAGACGACTTCATGGAGAGGGTTCCTGGAGGCGTGTAGACAAAACGCGGACACGGCGCGGAGAGACTCCGCCCGGCGCATCGAGCTAGGTGGGCGCGGCGATCGTTCCGGCTGCAGCCGCCGCTGGTTCAGACGGACCGCCCGTCCGCCGCTGGCGGGCTTGCCGGGCGACGGGAGGACGTAAACCACTATTGTGGCTTACCGCAAGGGCCGCTTCAACAAGTCGAAGCGGCAGAAAAAGAAGGTTCCGGTGGCGCCGGCGTCCCGCGCGTGCCATTTCCGCTCGGCGTAAGTTCTTCCTGGCGTGCAATTCCCCGTCGCTAGTGCACAGGCGGGGCGCCTGTGCCACGGTGGGGAGTTACTCCGCTTTGCCTTCCTGGCCGCCTTCCTTTTTCGGGGCCTGCTTTTTCTTGTCGTAGAACTGCAGCAGGTCGGAGAAGGAGCGGAGGGGGACTTTCCCCTCTTCCATGGCCTTGGTGAGCGGCTTGACGGTCTTCGGCTTCGACGACGGCCGCTCGATCACCTTCGGCGTCGAGGGACGATTGTCGCGCCGGCCATCTCGCCGTCCGCCTCCCTGGCGCGGACCGCGGTCGCCTTGCGGGGGACGATCGCCGCTGGAGCGGCCGCCACGACCTTGCTGGCCCTGGCCTTGCGGCTGGCCCTGGCGCGGTTGTTGTTGCTGCGGACGACGCGGCTGTTGCGGGCGCTGCTCACGCTGCCGCGGCTCGCGCGGACCTTGATGCGGTCGCTCAGTTCCCGGAGGAATGGCTGTGAGCGAGACGCGCCGCCGTGCGCGGTCGACATCCACCACCCACACCTTCAGCACGTCGCCGACGCCGACCACTTCGTGCGGATCGCGAATGTAACGATCCGCCAGCCGGCTGATGTGCACCAGGCCGCTGTCGCTCAGGCCGATATCAACGAACACGCCAAAGTCGACCACGTTGAGCACGTTCCCCTGCAGCTCCATCCCCGGCTGCAGATCCTCAAGCTTGAGGATGCCGCGGCGGAGCATCGGAGCCGACAGATCGTCGCGCGGATCGAGACCCGGGCGCGTGAGCGAGTTCAAAATGTCTTTGAGCAGCCGTTCGCCAACGCCCAATTCCTGGGCCAGCTTGGCCACATCGGCCTTCGCCGCTTTCTCGGCGATCGGATTGACTCGCGGGGCAGCCGGCGGCTCGTTGCTCGCCGGCGGAGCGGCAGCCGTTTCGGGCTCCTTCGGAGCTTCTGCCGGAGGCGGCGCAGCAGCTTCGGTTGCGGGGGCTGTGGACTCGGTCGTTTCGGCAGCGGCGGTCGTTTCCGCAGGAGCAGCCGGCGCTTCGGTGGGCGTCGCGGGAGTGACGTCCACGGTTTCGACCGTAGTCGTGTTCGCGGTTTCGGCTGCGGGCGCCTGTTCGCCACTGGCTGCAGCCGCAGCGCCTTCTGGAGCGGGTTCCGCCGGCGGTTCTTCCGGCAGCAGGCCGAACGGCGCCGGCTCGGGTTTCGGCGGCGGGGCTGGCACGGCGCTCGCCAGTTCCGAGACGTCGCTGCCGATCTTCTCAAGCACGCGCTTGGCGATGTCGTAACTTTCGGGGTGAATCCAGGTGGCGTCGAGCGGGTTTTCGCCGCCGATGACCTTCAAAAAGCCAGCCGCCTGCACGAACGTCGATTCGCCGACGCCCGGCACCTGCTTGAGCTGCTCACGATTCTTGAACGGGCCGTGCTCGCGGCGATATTCGTAGATTCGCCGGGCCGTCAAAGCGTTCATGCCCGACACATAGCGGAGCAGAGCCGGGCTCGCCGAGTTCACATCGACGCCGACAAAGTTCACCGCCGATTCCACGACCGCGTCGAGCGACTCGCGCAGGTTCTTGGCCTTCATGTCGTGCTGGTAAAGACCCACGCCCAGGTTCGCCGGGTTGATCTTCACCATTTCCGACAGCGGATCGAGCAGCCGGCGACCGATCGAAATCGCCCCACGCTGCAGAGCGTCGTACTGCGGCAGCTCCTCGCGGCCGAGCGGGCTGGTCGAGTAGATGCTCGCGCCGGCTTCATTCACGACGACGTAGGCGACGTCGCGATCCTTCAACTCTTCCGCCAGCGTTTCGGCGACCAGTTGTTCGGTTTCACGGCAGCCGGTGCCGTTGCCGATTGCGATCACCGACACGTCGTACTGCTTCACCATGTCGGCCAGGCGAGTGCGCGCTTTCTCGCGCTTCTCGTTCTTGCCGATCACATAGACCACGCCGTGACCGAGCACGTTGCCGAACTCGTCGAGCGCGACCATCTTGCAGCCGCTCTTGAAGCCGGGGTCGATCGCGAGCACGCGCCGGCCGCGGACCGGCTGTTGCAGCAGCAGCCGGCGAAGGTTGCGGACAAAGACGTCGACCGCGTGATCTTCGGCCCAGTCGGTCAGCTCGCGGCGGATTTCCCGCTCGAGGCTAGGGATGACGAGGCGATTGAGGGCGTCGCGGACGCAATCGCGGACGAATTCCGCGTGCGGATGATCGGCGGGGACGAGCATCTGCTCGGCTTCGCGATGCATCGCGTCGAAATCGGCTTCGATCTTGACGCGAATCGCCTTGGCTCGCTCGCCGCGATTGATCGCCAGCACGCGATGGGGCGGCACGCGGCCAATGGCTTCCGTGAAGTCGTAGTAGTCCTTGAAGGCGTGCTCGCCGATGACCTTCTTTTTCTTCTTCTTTTTCTTCTTCTTGGTCGGCTCGACGGGCAAGGCCACGGGCGCCGCCGGCTTTTCGAACAAGCGACCGGTGGGAAGCAATTCGACGTCGCCCGACGGCGTTTCGCTGGCGCCAGCTTCGCTCGGAGTTGCCTCGCTGGCTGCGGATTCGCTTGCCGCTGCTTCAGTGGCGGCGACGGGCGCTTCAGCGGCAGCGGCTTCGGCGGCGGGAGATTCCGGCGCGCTCGCTTCCGCGGCTGCTGCGGGGGCTTCACTCGCCGGCGTTTCGGTTGGCGGGGCGGTTACGGCCTGGCTCGCGGCTGCGGCGGCTTCGGGAGCGGATTCGCTCGGAGCAGTTTCGGCCGCGGGGCTGGTGACCGGCGCTGCGGTCGCTTCGGCCTCCGGTTGCGGAGCGGGCGTTTCGGCGACGGCGGTTTCCGCTGCTGCGGTCGTCACGGCAGCGGTTGTATCGTCCGCAGGCTTGGGCGTTTCGGAGGCGACCGCCGGCATGGTGGGCGTCGGCTCCGGAGGCGTTTCGACCTTGGTGCAGACCAGTTTGCCGGAGCGCTGGAAAATGCGGCGCAGGCGGCCGCGGAGTTCGGCGTTTTCGCTGAACCGCTCAGCCAGCAGATGCCGCACGCCGAGCAGCACGTCGGCGGTCGAATAGAGCTCCTTCTCCGGCGAGAGAAATTCCGCAGCCCGCTTTTCGATGTCGGCTGCAGCCGGATCGGCTTCGTAGATCTCGCGAGCAAGCGGTTCGAGACCCCGTTCGCGCGCGACGGTGGCCAGGCTTTGCTTCTTCGGCTTGAACGGCAAATAGAGATCTTCGAGCCGTTTGAGCGTCGTAGCGGCGGCGATCTGCTCGGAGAGTTCCTGCGTGAGCTTGCCCTGGGCCTCGATCATTTTGAGGATCGTCTGCTTGCGCTCGGCGATCTGCCGCAGCTTGCTCGCGCGACTTTGAACCTCGCGAATCTGCTCTTCGTCGAGTCCGCCGGTCTCGTCTTTACGGTAGCGCGTGATGAACGGTACCGTGTTCCCCTCGTTGAGAAGTTCGAGGGTGCGTTCGACGGAGGCCAGCGGCAAATCGAGATCGCGAGCGATCTGGCCGAGGTCGATACTTGTTTGATTCATACGATCCACTGTCCGCCTGGGCGCGCGGACGAACTCCCTACGACGCGCTTGTGAAGTCGCGCAATCTAGCGCTAAAAGTATTAGTTGTCAATGATTACGGCGATTCGGCAAGGGGGGGATGAGGGGCCCGCTGGCCCGGCGGCGAGCGGGGCTACAGCGGTTCTACGCTCCGGTTTCAGACCGGGAACTGCGGTTTGGCGCGAACTTTTGACCTCGGCTTGGATAAGCAAGGCGACTGGCGGGCCGGATAACCGCTAATACTTTCCGGGTTTGCCGCGTTTGCGCAATCGTTCAGGTCGCAAGAAAGATTCTGTGAAGAACGATCAAAGCGCGGCCAGCAGCCGGGCCGATACACAAAGCAGCCGACTGCGCCAGGTCGCATGGATAGCGACGCGTGCTGCGCCTTGTGCGCCTCCCGAATGCGGCAGTCTGCAACATCGGTCTACCCCGAACGGATTCACTCATTTTTCAAGGAAGGATCCTTGATGGCCCGCAACCGCCTGCGCGTTTATTACGGACCAGAAGAGGAACTCGAGACCCCCAAAGCCAACACGGTCACGGTGCAGCTTGGCGAAGTGCTGCCGCTGCTCGCCGACGCGATGCGACAAGGCCGGGCTTGGGTCGATGACTTCTGCGACGACGAGGTCACGATCTCGAGCGATCTGTACGAAGTGTTGCTGGCGTACCAACACTTCCGTCGCCCCTCGGCCTAGCCGCCGAATCCAACACGGTTGATACACGAAGGCCCGCTCAATGCGGGCCTTTTTTGTGTCCATAGGGTAAGCGACTACCCTGGCTGCGAAATACACGAACGACGAGCCATGCCCCCCAGTTTCAGTGTCCAAGAAGGGAGGCGTAGCCGACCTCGCTTTTGGTCATTGGGTCATTGGACATTGGCCCTTTATCATTGGTCATTTGCAAACCCGCCCTGTCTGCAAGCCAAACCTGCGCACCAGTTTGGGCCCCGATTGGACTTGCGACGTATAATTGACATGTAGCCGCCGCGGCGGAGAGTTCGGTCCTTTATCGAACTTCCAGGTTCATGCGGACGGTGTCCCTCGGGCGGCTTCGAAGGCGGAGTCTTGCCCGATATGGATCACCTACTTGAGCCGCAACCTGACCCCGGGGACGAGAGCATCGTCAAAGCGGAGCCCGGATCCGAAGAACGCCAGCGCTACATCGAAGATCTGATCGCGACCATCAAAGAGTCAGCCGACAAACTGGCGACCGATGGCTCGACGCGCGGCGATTTGAAGCTTCTTAGCCGCACGCTGCGCGAGCTGCGCTACGCCTTCAAGGTGTTTACGCCGTACCGCAAGCGGCGCAAAGTGAGCATTTTTGGCTCGGCTCGCACCCAGCCGCACGAGCCCACCTACCAGGAAGCGGTCAAGCTCGGCCGCGCGATGGCGGAGGCCGGTTGGCTGGTCGTTACTGGTGCGGCGAGCGGCATCATGGAAGCCGGCCACCTGGGCGCCGGGCGCGAAGCGTCGATGGGGCTGAACATCATGCTCCCCTTCGAGCAGCAAGCGAACCCGGTGATCCTCGGCGACCCCAAGCTCGTCCACATGAAGTATTTCTTCACGCGCAAGCTGATGTTCGTGAAGGAGTGCGATGCGGTCGTCTGCCTACCGGGCGGCTTCGGCACGCTCGACGAGGGGATGGAAGTCATCACTTTGCTGCAAACCGGCAAACGCGACATGGTGCCGGTCGTGCTGCTCGACGCTCCCGGCGGCGAGTACTGGAAAGCGCTCGACCAGTTCATCCGCGAGCATCTGCTGAAGGGGCGAATGATCTCGCCGGAGGATTTGCACCTCTACAAGGTGTGCGACAGCTATGAAGAGGCGACAGCCGAGGTGCTGCAATTCTTCCGCGTGTATCACAGCATGCGGTACGTGAAGCAGAATCTCGTGCTGCGGCTGCTCGAACCGATCTCCGACGATCTGCTGGCTGCGTTTAACCGCGAATTTCGCGACATTCTCGTCAGCGGCGAGATCACGCAAACGAAGGCCCTGCCGCTCGAGAAGGACGAACCCGACCTGGCCGAACTGCCGCGGCTGGTAATGCACTTCAACCGCCGGAGCTTTGGCCGGCTGCGGCTGTTGATCGATGCGATTAATCGGGGGAGCCTATGATGGTCCGAAGAGGACGTTCTGGCGCAAACGCTTAAGATCGTCGTCTGGCAAGAATCGGACGGGTGGCCGGGGGACTTGCAGGACTACCCAGATTTACTGGTCGCAGGGGGAGACCCTTGAGAATTAATTTGAACCTCCGGCATGTGCCTGCGTGCCGGCTGGAGAGAAGAATTGGGCCGCTAGCACCATGCGGTTTGGAGCGACTTGCAGAAGGTTCACCTTGACCGGAACATCAACGGCTCGCTAACCTTCCCGCGTCCGCATCTACCCAAAATCTGCATGGAAGCAGCCTAGATGACTACCCACCGTACGCCGGCCGCGGCTGGCAAGTCTCCGCCCGTTCCCTTGCTCGACGTGAACCGCGGCAACGCTCCGCTGCGCGACGAAATTCTCGCGGCGATCACGAAGGTCGTCGATTCCGGCCGGTTCCTGTTCGGCCCCGACGTTCAAGAGCTGGAAGCCAAGGTGGCCCGACACTGCGGCACGGAGCACGCCGTCGGTTGCGCTTCGGGAAGCGACGCTCTGCTGCTGGCCATGATGGCGCTCGACATCGGCCCTGGCGATGAGGTGATTTGCCCGAGCTTCACGTTCTTCGCGACCGCGTCGGCCATCTGGCGCGTCGGCGCGAAGCCGGTGTTCGTCGACATCGATCCGCAGACCCTGAACATCGACGCCGATTGCATCGAGCGGGCGATCACTCCCGCGACCAAGGCGATCATTCCCGTGCACCTGTTCGGCCAGTGCGCCGACATGGACAACATTCTGGAACTCGGCCGGCTGCATAATCTGCACATCGTCGAAGACGTCGCCCAGGCGATCGGCGCCACGCACCGTGGCCGACCGGCGGGAAGCATGGGCGCGATCGGCTGCCTGAGCTTTTACCCGACCAAGAACCTGGGCGGTTTTGGCGACGGCGGCATGCTGACGACCAACGACGCCCAATTGGCCGAGCGGCTGCGACTGTTCGCGGCGCACGGCATGAGCCCGCGGTACTATCACAAGGTGGTGGGCATCAACAGCCGGCTCGACTCGATTCAGGCTGCCGTGCTGAACGTGAAGATGACGCAGCTTGAGATGTGGACCGAGCGGCGGATCGAGAACGCCCAGCGGTACAACCGCCTGCTTCGCAACGACGAGCTGCCGGGCGTGCTGAGCCTGCCGCACGATCTGGGCTACGGCCTGCACGTGTGGAATCAGTACACGATTCGCATCGCCGGCGGCCGGCGCGACCAGGTGAAGTCGAAGCTCGCCGAGGCGGGCGTCGGCAGCGAGATCTATTACCCCGTGCCGTTGCACCTGCAGGAATGCTTCCGCTCGCTTGGTTACGCACCCGGAAGCTTGCCGGAGACCGAAAAGGCGGCCGCGGAAGTGCTCAGCCTCCCAATCTTCCCCGAGCTGACCGCAGCCGAACAGGAGACGGTGGTGGCTCGGTTGCGCGATGCGATGTATACGCAGCGCAAGGCGGCTGCTTAGTGCCTTGGGGGCCCGTTCGTCTCGAATTTCGTTTGCTCGTTCCCAGGCTGACGCCTGGGAACGATTTGCGGCAAGAAACTCGCCGGGCGGCGTCGGTTTGAGGACTCTCCGGGCGGTGTTACCGCCCGGCTGAGCGTTGGTTCTCGAACCTGACGCTACGACCCCTTCTTTTTGGCTTCGGGGACGTAGCTGAGGGCCAACAGGGCGAACGCCGTGCAGAGATTGGCGTCCCCTTCCATCCATTGCGGCGACGTGTTTACCCACGAGCCGTCTTCGCGCTGTCGTTTGGCCAGCTCGTTGACCAGATCGGCGCGCCAGTTGTGCTTCTTGCCGTCGGCGTCGACCACATCCGGCTGGCCGACCGCGTTCAGAGCTTTGGCGAACGTGACGTAGTAGTAGAACACGCCCGAGGGGCCCATGCCTGGATTGCTCGTCAGGTCGTAGTTCTTGCTGATCCACTTCTTCACCGCCTTCACGCGCGGGTCGTCCTCCTTCACGCCGGCGAAGATCATGCTCTTGAGCCCGGAGTAGCTCATGGCGCCGTAGCTACGCAGGCCGCCGGAGGTGTCTTCCTGCTTGCCCGGAATCGGCGTGTAGTAGAAACCACCATCATTGATCTTCGCGGCAAACGGCGTCGTGTTATGGGGCGACTCCAGATTCTGGCAGCGCGAGACGAAAATGAGCGCCTGCTGGATGGCTGGATCGTCCTCTTTCGCGCCGGTGGCGCGGAGGGCGTCGATGAGGAACGAGGTGTTCGACAGGTCGGGACGTTCCTGGCCGCCGTACCCTGCCCCGCCGTAGTAGACGCTGTCCTTGTCGTGCCCTTCGGCGCCGTCGAACGGAATTTCGCGGAGAAACTTCTCGGCGTTGGCTAGGATCTTGTCGTAGCGGCCGTCCCGGTTCGCTTCGACCAGGCAGGTGACGGCGACGCACGTCTCGTACGTTTTCAACCGCCCGCTGGGGGAGTAGATGCCGCCGGTCGGCTGCACGTTCTGTTCGAGGTACTTGAGCGCCTTGGCCACGGCGGGGTCTTCGGGCGAGCGACCGTGCCGCAACAAGGCAGTGGCTGCGAGCGCCGTCACGCCGATGCCGATTTGCCGGGTGAACGATCCGTCGTCGGCTTGCCCCTTGGAGACGAGATAGTCGATCCCCTTGCTGACGATCTGCTCGTACTTCTTCTGGTCGTAGTCGCTCGCATCGGGCGACTGATCCTGAGCCAAGGACCAGCGTCCCAAACCCGCGAGGGCGACGAGCGAGGAGCCAGCGATCAGGAACCGCCGGCGCTGCGATAGACGAGAACGCATGGGAATTCTCCGGGACGAAGATTCGATACCGCGTGACGATCTGTCATTCTATCGCCATCGCCACGCGCGCCGGAAAGTGCTGGCCAACTTTTCGCCAGCCGTGGCGAAACTTTCGCCGCGACTGCACGCTGCCGCAACACAGTGAGCCCCGCCTTAGTAGCTATCCAGCAGGGAAAGCACTTCCTCTTGGCGGGCCGGTTTGACCAAATGGTCCTCAAAACCGGCGGCCTTGGAGCGGGCCTTATCTTCGGACTGACCGTATCCCGAAATTGCGATCAGCCGCACTTGGGGCATCGATTTCCGCAGCAGCGGCGCGAGCTCAAAGCCATTCATTTCCGGGAGCCCCAGGTCGAGCAGCACCACTTGCGGCTGAAATTGCTGCGCCATCTCGAGCGCCTCGCGGCCGGAGTGGGCCACGTTGACCGTGTGTCCCGAGGTCTTGAGCACCATCGCGAGCGCGGTCGCCGCGTCGCGGTTGTCATCGACAACCATCACCTTGCGAGGAACTCGCCACGCAGGAGCGCTCGACTTCTCGGCCCGATCGGCAGCCGGCGGCGTGGAGAGCGGCAGACGAACGGTGAACTCGCTTCCGCGCCCCGTTCCCTCGCTCTTGGCCGAAACGGCTCCGCCATGCATATCGACCAGGCGGCGGACGAGCGTCAAGCCAATGCCGAGCCCACCTTGCGATCGATCGAGCCCTTGCTCCGCTTGCGTAAACAGGTCGAAGACCCGCGGCAGCATCTCGGGAGCGATGCCGATGCCCGTATCGGCGACTGTCACGACAGCCCGCTGTCCCTCGCGAGCGAGCCGGACCGTCAGTCGGCCGCCTTCGTGCGTGTACTTGGCTGCGTTGGTGAGCAGGTTGACGAAGATTTGCTCCATCCGCGAAGCGTCGACCTCCACCCACAGCGGCTCTTCCGACATCTCGACGACGAGCGTGTGGTTAGCGTCGTCGATCTGCGGACGGGTCGATTCGATCGATCGCTGCAACAGCCGCTGCATTTGAGCTCGCCGCAGCTTCAGATCGATTTTGTGCTGCGTGATGCGCGACATGTCGAGCAAGTCGTCAATCAGGCGACCCAGCTGGCCGACCTGACGATCGAGCATGTCGTCGTTCCAGCGCCGCTGCTCCTCGGTCAGTTCGGCGATCCTCGCCAGAGTGAGGCCGTTCTGAATGGCTGCCAGCGGGTTGCGCAACTCGTGCGCGAGCATGGCCAGGAACTCGTCCTTGCGGCGATCGGCCTGCCGCAGGGTTTCCTCGGCCAGCTTGCGCTCGGTGATGTCGAGATTGATGCCAAAGGCGCGTTCGGCCTCGCCGGCTGCGCTTCGCACGATGCGAGCTTGCGAAAGTACCCAGCGAACGGCGCCGTCGGCGCGGACAATGCGGTACTCGTGGTTGAAATCGGACTGTCCGCGCTGAATCGCCACCTCGAACTGCTGCAGGGTCGTCTGCCGGTCGTCGGGGTGAATCAAATTGATCCACAGGTCGGGACTTTTCGGTCCGTTGTCGTACGGCAGGCCAGCCAGGGCGTGCAGCGTTTGCGACCAGAGAACCTCGCTCTTTACGAGGTTCCATTCCCAGGTGCCTGCGTTCGCAGCCTGCAGCACAAGCCGCATCTGCAGCGCCTCGGACGTTTCGAATCCCCAAACTTCGGGCGATTCGTCGCGTTCCACGACCACGGCGTCGACCAGGCCGCCGCGGATCGCGGCTACCGTGTTTTCGAGTTCTTCGAGCGTCGATTGAACTTCCGCCAGTCGGGCTCGCAGCCGCTGATTTTCGTTCTGCAGTTCGTCAATTCGCGGCGCCATCGAAGCCTTGGATTGTTCGGGGAAATTCATCGATCGTACGTAGGACCTGCGCGCGTCCGAACTCAGCCCTTCGCCTCACCGGCGGGGCGGATCTGCAGCCCAACGAGCGTTTTTTCCGTGTTGGACAAGTCGCCGATGATCTTTCGCATCGGATTGGGCAGCTTGCGAACGAGCGTCGGCAGGGCCACGATTTGATCCCCCCGAGCCAATTGCGGCTGCTTCAGCAGATCGACGACTTCGATTTTGTACCGCCCCGGCAAGTGCTCGTCGCAGATTCGCTGCAGGTTTGCGATCGCTGCGACCGATTTCGCGGTTTGCCCCGCCACATACAAACGCAATTCCCAAACTTCGGGATCGAGTTCGATATGGTCGTCCGCGGTCAAGGTGGACTGCGTCTTATCCGTCATTGCATCTTCTCCTTGCCGGCGTCCTGATGGGCGCCGTTGCCGGACTGGGCGTGGCGACTCAGCGACATACGACTGACGTCGGTCCGAAATTGCTCATCGCGGAGCTGTGCTTCCTGGTGAATGGATTCGAATTCGGCTTCCTCGCTCGCCAGTTCGGCTTGCATGGCGTCAATCTGAGCCTGGAGTGCCGCACGCTTGCGCTCGATGGTGCGGCGCTTGCGATGCAGCTCTTGTTCCTGGGCGAGTCTCGCCGCCCGCTCTCGCGATTCCTGCGCCACGCGCATCGAACCGGTCAGCACCCCTTCGGGGCCGAGATAGACATCCATCAGCCGAATGCCCTGCGAG
>Ga0182743_1001984_pt1 | contig 18857 bp, 19 predicted proteins | sample eDN3rd30CKraftOP_FD_128522 | JGI IMG/M metagenome (GOLD analysis project Ga0182743, IMG submission 128522) | Enriched Organic Plus compost microbial communities from Emeryville, California, USA - eDNA 3rd pass 30_C Kraft OP (version 2) (version 2) ... | reverse complement strand
TGGCGCGGGCGATGGGTGCGGACTATGCCACCGTCCACCGTGGGGTCTACAGCCGGTCCGCCGAAATGACGCTGGCGTTCGAATCCGCCCGGCGACGGATCGCGGCCTTCATCGGCGGCAGGGAAGATGAACTCGTCTTCACGCGCGGGGCGACCGAAGCGATCAATCTTGTCGCGGCGACCTGGGGCGTGGAAAACTGCAAGGCGGGCGACCGGATCCTGCTTTCGGTGCTGGAACACCATTCCAATATCGTTCCATGGCAGTTGCTGCGCGATCGCACCGGCGTCGCGATCGATGTCTGCCCGCTGACAGCGGACGGGCTGATCGATCTCGATGCGGCTGAAAGAATGCTCACGCCGCAGCACAAGCTGGTGGCTTTCGCCCATGTTTCCAATGTTCTGGGCTCGGTGCTCGATGCCCGGAGAGCGGCGGACATGGCGCATGCGGTGGGGGCGAAATTCCTGCTCGACGGATGCCAGGCGGTGCCGCGCATGGCAGTCGATGTTGCGGCGCTGGGCTGCGATTTCTATGCCTTTTCAGCGCACAAGCTCTATGGTCCGACAGGCATCGGTGCGCTGTGGGCGCGGGTCGATATCCTCGCCGCCATGCCGCCTTATCAGGGCGGCGGATCGATGATCGACCGGGTGACGTTCGAACGCACGACCTATGCCCCCGCCCCGCAGCGGTTCGAAGCGGGAACGCCCGCGATTGTGGAAGCGATCGGCTTCGCGGCGGCGGTCGATTACGTTTCGGCCATCGGGCTGGATGCGATCGACCGGCACGAAACCGCGCTGGTCGCCCGCCTGCGCGAGGCGCTGCGCGGCATGAACGATGTCAGACTGTTCGGTCCGGAACAGTCTGCCGGGATCGTCAGCTTCGCGATGGACGGGGTTCATCCGCACGATCTCGGCACCATTCTGGATGAGGAAAACGTGGCGATCCGCGCGGGCCACCATTGCGCCCAGCCGCTGATGGACCATCTCGGCGTTCCGGCCACGGCCCGGGCCAGTTTCGGCCTCTATAGCGATGATAGCGATCTCGATGCCCTGCTGCGCGGCATCGAACGCACCAGGAGAATCTTCGGATGAGCGACGAACCCGAAAAGATCGCGGTGGAAGAAGTGAACAGTGTGGATCAGCCGCGCCGTGCGCGGGTGGACGATGTGGTGGACCAGGCGGACGCGGGCACACCGCACAAGCCCGACTATCTCGAAGGTTTCCTCAAGGAAGTGCCGCAGGGTATCGCTCCCGGCGAACCAGGCGGTGTGCTCTACGAAGGGGTGATCGCGGCCCTGCGCGAAATCTACGATCCGGAGATCCCGGTTAACATTTACGATCTCGGTCTTATCTATGGGGTGGACGTGTCCAGCGATGGCGATGCCAAAGTGACGATGACGCTCACCACGCCGCATTGCCCGGTGGCCGAATCCATGCCGGGCGAAGTGGAACTGCGCATCGGTGCGGTGCCGGGCATTCGCGATGCGGAAGTCGCCATCGTCTGGGACCCGCCGTGGGACCCATCCAAGATGAGCGATGACGCCAAGCTCGAACTGGGAATGCTGTGATGACCGAAACCAAACTCCGTGCCCGCCCTGCCGCCGTCATCCTGACGCCGTCGGCCGAGCAGCGCATCGCCGATCTGATGGCGCAGGCGCCCGAAGGGGCCATCGGAGTCAAGCTGTCCACCCCGCGCCGGGGCTGTTCCGGGCTCGCCTATTCGGTCGATTATGTGAACGAAGCGAACCCGATGGACGAACGGATCGAAACTCCGGGCGGCCTGTTCTTCATCGATGGGGCCAGCGTGCTGTATCTGATCGGCAGCACGATGGACTGGCAGGAAGACGATTTTACCGCCGGGTTCACGTTCCAGAACCCCAATGCCAAGGGCACTTGCGGCTGCGGGGAAAGCTTTACCGTCTGACCGGACGGATTTCGCGCCGGTTTAGCGCTGGCGCAGCGCGGCGGCACAGGCCGCGCGGTCGACATCCTGCCCATCGCTTTCCCGCCGTGCATCGACATAGGTCGCGCGTGGATCTGCCCCTTGCCGGGGCGGGTAGAGGTAGATGTCGAGCACGCAGGGCCGCCCGCTGAACTGGAGCTTGCGCACATCGCCTTCGGTCACGTCCAGCCGGGGCTTGCCGAACATTTGCGTCAAAGTGCGGCTGTCCGCGCCGATCACGCTTTCCAGTCCTGGAATCGTCATTTCCCGTGCCGGGCGCCAGCTTTGCACCGGTGGCTTGGGCGGCTGGGTCGGCGGGATGCGGGTGGATGGGGTGCCGGGCCTCTGCGGCTGAGATGGCGCGGTGGCGGCGCAGGCGGCCAGCAGCGGAAACAGAGCAAGCGAAACGATCAGTTTGGGGGACATGCGGGACCTTTGGAATGGCCCGGTGGTGTGCGGCGCATAGGCGCGCAAGTCAACGCGCAAGCGGCGCGAAACGCGCTTAAAAGGGCCTGCGTCAGGTGAAGCCGCCGGTATCTGGCGTGACGACGGTTCCCTCCACGTCCAATTCCTTCTAAGCGCCGGGCACGCACAGTCTTGAACAGGAAAACGCATGTCCGCACCCCGCTACGATGTTCTGGCCATCGGCAACGCCATTGTCGACGTGATGGCCCCTTGCGAAGACGATCTGATCGAGGAACTGGGCATGGCCCGGGGCGGTATGACGCTGGTCGATACCGATCGCGCCCGCGAACTCTATGATGCGATGGGCCCGGCGCGCGAAGTTTCGGGCGGATCGGCGGCCAACACGCTGGCGGGCCTGTCCGCCATCGGTTTGCAATGCGCCTTTATCGGGCAGGTGGCGAACGACCAGTTGGGCGATGTCTTCGCGCACGATATCCGCGCGGCGGGGATTGATTTCGATACGCCAGCCCGCGCGGGCGATCCGCCGACGGGGCGTTGCCTGATCTTCGTGTCGCCCGATGGCCAGCGGACGATGAACACCTATCTCGGCGCATCGCAATTCCTGCCCGCCGCCGTGCTTGATGATGCGGCGGTGGCCGAAGCCGCCGTGCTCTACCTCGAAGGCTATCTGTGGGATCCGCAAGAGCCCCGCGCCGCGATGAAGAAAGCGATTGCCGCCGCCCGCACCGCCGGGCGCAAAGTGGCTTTCACACTGTCGGATGCGTTCGTGATCGATCGCCATGGCGACGATTTCCGTGCGCTGATTGAAGCCGGACAGATCGATATCCTGTTCGCCAACATGGTTGAGCTCGCCGCGCTGACGGGGAAGGCCGATTTCGAAGCCGGTCTGGCCCTGCTGGCGCCCAAAGTGCCGGTGCTGGTGGTGACGCGCAGCGAAGACGGCGCGGTGGCGATCAGCGGCGGGGAACGGGCCGAAGTGGCGGCGGAACCGGTCGATGCGGTGATCGACACCACCGGCGCGGGCGATCTGTTCGCCGCCGGATTCCTGGCCGGGCATGTGCGCGGGGAAAGCCTTGAACGGAGCCTCGCCATGGGCGCGCTGGCGGCGGGTGAGATCATTGCGCACTATGGCGCGCGGCCAGAAGCCGATCTCAAGGCACTGTTCGCCCAGCGGTTCGGTTGAACGGATAGCAGGCGGCCCATTCTTTCACGAAGGGCCGCCTCCGTGTGGGCAAGGTTAGTCGGTCGCCCGTTCCCGCGCCACTTCGCGCCAGCCGATGTCGCGGCGGCAGAAGCCTTCAGGGAAGCTGAGCGCATCGACCGCCGCGTAAGCGGCTGCCTGCGCCTCGGTCACATTGGCGCCGCGAGCGGTGACGTTGAGCACGCGCCCGCCATTGGCCACCAGCCTGCCGTCCGCCGCCAATGCAGTGCCCGCGTGGAAGACGTTCGCGCCCGTGGCTTCGGCCGCGTCAATCCCGCCGATTGCGCCGCCCTTCCTGGGTGTGCCGGGGTAGCCTTCCGCCGCCATCACCACCGTCAGCGCGGTATCGGAAGAAAAGCGGGGCGAAGGAAGCGAGGCCAGGCGGTTTTCCGCGCAGGCCAGCAACAGTTCGCCCAGATCGTCTTCCAGCCGCATCATCAGCACCTGGCATTCGGGATCGCCGAAGCGGCAATTGTATTCGATCAGCTTGGGCCCTTCGGCAGTCAGCATCAGCCCGGCGTAGAGTACCCCCGAATAGGGCATGCCGTCGTTGGTCATCGCGTGGACGGTGGGGCCGATGATCCGCTGGATCACTTCGGCTTCCAGCGTGGGAGTCAGCACCGGGGCCGGGCTGTAGGCACCCATGCCGCCCGTGTTGGGGCCGGTATCCCCCTCGCCCACGCGCTTGTGATCCTGCGCGCTGCCGAAGGGCACGATAGTCGCCCCGTCGGTGATGGCGAAGAAGCTCGCTTCCTCGCCCATCATGAACTCCTCGATCACCACTTCGGCCCCGGCTTCACCGAATGCGCCGCCGAACATGTCGGCCAGCGCTTCTTCCGCTTCGGCACGGGTTTCAGCGATGACCACGCCCTTGCCGGCGGCCAGCCCATCGGCCTTGAGCACATAAGGCGCGGTAAAGCGCGCCAGGGCGGCCTGCGCCTCCTCCAACGAACGGGTGCGGACATAGCCTGCGGTGGGGATGCCGGTGCGCTCGCACAGGTCCTTGGTGAAACCTTTGCTGCCTTCGAGTTGGGCGGCCTGCGCGGACGGCCCGAACACCGGGAACAGCTTGGCACGCAGCGAATCGGCCAGACCATCGACCAGCGGCGCTTCCGGTCCAATCACCACAAGGCCAATGCGCTTCTCCTCGCAAAAAGCGACGACGGCGGCATGATCCGTAAGGTCCAGCGTGACGAGTTCGGCATGCCGGGCAATTCCCGGATTGCCGGGGGTGGCGTAAAGGATGCCTGCACCGCCGGACACCAGGCGGGATTGCGCCAGCTTCCAAGCCAGCGCATGTTCGCGGCCGCCCGAACCTGCCAAGAGGATATTCATGCCCGATCCCTTCGAAGAAACTGATGCCCCCGAAACGGGGGGGTCTGCCGGGCTGGTAGCGAAGGGCGCGCCCGGGGACAACGCTGCGCCGCTTTCCGTCAGTGAAATTTCCGCGCTGCTCAAGCGCACGGTGGAGGATCGCTTCGGCTATGTGCGACTGCGGGGGGAACTTTCAGGCGTCAAACGGGCGGCGTCGGGCCATCTCTATTGCTGCCTCAAGGATGAAAACGCCCGGATCGATGGGGTGATGTGGCGCGGCAATGCCCAGCGCCTGCCCTTCACGCCGGAAGACGGGCTGGAAGTGATCGCCAGCGGCAAGCTGACCACCTACCCGGGCCGTTCGTCCTATCAGGTCGTGATCGATCGGATCGAGATCGCGGGCGAAGGGGCGCTGTTGGCGCTGCTGGAAAAGACCAAGGCCCGGCTGGAGGCGGAAGGGCTGTTCGCCCCCGGGCGCAAGAAGCCCCTCCCCTATCTGCCGCGTGTGATCGGTGTCGTCACGTCGCCCACGGGTGCGGTGATCCGCGATATCCTGCACCGGCTGGCGGACCGCTTTCCCAGCCATGTGCTGGTCTGGCCGGTGCTGGTGCAGGGGCAGGGTTCGGCGGAACAGGTGGCGGCGGCGATCGAGGGGTTCTCGCAGCTTCCCCCCGATGGCGCGGTGCCGCGGCCCGATCTGGTGATCGTGGCGCGCGGGGGCGGTTCGATCGAGGATTTGTGGAGCTTCAACGAGGAAGTGGTCGTGCGCGCGATTGCCGCCTGCACGATCCCCATCGTTTCGGCGGTGGGCCACGAAACCGACACCACGCTGGCCGATCACGCCGCCGACAGGCGCGCACCCACCCCCACCGCAGCGGCGGAAATGGCGGTGCCGGTGCGGGTGGAACTGGCCGCGCTGCTGGATGAACTGGCGCTGCGCAAGAAGCGGGCGATTCTCCGCCCGGTGGGGCTGGGGCGCGAACGGCTGATGGCGCGGGTGCAGCGCCTGCCGCGCCCGGAAAACCTCCTCGCCCCCCAGGCGCAGAAGCTGGATGATCTGTCCGAACGGTTGCGGCGCGGCCTTGCCGACCGCACGATGCGCGAACGGGAACGGTTGCAGGAACGCGTGCGGCACCTTTCCGCGCCAATTCTACGCGCGCGGCTGGATCGGGCCCGGCACGGGCTGGAAACCGCGCGGCTCACTCCGGCCCTGCTGACCCAGCGGGTCGGCGCCCAGTGCGAACGGCTGACGGCACTCGCCCGACTGGCGCAGCAGCTCCACCCCGATCGCCCGCTTGAGCGTGGTTATGTTCGCGTCACCGATGCATCCGGGCGCACGATGACGGATCGGGCCGTGGCTGCCGCGCAGGATGCTCTGGTGCTGAAATTCCGCGACGGTCCACTCGATGTCGTGCCGCAGGGCAAGGCTCCCCGGCCCCGCCCCGCGCCGGCCCGAGCCAAACCACGGCCCGCCGAATCGGGCGATCAGCCGAAATTGCTTTGAATCGGGCGTTTTGTTAGGGGTATTCTCATGCTGATGTCCTCCAACGATCCCCTCGCAAAGCTCCACTACGGCGCGAGCGATTTTCGCGTTCTCAAGCCGGGCAGCCATGTCCTGTGCGCCGTGTCGGGCGAACGTATTCCGCTGGATGAACTGCGGTACTGGAACGCCCGGTTGCAGGAGGCCTATGCCTCGCCTGAAATCGCCACCAAGCGTCTGCTCGGCGCGTGATCGGGTGGCAGGTTCCCCTCGCGGCCGCGTTCGCAGCCGTGGGGGTATCGGTGTTGGCGGGATGTGTGGCGCCCGCGCGTGATTCCGCGCCCGGCAACGACCGGGCCCAGGCGCATCGGCCGCAGGATCGCCCTGCCCCGCCGCCGCCTGTCCGCAGGGCAACACCGCCCGGCGCGGCCGATTTCACGTTTGCCGGGGAACAGACGCAGGGCGGCTGGATTCGCGGCACCGCGCCCGGTGGGACGGAACGCCTGACGCTCGACGGGGCCGAGATCGCGACTGCGGCCGATGGCACGTTCTTCGCCGCCTTCGATCGCGATGCGGGCCCATCGGCCACGCTTGTCGCGATTCTGGCCGATGGCCGCCGGGTGGAACGCCGCCTTGCTATATCGCCGCGCGCATGGCGGATCGAACATATCAACGTCGCCCGCAAACCCGGCGGGCCGACCGAAGCTTTCCTGAAAATCCGTCGCCCGGAACTCGAACGGATCAATGCGGCCCGCGCGGTCAACGCGCATAGCGACGGTTGGCGGCAGACGTTCATCTGGCCGGCCAAGGGGCGGATTTCTGGCCTGTTCGGTTCGCAGCGCGTCTATCGTGGGGAACCGGGCGCTTATCACAGCGGTCTCGATATCGCGACGGGCGGCAGCGGCGCGCCATTTGTCGCGCCGGCCGATGGGGTCGTGGTGCTGGCGGCGCAGACGCCGTTCTCGCTCGAAGGGCATTTGCTGATGATCGATCACGGCAATGGTCTCAACAGTGCGTTCCTCCATTGCTCGGCGCTTCTCGTTCGCGAAGGGGAACGGGTGAAACAGGGGCAGGTGATCGGCCGCATCGGCGCCACCGGCCGCGCCACCGGACCGCATTTGCATTGGAGCATCAAATGGCGCGACGCCCGGCTCGATCCGCTGTTGTTCACAGGGCCGATGCGCTGACGATTGTGGGCTGCAAGGGCGTGGCATAGCAGGCAGACATGTCCTTTCTGCGCCGCTTTGCGATCCTCGCCCTATGCGCGGTGCTGTTGGCGCTGAGTTGGTGGCGCAGCCCCCTGCCCCCGCCCAATCGGGATATGCGGGTGTCTTTCACCCCCATCGCGCTGGCAAAAACCCCGCAACTGGCCCCTGGGCTGACGCTGGAACGAGCTTGGCTGGTGCACGGCAACGGGGATGATTTCGGCGGTTATTCCGCGCTGGCGGTGCTCGGTAATGGTGAATTGTTCACGCTCAGCGATCGGGGCCGCTACCTGCGGTTTCGCGATCCTTCGCGCGGCGATCCGCAGCCGCGCATGGGCCTTTTTCTCACCAGCGAGGCCAAGGACAAGCGGCTGGCTGACAGCGAATCGCTGACCCGCGATCCCGCAACCGGTCGGCTATGGGTTGGTTATGAGCAGAGCAATGCCATCGTTCGCACCGATGCGCAGGGGCGTGATCCGCGCGCCGTTCGCCCGGCGGCTATGCGTGACTGGGCTTCGAACGGCGGGCCGGAGGCGATGGTGCGCCTGGCCAATGGGCGCTTCATCGTGCTGGCCGAATCGCGCGACGGGTGGTTTTCGACCGCCGGGCCCGCGTTGCTGTTCCCTTATGATCCCGTTGCAGGGGCCAGGCCGGTGCGGTTCAGGTACGATGCGCCCGCTCGTTCGCTGCCGACCGACATGGCCCAATTGCCCGATGGCCGCGTGCTGATCCTGCATCGGCAGGTGGTGCTGGGGGTGCCGCCGGGCTTTGTCTCCAAGCTCGTCCTCGCCGATCCGGCGGCCATTCGCGGGGGCAAGGCGTGGAAAGGCACGGTGCTCGCCACGCTCGAACCGCCGTTGCCGAGCGACAATTTCGAAGGGTTGGCCGTGGCCCCGCAAGCCGATGGCAGTGCGGTGGTGTGGGTGATTTCGGATGACAACCAGATATCGTTCCAGCGGACGATTCTGCTGAAACTGCGCTGGAAACCGGTGCCGGAAGGCAAACGGCGGACACGCGAAAAGGGCGCACGGTAGCCCGTACGCCCTTTCAAGCTTTCGCGAGACGGCCCCAAAGGGGCCGAAAGGCTCAGGCGGCGACGGCAGCCTTCGCCACTTCGCGCTTCACCTTGCGGGCGCGCGGGGAAAGCTTCTCATCGGAAGTCTTGAGCAGCCAGTTGTCGAGACCGCCGTTGTGTTCGACCGAACGCAGGCCGTGTGTCGAAACGCGGAACTTGAAGCTGCGATCCAGCTTTTCCGAGAGCAGCGTGACATTCTGCAGGTTGGGCAGGAACACGCGCTTGGTCTTGTTGTTGGCGTGGCTCACATTGTGGCCGACTTGGCGGCCCTTGCCGGTCAGTTCGCAAATCCGCGACATGGAAAAATCTCTCGTTCGAAAAGCTTGGGGTTATCCCCGGAAAGCGGCGCGCATAACTGCCGCCGGGCGAATCGTCAAGCATATCGGCGGCATTGCGGGATCGTCTTTGCGGGACTAGCCCGTAAAGAATGAAACGCTGGCCGATCCCCGAACCGATGCTCGCCGCGCTGACGGAGGCGCAGGTGGGCGCTCTTACGGGCGAAGTGCCCGTGGGCGCGGTCGTCGTCAAGGATGGAACGATCATCGCCCGCGCGCACAACGCCCCGCGTGCTTTGTACGATCCTACCGCACATGCCGAGATACTGGCGATTCGGCGCGCGGCGCAGGTATTGGGCAAGGACCGGCTGGATGGCTGTGAACTGTGGGTGACGCTGGAACCCTGCGCCATGTGCGCGGGGGCTATTGCCCATGCGCGCATTGGCCGCCTCTATTACGGCGCATCCGATGCCAAAGGGGGCGCGGTGGAACAGGGCGCGCGGGTGTTCGATCAGCCGCAGTGCCTCCATCGCCCGGAAATCTATGCCGGAATGGGAGAGGAGGAAGCCGTGGAAATTCTGCGCGTCTTTTTCCGCCAGCGGCGCGGCTGATCAGCGTTTGCCGCGCCATATCCTCGCCCGTGCCGAATCACGGGCGCCGAACTGCGTGGGGCTGCATCGGGCCGGCCTATAATCCTTGCCGTAACAGAGGCGCAATTCGGTAAGCCAGCCACGCGCATTGAGATGCACGCCCACCTGTTCCGCTCGCCAATCCGGATTGCGGCGGAGGAAGGCATGGCGGATCGCCCCGGCGTTGAGCGTGTCCTGCCGGGAAAGATCGTTCAGATCGGGCAGGCGCAGCGAATCCCACAGGATCTGGCTCACTTTGATATAGGATTCGGGCGTGCGGACCATGCAACTGCCGTGCTTGGCCCATTCGTGCGCCATCAGGCGGGTGGAAGGCATCATGCACAGGTGCTGCCGTGCCAGGGTCGGGGACGGCGCGCGCGGTGTCGGGCACCATTGCGGCCAGCGCCCCCCGGCGCCTTCGGGCCACAGACCGTGGAGGACGAAGCCGAAGCGGCCATTATGGCCCGAACACTGCATTGCGTCGCCCGGGTTGTCCGCGCGTATGCGGCAATATTCGGGCGACCAGCTCAGCGCCAGCGAATAGCCGGTTATCGGAATGCGCCGCGCGGGCCCCTCGGGCGCGATACGCGGCACGGTGATGGCGGTGGAAGGCACGCGGCACTGATAGGCCTGCGCATGGGCCGTTGCGGCGGGAAGCGCCAATCCACCAGCCATCAGCGCTGTGAAAACCCGGCGCACGCGGATCAGCGGAAGATATCCGGATTGGCGCCGCTCTGCCCGCGTGCTTTGAACCAGGCCTTCGCATCGGCGCGAAACAGGCAGACGAGAGCGAAAATCTGCATCGCGGTGATAATCAGGGCGACGATCATCGTGAACAGGCTACGTTCCGCCAGTGTGCTGAGCGTGGGCAGGACCGCCAGAGTGCCGATCGCGGTCAGAACAACGAGAATCCATTTTGCCACGGTGCTGGCGCGGCGGGCGATAAAATACCACAGCAACAGCAGGATGGCGAAGCTGACAGCTTGCGTGAAAATCAGGAACCCGGCCCCGAATCCGGCCTGTGCCGTGGCCGGATCGGCTTGCATGTAAGCGAGGCTATCCTGAAAGGATAAGGCGGTGTTGATCATGCCCAGACCCAGCGAAAGCAGGAAAACCCGGTCAAACAGAACGATGGATTGCGGTCGCATGGTGCCTCCCCAAAAGTGGACCGGATTACCATGGCGCAAATGGCGGGCAGGCGCAAACCGCTCTAAAGCGGGGTAAAATCGAGACCGATATCGGCGGCGGGGGCGCTTTGCGTCAGGCGGCCGACCGAAACGTACGTCACGCCGGTGGCAGCCTTCGCGCCGATCGTGGTGAGGTCGATCCCGCCCGATGCTTCGGTCGGGACCCGGCCGGCGACCAGCGCCACCGCTTCGCGCAGTGTCGGCACGTCCATGTTGTCGAGCAGGAGATGGCTGGCGCCTGCCGTCAGCGCCGGTTCGATCTGGTCGATCCGGTCCACTTCGCAGATCACGTTGGCCACTCCGGCGGCGCGTGCGCGGCGCACCGCTTCGCCGACATCGCCCGCGACCAGCACGTGGTTGTCCTTGATCATTGCCGCATCCCACAGCCCCATGCGGTGATTCTGCGCCCCGCCCATGCGGGTGGCGTATTTTTCCAGATGGCGCAGGCCGGGAATGGTCTTGCGGGTGTCCAGCAGGATGCAGCCGCTCTCGCCCATGGCTTCGACATAGGCGCGGGTCATGGTGGCGATGCCGGAAAGGTGCTGCACGGTGTTGAGTGCGCTCCGTTCCGCGGTCAACATGGCGCGGGCGTTGCCCGACAGATGAAGGAGATGCGTGCCGGCGGGCACGGCCTGCCCCTCCTGGGCCAGAAAAGCGATCTCCATCGCGGGATCGAGCGCGCGGAAGAATGCGGCGGCAATGGGCAGCCCCGCGACCACGATCGCATCGCGGCTGTCCATCACCCCGGAAAAGCGCGCATCGGCGGGGATCACGCTGTCCGCCGTGACATCCTGCCCGCCGCCGGGCAGGCCCACGCCGAGGTCTTCTTCCAGCGTAGCGCGAACAAAGGCATCACAATCGAAGCCGGTGAGATCGAAACCCATAATCACTCCCGTTCCCCATGCCGCTTGCCGAAAGCGGCGCTGGCCATCGCTGCCGTCCAGACAGGAAAAATGGCCATCCGACAAGCGCGCTCTGCCCGCAGGCGGCGGATGGTCTGCGAACGGAAGCAGGCGGCGCGATCCGTTCGCACCGCCTGCCAGGTTTTCGATACTACGGATGGAGTCTATTTAGTGAACGAAGCGCGCCACCACGTCGCGGTAGGAACGGCTGACTTTCACTTGCGCGCCGCTTTCCAGCACGAGGAAGCATTCGCCATTGGTGTGCGGCTTCACCTGACGCACCTGGTCGAGATTGACGATGGTGGAGCGATGCACGCGCTGGAATACGCGCGGATCGAGCCGCCGTTCGAGATCCTTCATCGTTTCGCGCAGGATCAGCGAATTGTCGCCGGTGTAGATGCACATGTAATCGCCCGCGGCTTCGATATGTTCGATTGAATCGACATCGACGCGGAAGATCTGGCCGCGATCCTTCACGTTGATCAGCTTTTCGTAGCGATTGGTGGAATCGTCCTGTTCCGGCATGTTTTCCACCGCATCGGGGGCGACTTCGGAAAGGACGTTCTTGAGCTTTTCGGCTTCTTCGGCGGATTTCTTTTCGGCGATGCGCTGGCGCACCCGCTCGATGGTGTCGGCCAGCTTGTCGACGTCGACAGGCTTCATCAGATAATTCACCGCATTGGCTTCGAACGCGCGGATCGCATGTTCCTGATAGGCGGTGACGAAGACGAACAGCGGCGGTTCGATTTCCATCACGCCCTTGACGACGGAGAAACCGTCGAAGCCGGGCATCTGGATATCGAGGAAAACGAGATCGGGCTTTTCCGTCTTGATCTTGCGGATCGCTTCGCGCCCGTTGGAGCAGGTGTCGATCACCTCGACATCGGGGAAAGCTTCAAGGCGCAGTTGCAGTCCTTGGATGGCGAGCTTTTCGTCATCGACAAGTATGGTTCGGATAGTCATGCGGGGGTTCCGAGCGAGCGTTTGTCGGGGATGGCTGTGACCGGCGCATCTGCCACAGGCACGCGGGCCTGTGGGGTTTCCGCCTTCTTGGCAGGCTCGTAAGGGATTTCGATAATAACGGTGAAACCTCCCTCAGGCGGATTGCGAATCTCGAAGCGATGTTCGTCGCCATATGCCTGGCCAAGCCGATCCCGAATGTTGGACAAACCCACGCCGGTGGAGGTGTGCTCACCGGCGCCGGTAACGACACCCGGATAGGTCGGCCTTAGTTCGGCGTTTTGCAATCCCGGCCCGGTGTCGGAGACGGTAATGCGAAGCCTTTGGCCGACGAGTTGTGCGGTCAGCGTGATTCTGGCCCCTTCCTCCTGCGGGGAAACGGCATATTTGATCGCGTTTTCGACCAGCGGTTGCAGCAGTAACGAAGGCAGCAGCGCATCGCCCGCTTCCGGGTCGACGCGGAATTCGGTTCGCAGCCGATCCTCGAACCGCATCCGTTCGATGTCGAGATAGAGCTTCAGCGTCTCGACTTCCTGCTCGATCGAAACCTTGCTGCCCGCTTCGTTGATCAGCGTGTGGCGCAGAAACGACGATAGCCGCATCAGCATCGCGTTGGCGGGCTCGGTCTGCTTGAGCAGAACCAGCGTCGAAATCGAATTGAGCGTGTTGAACAGGAAATGCGGATTGAGTTGGTAGCGCAGCATGGCAAGCTGTGCCCCGGTCGCTTCCGCTTCGAGCCGCAGCATGCGGTCGGCCTGTTCCTCGATCTGGACGTAGAAGTTGATCGCGTAATAGAGCGCCGACCATGCGCCCAGCAGCGTCAGATCGATATAGAACACGCCGAGGAACAACTGGGCGAAACTCGCCTCGCTGTTCACCTGATAAAGGCTGATGACCCAGCCGTTGATGAAGGCCGAAACGCTGACCGCGCCCGCCAGCGCAATGCCGGTCAGCCCCCAGGTGACCAGCGGCCGGCGATGGATGAGTTGGCGATAGATCACCGAAAGGACGAGGCTGAGCGAAAAGCCCGTGATCGTGGCGATCACCACCAGCAACAGGAACGAGAACGGCTTCTCGTTCGCCACGGTGGTCATGCCGCGCACCACCATGGCCCCGCCCCAGCCCGCGATCTGCAATTGCCAGAAAGCGCGGTTCTTGTTGGCGAAAAAGGGTGTCGGTTTAAGGGACAGCACGGCCATGGCACACACCTTTAGCGCATCGTGCGAAAAAGTGGGAACCGGTTTTCCGCTCTGGACGATGCGTTCATGGGAAGGTCATGTATCGCACGGGCGCAAAACCCGGGGCGAAAGCAACGCTGCCTCAGCTATCCTTGCCTTTGTCTTTGTCCTCGCCGTGAGCCTTGGCCAGCGCTTCCGCCAGCGCATCGCGCGGGAGCGCGCCGGAAAACGCCTGATCGCCGACCACCCAACTGGGGGTGCCATTGAAACTCAGCCGTTCGGCAATGGCGAGATTGCGCGCCAGTTCGGTTTCCACCGCTTTGGATCCGGCAATCGTCCTGGCGCGGGCCATGTCGAGCCCGGCTTTCTGTGCGGCCGCTTCGATCGTGGTGGGGGAGGGCGGGCCCAGTTCGAACATTGCCTTGTGGAAAGCGGGATAGCGGCCCTGTTCGGCGGCGGCGAGGCCCATCCGTGCGGCGGCGGCGCTCTGTTCCGAAAGGATCGGCATTTCGCGGATCACCACTTTGAGCTGTGGGTCCTGCGCGATCAGCGCGTCGACTTCGGCCACACTATGACGGCAATATGTGCACGCGAAATCGGTAAACTCAACTAGGATTTTTGAACCATTTGGGTTTCCTAGAACTGCGCCGGGGAAAGGAGTGGTGACCTGGGCCTTGATCGGCGCAAGCCGGTTGGCGACTTCGCGTGCTTGCAGGCGGTCCATCGCTTCGGGCAGGATTTCGGGATGTTCCAGCAGGTATTCGCGCACCGCAGCGTCCGTTGCGGGGCGGGTGAGCCCGGTCCACGACGCGGCATAACCGCCGAGCAGCCCCAGCAGCACCACGCCCACCGTATAGAGGACGATCCGGGCCGCGCCCGCCTTCGATTGTTCAGCCATTACGCTTGGACTTACCCTTTTTCTTCTTGTCTTCAAGCGCGGCGCGCGCCTGCATCGTGATATCCTGCGCTCTCAGCCAGTCGGCCGAATGTTCGGGCAGCCCGACGAGAGCGGCCTGCGCATTCTGGAGCGCTTCGGGATAGCGTTGGTCGAGCACCTGCTGTTCCGCACTGGCCAGTTGGGCGCGGGGGGTGTCGCCCTGCGCTGCGTAGGCCACCCCCAGTTGATACCACGCAAAGCGGTTCTGGCGGTCGCGGGCGACAGCGGCCCTGAGCACGGTGATCGCTTCGGGATAGTTCGCGGGATCTTCCGTGGCGATCAGCGCGTGGCCGAAAATAGTGGCGATCAGCGGGTTGTTGCCCGTCAGCCTGTTGGCATCGCGCAAAGCGGGAATGGCCTGGGCCGGCTTGCCCGATTCCAGCAGGATTTGCCCCTGCAATTCGAGGAAATAGGGATTTTTCGGTTCGACCGAGAGAAGGGCGGCCGTTTCCGCCAGCGCTTTCGTGACCAGCGCATCCTTGTGATAGGCGTAGGCGCGGGCATAGTGCGCCGGAATGCTGTTGTCGGTCGGCGGGTAGGTGGCCAGCGTCCGGGCGGGATCGGCCAGATAGCCGTAGAGCTTCGCCCGCACGCGAAGGAAGCGTTCCTGCAAGCCCGGATCGGGCTTGTTGTCCCAGGCGGGGTCTTTCTCGTAGATGTCGCGCAAATTGGCGATGCGATCTCCGGTCAGGGGGTGCGTGCGGCCGAACGATGCCTCGTCGCTCTGGCTATAGCCGTAGCGGAATTCCTGATTCTGCAATTTCTTGAAGAAATCGATCGAACCACGCCCGGAAATGCCGGCTTTCGACAGGAACTGCGCCCCGGCCGCATCGGCGGAGGATTCCTGCGCCCGGGTGAAAGCGAGGAACTTACCCATGGCGGCCTGCTGGCCCGCGGCGAGAACGCCCATCGCGGCATCGGGTGCGCCTGCCGCCGCCGCTGCGACACCCAGCAGCAGCGACAGGATCGTGATGTTGCTGGCCGCCTTGGCGCCTTCGTCGAACCGGATGATATGGCCACCGGTGATGTGGCCCAGTTCGTGCGCGATGACCCCTTGCACCTCATCGACATTGGAGGCGGCGTTGATCAGCCCGCTGTGAATATAGATCGCCTGACCGCCAGCGACGAAAGCGTTGATCGAGGAATCGTTGATCAGGACGATATCGACATTGCCTTTGCCCAGCCCTGCGGCATCGACCAGCGGCTTGCCCATATCCTGAAACAGTGCTTCGGTTTCGGCGTCGCGCAGGATGGATTGCGCCAGAGCCTGTTGCGCTGAGAGCGCAACAGCGACGACAATCGCGAAAATCCGGGTGAGCAGGCGGGCGGGATTGCGCATAACTGGCCCTTGCTAACCGGTTTCGCCCTGAACCGGAACTGAAGATTGCCGGGCTGCGGGATAGATACGGTATCTTGCATCCAGGACCACCTGACCTTCAAATGCCAAATAGGCCGTAAAACGCCATAAAAGAATCCTAATTGGTTTCTTGCGCTCTATCCAGGGAGCAAGGGAGCCAGTCCCGGGTCGGCGGCGACAACGGCCCGCCGCATTGCTACGCGCGCCAAGCGCTCCACTTCGACTTTGCGTCGCGCAGCGGCAAGGCTAAGCGACGGTGCGGGGCGAACGATTTCCGCGTCGTAGCCATCGGCAACAATGATCCCGCAGCTTTCCGGGCGAAATTCGGGATGTTCCAGGCAAGCGCGGTCCAGATGAGGGGACAGGCCCCAGAAGAACCGGTCGCAAAACTCGAGATAGCCAGGCCATTTGGCATCGCCGAGCAGATCGGCGCGGGCGACCTTTATCTCAACAATCACGATCCGCCCCTTCTCGTCCAGCCCCATCAAATCCGCGCGGCGCCCGTTGCGCAGCGGCATTTCCGGCAGACACCAGATATTGTTGCGCGCGAACAGCCGGCAGATACCCCGCGCCACGCCCCGCGCTTCGCGTTCATCCTCAAGCGTACCGGATGCGGTCAGAATCGGTTTATCGACCATAGCAAGATGCTAGAGAACATATCGGGAACTTGGTCAAGATACAATCATGGAGCGGGCGCACCGGGGCTGCTGCACAGGTGCATTGCATCCCGTTTCGGGCGGGACATAGCTGGCAGAAATCAGCGCTTTTCTCGGAGTTGAAGATGACCTTTGGCGGAACAGAACAATTGCCTGTCAGTGAAAGATCGAAAAGCGCTGGCGCACCATCGCGCTCACTGCTAGTTGCGCTCGCAGGCACCCGTAGCTCAGCTGGATAGAGCGCTGCCCTCCGAAGGCAGAGGTCACAGGTTCGAATCCTGTCGGGTGCGCCATCTCCACCAAATGAGAAAGCCGGCGGTGTGGTTTCGGCTGCACCCTATACGCGTTTTGCGTGAGCGCTGTTTTGGATGTGAAGGGTGGGTAAGCGATTGAAACCGTTCTGGTCCTTATTCGCTGCGCCTCTTGATGGTGAGACAGAATTTTCGCTGCGCTTCTCAAAGAAAGCTGTTTTGGTCTATTTGCCTATGCGGACCACCGCCTGATCGCTGAATATTTTTGTCGGCTGAGGGGAAGGGAAAGCTATCATGCTGTAATCAAATCCATTTGCCCGAGGTATTCTGAATTTCCCTACCTGTTCCAACTTTTGTCGGCCATCTGAGCCATGCAGCGCGGGTTTTGCGATACGCAAAACGGAATGTCCGACGATCGCTGCGCTTGGCGGTCGATATCGCCTGGTTGGGCCGGTTGCTGCCGGATCGGCTCTATCTTCCCGTGCAATGCCTCAGCGCCTGCCTACGATCCCTGATAATACTGCGTAATGAGCGCAGTCAGGGGGATCGTGAGGGGCGGAGTGACCAGACAAACCGGAGAGCGGAGCGCGATGGGGCGCACGGCCCGGCAGATCGTGCGCGAACGGCCGCCGCTTCTTTTCCTGGGCTGCCTCTTGCTCCACGCGGCCCTGCCCGGTGAAGCGCGGGCGCAGGATATAGGCCCGGCCCCAACAATCGACCGCGATCGGATTGACCGGCAAGAACCCGGCTTGCCCCGTCCCGCTCGTCCGGTGGAAACGCCGCAGCCCGCCGTAACCGTTACCTCCGGGGCCGAGGCGCAGGCCGCCACGGCCATACAAGCCAGGTTGACGCGCGTACATTATGATGGCGCGACGCTGCCCGTTGCTATGCTCGACGCTGCGACCGCACCTTTTCTCGGTCAACCGTTGACGCGCGAAACGTTGCAGAGCGTCGCCAACGCTGTCAGCGCAACCTATGCGAAAAGCGATATCGCTTTTTACTCGGTGGCGATCCTGCCGCAGGTGCCCAGCGGGGGCGCATTGCGCGTCAGCATAGTGGAGGGGCGGATCAGCGAATACACGCTGGTCAATAAGAGCCCGAGCATGCCGGACCGGTTGATCGATGCCCAGGTGCGCCGTCTGATGCGCGACAAACCAGTGCACAAGAGCACGCTCGAACGCACATTGTCGTTGCTGCGCGATATTCCGGGGCAGACGGTAGAGGCCGGGTTGAAGCGGACCGCTCGCCCCGATGAACTGGCGCTCGATCTGAACGTGAAGCGCAAGCAAGTCGAAATCACGCTCAACGTGAACAACAACGGTGTAACCAACGTTACGCGCGGGGTGCAGGCGCAGCTCGGCGTGACTGTGAACGGGTTGCTGCGCGAAGGCGACAGCACGCGCCTGTCCGCCTATCTGCCCTTCACGCCAAGCCGCTATCAGTTCTATTCGGCGGGCCATAGCACGCCGCTCGGTTCCAACGGGACACAATTGAGCATCAACGGAGCCTATGTCCGTACGCAGACGCGCGATGGGATCAAGGGGGACGCCCGCCAGATCGGTGTCGCGATCACGCATCCGTTGATCCGTTCCTATCGCCGCAATCTGATGCTGAGCCTGTCGCTCGACGGGACGAACAGCGAGAATTACTATCTCGATACGGCTTTCGGCGGTTTCCGCACGCGGGCGCTGCGTGCCGGAGGCTCATGGTCTTCGATCGATAAGACCGGCGGCTATGCCGTTTCCGCCGTGGTCAGCCAAGGGCTGGACGCGCTCGGCGCTCGGGAGATTCCCGGATTTTCCGAAGCCGGCTTCAGGAAAGTCAATCTCCAGTTGACAGCTGTTAAAGAAATGGGGAAGAAATTCTCTGTAAAAGCGACAAGTCGC